>Ga0179593_1388981_pt1 | contig 10830 bp, 11 predicted proteins | sample CZODoug2_1_08_16_FD_185931 | JGI IMG/M metagenome (GOLD analysis project Ga0179593, IMG submission 185931) | Vadose zone soil fungal communities from Angelo Coast Range Reserve, California, USA - CZODoug2_1_08_16fungal (PacBio error correction) | ecosystem: Environmental > Terrestrial > Soil >... | reverse complement strand
AACCTCCGAAAGCTCGGTGGTCAACTGGTGTATGTATAGAGGACCCTAGACCCACTGAGACTCCGTACCAAGTAATCCCCCCTTTTTCTCCGTTCGCTTTTTTGCGTTCATGCCTTAACTTCTAAGATAGCTTCGACCCCCGCCCATCCCGGGCGTGCTTCGGCGTACTCGCCGATCTGTCGCAGCACAATGTCTCGTGGTTGCAGTGCCCCTACCCCTCTCGCGCCGTTTACCCCTCTTCTCTAGGCCCGCTTTTTTCTCAAGTCTCGTCCCCCGTGCCGTACTGAAACCCGCCTAACGCTATCATACTCCATCCCTCAATGAGGAGGCCTTTTTTCGACCTTTGACAGGGGAATTTTCCTCTGGACAGATTTCCCTCACCAGTTCCATAGATTTTTTTCTAGGTTTCCGCTCTTCTTATTTGGAATATGTCGGTTATTTCCCCCGGAAATTGCTCGCGGCGCTATGCCCATGCCGCCTTTCCCGTTAATATTCCGACCCCTCCGATAGTTTCACTTTGAGGGTGAAGGGAGCTTCCTCTCCGCTTTTTCTGTCTGCCGTCTGTCTCTTCGATTGCATTTATTGAGAATTTTGCTCCGACTTCCCCATGGTCGCCAATCTGACCCATTCCCCACCCACCAAACACAACAACTTCCTTCTTCCTGTGCCTGGTGATTCCTGCGACCGTTTTTTCCCCCTTTCTGTCTCCCGATCTTCAACCTCATGAGTTTTTGCCGGCAGCATAAAGGCCGAGATCGCTGATTTCAGACTCTCTCTCCTAATCAGTTTTTTTGTGTTTCTCCAACCTCGATCGATGGTTTGATGCCTCCTTTTCACCTATTTTTTTTCCTTTTGCAGGCCATCCAACAGCCTTCTCGACCCGCTCAATTTTTTTGTTAATTCATTGCTTTTTCGCCTCATCAGTTTGTCCAGATGCAAGCAGTCGGCAATCCCCTTTTTCCCGGCAGTTCGCCTAAAGTAACGGTTTCGTTCCTTTCGGCTTCCCCTATGTACCTTCCCGAGCATTTTTTTTGACCGAGGGCTGGTCGAATCATCGGTCCATTTTTCCTATTGTTTTTGCTCGCTCCGCCCATGTCATCATCCACTGCCGATTACCATCCTCAGCGGATCTAAAATATAACCCATACTTTTTTTAGGAAGAATTTACTAGGTAGACCTGTTCCGTCCGCTCCTCCAAGTTCTCGTTTTATTGTCGGTTCTGACAAGTGCAAAGTTCGGCGGTTTCATGACTTCTTCCCGGGTATCGTTTAAGGCGCCACACATATGCTCGAAGGCTTTTGCTCCCCCTTAACTGAGCTCTTTTCCGGGTACCACTGCACCCCCCCTCGAAGAATTTGACTCAGAGCTGAGGCAAGCCCCCGCCTCACGTTCTCCAGCTGTATTTTTTTTCCTTGGTTTCACGCGAGTCGAAGAGGAAGGCCCCGCCCAATAAAACCTTCTTCAGACCCCCGTTTTCGGCCCTACCCGGGGGGTGCGAATAGCGCTCCTAGACGTGACCAAGAGGTTTGTTTCTTGATTGCTGTAAATTGAGATAACGACTCAAGGCGGATAGAGTTCATACGCTCTTGTGCCGCCACATTGCCGCCCCGGCCCTGGTCACCCTTTTCGTCGCGAAATCCCTAGTTTGATTCCCGATACCCCGCTGAATTGTGCTGCCTTAGTTGGCTTTGCGGCGGCAATTAGGAGTACCTCCCCCGTGGTGGCATAGTAAACTTAATCACGGATTAATCTCCTTCTTGTATCTGTTCCCCTTGCTGTTGCGCTGAACAAGAACCCCGATTGTCGTTCTTTCCACAAGCGAAATTACCCGAGGTCCCTTTCTTGTTCCGGAGGGGTGCCTTTTTCAAGAACGGTAAGTTACGGAAAAGGAGGTTCCGACGATTAAGCTGGGCTCTGTGGGAGTATGAGGTTTTGCCCTATTCCCTTGATTTCCGTTTCTCTATGGGGAACCTGATTTAGAACTCGGGGCAACCCCTGAACGCCCCCCAATTTCCAAGCAGTTTCTCAAAACTCTGGCAAACTTCGGCCGTGTAAAGTTTGTGTTTCCAAAGTTTTTTCCCCAAGTCCTTTCTGACGCTATTCCCCCAAAAGGACCCCAGTTAAATTCTCGTCACATGAGAATTACAAAGATATCCCTTTTTCCTTTCCCCCCCCCTCATTTCATGTTCATGCCTATCTCGGGTTGGGTTTGGGGGGGTGTTGGGTGCTGCCAGGGGATTTGCCCCCCCCCGATCTCCGATGACTTTTTTTTCTAAGTGTAGTCCGACTATGGCCCGGTGGACTTCCTCACTCGCCCCCCCTGATACCGTTTCTCTGAGTTTCTTTCTGTCGTTCGTGTCCTTGAAAATGTGTCATTCCCGCCGACATGTATTTTCGTATTTTTCACGCTGCTTTTTTTTTCCAGATCTACTTCTTGGCCAGCTGTTTCCTCTTGTCCTCATCGTTTCCCCAGTGCAGCTCCACGCTTCAGGTTTCCCCAATCGTTTCTGCTCTACCATTCGACCGCCCTTCCTTTTCGACTATTTTTAGTCGCCGACTCATTCGAATGGGAGTCCTGGTTTTTCCGGATTTCCTTTTAGCTCTTCGGGTTTGATCGTTCCTCAAGGCACCCCGAAGTCTTGCACATTCTCTTGTATTGAAATGTAGCTACAATCCCCCGCCTGGCTTCGCTGGGACGTCCAGTTGTACTATACCCCTCCGATGACCAGAGTTTTCCGAGCCGTATTTTAGTCCTTGACGACATTCTTTGAAATACAAACCTATTCTTGGCTCTCGTCCCCCTTCGACTAAAGTACTAGTGAATGGATCGATCTGATTCACATTTATTCACTCCCTACGTTGTTGTGTTGTCTATAGCCTTCCCCTTTCCAGATCCCCCAGCCCAGCGTTTTTTTTCCGTCCTTGGGAGATAGATACAAAGCGCAACACCGCCGGCATATCGTTAGTTATATCCACGCGTTTTTTTCTATTCTGGCTTGTGTCTCGCTTTTGGAGTTTGTATCCAACTCTCCTCCCCAGAATCCCAGCCTGTGTGAGGACTAGTATGTGATTGGAGGATCTTGACATTCCATCAGCAAGCAGTGCAGGAGTTCTTTTCAAAAATAAATATTCACCCCACCCAGATCTTCCTTTTGGAGCCCAACATTCGCCCATATCTATATCTCTGAACGATAATGTTCGAACAGGACTCCCCTTTTAGATGTTTAATTGCTTTCATTGGCCCCATCCCCTTTTTCCCACCCTTATCTTGTAACGGTGCCCCCCACCACCCCAATTTTAACTTGGCCCTTTCCCACCCTATACGTGCACCTAGTGCAGTTGTTTTCCTACCTATCGCCACGGGGCCATTCCCAGCGATGAACCAGACTCCAATTTCCTGTAATGGCTCATGATGTACGATTTGATGTTCCACTTTTTTTTCCATCGCCCCCCCCCGGTCTCCCGTTTCTCTTCGGTTCCTCGCTTTATGCCTCCCTCATGCCAACGGCAGCTCCCCCTGCTTCCTTTCTTTCCCTCGTGCCCCTGTCTCGCCTGTCGCTCTGTTTTTTTTCTCGTCGGTTTTAACCCACCTTAAATCCGTGTCGACCCGTTGGTTAGACACGACCAAAACTTAGCCGTTTCCTCTTCGAAACTGCCCTTGTGCTTCGAGTTTTCCTAGGGCTTGGGCCATCGCCACCGGCCTATTCAGCCTTCTTTCAGAACCGCTCCCCTTTGGTGCAGGCGTCCTTTTCCGCTCAGCGAAGTTCCAGCGTCACCTGCCCGGTCTTGGCCACAATAAGGCATTGTTCCTCCGATTTTCTCCGCTCCTCATACTTCGCAACCAGGACAGGTCTGACCATTTCGGTTTTTTAAGTAAGCCTTTGTTACGGGAATTGTTCCCCCTCCTGCCTTCCCTTCCAACCCAGGTTTTTATGTTAAAAATCGAATGTTCCTTCGCCGAAACGTTACTTCCCTTACCCATCCCACTTGTTGAGATCGGTTTTGCATTTTCTTCTTGATCAGGCCCCCCACCCCGTTCTTGACTTAATTTCCGGAAACATCTGCCCTCTTAGTCGGACCAGTCCTTCTCGGTTCGACTTTGATCTAACCTCCGTCAGAACCGCGGTTTTCCCCCCCCTGGCCATATTTTCCATTGACACCAATGCTGAGCAGGGTAGCTAAAATCTGTCCTTTCGATTTCTTGTCGCTTTACCCTATATCTCGAAGAGCCCCCCAGAATTCGACTTTTCGAGCCCTCTTCTTTCTGTAGTTGACCCCTCTCCTTCAGGGCAAGTGTCCCCCCTACGTCGCAGGGCCCGGTGAAAGTTCCTGTCACGCTTATCCGAGCACTTATGGAGACCCACAGTTGAAACGGGAGTCCCGTTTAGACCTCCGCCAGTTGTCAAACCCCCTGACATCCCAGTTGGTTTTTTTACATATCCGACCCTCACCCTCACAATGTTGCCCTCGACTTTCTCCAGGGGCTGATAGAATTTTGGACCGATTAGTAAACCCCCACTTGTCTTACCTTCTCGTTTAAGATAGACCTTTCTCTGATGGGCCTATTCGGTGAGGGAAACTACACATTTAAAGAGGTAACCTTTTTCATGAACCCACCTTTTGCCAATGACCCTGAAAGGTCTACAGAGCCTCTCTCCCGTGGTTTGCCCATTTGCTCGCTCCTCCCGCCCGTGTCCCCCTCCCTGGAGTATTTTTAAGACTTTCCGAGTCCGTTTTTTGCCACTTAATTGACTCCGGACCTCTGCCATCTTACCTCGTGAATTTGCCAACACCCCCTCAACTGTCCATGGACCCTCTATCGGAAGAGCACGGCTTTTGACACTCGTAGATTTTCCAACATTTTGAACGTTCCGTCCCCAGGGAGTTCGATGTTGCCTCTTCTCCCTTCCTCCCTCCTCGGGGTTGGTGTTTTTTTCGAGATCCACTCCCTCTCTCTGCCTGTCTTCCTTTCCACGTTTTTCCACGAATAGTTCGTCTGGGCCCGACCTTTCCACTCCCGGTTCGCGCGTCCACTTGATTTACGTTTTTTGTCTCTTTTTACTTTCCCCTTTCTGTGCCATTCCTTTCCGGCCAATCCCTTATCGATCCGCGGACACATACTGTAATGCGCTCAAAATTATATCCTACTCTCCATTGTAAACCTCAGGTTTTTTATCTTCCTGCTTGTCTACCCCTTCTTTTGGCATTCATCTGGGGTCCATCTGGCGCATCGTCAATGAGTCACCCCTCCCTCTTACATATCATCCTTGAGCTCCAGTTTTACAATTCACGAAATGTGAGGCTCCTCTACAGTTTTTCGTCGCCTGTCCGAAGTCCGCCCGCCTCTGTATTGTCTCTTTTTTTCCCTCCACGTACTGGTCTGTTTTTCACGTTTCCGGCCAATTTGGAGACGACTTTTTATTGTCCAAACCTCGCCTCTAGACGGTGTTTCCGGGACCACTTGCTGCGATTGCCAATTCCACCCCTCTTTGTCTTCTAGCATGCGCAGTACGCCGCAGTTCGCACGGTAGCCGGGTCTGGGGTTGGGTCTGTCGTAGAATGACCAGCCGTTCCGAACTCCCCTCTTCCCTGCCTGCGACGCTTGTGTGCCACTGCTAACGTAGGGGGGCGAATTTCCAGCATCTGACATGGTTTACCTTTTCCTTTTTTGTGTTCTTTTCTTATCTCACTACCTGATCCGTTCCCACCTTATGGTTTCGACGCTTTCTCTCCCGACACATTCCCTCCTCAGATTTATCTTTTCCCGGATTTTTTTTCCACTACTTCTTTCCCGCTTTTTAACAACAAGATGGACTGTGACGTGTGTTGGGTCCTCAAACCCCTCTTCTTGCATTCCAAATGGGAGAGATCCCCCCCCTAATCGCCGACACCGAAAGATTTCCCTCTTTTCTTTCGGCCCTGTATGGTTCCTAGCCCAGAAAGATAGTTCTCTTCCGAGCTCCCAAGGCTCGGCTTTGTTTCCTGGGGCTCCCGTTCATTTTTCCTCTTTCAAATTATTTTGTGCCCTCGGCTATGGCCGCTTCCCCGCTGCTGTATTGTGGAAACATGTTTTTCGTCGCTCTTGGGGCCCCTTGTGTCGATGGCAAGCCATGCTGTACAAATCCCGCCCTCCCTAGCCCCCGAACTTTTTCGCAAATGGCCATGGCCCGGTCACTGTTTCTTTTCTACACCGACTTTTGGCCCTCACTTTGTCCTTCCCGATGCTCTTCCCACAAACGGACCACTGCCCCATGGTCTCGTCTTCCACATATTACGTTCCTCATTTTAGCCTGCGCGACCCTGAGGCGACAGGGTCCCGGGCGATTTATATATTCCTTTTTTTTTCTGCCACCTTGGATCCCCCTCCTATGTCTCCACCGTGCTTTGCGGCCCTCAAATTCTTAACCTGTCCCTTTTTCTATGGCCCCCGATCGTATGGTCCCGAAATCCCTTCTGGTGTAATGAACGTACATTGTGGAATTGTTTTTTTTTGCATCCCTTCGAGGGCATTTTAGCTTTCGGCAGATGTTATGGTTTTTCCTACTCGACGTTTTCATTCCCGGTCCCCAGCTCCTTTCCCCCCCCCCCCCACTTTCTGGTTAAAATGCGCAGACCCCTTACATTTTTCCCCCCCCCCCCTGTCCTGTGCGTTCCGTCGACGAATATCGAATGGTTGGACCTGTTTTGTTGATCCGCCTTGAAGCTCGTGTTTGGCGCTGTTGGTTATCGCGCGCCCCCGAATCCTTGCCCCCTCTCTTTTTATTACCGGGGCACTGATTTACCATCCCTACTTCCGCCTTTTAGACCCATTTGCTATAACGAAGCGACAGCCCGCCCCTTATCCGCGATTTTCCTTTCGGGGGACAAAAAATCCCACCCTTCGTTTGTTTCTGTTCTCATCTCCTGAATCGCGTTATATAGGATCGTCAAGGCCTTTCCAATTATGGTTTTGAGTGATTTACCATTTGAAGTCCGCTCCATTTGCGACGAGTAGGAGATCTCGATCACCATAACCCGACGAAGTCACGGTGGTTGCCCACCCTTGTTTTTCCACCCCGATCCTTATTCTTTTATAGGGTCTTTCCTTAGTGTTGTCTTGCACATGAGCCGCCGCCGCCCTCCCTGCTTCAGGGTTGTCTCCCATATACACTTAAGAGCAGTGTTGAGGTTTTTCCCTTTCGTTTCGATCCAACCCCAAGAGCTCACACTCGTGAGAAAACCTTTCTCACCCCCTAATTCTTTCCGATCCTTCTTTCGAACCCCAGCCCGGGGCCCGCGTAATTTTTCTTCTGCGTCCCCACCGACTTTTTTCCCACCGACTTTTTCGGCTGCAATGTTACCCCCCAACATCTTTTTCACTTCGGTCAATACGGTACTTCTTCCCTTGCATCTGACCGTCGCCCCCTCTTGAATCCGCCCACTCGCTGGAGGAAAAATCTGTTGCCCCTACTCGTACGAATCGCGCTCCGATCAACTTGATTGTACGGGAGTGGTCCTTTCCACTTTCTCACTTAGTCATGTTTGGTTAGACAGGCCCTTCATACTTGTCCTCCCCCACCCGTCCCCCCAAGAAGCTCAAGGTCCTGCCTGAACCTTCTTTTTTCTACTTTTTTTGTGTATCTGTCCCCTTTTGTCACGGGGTCAGGTTGTTCTCGTCGTGACCACTTCCTTGTCTACCCCCTCTGGGTGGTCCCCACCAAGTGCCGGGTTCCAAGTTTTTTTTCCCTCTGTTGATCACACGTGCGTGCCTTTAGGCTTAGTAACGTAATTCCTTCAACCTACACCAGTTGCCCCCCTGATCTGCACTTTTTTGCAGCCAGTTTTCTTGCACAAAGCATCAGGTTCGCCGAGAAATGGCCATCTTCCCGCCCTGCCCCGCGAATTTTCCTTTCCCCTGTCGATGGTAGTCCCCCTGGACTGGATCTAATAACGTTCCTTTTCGGACCCCCCATGCCAGATGTTCTTTGTTCGCCCAGTACAGGTCCGGCTTCTTCATTCTGCATGTCGGGAATTCCGAACGGCAAGAACCCATTTGGGGCCCCAAGCCCCGCGAAATCCGGCCAGCTCCTCCAACCCCCACCCGCTCTCCCCCCGCTTCACGACATTCAGTTACTGAAATCATTATTCTTGACGATCCTGTCAAGCGTCCCGCGTCTCATGAATGTGCGGGTCTTTTGAGCGCTCCCCTTTCCCGCTGTCGGGATCTCATGGACTACCAATAATAAAGACAGCATGAATTTAGGGTTTACCCAATGTTTAGACCTTTACTATACTCCCCATGACTTGAGCTTTTTTTCAGCATGCCAAAGTAATTTTCTCTTTTTGTATTTTCCCCCGTAAATTTTACTCCTGTTTCCAATCAAAGCCAAAGGCGCCCCGTTCCTCGGATCCTTTTAGCCATGATATTGAAGCCAATGCTCCGGTTTTTGATTTACCCGATCTCCGTCCAAGTTCCTTTGTCCTGGACACGCCTTCTCGAGGGCCTATTGGCGCCGTAAACCGTCGCAAGCCTCCGGAAACACCCCCCCCTCGAACGTGTAATCTCAGTTCCCCCTCAGCCACTTCGCCCGGCCCTCACTTCGGCCAGGGAGAGTGGGAACCACCATCTTCTTTACTCTTTCCAAGCGAATCCTATGATTTCTTTCCTCTTTCGGGGTACCGACTTTCCTGCCTTTTCCGCGTAAGGGATTATTCCGCAATTGTCTTCGACCAGTGCCTTCTATTTTTCACCTCTCGAGGTTATTTCTTTTCTTCCTAGGTGCCCCCCCCTCCAAGCTTTTTCACCCGGCTTCGACTCATGGGTCCCCGACTGTCTCGCCCCCCTGATCTTTCCGTACTCCATTCACCCGATAAGCGTCATTTCCTGGAGGTTTGGCCTTCCCCCTTCTTATTTCTTTCCCCGATGTGCAAACCGTTGGCCCTTCTTCTCTTGAGTGAATTTCTGTGTTGAGATTAGATTCATCATCTATCTGGCCTTAGTTTCCCTTCCATTTTTCACCTTCATCGTTTTCTACTGCGACAGTCTGTACCTTCCCGATCCGGACAGTGAGCATTTTTTTTCCCTGCGTGTGCTCGATCCTGTCGTTCCCCCATGCAGTCTACGCCATTCTTTCCTGTTTCCAAATGGCCGGCGTTGACCTCGACTTTTTTTTTTAACGTCTTCGCTCCCAAGGCGGTGTCTCCTCCATTGCTAGAATCCCCTCGCCGGCTGTCTCCACCTCGGTTTCTCGGGGCATCCTCGCCGTCCAGGTATTTAACCTCCTCTCCACCCGGAACCTTGCTTGGTCTCCCCCTCTTACCCCCCTCCGAATGGAGTTCCGAATGTACTTGCTCGCCCTGGCTAGGATATTCCTCCCAGCTTGTCTGTCTTTTTTTTTTGATAGTTTCCTAACGTGAGATTGGTTTTTTCCCTCCGTTGCCTTTTTTTTTTTTACCGCCCGTTTACGCCGAGCGCTCTCCCGATTTGTAGACCTGCACCGAGGTTTTGAGTCGTGGGCCCCACCTCCAAATGAGTCATTGTCTGCCTCGTCTCTGCGATCTCTAATTTTAGCTTTGGGTTTTTGGTTTTCTGACTACTACTCTCCGCCCCCAGTGGCCCGCCCGCAACAATCCTTGCTTGACTTTCGACGCTTTGTCAGCCCACCCTTTGATCACTAGGGGGGCGCATTGCCGCCTAATTTTTCCTTTGGCCCACCGCTTCTGTTGATGATTTGTCTCGAAGCTCTATCCTTTCAGGGGTTTTTTCAGGTACGCTCCCTCGATCTTTCCCTGTTTGCTTCGGAGGTCCTTTCTCTCCAACGACATTTTCCGAAACTGCTAATTTGTGGGTACGCCCAGGCGCTTTTGCCGGCAGAGTTTTAATTTGTCATTTCCTTGGCATTCCCCTTTCACAAGAGGCTTTTACTCCGTAGTGTGCGCCTTGTCCGGTGCTCTACAATCGCTTCTTTCCCAAGCTTCCCAGTAGACCTTCTGTCCGTTTCCCTTTCCTCATTTGTTTCGCATGGGACCCTCGCGTTTGGCGGCCCGTATCCGCTCTGGCGAACTGATGCTGTTCGGCCAAGGCGCCCTCCTTGGGTCACCTGTCTTTTCTCCTGCGGCACCCCCTCCCCTCCCCCGTCTCTCGTTCCTTGGCCTTTTTCTGGTCTCCCGACGGGTTCCACTTATGGGTTTTGATGTAACCCCCACAACCCCAGATTTTCTTCAGACAAGGTGCGAGTCCCTTATCCCTTTCATTTTGCTTCCCGAGGTTGTGGCCTCCGGTTTGCGATTTCTTCGACCGATGTCCCAGTCTCGGACTATGGCGCAACGGCGGCCCCCCTCAAATACAACCTCTTTGAGGTTCTTTGAGTCTTTCCCTCGTGAATCGCTGGACTTTGCGCGACCTGCGCTCGTTTTTGCCAAGATGCATCTTACTTCGCAATTTATGTCCCTGGACGATGTGACCCATAATAAATTTCAGTGCCAGAACAGTTGTGTGCCAAGGGTTTTGCCAATTCGCATCCGAACGTACACTTTTGGTTCGACCTCTTTATAAGTAGAAGCCTATTTCCTTTCCCATTTTCTCTCTGGGTTCCGCCTTCCAGCTAGTGTTTCGTTTGGTAGGGTGGCTCGCACATCTGCCAATATCATGCCCCCCTTTTTTTATGGCAAACTCTGGATCCCCTCCCTATTCCTCCGGGGTTTTTGCTGAGGAAGCCTTTGCTCATCCTTACAGCTACCCCCTCTCCGACGTTAGTACCGTCTTGCCCCAACATCTTTGAACCCCAAAACCCCTAGCTTCGCGCTTTGATTCTAAGTCACCGCCTCGTCTTTTCTGTCGATCGGAGCGTC
>Ga0179593_1307364_pt1 | contig 10830 bp, 12 predicted proteins | sample CZODoug2_1_08_16_FD_185931 | JGI IMG/M metagenome (GOLD analysis project Ga0179593, IMG submission 185931) | Vadose zone soil fungal communities from Angelo Coast Range Reserve, California, USA - CZODoug2_1_08_16fungal (PacBio error correction) | ecosystem: Environmental > Terrestrial > Soil >... | reverse complement strand
GTCGCATCGAAGGAGCACTCGCTGTCCTTCTCTTCCTATCCCGTTGTTGTGTTGTCTCTCTCTTCTCTCCCCCGGCCGTTCCCGCGGCTCTCCAGCGGTCGATCTTTTTCTTTTTTTCCTATTCTCGCGGAGGCCAGTTTCCTCCGGCCGACTTGCGCTTTTCGATGTACCGTTTCCCGCGTACCATGTATCTAGTCGTCTTTCTTTTCTTTCTAAGTTGATTTTTTCCGTCTTTTTCTCCCGGCCGCCGCCAGGCTTCTTTCGGGACCGTTTCTTTGATTTTCCTTTCGTGACGATGAAGTATTTGCCGGACCTACAGTTCTTCACGTCCGATTATCTCCAGTTCATCCCGGAGGACCGGCGTTGAGTTCTTTCTTCTTTTGATTCTTTTTGCTCCGCGCGGACTTGGTCAAGTAAGGTACTACGATTACCCGGAAATAGCACTAGTGAGATCCTTTTGTACTTTTTTTTGTGGCCCCTTCTTGAGCCGAGCGCAGACGATCTCTGGAGAGGTTCACTTTCTTAAAGCCCGTTATCGCCGGCCGGGAAGCCCCGATCGTAATGTGAATGAGCCCCCTGCTCGCTGGGGATGTTACCTCCCTTTTTTCCTGCTGAACTTGACCCCCCCTTCACCTTCTGTGCTTCCTATCGTGCCTCCTTCTGCTGCGTTATAACTTTCGCGCCTGGCTCACTTTGACACGTACTGTTCTTGATCTCAAGAAGGATGTGATTCCTTTCCCGGTTTTTTTTTAGCCTGTCTTCTCGTGTGTTAGCCTAAGATCCTTTTTTGCGGTTTAGTCTGGACGCCTGCGCCGCTGCTTTAGCGATGTGTCGCCTTTCACTTGCGAGACCCTTTCCCCCCCCGAATGGTTTCCCGTCCCCTTATCCCGTCCTGATCAAAGCGTTATATTTGGGGAAATAGACTCCTTCTTCTCACTTGACTTCATTCGCCCCCAACCCATCAGTGCAAGCTCCCCCTCTGATGCCTTGTTTGCGGGGGCGACGAGGCTAAAGAAAGGTGACATTAGAGCCCTTCCTCCCCTTGCTCCATAAATACCAGCTGGTCTTACTCTTCGCGTTAGTGTTTTTTCTTTTTTTCGGCACACGGGTTGCCATTTTCGGATGAAGCATCTCCTTCTTAGGTCTCTCTGTTAGTCGCCCTTTTGTTTCCCAGACGTGCTAGTTTTGATGCAGTCGCGCTTTTTCTAATCTCTTTCCTTTCCTTTCGCTGTCCCCCCTTGGCGTGGCTTACCCTTTTTTCGAGCTTGATCGTCGCGAAATCCCGGCCCCTTCGCCGACAAGCATATTCTGCAACTCTTTAGGGCGGGTGGTGCTTTTCTCTCTGTAGATACTAGTTGCTGCCCCTTTTCTCATCTCTGAAGTTTCTCACAAACTGAGAGCTCTTTGGCCTCAGCCTTCTTTGCCCCTATTCGGAGTCTTATAGCAGGACTGGCCTTCCGTGGTGTTGGGCTTCAGTACATCCCTCAACCGCCCCAAGATGATGTCGTCCTCAGTTTTTAATCCTTGGCACTGCCCATACTCGACCACTCCCTAGGCTAGGATTCCAGGGTGTTTAACCCCCTTGATCATCCTTTTCCCCCCCTTTCCCTCAGTTTGGCCTGCGACTTTTTCGTTATCTTGGTAGAAGTCGCGTGAGAGAATTGAGCTTTGTTCTTTTCCCCCTCTCATTCTTTAAGCCCCTTTACGCACTGCCCCTTTAGCTGGTTCTCCTCCCTCCCTCATTCTACCCTTGGTTGTTTCCTTTATAGTGAAGCGTCTATGACTAGCCTGGTCCCCCTCGATTTGCCTATGATTTTTTAGAGAACCTTGCCATGACGCCACACCAGCGCGATTACGTGTCTCCCTGGTGGTATCACTTTAACAGGGATCTTTTCCTAGAAATTTATCCTCCTCCGGCCTCTCCAAGCCCCCGCCTACCGAGTTTAAGATCATTTATCCTCCCCTAGAGAATTAAGCGATCGTTTTCCCGGAATTCGTATGCCATGATTTAGAGGGACTCTTGTGTGCCCTCGACTTCCTTTCTCTTTGGGACGCGAACCGTTATGATTCTCGGCTACCGGCCGAGCTCTTTAGCTTCTTTCGAAACCCCATATATTTGCAACCATAGAACTTACGACTGAGTGAGCTCTTTTGCAAATAAACTTTATTTCCTTGAGGTCCTCTTTTCCAAGGGACCTCCGCGCTCACTAGAGATCTGTAGAATCTAAGTCTTTTTTAGCTGTCTGGTTGAATCTTTCCAGCCGGGCGGATGATGTTACCCAAGATCAGCTCCTTCTCCCCGCCGACATTATCTCCCTTTACTCAGTCAAACGGCCTCTTTTCTTTCCCACTTCTACTTTCCGATATGGCGGATAGTCTGAGACTTTCCCCCGCTCATGTCGGTCCCAGAGTCCGAGTTTTTCCTAGGCGCGCTCCACGTAATGCAGCCCTCCCTTTGCCACCTGCCTTCGAGGAAGGTTCTCCCGCCTCCGCGTTTCCCCTGTCAAAGCTTTCCACTAGTGTATTCCGCCACATTCATGAAGTGCGGCCGCCCCTGCTCTGCGTTTCCATCAACAACACTTTCTTTCCACTTATTGTACAACTGTTCCCTTCCCGATAAGTAATCCTTATTATTGGTGAAATGGCTGTACATTTTTTTCCTCGAGACCCTCCTTCACGCATGACGCAATCTCCACATCCTCTTTTTATATTTAGACCTCCCCCGTGGTTGTTGAGATATTTTTTTAGGGAGGCCTGCTTGGTGGCTTTTCCTTTGTTTTCGAAAGTCCAAGCCCTTTCGCCAAAGGAACGACGTTGAGGTCTTCGGACGTCATTCTCCGGTTAAATAATGTCCCGTTTTGTTTAGGGATTTGTCACGTCGGCAGCACTCTGCCACAATGTCTTCGTTTCTGTTTCGTTGGAGACCGGAATTAATTTTGGCTTGTTCCCAGTTCCTTTGTCGCACTATAAAGGGCCCTAGTTCTCCAATTCTTTTCTCGTCCATACGGCATTTGGCTCCTCCGGTCTTCGACGTCATATGCGGAGTACGCTCTATGTTTTTTTTTGGAACGCTTCTTACGCGAGGCATGATGTCCCCCTTCCCTATTCTGATGTTTCGCGTACCTTCTGGTATGTATAGTCTGATAGCGTGACTATGGAGTGGCTTTGGAAAGCTTCTTTAAGCCCCCCTGGACTCCGTTTTGCGGGGCAATTGACCAAGGTCGACGCATCGAGGGACTGCAGCCGTTTCACTCGCCTGTTCGACTTTCTTGCACTGACGCTTCTCGTGCCTGCCAAAATTCTGTACAATTTGATAGTCCCCACAGTGGTTTACGCGGCTATTTTATGGGTCACTTGAGATTTCCCCTTCGGTGTCATACTTCTCCTTCTTGCCTATATGCCTCCCTTCGTCGCCCGCCGCCTTTCTCTTACACACCTAGTTTCCTCTTCCGTCCGATGCTTTTCCCCTTTTTCCCCATATGCGAAATTCGCCCGTAATCCTCAAAGGGCCTTCGAAGAGGATCCTCTACCCCGTGAAACTTTTCTTGTAGCTCGTTGTCCCTTCGGTAGTCGTCTCCCCCTGCTTGAAGCAGGATTCTCCACATTTTCAGCCAGATGTTCCCATTTTTGATACCAGGGAGGGGTCAATCATCGGATTCTTTTTTCCCCCCTTTTTTGGCTGGCCCGAGTGGTACTTCCCCCCCTTAACGCGCCTCTGTTTGCCCAGAGAGAGTCCAGTCCCTAGCGCTGAGCGCAGCCTCCCCCCCCATTAGTTTAGCTCGAGCCTTACCTTTTTTTTTTCTCTTCGTCTTTTTTTGCGAGCTCTTCTCGTGGCTTGACAGCAAGTAGAGAGAGCCCGGGCGCCTGACCCCTCTTCGCTTGAGTCCTTCCCTCTTTTCGAGACTTCCGACACCCTCCTGGACATGCCTAATGAGGGTGCGGACGTCCCCCACTGGAACCTCACCCGATGCGTTCGCCTCTAATGCACCCTTGATCGTGAGTAAATAATCGTTTTGCCCCATCCTGGCCAGGCCCCAAAACCCACCAGTCCTCTCCTCCCTGATAGCCACCCTCATCTGCTAACCCTCCCGTTTCATAGGTTTCGGGCTGTTCATTTCTCCAGGGACTCCTATTCTATCTTAATCCCTCCCCCCACCCCATTTTTTGATTCCGGTTCAAAACCGTCTTGAGGGTACAGGTCCCCCTCTTACCTGATGTTTTTTCCTTACGCCCCTCTACATCACGTTTTTTTTTTGGTTCCTTTCGGTTACCTACTCCATTTCGGTGAGATGAAGCAAACATTGGAGATCTTTCATTATAAACCATCCTTTCTGCTCGTTAGAGAAACCCCCGGACAGTTCCTCTATCCTCCGGGTGCGGATCATTAACAACAGGAGAACAGTTTCTCCTCTCCGCTCTATTCCCCACCGATTTTGCCCATCATGTTTTCATTTCCATTGTTTTCGAATTTCTCCACAGAAGTAATTTCCATTTCTTTTGCAACGGTCGTCCAAGCCCAGCACGCATGCACGTTGACCGTTCCGCGTTTTTCTTTCTTGCTTTTTTCTTTCAGCGCGCGTCCTCCTGGACAGACTGCCAAGGACTAAAGGCCATCCTTCACTCCCATTCCATCTCTTGGTCCCAGGGCGCCTTTTTGCAGCCCTGCCCCCCACTGAGAGCCTCTCGCGGTTGTTCAGTAAGTGCGATCGTCCCAGGGTGAGCGAAACCCTTCTCCCCCCCCTCCTTTTCCCCCGAAGTCGTTACGCATTAAGTCCGTCCCTTTTTTTCCACGTACTCTTTTTTCGGCCATTGCTTTTCAGCGTATTCCTACCAAGACCAGAGATATGAACGTCAGGTTCTCGCCCCCCAGAAGGAGGAATTTTGCTTTCAAGTCATTCCGGGCGGTGGGCGGAAAGCCCCTTCCTGATCCCTTGTGTGCCCCGAGGCCTTTTTTTAGTTCGTCGATTTTGTGTAAACTGAAGTGAGACATCTCTTACTCATTCCCCCCTTTTCTACCCGTCTCGTCGTCTGCTGCTTGGATCGGTCGCAGAGGCTGGCTCCCTTTGTTCGCCCTTGACGGAGGGACTTTAGTTCCTTCCTTCTTCTCCGTTTTTTGGTTTTTGGAGACAGAAGTCAATAGAGACTAGATTTTTTTTTTTTCTTCCCCCGTCATTCCTCCGGGTTTTTACTGGCGATCAGACTGCCTTGAAGATCCCTGCGGTATGTACGGACCGTCGTCCCTTCGTCACTCATTTCCCCCTTTCCCCTTCCCTTATTTATCCCTCGACGACCTTTTCTCCGTTTGGCCGCTGGCTCCTCCCCCTTAGCATCGTCAGCCTCATCCATTCGACGCTATGAGGACCTTTAGCGTTCAAGGGCTGCGGATTCCTCTTTCATCTCTTTCCTTTTTCTTCCTCGCTCGAGTCGCCGCGCAGAGTTGACTTTTTTTTCTTTACTCTTGTCCTGCAAATTTTTGTTTTTCGAATATCTCCCCTCTCCTTTTTTTGTTAGAGAATTTGATTCGATATCTGAAAGCGTCCCTTTTCCTCCCCCTTCTTTCCCTCCCCCCTTGCGGAGGGTTCTGTTCTTTTTTACTCTCCTTTGGCCAGCCCTCGGTAACGGCCTGGCGCGCCCCCTCTTGCATGGTTTTCCATCAGTGTCAGATGTAGAGTTTAGAGGATGAAGTCGCTGCTGCTGCAGACGGGGACCCCCTCTCCCTTCTTTTCTGAGGTTTTCGTTTTTTTTTTCCTTCTTGTTTCGACGCGTATGGGCTTTCCTGCCTTCCGTTTTTTCACGTTCTCTGAAGATGTGCCGGAGGCCCGTCGCGAAGAACGGTCGATGGTGTCGTGAGGTCCTCTTTTGTATCGCGCGTGACAGTTACTGTCCTCGCTGTTTCCCCCTGTGAATTTTTAATCGTCGTACGGCCCACAGCTTGACAGAGAAGAAACAGCGCATAGATCTCGGTCGATATTTCCTTCTCCCCCCTCCCTGATCTCTCCTTTTCTAGATACTGCTTTTTCCATCGCTTTCATTTTGCTTTGGCGAAGTCTCCGCCCGTTATGAAGAAAGATAGAAATGTCCTTTGCTCTACCATAACTCGCGTAATCAGCTTGGCTGAAGGACCCTTTTTTCCCCCTTTTTCTTCTGGAAGTCTATCCTCTCTCTTCCCTTTCGGAGTCTCACAGTCCATGATTTTTTTCCCTTCTTTTCGTCTCTGAGGATAATTTCTAGAGCGTGTTCGCAGGCCGCAGCCTGTCTCTCTCTTATGATTTTTTTTTGGCCTTTTTCTGCGCGTCTGCCCATTCCTTCTCCCTTTTCCAAAGCGAGGTGCCGTTGTTTGGCCGCTTTTGAATCTCGCCTGGTTTCAGGCTCAATAGAAGATCGATGACCCTTTTTCTCCACACCGTTGCACGTCCAATTGGCTGACATGTCTGGTGAGGTGTTTCCCTTCCCTCAGGAAAGCCTGCAGGTTTCCGCCTTTGACTCCACCCATCTTGGTTACGTAATACCGTCCTGGGTGAGATTGGTGTCTCTTCTCTTCCTCCCCGTTGCACTGGGAGTTGGACGCGCGACCGGCGGGTCTTCCCTTCTTTCCTCTGGGGTTTCCGGCGATTCATTGATCGCCTTGCTGTAAGAGAGACCGGGCTGGAGTCTTTCACTTTTTTGCTAACCCCAGTTTTGATCGAGAGGTGGCTCGGTTATAGAATCCAGGCCGCGCTGCGCCGGCCCACCTCCTATTTGTTCAAGAAATTCTGGGCCGGATTTTTGGATGTTTTTTTTCCTCGAATTAAGTTGTCTATAATCCCCCTTCCCTCCCACGTAGAGTGGCGCAGCGTTTCCTGCTTTCCTTTCTAGAACTTTTTGGTTCCGGACTGGTTTGTTTTGTGTTTCTCATGGCCACCTTTAACACGCTGATTTCCTCTCCCTCCCGTTCTTTTTTTTTTCATTGCTATCTCAACAGATCCCCCCTGTCCTTGATTAAGGTGGGTGCAGTGCCAACTCGGATCCGCAGCTGGCGAGTTTATGACTCGTTATCAGGAACTTCCTCCTTCCTTCCTCGCCAAATTTTTTTTCCTTCTTCGGCGTCGCGTGCTTTTAATCCAGTCTTTCCATTGCCGAACGTTCTCCCCCTTCAACTGGTGTAGGTTAGCCCTCTCGACTTTCCTTACCTTTATAGACTCCATCGTAGTGACTTTGGCGCGGCTATGCACCCTTCATTCCTTCGTGACCCGGACTTTTCTCCGGCAGAAGCCGAAAAAACAGACGCCGATAAAGTGTATCACGACGGCTTTGGTATTCCTTTGTGGCCCCACCGGGCTGACGTTAAATGATCGAGATTTTACGTTCTTACGCCCACACTTCCACCAGCTGATATACCTAGGGTTCCCCCTGATCTTTCTCGACGAGCGGACACACGCCGGGCGGCGGTAGAGTCCAGTCCCGGGAAAAGAATCGCATCGGAAGACCATTCACCCTTTCCCCCCCGGGGAAGAGAAAATGCTTCTGCCCTCTTGTAGCTTTTTTCTTCAGGCGATTCTCTCTGAGCATTTTCCATTGATCAAAACCATATTTCTTACTATTCCTTAGACACTTCTCTCTCTGCTCTTTCTTTTTATCGGACTAACCCTGAAGGCGACTCTACCCCTTTCCTTCTAGTTAACCCAGATAACTTTCCACTTCTAGGTCCTTCTTTTCCTTTTGGAGGGGCACGACAGATTCCCCCTTTCTGGCTTGTATTTCGTCACTCTCAGTTTTACGAAGATCTACCCGAAGAGTAAGTCCCCGTCCCGGCAGTGATCGGCCCTTAAGGACGTGCAGTGAACTCTGGCGGCCCAACTACGGAGTCGCCGACGGCACGATCCTTTTTGTGTCGAGAAAGATTTTTTTCTGAGTCTGCGTTTTTTGGTGATTACCGCGCCTGACAAAAACGGCCTTCTTCTCGTCCCGTCTTCGCGGGAACTGCCATTCTTTTTAGTCCCCGAACACTAAAGGTTAGGCTGAGACGCCCTTCCCTCAAAAATGATTTTTTTCTTCAACCGGTGCTATTAGCTCTTCCACTTTTTCCGACGTTTGTTACTTTTAAGGGACTTTTTTGGGCTTATCTCCAGCCCTCCAAGGGTTCAAGCCCATTCAGCGGACACTCCCCTCACTATTCCATCATAATCTTTTTTTTTTTCTCTATGAGGGATTCTTTTTCCGATGAATGGGAATTGTCCCTGGGTCCGCCATTGAAAGCAACCGCCACACCGACGGTTTCTCACTTTGACTTCTCCTGAGATCACTTTTTCATTTCCTCTCTGTTTTTGTCTTTCCATTTTAGTTCATCGTTTTGCATTGACTGAACATGATTTGGTGCGGGGTTTCAACCCTTCCGGTTTCCTTGCAACTTTCTCCGGTACGCAACTTCGTCCCCTTTAAGGTTTTAGGTTCAAGTGTTAGATCATAAGGAGGTTGCCCCTCCTCCTCTCCCCCCGGCAGGATCCAATGCTAGGGTTTTCTTTCCTTTTTTGACCTCGCTTTTTTTGGAAGCAAGCTTTCTCGCGGGCCTGATTTTTGCCCGGATCGCTGATTGCTTCCCGTCCTTTTTTTTTAGGTCGTTATCGGATGATTTATGGCCGAAATCCCTTCCCCATCACTCGTCGTTGGCCCCCCGGAAAAGATTCCGCCTTTGAGTACCTTGGCCAGTTTTTTCCTCTTCGATCTTCCGCTCGGATAGTCGCCGTCAACTTGCTTTTAATAATGCCCTTTTGAGCATGCGGAGAAGGCCTCCGAGGCAATTCTTTTGCCTCCCGTCGCCGTAGATCTGTTTCCTCCTGCTCCATGCCTCCGATCTTTTTCTTCTTCAACAACTGACGGTCCGATTCTTTTTCTTCACGGCTTGCCGTCGACTCGGCAGAGCTGAGACAGTCCATCCCTCCAGTCATCTCGCACAGCAAGATCCTATCGTCACGCTTGTTTAGTAGGCGGGGTTTGTTTTCCCTTTCGGCCGAATTGCGTTTTTTTTTGGTCTAGGACAGCCCGGTTCCCTCCTTGTCTAACGCGGTCACACGTTTTCTTCCCTTCCTTCTTTTTGCGGCTTTCTGGAACGGGTTCTTATCAGGAAACCTTATTTCAAGTTTTTTCCTGTTTTTGGAAATAAGCCCCTATCTCTTTCTTCCATCCTTCATTCGCTTTGTCCCCTGCCTACACGGGGGGAGTGCGCCGTTCCCTGCAAGAGCTTGAGTTTGTTTCTTCAACTGCCAGCCCGTCGCGCGACGCGTGCGACGGCGTTCCATCTTTCTTCTGCTCCCGGTGGCAGTACAAGAGAAAGAAAGTCAGCCGTGTTCCCCTTCCTGTATCGATTGCTTTCGGCGCCCACCTGGGACCCCAGAGTGTCCCCCCTTTTAGCTTTTCATGCACCACCCGATTTTTAGGGTGAGAGAACTCAGTTTAAGATCTTTTTTTTCTTACTGGGTCCCAAACCCACGGACTCTTTCCCCCTTCGTCTCACCCCGTTGCTTTCGCCAAAGCTCTGACGCTGCCCTTCGGTTCTGTTTTCTCTCGAGAACGGCCTCCCTCCCCCCTCTCGATTCTTTTTTTTATCAGCACCACCCGTGCCAAGAAGGACCCGTTTCTGCAACCGTATTTTTTTCCCAGTCTCCCTTCTGTTCCCCCGGACCTTTTACATCTCCGAAGCACTTTTAAGCACCCCCATTCACAGGGTAACCTTCTTTTGGTATAGATGAATCCCAGTTACAAGTTCTTTTTTCCCTCCAGATTCGCTCCTTGTTATCTCCCAAATTTTCCTTTAGTGAGCGTTGCTCATTTCCTTTCGATTTTCATTCCCTGTCGCCGCGAGTTGCTCCTCCCCCCATCGACTCACACGCGATGCATACGTAGCCCCCTTTATGGTGATAGTCTGAGTGCTTCTGTCCCACGTTCTTTTTTTTTTTCCCCCCCCGTTGTTTCATTTCCCAAGACATTTTTGAAGTGACTTTGTCTTTTCTGGAGAGTCTTTAATCTCGCCTTCGTCTTCATGGTGAATGAAAAAGTCACGAGTATCTCCCTTCCACGAATTCATTCGGGGCACAGGGGTAGTCCTTTTTAGGCCCCCCGAGCGCCCCCCCGCGCTTGCGGCACTAATTTTTCCTCCCCGTTCCCGAAACAGGCGCTTCTTCCTCCCCTCTCCCGATAAGGTTACGTACCGTGCACGCTTTAGTCTCTCTTTCTCCCCGTCAAGCGTTTTTCGACGTGCCTGATTCATAAGCTCCTTTATACCCCATGCAAGCTAGAAAGAGCGGTCTTCTCTCACCCCGAAGTGTTCCCTCTTTTCAAGCTTCCCGTGGGGGGTTAAATTTTCCCCGATCTCCGGTTGTTTGCGAACCTCGGACTTTTCCTTCAAGGTCGGAGAACCTCTTCGTACTTCCTACAGGGCGAAAGAAGAGATCGTCTTTCTTCTCTTTTCGTTTTTTGATTTTTTTCTCTCTCAAGTGCGCTTGGAGTTCCTCTCCTTATTTTTATAAGTAAGGCGGATCCGAGCTTAAATGCGAGCCAGCGATCGACCATGGCCGTTCTTGCCTCTCCTCCTTTATATTCATATCAGACTCGTGGTCTCTTTCGGTCGGTTCCGACGTGCAGGATTCACCCTTTCTTTGGAGATACGAAGTAAGGGTTGGGTTTCCCTTGCCGAGGACGTATCCCCCAGACTTCCCTCCTGAAGCTCGACGAGAGGAAGACCCCTCCGCCTTTCCCTGGCAATAGGGAAGTTTTCTGGCCGATTTTCGTTGAATCATAGCGACATAGGCCACGCTCTTTTTCCTTTGAGGACTTCCTGACCATCTAATTTTCCTC
>Ga0179593_1728651_pt1 | contig 10831 bp, 15 predicted proteins | sample CZODoug2_1_08_16_FD_185931 | JGI IMG/M metagenome (GOLD analysis project Ga0179593, IMG submission 185931) | Vadose zone soil fungal communities from Angelo Coast Range Reserve, California, USA - CZODoug2_1_08_16fungal (PacBio error correction) | ecosystem: Environmental > Terrestrial > Soil >... | reverse complement strand
AACGTGTTAGAGAGGTCCCCGGTTTTCGCTTCCTTTTCGCCGACTCCTCTGGACCCCCCGAATTGGGACCCCTCCTCCTTCTGAGAAGTCACTGCCCTTACCCCCCTAAGATTCCCCCTCCTTACCACGTTAGGGAGTCGCGTGCCCCTTCCCAGATCCCTCTTCACTGCCTCCTTTTTTTTTTGACGGAAAGAACCCCCGGAGTTCCCCCTGCATCAATAGGGACACCCTCTCAGTTTTCTGCCCAATGTTCAATAGAGGCGCACAACCGGCGGCCCTTCCTACTTTTATTCTCCGAAAGTCCCCCTCTTTGCATTTTTTTTTCCCCACACGCTTCCAATTCTGCGTTCCTGGGTTGATGGAGGCGCTCCTTTTGGCACCACATTTTACGAGGGTCGCCCTTCCCGGCCACCCTGCTCGTTTGGCCGAATCCCCAACGACAACTCCCCTTTTGCCCCCCGTGAGCTTGGTTGCCCCTCTTTTCCTCAGCCGAAGACCCTTCACAATCCAGGAGTTTTTTCCTCCCTCCTTAGAAGACCGTACTTCTTTGGTGAGGAAGTATCCCCCCCAAGAATTCCCCATTTCCTTCCAAGAAGTAACAGAGCCGACACCCTCCAGGGGAACCTTTTTTCCCCTTTTTTCACGAAAAGACTCCTGCGTGTCAACCTTCCACATCTCATTCTTTTTTTTGTTTTTGCTGCGAGATGTTCCTCCTTCCCCAAGTTGCAAACCGAATTTTTTTCGGCGGTCTTCGTGCCCCCCTTTTTTCCCCGTTTCGGATCCCCTACATGCCTGTGGTGATTCTGTCCTTCGGACCTTTCCAGGCGGCCGGCCGTTTTTTTTTTTGAGTTTTATCTTGAAAAAGTCTTTCTTTTCTTCTTGTCGAGTCCTTTTTTCCCCTCATCGCATCGCTCCTGGTCCGGGCCGTGTCGTTTCCGTCTTTCCTTATCGTTCTCGGTTTGCAGCCCCTTTTCCCTGATCCCCCCCCCCCCTTTGCGCGCCCTCCCCTCACGCCTTGGTTTGACGTTTCCCTACGGGCGCTCACCGTTTCCCTGAATGTCTCCCTTTTTTTTCGGACGAGTGCTGTCATCGAGGCCACTTTCGGTCCTGCGCCCCGTCCCCCCCTAAGCAGTGGATTTTTTCCCCCCCCCTTTTTTGGGCCCCCTTGCACTTTGGAAGGACCCTTCGCTTCATCGAAGCTTCTCCCCTCGAACGGCCCCTTCTGCGCCCCTGGCTCCCAAATGATGGTCCTTCTTCGTTTTTTTTTCCAGATCCGCTTTCTCTTTTCTCTGAATTGTGGAACGTCGGCCTCTCACGCCCTGTTTCTATCGGGAGATTATCTCCATATGGCTTTTTCCCACACAGTTAGATTTTGTTTCCCACATTTAGGGGTCGCTAGCCTTGCGTATGACCACCGCTATCTTTAATTATTCTGCAAGGTGTTTTTTTCTTATCGATCCCCCCTTTGGCGTGATGCATCGTACGATGGAATTATAAGACCTCTTCTCCTTTCTTTTTTTATTTGTGGGTTTTTTTTTTTTTTTTTTTTTTTTTTCTTTTTTTTTTTTTTTTTTTTTTTTTTTTTTTTTTTAGAAGGCCTTCTCTTTGAGGGTTGCTTGACATCGCGCGATTTTCCCTCACTTACCCCGCACGTACCTTCCTTTGGGAGAAGTTTCCCCTTTCTTTTTTTTCTCACGTTCACATCCCCGCCAGCCGCCGCTCTTTTGACTTTGGTTTGCTTCCCTGACCCGCATCCAGATCAACCTCCCCTTCCCCCCCTCCCAAAGACGTTTTTTTTTTTTTTTTCGTCGCCGGCGGGTAGTCCCCTGAGCCCTTTCGGGTGGCTTTTTCAGACCGTGCCCGGGACCCCCCCCCCCTTCGCGGGGCACGTCCCGGGGCTGGTTTTTGCCGAGAAGCTCGTTCTGGAAGTAACTTTTCCCCCCCCTTCTAAGAGACTTTCCTCTTGGCCGTCCCCCACCGATATCAGAACACTCCCTTGAAACCCTTTTTTTCTTTTCCGGAAGCCTTCCGAGTTTTCCTTCATTTCCCCAGGTGATCCTTTTTCTGAAGATTTTTTTTTTTTTGGGGTTGAGTTCGCCACCCCCCCCCCCCCGAGGATGGCCGCCTTGCCATGCTTCCCCAACACTAGCCTTCTATTCTTTTTCCCCCCTGGGGGCATGAGCACTTCTCTTTTCTAAAGCACCCGACCCCTTTTTTTCTGAGGGTTGGCCGCTGCTCCTCCGTCTTGTCCGCTTCTCCAGCGTCGTTGTCTCTCTTTTTTTGGTCTGCCCACTGGCCCCCCTGAACACTGCTGTTCCTTTTACGACGCCCTCCTCGCCTGGAGGTCCCCCTTTTTTCGAGGTCGAACCTTTTATAGTTTTCCCTTTTAGCCTTTTTTTTGTTTTGGTTTTTTTTTTGTTTTTGTGTTTTTTTTTTTTCCTCCCTTTTTCCGCGCTTTTTCAAGCGTCCTAGTGCCAAGAACCGTTTTTTCATTAAGTCCCCTCCCCCGGCACAATCCCCTGGGAGTCACTCCCGTACCTCCTGGCCGAACCCTACTTTTTTTTGCCCCCGCGATTCAGAAAGGCGATGGAGCTTTCTTTCTACGAGTTCTTCCCGTCTTCATTCTTTTTCCACCGATCCCTCCCCCATGTCCCCCTTTTTTTTTTCCGCCCCACCCCTGAAGTTCCCCCCTCCCGACCGGAGGTTATCACAGCCCACTTTCACTGAGGCTTTCCTCCCATGTTTTAGTAGCGTTCCCCCCCCCCTTTTTCCACCTGACCTTTCACGGCCCCTGAGCCCTTTTTCCCCCCAGAACTTTTTTTTCCCCCCTTTTTCCAAGAACTTTTTTTTTTTTTTCCAGCTGGCTTTCCAATAAGGAAAGCACCCGCAAGTGTTCCCCCCACTCGTGCCATTCCCTGTCGCCTTCTCAGTTGGCAGGCGTACCTTTGACCTTGTACGCGCCACCTTCCCTGCCACTCCCCTTTCCTCGCTGCTCTTTTCTTTTCCTTACTGAATCCATTCTGCAGCAGTCTTGTCGTTGGAGTTTTCTTTGAGTCCTCCACCCCCCGTATAAACGCACCGCGAGATTTGCCTTTTCTTGCCAAAAAAATTCCTCGCTGTTGACTGACCAACTCCGAACATCGTTTTCCCTTGGTCGCACCTTTATCCCCGAGTAATCCTGAACCCCTTGTCTTTTCCACAGAACCTCCTTTCTTCCCCCACGTTGAATCCCTTTTCTTTTTTTGCCCGATGCTTTGTCCCAAGGCGTACCCTTATTGTCCCCCATCTCTTTTCCCCCAATTTTTTTTTTTGACGGGATCCAAGCCTTTCCTTTCTTTTGCAGCAATTTTTTTTCACTCTTTTTTTTTTTGAGAGCTCCCCCTCAGACCGGGGTATCCCCAGTCTTTTTCTTGACCCTTTTTTTTTCTTATCGTCGCCCTCAATCGCTCTCCCACGGCCCCTTTTGGATGACGTGTCCTTGATTTCTAGTCAAGTTTTTTAATCCAACTGCACCCATTTTCGGGCCTTTTTCCAGGACCTTCCACCCGACTCTGCCCTTTTTCTGTACAAAGATGACTCCCCCCCCGGTTTTTTTTCCCCGGAAAATCCCCGTGAGTGTCTACCTCCTGAGAATCGGGCCTCTCAACGCTTGTAGATACTCCGCGCTGCCCTGCCGTTCTTCAAGAGTCTCAATCCTGACTCCCCATAGGTCGTCCCCCGGTTCCTCCTTGAGCTGGTTTTTTCCCACCCCCCATTTGCTACCTGCTGGCGGATGTAGCTCCCCCACAATGTTCAGCCCTTCACCTCCCCGCTTTTTCAGCGACTCACGGGAGTTGTTGCTGGACGGCTTTTTCTCTCGATTCCTTCCAATCCCCTCACTCTCCCCAACACCTTTCCTAGAGAGGACTTTTTTCAGTCTTCTTGGAGGGCCTTTCCTTCTGATTACGAGCGAAAGGGCCCGGCCCCACGTGCTTTTTTCTTTCTTTTTTCTTCGATCTCTCCCCCCCTCATCCGTTGTTTTGCGAGCCTTTGTCACCCCTCAATTCATTGCTGCGGCTGGCTTGCCTCCCTCTGCCCAAGGAACGAAGCTCTAGAGAGGTTTCGGGGAAGGCTGTACGCTTCTTCTCGTCTCTTTTGGGGAGAGATTTTTTTCCCCGGGGGCGGTGACCCCCCCAGAGAAGATTCCCCCTGCCGCTTCAAGAAAGTTTTTCAAAAATTTCTTACGCCGAGTTGAGAGAACGATTTTTTGAGACCTGGGTAGTTGTTTGGTTCGGTTTCCCCCCCCCATACAAAGGTTTCTTTCTGGAGAACCCCCCCCAAGTGGCTGAGCCGATCCCCCCGACGAAACAGGGTTCAGCGTCCCCCTTTTTTTTTGCCTAATTTTTTTTCCCACGCGGCCTCCTTAGTGTTGCACTTCCCCGATTTTTCTATTCGACTTTTTCGGTCGTCTTGCCGGCCCTCTCACCCCACCAGACCCTCCGTGTCCCCTCGAGAAGAAACCCTCTGCGAGGACCCCCACCTTTTAGGCCGGCCCTTGGACTACTTAGCGGCCCCTTAAGGCCCACCAATGCCCTGGTTCCCCAGATGAGGGCATTTTCTTCCTGCCTCCGCGGGAAGCAGTTTCTTTGGTCCCGCGGATTTGCCCTCGTTCTGGTCACAGCGTTTCTCTTTTTTTGTGATTCAGTCCCCTGGACGGTGCGTAAGTTTTCCCCACTAGGAACAAACCTCCGTCCAACAATTTTTTTCCCCCCCTGCCCTTAGATTTTGTGCCTACCCCCTACGATAACCCCTTACCGCGTTGTCCTAAACCGCCTGTCAGCTTTTTTCCGGGCACTCGCCCCGCCCTTCACGTTTGACACCCCTTTTCCCTTCCCGGGCCCCGCGTTTGGGCGCCTTACCTCCCGTCGCCCGTTTTTCAGCTTTTTTTTCCAACGGTCTAAACCACCCCTGCTTTAACGCAGGATCCCCCGGGGAGCTTTTCTTCAGACGGGAAGGGTCCCCAGAAGAAGGGACCGACACGTGTCGCTTCGGTTTCAGGTGTCCTGGCTCTTTTCCCCCGAGAGGGTAGCCCCCCCCCTCTTCAGAGTAACGGCGTCTTTTTTTTGAAAAGGTGCTTGTGAAATAGCGACGGACTTCCCTTTTTTTTAGGGAGTGGGATTTTTTTTCTTCTCCTGTGCCCGGTTCCTTCCTCAAGAATTTCTTTGCTACCAGTGTTTTTGTGGTTAGATTCCTCCTTTTCCACAACCCATAATCCGACCTCGTTTCTCGAGTCTAGACCGACTCCGAGGATGGTCCTGGTCCCCGACCGCCCTTCATTTCCTTTTTTCGGTCCTTTTGATTTTTTTTATTACAAAAACGGTGGTTATTTTTTATGTCGATCCACACTTTTTTCTTGAGCGTACCTAGTTTTTTTTTCCCCCCCTTTTTCCAGATTTGTTGGGGCTTTCATGTTTTCTCTTTAGTGCTGGGGCCCCCCACAGCAAGCAAAGTTTGCTGCCAACCCCCTTTATGCGTCAAGAAGAGCTTAGTTATTTTGCACCCTCCCCACGCGAGTTTTTTTTGAAAGGATGGCTTCCCCCCCCCCTTGGACTTTTAGGGCTCCATGGGGCCCCCACCCCCAGGACCATTAGTTTGGGGTTTTTTGACGAATCCTCTTCGTGCCGACTCGTGGTGTTCCAGGCTTTCCCCAGGTGGCAGACAGGAGAGCGTTTTTATGCCTTTTTTTTTCCAGGTTACGGGACTTTCCTTTTTTCGTAGCTGAGACTTCTCTTCTAAATTAGACCTTTTCGTGCGCACTTTTCTGTGGGCGTCTTTGCGGGGTTTTTTTGTGACCTCTTTCCAACGCCGGTGGCGTTTTTGGGTGCCAACTTGCTCTCTCGGGATTTTTTTTCCCCCCGCTGGAAATTTCTTTCCGGCGGTCCTTTCCCGGATCATTTTTGGTGACCTCATTTTTTTCGTATTGACATGCGACCTTTCCCCGCGCTTCCTTCTCTCGTCGTGAAGGTCTGATCGACCGCTTCGCAGCCACCAGTTTCCCCCTTTGGACTTTAAAGAAGGTACTTCTATAAGCGCAGGGTCTTTTTTTTTCTATGGGGCTTCGTGCGCCTCGGGGTAGTGATTCGGGTTTGAGAACGCCCTTTGGAAACTATTAAATTTTTCGAGTTCCCCCAATTTTTTTTTATTTTTTTAGTTTTCAGAATGCTGCCCCTTTTTTTACCCGTAGTGACTGGTACCCAGGAAACCCTTGTCTTTCTTTTCCAGATGGATGGGAGATTTTTTGGTTTTACCTCTATCATTGGTCTTGCTTTTTTAAAGGGAGGTCAATCCGCCTTCATTTTTTCTCACGTCAACCCCTTTTTTTCTTCAAGATTAACTAAAATTTACCTTTCTCGAGTGCTTTCTAGACCCTTTTTTTCCCCCCAAGGGATTCCGAGAACCGGGGGTCCCCCCCCCCCCCCCCCCCCAATCTTTTCTTGATGATGCGTTTTTATCGGTTGTTCATACGTACTGCCCCCTTTCCATCGAGACTTTTTCTTTTTTCTCCGTCTGTTTCCCTGCCTCTCGTACACCCTTTTGATGGCGTTCCCGACACCCTTAAGCGAAGCGAACACCCGCGACATAAAGGTGACGTTCCTTTCCCCCCGGCTTTCTCCTGAGCCTTCCTTTTTGGATTGCTTTTCCTTTGGCCCATACCTCAGTCTAACCCCCCCCTCCCCCCGAAGACCGGCCGACACCTTCCCGTTGGCGTCCCTTCTTTTTGGTTGTTATGCGGTGTTTCGTGTTCTGGAGCCTCCTTTTTCCCCCCTTCACGATTCAGTTTTTTTTGGCGTGTTTTTCCTTTCGAAAACCCTCAACGGCCTGGTAAAGGTGGAGACTACGTGCCTTCTACGGTTTTCGTCCCCCTGCGTTTTTCACCCGTTTTCCCCCTTACACGAGATTGCACTCTTCCGATTATGCCTCCTTTTAGCTTTTATCTTGCGACACGCTGCAACCCCCGGCTGTCCGATTTTTTTTTTTTCTCTTTTCTCAAGCGCTCCCCCACTTTACGTTTTTTTTTTTTACAAACCCCTTCCGTTCGAATTTCGTTTTCCCTTAGTAATTTTTGGGAAAGTGCTCTGTGTGACTTCCCCACACGACGGCCCGCCCATGTCCCCCCCAAATAGAAAGGTCTTCTGTAAACCCCCCGATGGCGATTCATGGAATTAGCCCTCCTTCGACCAGAAGTTCCCGACCCCTTTCCCGAGTGTTTTCTAGCAGGCGATAAGAGAGCTGTTCCCCGGATTTTTCCCAGAAGTGTTTTTTCCCCCGCCGTCCTGACCCGCATTTTTCTTTTTTCAGTTTTTCCCTGCGGATGACACTTTTTCTTGCAGTGACCCGTTTATGTGTTCTCCCGATTATTCCTCTCTCCTTTCTCCCGTCCTTATCCGCGTTTCCCTACGCCCCCTTCCACCTCCACGAGCGTTCCCCCACACAGGCGTCCCCTCCCTGAATGATCGCTTCCCTGCCCCCCCTTTCGCAGGCCCGTCCCCCCCCCCGACGCGCCGGCGGCAAGGGGAGCTCCCGTCGTTCGCCTGCGGACGAATTCTTGCGGATTACGCTCCGGTCTCAGAACCGCTCGAGGACCACCAGCTGGTCGTTAGAAACCTTTTTTTTTTTCTGTCCCCACACAGAATTTTCGAATAGGAACCCCTACCAACCCTTTTTGTCCCCCTTTTTCCCCCGGAACAACTCTTGCCGCTGCAGTTTTTTTTTTTCCCTCGACAGAAATGCCATTTCCCTTTAGGTTTCTCATTGGTTCCATTGATACTCGAAGCCTTGGTGGTCGTCCTGGTCCTTCTCGATTTCCAAACCCACCAAAGGGCTTGCTTCCTAGGACCGCCCCCTTACTTCCGGTCACCCCCGGTACGACTTTGAGACCATTATCACTTTATAGCAAGAACCCCCTTTTTTTTCTCTTTCTTTTCCTTTTTTTTCCCATTTTGTTGTTGTTGCTCTCTTTTCTGCGTGAGGTCCCCCCCTTTGAGGGGCATGTTCGGCGTCTCTTTCGTGTTCTATTTCGGTCTCCCTTTTCCATGCTGAGATAGATTACGTCGGGCGCCCACACACCCCGCCCCTTCTTTTCCTGCATAATGGTATCGACCAGTTAGAACCGCTTTTTTTGGTATTTTCCTCTGCATCGGAATAGATCCTGGTTTTTTTCTCCTTTTCACGGACCCCCCCTTTTTTTTCTTGCCACCGACTTTCCTCCCGTTGCGAACCCCTCTCTTTGTGGCAGAGGCTCCGCACAGTTCTCTCCCTCACGTCCTTTTCTCGTTCGAGCCAATTTTTCTCTTGCGCTAGTCCCCGGAAGGAGAGGTCTTTTCTCCGACTTTTCCCCCCCTTTCCCCACGATTCAACCTTTCGGCAGAGCCTTCCGCTTGTTCCCGTGGAGTGGTTCTTTTCTTTCCCCGGGGAAGTTTTCCGTTCGGGTGAGAAGGTCCCCCCCTCTAGCTAACGTTTTTTTTCCTCCCCCGGCGTGTTTTCGGACTTAGCATTTCGATACCGTTCCTTCTTTTTACAATGCTGGCCTGAGGAGGTCCCCTTTTCGAAGTCCAGACTTCCCACAGGTTTGCGGGATACAAGACCCCCCCCCCCCCCCTCTTTTCGAGGAGGTTTCTCCGAGTGCACGCCTCTTTTTGGACTTGAACTTTTCTCTTTGTTGTGTTCTTCCTTTTCGGGAGTTCCCCCTGGCACCGCGTCTTTCCCCCCACCCATACCTCTTACGACGCGGTGTTTGTCCCCCCCCTTAACGTGTGCTCCCTCGTGATTCTCCCTTCGCCTTCGAGGTTTTTGCATTTTTTTTTTTCTTTTTTTTATCGCGATCCTTCCTTCTTGGTGAGACGCTCCTTTCTCTTTTCTCGCCCACGTAGACGCCTTAGTCGCCCCCTGTTTCTTAGTACCAGCTCTTTCCAGAAAGCCCCCCTTCCGCCGCGCCTTCGACGGTGGCCTGCTGTCGTTTTTTCCTCCAGCTCAACCTCCAACGAGTCGGGTTCTTCTTCTCGTTCTTTCTGGTAGCTTCTTGTTAAACCCCTTTTTCTAATCTCGTTTTTTTTTTCCCCCGCTTCCTTTTTTTGCGGCCCCTTTTTTTAACGTCACCTTGTGGATTTTTGTTCTCTTTTTTTTTTTCGCTGGTCGACCCTTGTTTGAGAACCCCCTCTTTTTACGAGAAGATCGTTTTCGCGCTTCCTCTTTTCAGGAGAAGAGGTCCCTTTTAGTCGTACCTCTAGCCCACTTTTTTTTTTTTTTTTTTTTTCCCCTCGGCGCTTCTTTGATTTTTTTGTGTTCTTCTTCCCTTTTGGCGCGGCGACCCTCTCTTGCCGCCTCGCTCTTTTTTCCATTCTCGGAAGTTGCCCGTCTTTTGGTGTTGACCAAAAAACTTTTCCTGCGATTTTTCTCGGACTTGAATGACATTACCAACCAGCCTCGAGGTCCCGCTCACCCCCCTCCCCTCAAATTCCCGAAAGTTGGTGCATCCGTTTTCACAGGACAAGTTCCTGAGGGGTGGCCCGCCTCGCTCCCCAAAAACCCCCCCCCAAGACCTCCCCCTCCAAAACCCATAACAGGACCCAATAACCCCCCTCCCCCCCCAAAAAAACCCAAAAAACCCCCAAACACCCCCCCCCAAACCCCCCCCCAACATATGAGACTTTTTTCTTTTTTTAATGCCCCGATTCTTTTCTGCTCCATCTTTGAGGGATCTCTCCCTCGGGTATGCCCCCTTGTGACACCTTCCCCTTTGATTCGCGAATTTCTGACCCAACGGCCCGTCCTTCTGCGGGATCGCGGAGGGTCTCCCTTTTCTTATAAGGTCCCCCCCTCCGGCGGGGGAAAAGTGCTAGGATTCGAACTCCCCGTAGTCTCTTTTTTGAATACCTCCAGGGACCCGTCTTTTGAAAAATTCTTTTCGTCTTTGAAGAATGGGTGGATTCCCTTTGGGACTTCCGACAACCCTGACTCCCCCCAAGTTTCGTGCGTCTTCCAGTAACTTCTCTCTGTATCTCTGGCTTTCTTCTCTTGAGTGGACTTTCCTTAATTCCTTCCAGCCTTTTCCAGATCCTTCCTGAGTCCCCTTCCGGTGCACTTCCAACCGCTGTTTTTTTTTTTTCCCAGTCAAACTTTTTTCTTGCCCAGGAACCGGAGTTATATTATCGCTAGAACTCCTTTGACCATGTCGATCTTTTAGAATCACAATCTCTTCGACCCCTCTCCCCAAGGAAACCCGCTGGTGTCGACCGGGACTTCTCAGCCCCCTTAGGTGACACCCCCTCTCCGACTCTTCCCCGGCTTGTTGGCCTCCAGTCTTTGGCTGTGGGTAGATCCCCCCCGACAAGCATTCGAACCGTCCACCACACGTCCCCTTCAAGGGGTTGCATGATGCCGCGTTCGCAGGCCGGACACCACTTGCCCTCGGTCCCCTCTTGTTTTTTTTTTCCCCCAATCCCCCCATGCCCACGCCCGCGATCGCCAGCTGGCCTCTCTCGCCCCGATACAGTTCCGGTCTTCGCTTCGCCTCGGGTTTTTTCTTGGGCGTTTCTTAGGAAAGACCCTCCTGGTTAGCACCTGAATTTTCTTCTTTGGTGGACCCCCCCCTTCTGGATCTTTTCTCCCCCGACCTCTCGGAAGCGACCTCGGGTAAGGCTTCCCACACCCCTCCTCCCCCCCCCCCTCACAGACCGGTAATAAAAGACCTTTCAAGTGAAGTAGGCCCCAACCCTTCCTGCGTGAGTCATTAAACTGACCGCCAGAGATGTCCCTCTTTTTTCCCCCTCCCTGGCCTGCCTCTTCCTGACCT
>Ga0179593_1619853_pt1 | contig 10831 bp, 9 predicted proteins | sample CZODoug2_1_08_16_FD_185931 | JGI IMG/M metagenome (GOLD analysis project Ga0179593, IMG submission 185931) | Vadose zone soil fungal communities from Angelo Coast Range Reserve, California, USA - CZODoug2_1_08_16fungal (PacBio error correction) | ecosystem: Environmental > Terrestrial > Soil >... | reverse complement strand
CCAACCCCTTACGATTTTTCGATCCTGCCGATTTCATGATGTACTTTCTCGTGATCTTTTTCGCAACCTCTCTCCATCAGTGTTTCTCCTTTCCAAGCACCTATTCAATCTACCTTTTTTTTGTCCATATAGTCGTCCAGCGTTTTTCTTAATCTGTCCTTCCTCCTTTATTTCAACCTGACCACTCCTTGAACGTAAAGATCGCCCCCCCCCATGTGTTCCTCCATTTTGTGTTTTCCCCCCCTGTTTCACAAATCTCTCTTACACTCACTTCGCATAAGATTTTTTGTCTCAAAATTTTTTTCGTCCTTCGAAATATCGGCTGAACTGGTCCCCCCCCCGTTCCTTTCCCTCTCATTTCCCCCCCCACCTCTCCGTAAAAAAATCTCCCCTTTTGTCGTTGCTTTCTCTTTGGCTAATCACGAAACCTGGTTAGTATTTGCCTGACACGTTCATCTCCTTGCCACTGTCTCTCTCCAGTCAAATTGCCCCCCCTTTTTTCCTTGGCTAACTTTTATTTACAAAGGCGCTTATTACCTTCTCCCTCCCCCGTCTTAGTTCTTTTCAATCGTCCTTGATCCCCATGTCATCCTGAGTGTTAACACCCTTTTTTCCTATACCAGCCTCCTCCTTTTTCGCCAAAGACTCTGTGAGATACATAATATTTACGGGGGTCCTCAAAGCGCCGGACACATTCAACAAGTGGGGAGATTCACCCTGTTTCCGCTACCGGATAAAGTCTGTGCGTGTTCAAAACCTTCCCATAGTCACTCTTTATCTTCCCATCTCTCCGGGCCAAATGTTTACAATTTGATTTCAAGATAAGGATGCTCAGTACCGTCAAGCCCTCCCTCCTTTCCAAGACTACTTACGATGATTCCCGTTGTGTTCAAACACCGCTCCCCTTGTTAACGGCGCTTATTAGATTTCTTCTATTACTTCGTGACCCTTACCTAAAAATTATAACTTTTGGTCGATTGAACGCCCAACCAGCCCCCCAATATCCATATTCACTTTTAGCCATTTTGGTGCTTAAGCATCGGCCTAAAGAAGACGGGAACCCTCCCCCTTGTCAGTCGGTAAAATCCAGTGAGATTCTAGGGGGCTCCTGGAAAAGGATGCCCAGCTGAACCGTTCTCCCCTCTGCTCCGTCTTCAGCATTCAGCGTCTTTATGGAACCATGATCCAACAGCGCATTGGGATCACGCAAATGTTTTGTCAACTAGTGGTCGATCAGTATAGTCCTGGCGTGTCTGGCCAAACGCCCGACGTTGATTATTCAACTGACAGTGTAACAACCCCCCCCAAAATAGAGCACTCCACACACAATAGACCAAAAACAATGAGGAATGAGTTGCCTAAAGGAGAAATCCTTAGGAGATTTTTCATACGAGTCGGACTTTTCAATCCACCCTGTTTCCCCCCGGATTTTAAAACAGAGTCCCCATTTTACAGCTGTCCTTGATTAGGTTCGCGGACTCCGTCCTTTTTTATCCGTGTAGCCCCCATTTTGTTCTAGTTTGGTGAACGCAACAGTCGATAACTCGCCCCGATACCAGTATCAGATCACAGATACCGCTCTCCCTATCTGGACCCCGGCTTTCCGCAAAAGCCTTTTTTTTTAGATAATACCCCACTTTTTCTTACCCCAGTTTTTCCCCCCGATTATTTTCTATCAGTCTACTAACACATCGCTGTCCCATCTCCTTTGGAGAAGCAATTCTGGATGTTGGTCTGCCCTTCCGATCTGCTTTTCCCATTCAGGATCCGTCGTTGATGATGATCCTCCCTCGGTATTTGCTCCGTCTTGAATCCCGTGTCCCCACACCAACTTGCCGCCCAAGCTTTGCTAAGTTGATAGGTGGCTCCTTTTTAGCCAACCCCCCTATTGGCCCTCCTTCCTTCGTCGTTTCTCGGTTTTTTTTCCTCTCATCTTTTCTTTGTTTTGTGTAGAGCTCCTCGCCCCTTAATATCTCCTCAGAATTCTACCGAGCCACCTCTTTTGAGATTGAAGTTTGCCACCCTCCACCATCTCGATCCCTATTTTCCCCTTCCCTTTTTGGGCGCACATTTCAGCTGTGTATTCCCCGCCGCTTTCTCGACCCCCCACTTTTGGCAGTTCTGTTTATTTCGCGCGTGTACCAACACCAATCGTCCACTCCAGGTTTTTCTTGCCTAGGACGGTTGATTCCGTTTGGCCCCTTAAACTACACTTTTAGCCTGCGGCATCGATCCTTACGGGAGGGATCTAATGCCTGGTTACGAGCTAGTTTTTTTTGAACCGCTATTTAATCTTCCGAGGTGCCCGGAATCGCAACGGTCTCTACCCGCATGAAGCTGGGATTTATTGAACTTGCGGTCCTATCCAAATTCAGATTAGCCCACTTATGGTGACCTTAGCTACCGCCTCAATTGAGACTCTCCCAATCGTCAATTTTCCTTGTCTTTGACTGGCTAATATAGGTTTGTTCTAACTGATCCTGAATCCCCCTATTTTCCACTTTGATATATACTCATCGGGGTAATTCTTTCTCGCCGACTTTCCCTATTGGTTTCTCGTTCGAGGGTTCTCTTCCGTCCTGTTTTTTCTTGGCTGCACGCTTCCAACTGGTAGATGTTCTAACCCCACGACGGTAACTGAGACAATCGTTGAGATGTTTTTTATTGAACTAGCTTTATTTGAGCTTCGGGGCGAATGAGGGACGATTTCTGCCTCAAGTCTCTCGTACTCTCTAGCTCACGTTTTTTTTTTCGAATTCTCTTGACGAATCCCCACGGTCCCCCTGGGCCCAGGGGCCTCCACCTCTTTTGCATGACTTTTTTTTCCGTGTCTTTCTCGACCCGTGAACTTTAGTGAATAGCTTCGTCCTTCTAGGAGAAGGAACTTGTTTCTCTTTCTTCCTAACAATGCGCGCGTTCTTTCTCTTCCTTCCGTCCCCCGTCTATGTAGCCACATTTTCGTACTTTCCCCGCATGTAATTGAACGCCAGAGCACTTCCTCTAGTCCTTTTCCCCCCTATGGACAGTTTCTTCTTCCCACTTCCGTTCCTTCGGGGATACTCGCCTACTCCGGGTCTTTGACTAATTGAAGAAATTCAGGTGATCTCACCCCCCCCGTTCCCAACTCTTTTTACTCTCCTCCGGTAGCGGTACACCCACCTTGTTTTTTCGCTGACACAAATATTTTGACTTTTCCCCCGATTTTGAATGACAATCCGATGCCTTCTCCAACTAATCACGTCCTTCCTTTTGATTCTCCCAAACTTCGTGAGTTGCTAGGTAGGTCGGTCAAGAAGAATTGCTCCTGGCTCTACCTCTTAACGGGTGATGGGTTCCACCCACCCCAGAGTTTGTGATAACTCCCCCTCCATAATGGATTCATTCTTCGCTTATTTCGAAGGCACGCTTTACCTTCCCCCTCCGAGCTGTCCGGACGAGAGTAGTCCTTTATTGCTACCCCCCTTCTGGCTGCTTGTTCTCACCTCTACGCTGAAAATTGATAGACCCACCCCCAATTCCTGGACACAACCTTTTTTGTTATAGCGTTGCCGGATTTATTGCTTTCCCGTGAATTCCTTGGGGAGTCCAGGCCGCCCCATTTGGAGTAGCCCCCCCTTAACCAACTAAGTGCCCCTGTCATACCCCCCCTATGCCCAATTTAAATTCTTTAAGAAGGATCACCCCTCTGGAATGCTGGAGTATGGTTTTTTTCCCGATATCCTGCACGAGACTGAATGCATCAGACCCATTTTTTCCCTAGTCACTTTAAAGGCTAATACATCTTTTCGTGCTTAATAAGTTGTGGAGGTTTTAGAGATTAAACCTATTGGAGCTTCCTTGCATTCGATTGTAATGTGATTCCTGTGCTCGTAGATTAGCCTCCAAAATAGCCTACCCGACCTTTTTATGCTTTCTACATTTTGCGTGATTTCAAGAGTCTTTGTTACCACATGTTTAATACAGTCTTCTATTGTGTAAGTTCGTCCTTCCCTGCTTCCTTGACTAAGGTCCTTTCCCTCCCTTCAAGTACCTGACTTCTCCTTTCCAGTCCAATCTGTTCTTTTGGGGTCGCTCAAAGTCTCTTAGTTAAAATCTGCCCAAGTCATTTTTTATCCCCTGAAAAGATTTTGGCCGTAACTCTTCCCCCTTTCCCGTTGAGTACAGCTCTCTGCTCGGTGCCCCCACGATTTGGTGCATCTCCCCCCCCAAACTCTCAATTTGTGCGTTTGTTATCGTTGATACCTTTCACCTGAAGAGATTTAACAGATTGGTCCCCCCAAACCCCTTTCAACCGGCGTGGTTACTCCTACTTTTACATAAAGGTTTTTCCCTTTAAAAGCGGCCATCTCCGATTGGTCTCCCTTGGTTTTCCAATAGGAATGCTCACCTTTGTCTTTGTGTTTTGCGATACCCCCAGCATTTTTTGTTCCCTTAAACTGACTTCGACCCTCCTTGTAAAGGATCCCCTGTCAATTGTTTTTCCGCTACTTCCTTTTTCTCTACTCTTTTGGTACCTTCTTGTGAAATCCTCCTTCTCCCCACTTCTAAACTCTCTTCCTCATCCGCCTTATGTCGCCTCCCCGGTTTGTCGCCGGTAATTTTTTTAGTTCTCGCTTCTGCAATATCGTCAGCGGATTTCCCACCCTCACGAGGCCACCCTTTCTTCTTTGAGTCCATCATTTCTGTTTGAACTGACTCTTCTTACTTTTTTAGCCCTCTCTTCATTCCTTTTCAATATGTACCGTAAGCCGCCCTTCTGTTAAACGCTCCGTGTACATGCGACCGTCCTTTTCTTTCGCAAGCAGCTGGCCTCCCCTACCTATTGTGTTCTCCTTCCCCAAAACCCCCCCCTTCCATAAGACATGGCCCCCCTCAGATTGGATCTACAAGTTGATGTTATTAGTCCCCCCTCATTAACAGGGATTCCCTTCTTAGTGTCTTCCTTCTTCTCCTATCCCCCAGGTCACCGCTAACCCCACCCTTTTTTTCCTCTTTTCTTTCCTTCAACCTCTGCCCCTCTTTTCTCTACTTATTATGGATTGTTGGAACTTCTCCATTTGAAAAATTTCTCAAACACAAATCGCTCCTTGTGAAAGAAACCATAGGACGATTTCTCCCCCTTCTCCTTACTTTTTGCCCCCCTCTCTCTTGCACCCTTATCCGCTCTCCAGACACTCCAGTGATCCTCTTCTCTATGAACGTCATTAATATAGCCCCATGCCTTCTGCTTTTTGCTTCCTGGGATTACGTATGTTCCATTAGCTTTGTAGGTGACCCCCTCCTGAAAGCTTACCGTATCGATCTGCTCTGTGAGGACCCCTCTCCCTCCCCGGTTCCAACACTTCTCCTACTTGATCGATTCGCTTAATCTTCTAACTTTTGTCAAGCTAGTTTCCCGATCCTGGCAGAAGCCCAGGCTGGTTGAAACTATGCGTTTTTCCATTAACCCCTCTGAGTTTTTCAGAGATGCTCACGTTCCTTATTTCTTTTTTGGACCCCCTTATGCGACCTTCAGTTGGTAAGTCTCCCCATCGAACCACTCCCCCCTCATTCCTTGAGCATGGCCCGCTGCGCTGTTTCTTAGGGTCCCTCCTCTCTCTTCATCCTACGTTTCTGTTTGTGCCCTCGTGATATCAAAACCCCCTCCTACGTCACCCTTGAACCACAACCTCGTTTGCCGTAATTCCGTCGATCAGAACCTGACAGGCCCCTTTAGCAAAGTTGGTCCCAACTCCCGCGGGCTTCCTTCACTCCCCCAACGTATGATAGAGATCTTTCACCCCCCCAATCGTTCAAGCCTTGTTATTTTCTCCGTATCGTTTCGCGCTTTTTTTTTCCAAACAGTGATCCTGATGATTCTCCTCTAATATGCCGGACCCTCCTTGCCAAACTCGATTTACTACATTTCTCCCCCCTTAGTCTTCGCGTATTCTCCTATGAGAGTTCACCCTTTCCTCCAAATGCTGACATGACCTCTGTTAGTCCATTTACGACCCGTCCCCTGCCGATTACTTTTTCCCTCGCCTCACAGATAGGATAATTTCTGTAGTTTCACTTCAGCACCTTTTTCGACTTTCCGCATCGAAGATCTCGCGCTCCTAGTGGTTTTTGTTTTTGGCTCGTCTGTGTGTTTGACTTGTGCGTCTTCTGGTCAGAGGGCCGGTTTTTTCCCCCACCCGCACGCGTACTTGTATACCATTGTTTTTTGTGTATGAGCACTCTTTTGACTTTTTTTATGTTTCCTTTTTTCATCCTGGGTGCAGATGAAGGATTTTCCTAGTGATCGCACTGGAGCACCCTTTTCTGAAAAAAAAAAAGTGTGGTTTTTTCCCGATTTCTGGATACTGATTCCCCCCAATTGTGTCTTGTTTGTGTACCCCACTTGTGTTGACGGGCGGCTGCTTGCATAAATATGTAATGATCTTTCCCGTGTTGAGCGTGAAAACCCCCCCCCCCGCTCGCCCCTAGTCCCCTTCTTTTTCCTCTCCTGCATCGTCTATAGTAGTCACATCTCATGATCAGTTTACCCTCTTGACTTAATTGACTCAGAGCCTTTTCTCCATGTCTTGTGTAGATGAGGAAAGCCCTGTCCCTCAGTATACTTCCCCCAAACTCCGTCTCAGTCTTTTTTCCAGTCCCTTCGGGTGACTAGCGCCGTAATTATTCTTAAGGACAGATCACCATACTCTTTCCCAATCATTTAACTCTGGTAGCATGTTTTTCTCCCCAAACAATCTTTGGTGTCTGCCAACCTTGTAGGTTTCCAAGATTGAAGACTGCCCCCCCTCCCCGGACGTCGTTAGCAACATGTAATTCACCCTGAGATCAATTTTCTTTTGCCTCACCCAAAATTGATAGTTTGCCGCACTTTTTGAACTTCTACGTGAAAAGGCGTCCCGTTGCGGACCCACCTCGGCAGATCGTTTTTTGGAGCCCGTCGTCCCCCCTCCCCGGCTGAGTTGGAGTTCCATTGCTTCGAAGGCCGCTGCGGCCTCTCGCTCTTCTCCTTTCTTGCGTCATTTGCTTTTCTGAAACCAGTCTCTCTTCCTGGGGCCTGTGCTTTTCTTTGACTTTTGAGATATTGATGCACCTCCCTAAAGGTCTAAATGTTCCTCTGGAAATGTTCTTTTCGTCGTTCCGAAAGATCTCAGGGACCTAAGACCAGTACCGTCCAATTTGCGTTTGCCCCAAAAGTTAATTTTCCCTTGAACGATGCCTTCGCTTCTCAATTTACGAAGTCATATTTTGTGCTTGTCGGTGAGATTTTTTTTTCCCCCGACTCTCGACCTTAGTTTTTCTAATGCCATCTTCACGTTGACATGCATTCGTACCATTGTACCGATAATATATACTTTTCCCTTTTTTTTGGTGTAGAGAGTTCAGAGTCCTTTCCGATCTCTTCATGTTATGCCAGTCTTTCTGCTCCTTATTGTGCGATATTAGTGACCCACCTGACCCGCCCCCCCCCCCCTAGTTTCTCATTCGTCTAAGTGAGCTTCCCCTCCCCCTCCGCCATAGGTACATAGTTTGTAAACACCTTTTTGTCTCTCTCCGTCCTTCCCCCGTTTTTAGTAACTCCTTTATTACCCCTTTCCACGTGTCAAGTCACGAAGTCACTGCGTCTTCTACTAGTGTTTCCTTTCTCTCATTTTTCCCACAATTAAGTCCCCCGACACTTTATCCTGGCTTTCGTAAAGAATTTTTCCCCTGCAAAGGAGGACCCCGTAGAGTAAAGCTTTTCTCTTAGCTCCCGATCGTACTCAGATCGGACCCCTCCCCCCGTCTCCACAGGTGGATCGTATTCGGGCCAAAATCACAAGATCTCCTCCTAATCGGCCGTACCCGTGAACAAGTTATAAAAGTTTTCCCATTTCAGTGAACCCCTCCGCTGGAGGAAATGTAACCGGCATCTCTTAATTGGACACACCCCTCCTTGCGATGTGGTTGTCTCCCCAAAAGCCATCGTATGTTACATTCTGAAGCTCATAGTATTGTCAGAGCCATCCCCCTACCGTTTCTCCTTTTACAGAGTCCTCTATATTTCCAGTGTACCAGATTTTTTCGATATTCTGTAATTCCTTTACCTCTTTCCCTCAACCATCTCGTGGACTATTCTTCCTTTTTCTGCCCGATTGTTTCGGGCGAGCCACAAACTTCGCAGTCTCGCCTCTACCCCCCCTTTTTTTTTACCTGGGCTGATCTTTACGGCAATTCATTTCTTTGTGTTCTAATCTGTTGGATTACCCCTCATCCGGTTCTTTTTCACACTTCCTTATGAAGTGATGAACTCCCGCTCTCCGCGCGCGCCATTGCTTCGCTCCGTGGGTTACGTTCTTCTGGCTTTTCTGCAGCCCTTACCAATCAAGGAATGTTTTTGCTTCGCAAGCACACCTGAACACATTCCTTCCCTTTCCTCGAGTATTCCCCCCGGTTTTTCGTCACCCTTTTTTAATGTCTGAGACCTAGCGTAGCCCCCCTCCTTTCTCCCCCCAGGTGCTAGTTAACAAATAAGGCGCTTATCATGTATATAATAAACAGAAACGATGTCTAGGACTCTTAAGGTCTTGCCCGACATGATCTTTTCCATCCGACACCCGCCCTTCAAACCCCCCCTCAGCGCATTATTTATAGGAAAAAACCATATCGTCCTTCGCGTACTCTTTAGAATTCCCTTTATCGAAACCTCGATTTTTCCCGCCTCCGCTCTACTCTTCCCGATTTGCAAATCCCCTCCCCCGATGGCGCAGGTGGCGCCTTAGTATGGTTTTGGTTGTCATTCTCGTTTACCGCTGATACCTCCCTCCTCGAATCGATCTTTTCTCTGGAACCCCAGGATTGAATACGCCAAAATAAGCCCTGTCTTTCATCGCTTATTTTTTCTTTCTAAAGGATACTTTTTGACCCCTACGCGCGCTAAAACAGTCCTTTAAGAACCGTTTTCCTTGTTTTTCTCCCGATGAGTGCTTTCCGTTGTTCGCAGATGATGCGTTTTTCTATCCCCCTGTTTTCTGTTCTCAACTTTGCGACACCGACTTTTTCTTTGACGAATGCTATTTCCCCCCAAGTCCAATGCTTTGGCATTTCTGGTGGTCCTTTTTTACTTCTATTGTACTTACTCATAAGTTTTTTTGTGCGCTATAAACCCTGACTCATTTCATTTTTACTGAGCCAAGATTTGTTGCCTTTCCCCACCGTCGACCAACTTCCCTTGGGTGGAGCGTTCCTCCCACGATACTGGGCAAATCCCTAGCGACCACAACCCCTCTCCCCTACTCCTCTCTGGCCACACCCCCCCCCCCTTCCTGATAGTGCTTTTTTCTCCCTTTTCCTGTTTTACGCTTTTTTTTCAACAAAAGTACCTGTCTTCAGCCTTTTTCTACTCTCGTGATTTCTTTTTTGGAATATCTCCTTCCCATGGTTTTTTCCAGCCGTGAGTTTTCCTGCCGATGTGTTCTCTTCCCCCTCCCCCAAATGCATCCTCTTCCGGCGGATAGAATTAACAGCCCCCCCTCTAATTTCACCCTGCAGTAGTTTGCATCGGTAATATAGGATCACAGTTTTTTCACCTTTTCGCTCCTTTTGCTGTCACCTCTTGAAGTTTTAGCGTTTCCCCCTTTTGGTCTTTGTAGTTCCGCGGGCTTGTTTAGGGTGCCGTTTCCCCTTATCGCGGGTTTCCCCCCCCCCCGAGAGTAGTAATAACCCCCTCTCTGTTTCTGATGATCATTTTTTTCCTTGGCGTCGTTTTCCCCCTTTTTCGAAGAAGGAGACGATCTTCTTAGCTTGTCGCTTAACCTTTATCAAGGTTCATAACCACAGTTTTTGTTCCCTCTTTCCTTCATCGTATTTTTCCCCCCCCCCCCCCAAATGTGTTGATTTTTGATTCGTGCTTTCGCGCTGTGTCATTGTCGGGTCCCGATTTTTTTTACATCTTCAGCGCAGTCCCTTTCTGGGGTGCCCACCAACTCCCCGGCGTTAAGGTGCTTCTTCCAGTCGAGTTTTATTGTTCCTTTTTACACGGTCGACCCTTCTTTCCCTTTGGACAGAGCAGTCTCCCTGATGTGGAATGCTATGTTTTGACTTGCGCCCCAATTCTTTCAACGTCCGGGTCCCTCTCCAAAGGCGGGTGATTCGGCCAGCTCCTGTTTTCAGAAGCCCTTTCCCTGCCACCATATTCCGATTTTCCTTTTCCCAAAAAGTTCTCTCCTCTCCCTAGAGTAGCCACCATTGATTTGTGTCCCGTGCCCCCCAACTATTCTTCATCTTTTCCCGATTGCTGATGCCACCAGCGGTTTCGAGAACCTGCCTTGACTTTTCCATGATTCAAAAAATTTTTTCTCCCCCTATGGAGTTAACTCCTCCCTTAAGTTCCTAAACGGCTGGCCCGTTGCGTGTAACATTCTACTCGTGTATGTGGAGTTCCTTTTCCCTTCCCTTCCCTAAAAATGGAGGTCTTTCCCTTCTGATTTCACCTGTTCTCCTGTTACGCTTTCCCCTACGATGATCATGAACTTTTTCCCATGATATTTGCATGCCAACCATTACGTCTGTCTCTTCCGTCACCCTTTCTGAAGAATTTTGCTGTCCTTTGACGTCTCCCCATCCCCCTTTTATTTAAACACGATTTCTCTGAACTTTCCGCTTCTATGCAATGAACTTTGCTTTGAAGCGGTTCTAGCGCCGTCACTTTCTCCTCTATTAAACAAGAGTTCCTTGAATGAAAGATGAATAGCGACCGGGACGAGCTGCAACACTGGCTGGCCTCTGTTAGATGGTGGTTTTTTTTCCCTACTCAGAGCCGATCTATACCATCGAATTTGCTCGTTTCCTCGCC
>Ga0179593_1615524_pt1 | contig 10831 bp, 13 predicted proteins | sample CZODoug2_1_08_16_FD_185931 | JGI IMG/M metagenome (GOLD analysis project Ga0179593, IMG submission 185931) | Vadose zone soil fungal communities from Angelo Coast Range Reserve, California, USA - CZODoug2_1_08_16fungal (PacBio error correction) | ecosystem: Environmental > Terrestrial > Soil >... | reverse complement strand
CCTATTACGATTCCCAGTCGTTTAAAATAGAGAATGCCCGTAGAAGCAGGAGAATCGGGCGGCCAGGGGAACTCCTCCCCTGGCGCCCCACCTTCCGACGGCCTAGCAAAGGTGACGGGCTTAGTAGGACTTTCCGATAGTGGTTTTTAAAACAACACTAGTCTAGCCCCTTATCAGGACTCGCCTCGGCCCCGGCTTTTGTTTTCAGGAGGGATTGCTCAACGCAGGATGATTCTTCTTCCTGGTTTGAGACCGATCCGCGGACTTTTGGTAGGCCTCCTCGGCATGCAGCCCTTTAACGAGTCGACCCCCCCGAGCGTCAGGGGCTCCCATTTTTCTAAACCCGGTGACTTCGCATCTGCTCCGTTCTCCAAGCTCCGGCACTATGTTCCGTAATTCCCGGGGACGGCAACAACTCATTACGACACCGCTTTCCTTTTTCCTAGCTTCTTTTTGGTCAGTTCGCCCCTTCTTTTTTTTGAGATCTGGGAACTTTCCTTCGCTGCACGAGTGGCTCAGAAAGGAGACGAATTGATCTTCTTCCGGACATGGTTTTCCTTCGTCCTTTTCGTCCTCCGAACGGCGATCTTCTGTCTCCGTTTTTTTCATGTCTCAAGGCTTTCGACTTGGTTGAATCTGAGCAAGGAAGAGGACACGGCTTACGTGTAATCTTCTTCCTTTACCGATTATGGTCTCAACGGTTGTGTCGACTGGTTACCTTGGGAGTCATCTTTCTTTCAGACGAGCGTTTTGTCAGGTAGCATAGATAAGCGTGACCTTCTGGCGATGCGCGATTACCCTCTTCCCTCTTCCGGACTCCTCCCTAGCGGCATTCGTGTTTTGAATTCTGCGAAACTCTTCACGTGTCTGACGGGAGAGCCTCTTACGCCAGATGATGGTCAATATCTCCCCTTCTCCTGAGGGTGTTCCTAGGTTAGATCGCCCCGGGATCTGTAAGGCCCCCTGCCAGCTCTTATTGACTCTATCTATGGTTTTGAAGGACTCCTCTATGAGAAGTAGAGAACTCACTCGGAAACCCGTAAAAGACCGTCCCCCCTCTCTGGAGAGGAGCGTGCCTGATAATGACTTAGAAAAGGCTGGTCATCTTGCCGTCTGTAGGGCGGAACAGAACGAGGGTTTTTTCCTCAGCCGGAATGCTCCCCTTTTTTTTCCCTTCAAGCTCCGTCCTTTACAGAAGAGTTCCACCTGGTTTTCTGGGCCTTTCAGTCTCCGTCGGTGTCAAAAAGTCTCCCTTCATCACGAGGCACGACTCCCTTTCGCGATGGCATTTCTCAATTCACAACCCAAACGTCTAAATACTGGCCTGGCTGATGTCCATTCGGAAGCCCCCTGCAGGTTTCTCTGAATTCTCGTGTCGCGCCCCTGGTCACACGCCTTGGTTTTTTTTTCCACAATGGAGTTTCCTTCCCCACTCTTACGCCTTCGGATTCAATGCGTTTTTTTCGCGCCCACAACGGCGGCCTTCGGAGGCTGGGGGATATAGAGTTTTTACTTCCGGCAACTCCCTTTCTCTTCTCATTGCAGTATCGCGTGACGCTAGTATTTCCCGTCTTAGAGTCGGTTCAGGCATCGAGACCCTTCTTCCGTTACGATTTTTACCAGAAGCTCGCCGCCCCAGCTCTATATTTTTTTTTCTTTCCGGCCCATGGAGACCCCCGCGCGTACGGCAAGAATTGACACCCCCCCCCTAAGGAAGGCCTTACTAACCCCAATCTATCCTCTAGAGCCTCCGTTCCGAGTTACGGTCACTCCTCAGAGGGATGGCGACCTCTCCTTCCAAGGTGAATTTTCCGCCCCTGGAATTTCCCCCCCTTCGCTCCTGCAAATTTGCCTTCGACAGTCTTTCGACGCGATTCGATAGTTGCTCTGTTGGTTATTGAAGTAGTTCTTTCCTCTCTTATTTTTGGAGCCCTTCTTCAGTGCGTTAGGCCCTCCATCAATAGTTAGTAGGTTTCCGCACGGGGAGGCGCCCCCGGTTGAGATGCAGGAAACTCTTCATTCGCCGAGGTCAGGCTTGGGCAGAGGCTCGTCATAATCTGCTGGCCGTTAGGCAGTCCTTTCATCCCCCCCGCACGAACTGGGTACGAACTGGCCCCTCCCCTCCGACCTTCCATGCACAGCGGGTTTGGTTTCCACTGGTCTTCGACCCCAGAGGAAAGACAGGTCCGCGGCGACAAGGCATCCCCCTCCGGCAAGGTTGGTGATGTTTTCTCCTTTCGACCATACGACTCCTGCGTCATCGGGCCAAGGTTTCTCGATACCGCTCCTGGTTTTTTAAGTCGTACTGGCCCATCAACCCCTCGGCTGCCCGAGTAGTTTTCTATTCGCCGTCCGGTTGAACGCGTCGGACACTCTAACCCTTGGACTCTCTTTTGTCGCCACGAATCTCCTGTCTGTCGCCTTGATGGCCGCGACAGCCGCATCGGCATGGTGATGTCCCCCCCCGGTACCCTTCTCCTTTCCTTCCTTTTCGCGGATCGCGCTACAGCGACGGGCATGAAGCTTCGGCGGCGACGGCGGCTTTCCCCTTCCACACAATCGCTTTTTCCCGCGAGATGTTTCGGACGGCCCTTGAACTCTCCCTCGAACCTCCTTCCCTCCTCTTTCTTAACGCTTCTGGTTCCCTTGACCGATACGAGGTCCCGTCCCCCCCTCTCCCCTCCTCTTGTCCTCATCTTTTTTTTTGAGATCTGATGGTCGAGCTTTTTTTTTCCCTTGTTCTCCCAGAGCTTTTGGCTCCTGCTGGGGCTGGCTTTCTGGTGATGGTCCTCGTCCTGAACATCGGCATGACACCGGGTTCCGACACGAAGATGTCGGTTTTCCCTTTTCCAGATACCGCCGTTTTTTCATTTGCGGCTATCCGTTCCTTTAGTCGAGGAATCCAAATTGAAGGCGTGCTCCCCGAACCGCCGGAGAGGCGTCGTGAGCCCTTTTTCCCCCCCCCCTTCCCCCTCGCGTCAAGCAGAAGCACCTCGGCTCGTTTCTCTGCTGCTGCTTTCTCTCCTGGATGATACACCGTCGCCCTTTCTTTCGCTATATGCCTGAATCCCCCGACGCGGGCAGCGCGTGTTTTGTTCTTCCCCTCCGCATTTCTTTTCGAGCCTTCTCGAAACTTGCCCTTTCTTTTTAGATCGATAGGTTTTTTCGGTTCATAAACCACACACCCGCAGAGTCCCTTTAGCTCCCGTGTATCGGATCGACTAGACCAGTATCGTCAATCCCTACCTTGTGAGGTCGGGTATGAAGGTCGGTCGGCTGCAGTTTTTTTCCCCGCCAGTTTTACGAATGACGACAATTCCCTTCGCCTTCTTTTTCTGCAGAGGAGAATCCTTTAAGAGAAGCCATCAAACCCCGATGCTTTGCGCAGACCGTCTCCCCCACTGTAAATTTTTTACCTGGGTAGGGATACTGTCAACGAATTCGAGACTCTAATTATTTCTTCCCCCCCCCAATACCAACCCAAGAAAGAGAGAATCGAGGGGCGTTAACCGATGGTAGACTCTTCCTTTTTCCCTTCCGGAAGGAATTTCTCTGGCTGAAACTTTCATTTTGACCTCCTCCTATGACGACAGTAGAAGCACTCCCCTTCTTTGACCCCTCCCCCGCCAGAGGAGGATACTCCCCCCCTTCTATGAAGTCCGTTTTCTTTCTCCTCTGGAGACGCCCGCTGCCTCTCAAATGACCGAGGTTAGCTTAAGCAACTATACGGAGACGCTTCTTATTTTTTTGCCTCCCCACAGAAATCTGATTACTTTTTTTTGCAGAAGACATCGACACTTAGAAATAGTTGTTTCTGTCAGCAAGATTTCTCTTAGAGACCATTTTTAGAGAGGGAGGTAATTACTACCTGCATAACCCCCATTTAGCTGGCAAAGAAGGTTTGAGCTGAGAGGCCTCCCCTATGACTTCCTGCGAGACAGGTTTTCATATTTTGGAGCTGTCCCCTCCCCCCCCGCCCCCCCTTTTCGGCACAATCTCGTTCCATGTCTTCGATTCCCTTCTTGATTCGGAGGGTATTCCCAGACGGGCAAGTATCTGGGTCCCGCTTCCCGAGGTGAGTAACTTTCATCCTCCTAGGCTCTTGGCGTCGTTCCCGGATTGATCCCCCTCTGGTGGAAAAGAAGTGTCCCCTACCTGCCCATGACATTTACGTCAAATTTTCTTTTCAGCGCTAGACGTGCTGCCCGCGTGTCCAAGTCCACGGGATTGTTTTTTAAGAAGTCCCTCGAAGTAGGCCCCCCTTCTCCAAGTCTTGAAGATACTCGTGATTCTTTCGAGGTTCCACGTTCGTTCGTCTTGGTCTACCAAGCCGAAGCAGAAGGCCTTGATTCCTTTCCTGAAGCGGCCGCTGATCGACGGCTCCCCTGCGTTCCCTTATCGTACTTTTCTTCCCTCCTTGTTGGATGCGTTTCGGACCCTTTAGCGAAAGCGAGGAGTTGCTTGACACCCCCCGCGAGATTGGCGTCCCTCCTGGGACCCTCCTTTTTCCTTTTTTCCCTGCGCGCTCCATGGTCTCCGCCCTCAGCCCTAAATTTTGTTCTCGCGGCGTTGGCTTTTTTGAGGAAGGAATCTTCTCGAATCGAGCATACTGTCCCCCCCCAGTTTTTTTCAAGATTGATCTTCCGGGTGAGCTTCCCCTCTAGCTGTCACCCTTGTATCCTTGGCGTCTCCCCTTAACCGATCGCCTTAGACCCTGATTCGTCAACAAGACGTGCCTTCGAAAAGGAACTTCTCCCCCCCTTTTCCGCCGACTCTTGCTATTCAACATTCCCTCCTTGGAGCTTTCTTCCTTTTCGCCGAACGCCATCCCCCCACCTGGTCGATGAGAATGACTGAAGGATACCGTCGACTCTTTTTTCCTTCCTTCCTCCTGCTCGATTTTCCCTCCCGGTCAGCACCTTTTATAGTTGACTCTCCCGACGTTCCTCTCTAAAGCAACTCTCCTTTCTTAGACCATTTTTTTTCGGTGGACCCCTTTTTTCGGCCCGATTTTTTTTCCCCCGCCCATCTGTCCTGAGGCTTTTTATTAAGTCGTTTGAGAAATTGCATGGTTTTTCTCCCTTTTTATCAACTGAAGATCTCGGTTAATCCCCCACTGTGGCATGACTGACGTTTAGACACCCCCGTCAGCCTCTTGGCGCATCGAGTTGATACAATCCCCCTTCCATGCCGTTCACCAAGATTTTCCCTTCTGCGACATTCTCTTTTCCAAGGGGTATTATTCTTGCCCCCTCTAGTTAGCCTTCTAGAAAAGGACAGAAGAAAGACCCTGCTCCTGCCGTCTTTTCCTTCCTCAGGAAGTTCATCGGCGCTTTTCCTTGGCTTGCCTCTTAAGATTTTCCGCCGTTCATTCGGAGAGAAGTTTTCCATTAGATATATAGATTTAATCCCTCCTTTTTTTTTTTGTGTCGAGAGACCTCTTCCCCAGTCACTTCCTCTCTTCTGCCTGATGCAGGCGGCAGATGATTCTGACGCCACATGGGCCTTTAGGTCCTCCAAAAACCAACGCCCTCTTCTCTCTCCTGAGGATTTTTTCCTTGTCGTAGGCGCCTGAGAGATTTTGCCCCCCTGCCCCAAAGCGTCGGAGCCTTCGAAGAAAAGTTCCTCGCGCAGTTGGGGGGGGGGGGGCCCCCCTTTTCTTCCCCCTGTGAGTGGGTTTCCCCTTCCACGTAGGCTGATGCTCTCCGGAGATTTTCGCTTATGCCGTTCTTGGGAGGTTCAGTCCTTCAAGGAAGGACCTCATCCCTCTTTTCCCCCGGCTTTTTCTAGGCCGTTTTTGAAACCCAAGCCTATCGTCTCCTTTCGTTCCTGAGCGTTTATGGGAGGGGAAAGTTCATGGTCGGCGGCAAAAACGACTGTTCTTTTTCCCCCGAGGGGCATGGGGGCGATCTAGGCTTTTACCGATCCATTAGTAGGTGCTTCTTGGAATCGTCGTCTCTTTTGTCTGTCACGCGGCTCTCCCCCGCGGTACGCCTTCGCTCCTGCGGGCCGACATTCCTCCTCTTCATTCGCCGACAGGAGATATTGGGATCGGCCTTTAGCCGGACAAGCACGTTTCTCCCCCCGGTTGTTGAAAAATCCTTGTAGAATTGATTCAAACGACTTACGTTTCTTGATAGTAAAGTTACCTTTTTTGATAGAGGAAGGTTTTTTATCCTTTCTTTTTCGGAGCGGGAGTACGACAAGTTGGCAGGCGTCCCCTGCTTACCTCTTGCTTCACCCCGTCGCTTCTCTCAGATAAGAGTGAAATTGAGGCTCCCCGATGCGCGATTAGAAGCTCCTCTCTTCCCCCCCGCCCTTCGAGGGCCGAGTTTCTTGAAACGTCTTCTAAACTTTTTAAGAAGACCAGGCTCGAGCCTCCTCCTCGGGTCCCCCTCCTTTTTGTGTTAAGAAATCCCCCTTCCTTTCCCCGAACACGTCTTCCCCCTTTCTTTCGGGAGAGGACGATTCCCGATTAAGGATAGGCTATATGATACCCTCGAGCAGCCCGCGGAAGATGCGCCCCCTTTCAGTCACGCGATCTCCTTCTGTCGGATCAGCCTCCAAAATCACTTCCCCATGGTACATCTTTCTTTCCCTCCGGAGCGTAACTTCTCCGAAAGAGCGTTTCCGTTTTTAGAAGGAATTCCCCTTCCCCCCTTCTCAGAAGCAGGGCATTTTTACCCAGTCACCTTTCTTCTAGATAAGGGGCTTTCTCGGCCCCCTTTTCAAGTAGCTCCACGTCGACCTGCATCGTCTTCCCCCCAGCCCTTTCGCGCGACGCGCTTCCCCATCCCGCATCCCCTTGGGACCCAGAAATACTTTTTTTCGTGGTTTTGACCTCGACTCCCCCTTCTTCCCCGCAGGTCATCTGCCTCTGCCTCCTTTTTTCTAGTTACTCACGTTTAAATGGGCTTTTTAAATATCCCCTTTTCAGGCGATTTTCTTCTTAATTTTCGCCGCCGCTCCCGCCCACGGCAGGCAGCGTCCTTCGGGGCGGAGGTGGTTTCGCCGAGGAATTACTTCACCCGCCCCCTGCCGTGCCTGTCCTTTAGTTTCTTTCCCCTTCCAATCCTCAGGGGCGTCCTTCGGGGTACGCGGTCGGAGTCCTTCGGTAACCCCCCCCTTGTGCGATGTGCCTCTTCCCCCCCGCAGTCGGCCCTACCAAGGAAGATATAGGTTTTTTTTGCGCACCGATCCTTCTTCGGTCGTTTTCCCCCCCTGGAAACAGCATGGCCTGCCAGTTTTTTTGACGAATTTTTTTTTTTTGATCGCGCCTAATCTATTTTTCCTGGCGCCGCCTTTGGTAAGGCGTCGGCCTGTTTCTTGATGTTTTAGTTGACCGCCAGAGTGACTTTCCCTTCCTCGCCCGGTTCTTTCCTCCCAACTGCACATATACTAGGCCCCCTCCTTTCGATTCTGATCGTGCTTTTCTTTTGACTGTAGTTATGAGCCCACTTTTTGAGATGTTAGATCAGATATAGTCTGGTGCGATGATCAAACCTTTTTTTCTCCCCCGAGGAGGTTTTTCCCCCCTCAAGAATTTTTTCTGTGTACTTTTTCAGGAAAGCCCCCTCATTCGGCCCTCGAGGCAGAGGAGCCCGAAAGATGGCCTGCATGATCGATCCACCAGCACCCAGTTTTTTCCCTCCATTCCACCCGCGTTAACCGTCATCCTTAAGAAATCAGACGCGATTGTTCCTTTTTCAACTGTATCCGGTCAGACCTTTGCGTACCCCCCTTCGGCGGTTGGGATGCCGCGCGAAATATCTGGCCACGCGCGCAAATAGGCTTTCCGGCGAAGTTCCTTCGCCGGCGGGCAAATTCGTCTTCCTACTTCCGCTCTGGGGCATATTGAAAGAAGTACAGCCCAGGGATCATCCGTCAGGATTTCCCCACTCCCCGCTCGGAAGGGTGCCCCCCCCTTGCGCGGCCGTCGGCCCGCGGCCACACGTGATAGAAGCGAGCGTGCTGTTTCGTCCAGCAACGTCCTTTCTCCCTTTCCGAATTCCCTCTAGCGACCTAATTTATTTCTGAGCGCAGCCCCACATAGTAGGTCCCCCGGTTGACGCTCTGCCCCGATGCCCATCAGGCCTCCCCCCGCCAGCCATGCCCTTTTGTCTCTATAGATCGCCTTCAGCTATGGTCGAACTAGATTTTTCTTTTCCCGGACAAAGTCCCCCCCCCCTCAGTTTTTTTTTGACCTCTGAGAGGGCCCTTTTAGCCATAGTTTTCCCTCTTAGAGTCTGGCATGGCTTTTGCTCGTATGGGCTGATGGCTTGACGGAAGACAGCGAGCACTTTCTCCGCACGACGATTGTCCTTTTTTCTTTTCGCCGTACGCTCCTTGGGTCTGTCTCGCAGTCACTAGTCCTTTATCAGACCTTTTTTCCTTCGTTTTTTTTCCCTGGAAATCACCGAACCGCTCTGAGTAGAAGAAGTGAGCTGCACGGCCTTGCCGGGACGTCTCCTCCCTTCCTTCTTGTTTGGTAACCCCTCCGCGCATCCCTTGACGGATTTGTTTCGCTTTAGCGTACCTTAAGCGGGCATCGGATGAGACGGATGACTCCCTTTTTCAGATTGACTTTTCGCGACTTCACAATTTTCTCTCTGTGTGTTTTCTTCTTTTTCAGGGTCGGGCGGCCGGTATAAACCCCCACATTGACAAAGATGAACCATCTTACATATTCCCCCTTTTTTTTTTCCAGACGCTCCCAAGTTCAGTCATCCTGGACATTCTCCTCACGCCATTCAGTCTGGATGAAGCCCCCCCCCTCTTGTCTGAGTTAGTCCATGGTGTTCGTGCTTGACAGTGCCCCATCTATTAGGGACTCCGCCGCGCCGGCGATGCCCTGCTTTTCCGAGAAGCCCCCGATTCCTTTGCACCACCCCCCCTAGTTGATTTTCCTTCCCTTCAGCACCCTCTTTTGATCGAGCGACCGTTTAATCGATGGATAACAGAACCCTTCCATACAACTAAATCCTTTTGACCTCTTTCCCGCTTGTCGAATCAAGGAAGTTGCTTCTCTTTTCAAGCCGGTTTTCTTAAAAATTCACCTTGCGGCACGCACTACAGATCGACGGACCTTCTCCGAACCACTAGCGGCGCCTAGTCAGACTCTAGTAACTAGAGTCCCCCCCCCCGGAAACAGGAGAGTCTTCCTTCTGTTACTCCTTATCTTTGAGGCCCAAGAGCTTTTAGCCTCCCTTGATACTTTTTTTTAGCTGGAAGATCTGCTGGTTTTTTTAACTTTGCCACCCGACCTTATGCCTCTAGACTGACGGCGTGTGGCGGGTTCTTTCTGCAAGCTTCTGCGCGCGTTTGAAAGGAGGTTTCCTTGTTCAGCGAGTTTTTTTCTGTGTGCAGTTTTTTGACCACGTACCTCTTTCGTGGCCGGGTGGCGCTTCGCGGCGGCTTTTAAGCCTTCCGAACGTAGAGGTTGCTTTAGGAACCCCCCTTGCGGGACCTTCGACGCTTTCTTTTAGATGAAATGCTGGGTCTCGCGGTCATCACAAAGACGGGCATATTTCTTTTTTCCAGGAAGAAAAATTTTTGCCCTTGGCAGGCGCGACCTTTATGGAGTCGTGCAAGACCCTTTCCCTTTTTGGGGGGGGGGGGTGTTTTTTGGGGGGGGTCTGGACGTATAAATGAACTGTCCTATCTTCCCCCTGAGTGGTGGCTGTTGCCCTTCCTTCCTGGCCGCATCCGGCGGAACCCCCTCTCTTTTTTTCTTGACGATCCTTTGTCTGTTTAGGAGACGCTTTTCTGGGCCGAGCTTTCCCCGGAATTTTTCGGCATTTACCAGCGAAGCCGCCTCTCCTCGCACATGCACGCTTGTGCCGTGCGGGAGAAGCTTCCTTCTCCGATAGGCATCCTCCGCCGGTAACTTCCTCTCTTCATGCTCAAGGATCTTTTTTTTTCCAAGCATCTGCGCTAGAGAGTTGTACACCCGCAGGCGATGGCCGCTTCCCCCCCCCCACTCATCTGGAGGCTCTTTCTCCATGTATTCCCGGATCCGGTGCCAAAACCTCTCCCCCCTTCGTCTGTCCCCGGCATGCATCTTTTGCTTAGAATCTTCTTTCTCCCAGCATCGATTCTTCCCGCACAAGTACTTGACATCCTTTTCTGACGCGCTGTAAGGCTCCAAGCGCAGTTTTTTTTTAGAACAGATCGCTTTCCACCGTAGTCGAGTGCGGAAATCGAAACCCGAATCCTGTGCCCCTTTTTCCCCCTCAGCCCTTGCTCTGAGTTTTCCTCTTCGCAGAACGCCATCCCCATTCCCCGGTCGGATGAGACCTTCCCTTTTTGTATACAGTCCGCTGCCATGATAGAAGTTTTTCGCAATCTTTTGCCCGTGTCCTCCCTTTCTCAACGCCGGTTTCCCCCGGTGCTTATAACTCCCCTCTAGACACCCTGAACATCTTTTCCCTATAAACGTTGTATTTTCGGCCGGGGGACATATGTCCGTTCTTCCCCGTTTCTTCCTTTCCCCCAGGCGGAGAGACTCCTTTTTTTTCCGGAATGCTTTAGGTGTTCCCCTTTCGGCTTAGCAGCCTCTCTCACACAGGAAGCCGCGGGCTTTTTCTCCTGCATGCCGATTTTTACTTTTTGCTTAAACCTTCACGTGCATTGAACTTCTCCTCTACTGGGTCGAATGCTCGACCTTTTTTAAGATGTTTTTCACACCATCTAGGCGAGTCTCCCCAGCACATCCCCCCCCGCAGCCCGTCGGACGGAGCCTCGCACGCTTGGATTTTCCCCTTGCCCTGTCCGAGCAGTTCTCTTTTCCTCTTTTTTTCCGCGAAACCCTCCTGCACTCTTGTTCCAGCGA
>Ga0179593_1500087_pt1 | contig 10831 bp, 6 predicted proteins | sample CZODoug2_1_08_16_FD_185931 | JGI IMG/M metagenome (GOLD analysis project Ga0179593, IMG submission 185931) | Vadose zone soil fungal communities from Angelo Coast Range Reserve, California, USA - CZODoug2_1_08_16fungal (PacBio error correction) | ecosystem: Environmental > Terrestrial > Soil >... | reverse complement strand
CTGCCGAGCCCCCCTTCCTGCCCCGCCGTAGAAGACCTTTTTTTCGGATGGTCCTAGCATCCCAGGGTTGTTACTAATCTTGCCCTTTGACCGAGTTCTCCCCCCCCTTTCTGCAGCGCATTTCGGCGGTCCCCCCCACGCCTCTCTCAGCGGCGGACCACCAGGCCTTGCAGAACACCCGCCCCCTTATGGCGCGATGTCGCCCCCCTCCCCATCGAAGTCCAGTAAAATGCTCAACATAACTTTTTTTTTCCAGGGCGGCCGTTCGCAATGTTTCAAATCTTTTGCTAGCGTATGACTTTGTCTTTCCGGTCCGGGGCTCGTTCGCCTTCCCGAGCTTTTTTACTTGCCGTAAGGCGGCCACTGACCAGTATCTACTAATGGAATTATAGTTCCTTGATATGTCGCGGCGTCCTCGAGACAGCCTGGTTGGGGCTGAGATGGCTCGCCCCTTACGGTCCAGCCCATACCTCCTTGGTACAGTTGTCGATCAGCACCTCTGCCCCCCACGTTTACGTCGCCGGGTGCTTGAAGAGCGCCCCCCCTTGGAGGTCCCGTTTTGACTGAAGCTCCATTTGTCTTTCTGCCTTTTGAAAGGCGTCCCCCAGAAGCACAAATCCATGGTGACCTCTTTTCCCCTGCTGAGTGTGGTAGGGACCCGCCCGACCGCCGTAAGGCACAATAACGATCCCCCGAGCGGATCCTTTAGGGGATCCCCACCTTTCGGCGATTCCGCCCGTCTTATTTCGACCAATACCCTCCCCGCTTCTTCCTGATGTTCATACCGGCCCCGCTCCCTTTACGTTTGGCGGCCTACGATCATTCGAGCGTCGTGGACGAAGTAGGTGGGGGAGTTCTTTCGGCTTTGCCCCGTATCCTCTGGTCCTTTCCCTGCTTTGCACCGGTTTAGGAGATCCTGTTCCAAATAGGACCCCGGGGTCCGCCCCCCCCTTGCGTCGGGGTGGCCCGTCCTTGCCGCTTGGAGTAAGCAATGCACCCCTTTGCTTCCGGATAGTGGACTTGTTTTCTCCGGTCCCCGCACAGTTCTTTTTTCCCTCCCCTTTTGCCGGTATTGAACCTGTATCTTTTGGAAAATCAGAGTGTCTTGAGCCCTTCCCCACATCATCTATTGGAGACTGTCTTCCCTTTACCTCAGCTGGCCCGCTTCCTCTGATTTGGCTCCACATCTTCCGGCTTGCGCCTTTGGTAGCTTAGTCCGTGACCGGGACATTCCCTTTTTCGAGTTTGAGTTAACGGCTTTTTTGATTCACAAGCTGAACTCAGCTTGCTATTTCGGATTGGTTTCATCTTAATGACTTTGAGCCTGACGGGGTCTGTTCCCTGTCGTCCGCCTAGACCCCCCCGTTTAAACCCGTACATGCGCGCATTTACCTGGAGTACTTGCTTGGTCACCGCCCGGCGAAATCCTCGATAATTGAAAAAACAGTCCTTTTTCCGGATCCTGAAAACAGTGGTTGTTACAACCTTTTCATTTTAGATCCTTCATTTATTATTCTCCCCATTAGGGACCCGCCTTTTTCCCCCACCAGGGCCCCGAGTACGGCCCTGAGTACTTCTGATACCTCCTCGAGTTAACAATTACACAAGGTCCCCCTCCCCTCTTATTTACCTAAGCCTGGCCGCCCCCGTCATTCGAGTGGCCCTTTCCCCTGTCCCTCAGAGCGCCCGTCCTTCTAAGCGCCGGTGTTAGGCGCCTTGCGGCCGTTCCAGAACATCTATTCCCCGTCAGCGAAAGGAACCCTCTTCCCTTTCCCACTTGATGGTAAGGAAAGTTCCTTTCTTCCGTCGATTGGGGTTTCCCCGTCGGGGGTCGACTTTCCCTGTTGAAATTTACACCATAATCGAGATGAAAGCCCGTTTCTCGAGCCGAGTAGCACCCCGGAACCGCTGCTTTCTGCTCAACCCCGACCTCTGCCGGCCCCCCAGCCGGCTTCGTTTGGGGAGAAATTCAACATGTCTTGTCCGCTCGGCAAATTTTTTTTTTGGTCTCGCCACGCCTCATCCCCCATCGTTGGGTGGTCGCCCTTATCGTTGATCCCTCTCCCAGAGAGTACCATCCGATCGGCCCCGTTTATTCCTCCCTGCCACCCCGGGGAAGGAACAGGTTACCACAGCCAGCACCCCACATTTTCTAGTCTCCCAAAACAATTTTAGCAGCCCCTGTCCCGCCCCCGACTTGATGTCAGACCCGTGCGAGCTGTCCGGAGCCTTATTTTTTTTGCTGGAGGGGACGTTTGGTTTCCTCGTCCCCCCTTGTCGTCCGCGGTCAAGCTGGCGCTGTTTGAAATTTCCTCATTTGGGCTTTGACCATTCTTTTCCTCCTCGTTGTGTTTTTCTGATGTCCTGGTCCGCTCGTCCCTGCGTTTTTTAAGTTCAAAGGACTTCCCAGGCCGTGAATTTCCATTACGCTAACATATACGTACAAGCATCCCCCTTCGCTCCGGTCCCAGCTCGAGAATTCACTGCTTGCGACGTTTCTAGGGTTTCACCCCTTGTTGCCTTTGCAGTAGCCGCGATTCCTTGGTTTGTTGTTTGTATTCCCGGCGGAAGTCCCCACGGTTGTATTTGGCCCCGGGATTCGTCAGTTTACCTCGCTGTTATCTGAGGGCCCTAGTCGTACCGAACCTTTGTAGATGTGAGACCCTTTTCAATTGTCACCGCGGAGGGCGGCCCTTTGTGCCTTCGCCCAGTTTCGGCTTCCTGTTGGAAGGAAGACCAGCGGGTCCCTGATTCCGTTTTTGGTCTTTTGCCAAATCTTCCGGCTCGCTTTTGGTCCGTTAAAAGCCCCTTCTCCCCCCCAGAATTGCCACCCAGTAGCCATCTATCCGCCCGCTACACCCGGCCTTTATATTGTGGCGTGATCTTCGTCTTGGTCTCTGAAGGAAATCAGTTCCTTGTTCCGGCCGCTTCGCTTTTTAACGGGGGTCAGGCTACTCCGCTCTTACGCCGGAGGTATTTTTTTTTTCCCATCATTGGAGGTCAGGGGTTTTTCTAAGTGAAGATTCGTGCGCTGTACCCTCTCGGCTGTTTTTCCTTGTACTCAGCCCTCCCGGCCTAGTAAGTAACCCCCTTAGTCCGTCCCGTGTCCTTTTCGCCTCTTGGGTCCCTGCATTAATAGCCGAAGATGCTTTCTTCTCACATGCCTTGGTTGTATCGAGAAAAGAAGGTTCCACTTGCTTCCCCCGCTATCCGGTTGTTTCCCCCGCGAGTTTTCTATTTTTTTGTGCAGAAGACTTTCCGTACTCCCCCGTCTTCTCTCTCTGCCCTGTTCTGTTTCTGTGTCGAGGGGTTCGAACGGGACTCCTAAGCGAGTCTTTCCAGAGACGCCCTTCCGTACTGCTCGGGCACGTATTATAGTAGGTCGGGTACGCCCGTCCTGCGTGGGCATAAGACTTTCTTTTTGAATTGTCATTTCGTCGTCTAAGTTTACCTGGTGCCCCCCCAGGCCCCCCGGCCGATGTGAGTCCCCCCCCGCACAGACGTTCGTGCCGCCTCCTCCGAAGCCAATTCTTGCATTTTTCTCCCCCCCCTGTCGCTCTTTCAACTGGGCGTTTTTTTTTCCTGTTGACAAAAACCTTCGCACCTTTCTGACAGTGCCAATCCTTCCACTCAGGGTAGGTGACACCAGGATGACCCCCCGCATAAGCACTAAGGGGTGGTTTGTTGTCGCTCTTGAATGCCGGAGTACGAAGGGGCGTCTTATGGACTTTGCTACATTTAGTAACCAAACTTGTAAGTGTACCCGCTTGTGTCGGACTGCCTACCTTTGCTCTGCGTCACCCTTAGCTTGTCCCCTTTCGTGACGTCGTAGCCTACTCTACTTTCCGTATAGTCTTAGTTCATTTCATTCCTCCGGTCATTAATCGGGCGGGACGATGGAAGGTTTTAAGCTTTTCTCTAAAACTTGACCCCACTCGTGACGGACATGGAACGCCCCAAGAAGACTCTGTGTCTTGAGCTTAGGTGGAGGAGCCACCTGGGGGCCATACAGGCAAGTCACGGCTGTCCTTCCATTTTCCATGCCGTTTTGAGGAAGGAGCCGCTGCTACTTTTTCCGCCTCAAGTGCTATCATAAGGGCCCGCTTCTTCGAGTCTTTTGTCAGTTATAGAAAATTATGAGTTGGCGGGCGCGCACTGGCGCTGGCCAGAGTGCTGTTACACCCCCCCAGCTTCGGGACGAGTGACGTAAATGTCATTTCTGCATCCCTGTCAACCTGTCTGCTTTTTCCTCCTTACTTTCCCAAGGTCCGGTGTCGTGGCCGCCCACGATCTGGAACATACTCGTTTCCAGAAAGAAGGCTCCTTTACGACTGCGTATCCTCCCTGGTCTCGACTTGTCTTTTTATCGAGTCCCTGAAAGAACCCCCAAACCCCAAAACCCCCCCCAAACTAGTATTGTGAGGAGTCTCATCTTTTCCTAGGTGTCGTTTTCTGGGCACCCCCCTATGAGTCCTTTTCGTGTGAGGCTTACGGTCCGAAGCCCCAATCCCCCTTTCACGGGGACCCTTGTAATTTTTTCCGTCCCAACCCGGGATGCTACTCTCGCTCTCGCGGGAGTGGGGCCAGCATTTTCCTTTTAACCTCTCTATTTAATACTCCTTTGTTTGGGGTGGCTAGCTAGGCGACTTGGCTGTCATTCTCAATCGCCCTTTGCCAGATAGGACGATTTTTTCTACATGGTGTATTTCACGAATAAGCGTACCTGCCCCACGAGTCGGAACCCCCCGTGATGAATGGGCCCGAGTGCTGACCAAAAGAAGAACAGCAGTTCAATCTCTCGCTCTGGTCTCACCCACCAAAGAGGCTGCGTGCCCCATCACACCATCCTTAACGTAACCGGTTTGGACCCCTATTCAACAAAAAGTATCGACCATGGAGTCTACCAACTTTCTCCTATTTAACTTCCGGTTTCGAGGAGTCGTTCCCCGCGTTCGTCCTTAAGAGCCGGTTCTGGTCAGGCGGTCCAACTACCCGGCGCTACTTCAAGGTTTTGGAGATCTGTTCGAGATTCAGGTAAGAAGAAGTTTGGTGTTGTGTATCAGACTTCATGGCAGGCCTTCAGGTTGCCCCAAAGGAAGAATTCTCCTGTTCCCGCGTATGCACGAGAGACGGCGCACCAGAAGTTCGGTCGGTCGGCCAGCGGAAGTCAATTTGCGGGGACGCAGTAATGCGCTACAAGCGCGTTTTCCTTACGACTTCATAAGACAGAACCCCAGCTTATAGCATCGAAAGATAGTCTTTGGAAAAGAACCGCCTTTTTTTGTGGGCCGGGCCATCACCTTTCCAAGATCCCTAACCGAGATATTTTTCGGTGAGGGCCTTCCCCCTCTGACATTCGTTTGTTTCCCCGAATACAAGACTTGTTTTACACAGTTTTTTGATCCCCGTACCTTCCGGGATTTGCCCGACTTCTAACGGCGAAGGAAGAGTTTAGTTGAGGAGTAAGGGCAGGATTTTCCCTTTTTCTAGGGGATTGCGGCTTCGCTGTAGGCGATCTGCGGTCCATCTTCTGTAGGTCTTGGTCTACACTGTGCCTCCTGACCGGCCTACATTTCCAGCTTATCGATCGTGGTTCACTCCCCTTTAATACCCGTGTCCCAGCCCTGTACTGTGTCCTTTTGTTTGGACCTTTTTTCATGCTTTGAGCACAAGTTGCTGAAGAGTGCCGTCGTTTTCAGACTTCTCCTTTGTCGGAGTCTTGGACCTCCCGTTGCGGGGTTGCAACATTACGTTTTTTTTGTTCCATGTCCACTTAGCGGCCTTTGCACATTTTCAAGACCCTGTTCTTTCCACCTCCGCTTCAGGGTGTATCCACTGAAGTCACTTATTTCCTGCACTCATGTGGGTTCCTAGGCCTTTCTTCGGAGAGAGACGCCGTAGGATGGTCCCTGTCGTACTAGACCGCAACCTTCCACCGTGGCCGTTATTTTACTTTACGCCTTTAGGAAGCTTTTTTCCTCCCCCTCTTGCGTGCCACGAGAGTACTTAGATGAACTGCCCGACCAAAAGGATGATCTTGTTTAGGACCCTACGTTCCCCCCAGCTTTGGGAGCCGGAATAGCTCTTTTGATGTTCGAATTCCCATCCCCCTTGCTATTCCTTGTCCGACCCCTAAACTCCCCATGTTAATTAGGAACATAGCGGGTATTCTCCACTCTTGGAACGCGATGGTTCTACCCGCAGAGGTTACCCGTGAAGGATCCCCTCCCTTCTTTTTACGCGTTTTCTTCCCCCCTAGCAGCTCGAGCGCCATGGACTTGTCCCCCAAGTGGTCACCAGTTCCCATTAGAGTTTCGCTCGTCTTTCTAGCGCCTCTTCTAAGCGCCGTCTGTTTTCCGTCAGTAAAAGTCCCCTTCGTGTAGCCAAGAAAGACGAGCCGGTCCCCCCAAGCGTGACCTTCCCAGGTTTTTCGTTTGCGTAAGTAGATCGTTATAGGGGATTTGCGTGGGCCGAACTTGGTTTGCTCCCAGTCCCCCCTATCGCTCGACAATTGCCCGCTTTTTTACTCCGGGGTAATTTCCCTTTTTTTTTTTTCTGGCCCTCCCTGCCGCGGTGGAGAGTCAGCACCCACTCTGCCGCCTGGCTTCCCCCAGCTCCGGATGTCTAGGACCAAGGAGACCTTCTTTTTTCGTTTGTTCCATTTGCGGCCGCCATCATGATCCAGGTCGAGACCGCTTTTCTCTGCACTTTTTACCTTTAGTTCCCCTTTGTCCTTGCGTGCCTTTCCACCACCCCCCTGATTCGTTTTTGAACCCGGTCCCGTAATGTTTCATTGATCCCCAAGTCGACGCCTTTTTTTTTTCTTGTTGACTCCCTGGTTGGTCGGCTGTTTGGATCCTGGTCTTGTTGGGGACGTATTTTCGTCGTTCACTTGCATTTCCGAACTTTTTGCACTGCCCGTTTGTCTCTTTGATATCCACCGGGCCATCTTTTCTTTTTTCAAGTTGGTTGTGAGAGAGATGTCCCCCGGTTTCCGATCTATTCCGCAGTTCAATTTTCCCTTTTGTCACCCTAGTAGCGTACGCATCTCCTTCCTTTTTTCACTCGTTCCAGGTTTTCCTCTTTTGACATTGTCATTCACGTCTTGGGTGTTTTCGCGTTCTTCCCCCCTGGTGTTAAGGGTGTTGAGGGCCTTTTTTTTTTGATGGCTTTGTTTTCGTTCCCTTCCCCCTTTGGCTGCAAAGTCAGTGTTCCTTTCTCTACTTTTTCCTAACTGGATTTCATTTCCTTGCAGCCCTCAATCCTTTTTTTTCTCTGATTCCTTGTTATCTCCCCTTTTCTTTTTTACTCGGTGGTAGGTTGTTTCTTAAATAGACCACCTTCGTCGAGTGATGCGTTCCGTGGCTTCAGTTAGTCCTTTCCTGTTGCAGATGGCTTCGGCCCCATGTTCCCCCCCCTACCCTGAAGATAGTGGCCTTCTTGACGCCCCCACGCCCCTGACATACTGAAAGACTGCACTCATACTCCTTCGAACTAGCCACCCCGCCCCCTTGAGGGTTTTGGAATGGTATTTCTGGCTGATGCCTTTCTGTTCCTTTTAATGGTCCGGTTTTTTTTAATTGCTCCAGCTTTTTATCCGCCTTTCATCTTAGCAGGCGACCTGTTGAACCCCCCTTTGTCCCGGCCTTTTTATTTTTGATCGCCGTGATAGTGCCGGTACCTTAAGGCTTTTTGGTTTTTCTGCAAACGAAAAGACCCTTTTTATCGAAGTAAGAGCGGTCTCCGTATTGTTTAAGGTCGCTCCTGAGGTTGGAATCATACCTGACCTGAATTTGATGCTGTCCACCTTGTGCTTCGACACGACCCAACCTTTTAGGATTTCCGCCGCTCCTCCTGTTTGGACCCCTTTCCTTCGTCGTTTCGTACCCTCTTTTTCCCACAGCACTTTTAGAGACCTGTCGCGCTTCCTTTGGCCGTTTCTTGCGGTTTTTTCGAGGCGGTCCCCGTTTTTACCCCGCCCTAAGTATTCTTCATCGACTGAATCTTCCCCCCTACAACTTCTTCATTCTTTTCTTGCCGTTCCCCGTGTTACATCACAGTCCTCGGCGCTGGAATCCCCTTTTTTCTTGTAACGGTTTCTCCCTTGTCGCCATGTTGTACCCAGGCTCCCGTAGTGTGGAAAGAAAGTCAATGACCTTATGGTACCCTCTGCCCTTTTTCCCGAGAACTCTAAAGCGCCACCGGTTCCATTTTCACCATTTAGGTTTCCCCTTTTCCCACCCCCCCTCCTCCCAGGGAGCACTTTTTACAAGGGCGGCTCATCTTTTCCGGGCTACCGTGACCACAGGAGCCCACGATCCCCCTTCAGGACTGTTTTACGACGCTTGTGGAAGCCTTTAACGCAGGCCCTTTTCCAGGCCCCCCTACACTGTGGCCAAACCAGGACACACGGGCGTTGGGATTCCTATCCCCGCCACTCCCTACTGTTGCGCGAGGCACTTTTTCCTGATTGACCCCCCCGTTCCCATACTTCGCATTTCCCCCCCCCTAGAACTTTATGTCGCCGGTCTTTCCGGGTGGTTTTTTTATCGTGGACGGCCTCACGTCATGATCTTTTTTCAGGACTCACCCCTTTCCTGAGAACGCGGGGTGAAAATAGCTGTCACAATACGCCCTTACAGAACTACATTATCCTCTTTTATGTTGAGTGTTGAAGAACAAATTCTATAACCTGTTGGACGGGTCCCTATCAACGATTCAATGTGGCTTCGAGGATATGCCCTGTTGGGGGGGTTTTAGCAGGGCACCGTTTTTAAATCAGTCCTTGTCTCCCCTTTGCAATCCCACCGTTGACGAAGACCAGTCTATCTTCGACGTGCAGCCCGTCGTGGATATAGGTCACCTTGCAACCTTCTTATTTTTCGGTCTTCTTGTTTTCATCTGGTTCTCCCCCACAAACCCCCAGGATGTAGACGTAGCCATAGGAAGTTCCCGCAAACTTCTCCTCCCCTAGCGCTGGTTGGTTTTTCCAGAATAGTCCCAGTTCAAGGATTGAGCGTTTACCGACCACCATGATCTGGAGAATAATTCGCGACCTCCCTGAGCGGTTTACTCTCTTTTCGTCAAGTATTTCCCCGAGATGGGAGTGGCTCAACCGGTCCGGGTACGTCCGCTTTGGGGTCCGGGCTGTCTCTCCATGGCGGAAAGACTTGCGGTGGTTGTTGTGGTACCCAGGCCGAGGGCCTTGCCGGGCACGCGCCCCCCGCCGGGGACTGTCTCAGCACCCTTGAGCCAGGCATCATGGTTGGCCTGGTTGGAACGTTCCCCGTGCCGTTCCTTTTTTTTTTCTTTTTCCCAAAGGGTTTGCTCAAACTGGCGTAACCCTTCCCACCCAGACTAAAGATCTAAAGTGTGCTTGCATAGGGAGCATTGTCAGTGATCGATTTTTAGTTTTTTCCCCTCCTCCCTTGGGGTTGACCCGCGATATCGGAACATGACGACCATGTCCACCCGAGCTTCGCCCTCAGCCCTGTCGCTCTGGACCTCTACGGGGGATTGCGCAATCAAAGGGTTCCGGAGCAGTCGAAGCGGAGTGGAACCGTCTTCTCCCCGTTGATGAAGTGGGTCCGACCTTGTCTTTAGTTTATCCACGGCCCCGCAACCGGTCCCCCACTTCCAGCCTGATTGTTCGCCACCACCGACCCAGGTGGCCGCAGATGCTCCCCCTAGCCCTGACCCCCTCGCGGTTTCCCGAACACTTTTGAAGCCATACTACCGCCTTCGCCCAGTTGTCCGCCCGAACCGTTTTCAAGCGTCCTTCTCGTCGGCCGGCTGTAGGTCTTAACCGTTGGTCCTCTTCCTTTCTCCGCTTTTTCTTTTGCCCGTGCCCCGAGCAAGACTTCCCGTCACGAAGTGCGCTTCCCCTGCGTTGACATTTCTTCGTAATTTCTCTAGCGGACCATTTGGTTCCGCGCTCAATTTGGCCCGCCCGGTTTTTTGGGAGGACGATTCGTTTCCAGCGCCCCTAAGGCACCCCTCCCCACCCTCCTCCCTGGGTCAATGTTTTCGTCCCGCGCGACTAAACTGGTTTTTGGGTAAGAGCGAACCGCGGCCCCGGAGGAAGCGTGCGTTATTGCCTGCATTCAAATCGGGTCTACGAGACTTTAACGAAGCCCCTGACTAACAACGCTGGGAACAACTGACCCCATTAGGAGCAAGTATGAATCTTGGTAGTTATGGCCCTACGAACTTTGTAGTGAGACGGGCTTTGCCACTAAAAGAAAGCCCTGCCCTCCATGGGACGAATTTTCGTGGATTTCCAGTTTCGGTTCTCCTGTGAGCTCGTGTTCGGCCGCCGAATACCCGCCCCCCTTCGTTTTCGTCCCCGTTTTTGATACTGCCTCGTTTCGAACCGGTTTATCATTCCCGAAGAAGGATCAGACGGCGATCTATTCTGCTTTGAAGGCCTGCCCTCTATGTTTTTTCTTTGAAGGTGCCTTCTTAGAGCACAGGTAGGCGTCATTTCCGGACAGTGTCCCCAGCGTCCCCGAGGTCAGTTTTGCCCTCGGTCCCTCGGCTGCCCTTCACGTGGCGCCCTGTCCCATGTTGCCTCGATTCCCCTCCCTTGTATCCGTCTTTTTATCGTGGTTCTCGTTGCCCCATGTATGGGCCCTACTTGGATGTTACTAGAACTTTTCGCGGTTTGTGAAAAATCACCGGAATCCCCATTGACGTCCCTTAGCTTAGGGGGCCAATTTAAATTTTTCAGGTCTGTTACCCGCCCGGTATTGGGGGCGTTTAAATTTCGGAAGGGAGGGGGAGAATTTGGTCCCTGTCCCCATTCGAACAAACCGACGTGCCATTTCCAGAG
>Ga0179593_1412925_pt1 | contig 10831 bp, 7 predicted proteins | sample CZODoug2_1_08_16_FD_185931 | JGI IMG/M metagenome (GOLD analysis project Ga0179593, IMG submission 185931) | Vadose zone soil fungal communities from Angelo Coast Range Reserve, California, USA - CZODoug2_1_08_16fungal (PacBio error correction) | ecosystem: Environmental > Terrestrial > Soil >... | reverse complement strand
CGGGAATTCCTATCTCGCTTGTCAGTAGCTGGTTTTCCCCCCTGATTTTTCCCCTTTAGGAGGCCTGCGCCATAAGCGATTTTAGGATTAAGTGCCTTGTTGCAAATTTCCAGACGGGGTTTTGGGGATTTTGTGACATCTTCCCCTTATTAGAAATTGTCGAGGCTTTTTTCCCATACCCCGTCTAACCCCGTTTTCGGCTCCCATCCTTGACTCGGACATATCATTCTCCCGCCAATACAGATGAAACCTCGGACCCCTGACGCGGACTTCCCAAAAGCTGGCTCTCAGCTTCTTTGCTGACTCCCTTTCTTTATTGTTGCTGACAAAGATCAACACCCGGGTAGTTAGCCCCCTTATCTCAGTTAACTGAACCCCTTCCCCCCCCCCCCCGAGCGACTACGTCCGTCGTTCAACTTTAACCACCCCTCGATTCCTCATACTCTTTTTTCCTCGTCTTTCTACCTGCTCCTTGCGAGCATATGAATCTTTATAGGTACGTTCTTCTTAGCGGCTTTCCGTAGTTCCTTTCTTATTCCTCTAAACTCCTCGCCCTCCAGCCCTTTCCCAAAAGGTTCGGCGACCCTACACCCCATCCCCTCTTCTTTCCTCTTTTCCCTTAGTTATCCTTTTTTTCCCGTGCAATTGGACGTCACACGATGGTCCAGCTTCCCCTTTTCCTCTTAGCCTGTTCTTTTTGCATCAGAAAATATTTACCCCCCCGGTCCTCAGCGTCCACGTCTTTTTGCGGTGTTCTCCGAATTTTATCTTTTGATGTCCCCACTTCCCCCTACTCTTTTCGCTTTTTTAAAGAAGCTCAACGTCTCCCCGACGCTGCCGCCCCCTGCGTGCTTTTTGGTAGGGCGTTTCGCCACACAGTCCAAAAAACTCGTTTTTTTAACTGCTCTTCCGCTGAAATCTACGATCCTACCTTTTCCCCGGCTGATGAAGCCTCGTGATCTCAAGAAATAGTTCTTTTTTCCCGAATCATCTCCCTCTGGTCTCCAGACTGCCCTCCAGTCAACACCTCGCCCCCTGTCTTTTGCGCCCTCTGGTGCCGAGTTCCGCACAAGCAGGAGTGCTAGGTCAGTTATTTCCTCCGCGTCCTCCCCTTCCTATGCCTCCTTCCCCCCTTCTCCTTTTTTTGCTATAGGTTCCTTTTACTTCCCTTTTTCCACCCCCGGCCAATTCGTCTTTATCAGAAGACCACGCGGTCCCCTGCCCTAAAGGGCCAAACAAGGTCCCTTCCTTTTCCTCTAAGTGAGTCTTCGAGCGGGAGTCTGCTTCAAACCCTAGCTCCTTTTGCTCCTTTCCGCTCCAATCCGAACCAGGTAGACATACCATCTCATGTAATAATAGAAAACCCACTTCCCTTCGTTTTTCGTCGATGACGTGGAGCCTTTTCGGGTGACCCGGTCTTCTCGAAGCTGCTCAACGGAGGAGCTTTTGACTCCCCCCAATCCCCTCTTCCCTCTATACTTGCCCCCCCCAGTCAACTGCAAGCCATCATAGTGCCTGAAACTCGGCGCAGTTTCCCGACTCCGGACACATGCCCTATCTCACGCCCCCCGCCGACATAGTTTCCATATGCCCCCTTATTGCGACAGGCGGACGCCGGCCTCCATGTCGCTTTTTTTCTCCCTCCCCCCCTAACCAGGTCCCCCTTCGCCTCCTCCTCGCGCGTGAGCCTGCTTGACCCCTCATCCCCCCTCCCTAAGCGAGAACGCCAGCTGCAGACTGGTACTTCTCAGCAGAAGTCTGAAGTTGCCCTCGTATCCCCAGCACTGTTTTGACCCTCTCCTTCTCAGCCGAGGATATCCTATCTGTTCCGTTTTGCTTTACCTTCGACGGACACCTCCTTTAAACCCCTCCCCGCCCCTCCAGACAGCAGTTCCCTTTTTATACCTTGTAGATGTCCTCCTCGCTGCAGAATCTGTGTGCCTCCCAAAAAAAAAACTTTCTTTCTTTCGGCCGATGCTTATTCAGAATACCCTTTTAGGAGTTTCGGATTAATGAGCGCTGACCCCCCGTCGAACGGATTCTTGAGTTATTGCTTTTTTTTTTTAGATCCTGCTGATTCCATGTTGATTTATCGCCTCTCCTTTAAAGTTTGACGATGGTCCTTAGTTCGATAGCCTTCTTTCACCTCCGTCCGCTCGAAAGCTTGGTCACGCGCCTCTCTCCTGCTTCGAGGTGTTGAACCGCCAGCGAGAAAGCGCACCTCCAAGGACCCCTCCCTGCCCGTGGACTGTTGTTCCCGCGATCAACTTGTCCAAGACTCTGAATACAGATACCAGTTTTCCCGAACAATCACGGTCTCGCCTTTTCTGCCTTCCTTTGAATCGCACCTTTCAGCTCGCATTTTTTTCTTTCTGAAGAAGATGCTATTCGGCATGATCTGAGCCTCTTACGGCCTGGACTTCTGGTCGGTTAATTGTACTCATGTAGATTTGCTCCTTCGGCTAATCCCACGCCTCATAGGGCGGGAGGAGGAAATCGTGGAGCGATCCCTTAACCGTTCCCCTCCACTTTTTCTTACTCCTTCGCTCTAGCAAAAACTTTTCCCTCTTTTCCCCCTTTCCATACGTGTTGTTTTCTCGACTTCCCTATCCGTTTGTGTGATCTCTCTATCCCCGTTTCCTCGTCGGGGCGTAGCTTCCAGATGCATAATCTTACTCCGATGTAGTTTAGTCCCTCCTCTCCCCCCGAACCATTTTCCCCATGCGGACCGCGCCGGCCCATTCGTTCCTCTATTACTCCACAGCCCCACATTCCCGGAGACAACAGCGCGTCCCCTTTCTCTGGGCCACCTGCGAACTTCGGGTCGCGATCTCGTTCGCCTTTGCGCGTCGGATCAGTTTGATATCTTTTTTGACCCCCGCGGCACGAGTGTTCTGCTGGCTTCCGCGTTAGGCAGCCGCGTGTCAATCCCCAACTTCGGAGAAGATCCACCCCTTTCGAGCTGCCTCCCCTTTTACTGCCCCCCTCTGAAAATATTCCCCGGGCCCATCCATCTGAAACTCCCCCTAGCAGCTCTCGATCACCCTCGACCCCATCTCACTACTTCCCATAAAGGGCCTTTATCATTTTCTTCCCTCAGGGTAATGACCTCTTCCGGGCTGAAGAAGCTCGGCCCATTTCGCCCGTCAAAAATTCACCCCCTCAGGCTATGCTTCTCGAAAGCCCGGCTGTCCCCTGGTGTAGTCTCCTTGGGGTTGGCTGGGACACGGAGGATTCCTGCTCTCTTTTTTTCCTGTGAATTCTCCAGTTAAAGCTCTTAGATGGCCGGATTTTCTCTGAGATTTTCAGGGATTCCCTGGATTACTCTAGAGAGAAGAAAGGGGCTCCCCTTACGGAGATCGAGGAAGGAGACCCCATGGGAGAAGGGAGTTTTTAGCTTTGTCCGATGCCTGTGAGTCCCAGATTGCTTGAGCCAGGTGTGGACTTCCCGTCCAGATGTCCTTTTTTTTAGGTGTTATTTATCGCGGAAACTTGCCTGGCTGTCCAGACCCCGCGTAAGCACCGTGTTTCTGCGGTGATCAATGTGGACCTCTTCTGGAGTTAAAGCGTGAAGGTACTCAGTTGCCCGCCCTTAGTTGCCCTTCTCCTCTGCGCCCCGATCCATCGACTTTTCTCGATGTTTGGACGTGTTTTACGTTTCGGCGTCGGATTCCCGTTCGGCACCTCCCCTCCTTTCTCTCTGCGCCTCTTAGCCATTCAAGTGCATTTTCTCCGAACCCTCTCTCTTACTTCCACGACCAAAGGACGATTCCCCCGTTTTTAGTTCTTTTCGCTCATGTCTACCGTTGGCCCCTCCCTTTCCCGCCGCTAGTCTTAGAGCTGTAGCTTGGAACAGGTACGCTCTTCTCTCTCGGGCCACCGCCCTTTTTGTTGGTCAGAAGGTCGTAAGGTTGAATTTTATTTCGATTTTCCACTCTTTGTGAGGGTTAGGTATTAACTTTCCCGAACCCCCTCCCATCTTTCTTTCGTCAGATCGAACTTCTTCGGCGTCCCGGCTTTTCATCCCTCTCACCTGCTCTCCTCTCTCAGGCGGAGCGTGGACAAAATCAAATGCTCCGCCTAAGGGCTTTTTCATTTTGTTTTGCCTGGAGCCCTTCTGTGGAAACCAATCCTCTTTTCCTTCCTCAATCCTGGCCCCCTACCAGAGACTGAGTATTCTTTCCTTAACTCAATCCCGGCTTCATCAGCCTGTACCTTTTCTTAGTATCATGGAGCTCTTGCACCTCCTGCCCTTAAGTCTTTGGGCTGTGTGAGGAGTCAGAACTCCCGACCCCACCAGCACTGACGGCGGAGCCATGAGCCTCGGGCACTCGTCTTGTAGGATATTCTCCACCTTCTTTTCCGCGCTGACTTTTTACGTTGGGACAGCCCCCGATAATTCAGACCGCAGTCAAAGGCCCTTTCCTTGCTGACATGATCAATTATTTCAGAAGGAGCTGAGTCATCACAGATTTACAGGACAGTCTGAGAATTTCGCTCCTCTCTGAGCTTCAAGGTGTGACCCCGGTCAGATCCCTGTCTTGCAGGTATTCCGTAAAGAAATCCTATTTTCCCCCCCCTTTTTGCGGGCGTTCTCTTCTTTTTTCATCCTTTTTTAATCAAGTCTTGCTCGTGCCTGTGCACCTTTATTACCTTTCCTCTCGGCCTGACTCTGAATAGCCCCGTCTTACGCTGAACGCCCTTGAAATATACACAAGAGTGCCTTCCGTGACAACATCAGGTCGTTTCCTTCGGCTTTTCGATGTTATTTTTCTACCTGCCCGCGGCTAGTCCTTGCTTTTTTTTCTTCCTCCTCCAAGGTAGACACAGTTTTTTGGCGGGGGTTGATTATTCTTTCCGCACCCGATGTCTTACTCTAAATGATGAATCTTTTCTAATCTTTTTCCCCCTGTATTCCTGACGCATTGTCCCCTTTTCCTCTCATTCTCCGCATACTGAGTTCTGGTTTCTTTCTCCTAGGAGCAGGGCCCAGTAGACTCGTTAGCGACCCACGTATTTCCTAACCTTCCCCCCTTTTCTTTCTGCAGGGCATCCCCATGTCCCATCCCCCTCTGAAAATAACGCGCTCTTATTCCCAAGCTCGCCGAAACATGACTCCGCTTCTTCCCTATTTGGGTTTTCTTCCATCCTCCCCTCTAAGAGATTGGCCTCTCGGCCCTCCATATATTCTCCTTCCTATTATATTTGTGGTGTTGAAGATGCCTTGCCAATTCGCTTTTCCGTCTTGGTATTGCAGAAGATAGGACCATCCTACTTAGGTGCTGCGCCTCAAGCAGATTTTCGGTAACCTGTAGACCCTTTGGAATTCCCTGGCGCAGACCGTCGGGGGTGTTGTGCCCTTTGGTATGCCTCCTCCCCCACTTGGCGAAATTTAGAGCGTTGTTAGGCACTACACCCTTTTTTCGCGCTAAGCTCTCGACGCTCCTCTTCCCCTGAATGACTACCCGCACGCCCGCTGCCGCTGAAACTGTTTTCCCTCCTTTTCCCTGGACTTTCCAAAGTTCTTCAGCCTTTGAACGTGAGCGGGTGTCGGTCTATCATAAACAACACCCGCCGATTCACTCATCCTTTCAAGGTTTTCGGAGCTCTCTCCATCTCTCCCCTGCACCTTTGAAGGCATTACTGAGGTGTTCATTCTGAAGATATTTTGTATTATTTTCCACTTAGACCCAGATACTTCCTCTCTTCCGCGTTTTACGTGATGTCGCGGCTTCGGGCCACGAGCCTTCCCTGCGATCCTAACGCAAAATAGGCACGACACCCTGTGCGGCTCTTCAGCTTCTTCTCTGTCGTTCCCTTTGGTCAAGACAGTTCCTCCCTCCGCCCAGATTCCTTTTACTCCCCCCGTTACGAGTTTTGTAAAGAAGGATGCGCCTCGTCCTCCGACGATTTCGGCCTTCACTATTTTCCTTTCCCGGCTGTGACTAGCGGTGCTGCCCGGAAAAGGTCCAGCTTCCCTATGATGCCTAAGAGCCTTAACCGCTGGCCCGAATGCCCGCGCTTTCCCCTCCCCCGTTTTTTTTTTATGGATGTCTTTCCTGACCCCTGCCAGCCCCCCCAACAAGGAAACTCCTTCTGATGCCTGGCTCTCGCCGCTCGTACCCTCTTCTTCTCATCGCCCGTTTCCTGTGATCTCTTCTTTTCCGTTCAAGTCAAAATAAAGTCGCTTTCGTGCCCCATTTACTTTTCTTAAAGACTCGCTCCCTTGATCTATGCGCCCCGTTGGTATGTTCCGGCAGTTCTTTTTCTCTCTTGAAGTTTCTCGGCTTATCAGGTGGCATCCTCATCCTGCGATCTTTCCCCTTCTATATTCTACCAATCCAACCGTTCGACTTGGTGGCCTTCTACTTGTGCATCCCCTTTCGAAATCGGAGTATGTTTCTACACCGCAAAATTTACCCCACTTTCATGTGAAACACTCAATATCGAGACTTTTAGTATTCTATCTTGTCGTCTTATGTTACGATTCCGATTCTTATCTAGAGAGGCTACCCCCTAGCCCACTTCGACATGACCCTCATCCCCTAATCAAAAAAGAGCACTTGTAGTCTATTCCTAGGAGCCGGTGCGTGCTCCCTTCGTGCTTGGATCTTTGATCCGGCTTCGAGTGCGGACTTCATTCACGCTCGAGTGACCGATCTCACTCTCTCCAAAGCTCCCTATTATCTCCCCCCACGAACTTCGCAGGTCCTCCCCCGGCCCGCAACTGGTCTCTTACCCGCAGTCTTCCACGCGCCTCGTATTGTCCCAGGTCCTCTACCAGGATCTTGGCCTTATCTTTTTGCCCCTTAAATCCACAAGACCCTGAACCACCGCATCCGAATTTATCCACGTCTCCCCCCATTGTTGACCGATAGACGCTGCGAATTTCTCCAGGAAGAGGTCTTCGCGAAGCCTCGCATGCCATGGATCCCCCCTATGCCGCCGTCTGAATATCCCCTATCGACTACACGAGGTTCTCATAGATGTTCCTTTCTTCTAGACAACGGGAGGCCCAGACCCCCTGTCCTCCCTCCCCCTACCACCAGCGAAATACGCAGAGCGTGAAGGTTACCCCTTCCCTAAAGTCACATCTCCGCCGCCTTGTTTATTTTTCTAGACCGGCAGTGAGCTGTTTCAGCCTTGAGGATCCTGGATCGTCTTCTGACTTCGAGCGGAGAATCCGGCACTTGCCTTGGTGGAATGAGTCGGCTCTTTAGCCCCTTCCCTTCGCCTGTGTCTAGAGAGAGGCCGGGGTAAGGTGTTAGTTTTCCACTTCTTCCCGGCGGCTTCAACCTGAGATTCCATTAGTCCCCCGAAGATCCTTTCCCTAAAGGGGAAGCGAGGAACGCCCTTCCCCTCCCTATTGACACAGGCAATGACATAGATGCTTTTTACCACGTTCTACTTAGGAGAAAATTTAAGTTATCCTCTGCAAGTCAGCCACGCCGAAGAGACAAACCTCCCTGACCAGCCGGTTGACGAGAGTTGCAAAGCACGGGTTTACCCCCCTAGAAACGGACTAGGTAGCCGGGGGGAGAGGAAGAAGTTTTTTCAATGGCCTGATTATGAGTCCCCCACTTGGGCCGCGTCCCTGAGCTGATTCCCGGGCCAGATCCCGGATGGGACGTGCATTTGCTTTAGAGGTGGAGGCTTGATCGCCTAATCGACGTCCGAGGGCCTTGCTTATCGTTCTGAGCGGTTCGCTACCTCCCCCTTTCCCCATTTTCTTTGAATTGCTCACCCCCCTCTCTCTGACCACGGATCGCCTACTATACCTCTCGTTTTATGGAGGGATCCCCCGTGTTGTTAGCTCCCCGAGAACCACCTCATCCAGAATGATGGTTGAGCGTCTCCCGACTCGCTCATAAAGCCAGATTCACTTGAGCTAAGGGTCCCTCAAAGCAAATAGAACCCACCCACATGCCAGCTGGGTCCTTCCTTCTGAGGAGAGTTATATTAATCTGCAATACTCCAATCCCCAGGTCAATTATTTCCAACCCCCCCAACGCCGCGAAAGGTCGGTCTTAGCCCACTTCTCCCCGAACCTATTCCTGAGGATAGGACTTTCCCTTAACTCGTCCTTGACATTTTCTAAAATACCCGATCGGCACGCATCCTTGTTTTCCTTTTGGTCAGCGTTTCGTAGAGTTTTTTTTTTTTGGTTTGTCGTGAGTTGTCCACACCTCGCGCCAAACTTTTTTTTTTTTTTCGTCTCTCTCTTTTCACCCGCTGCCCTCTCTCATCTTTTTACTCCGCCGGTCCTGATCGAAACTCTGGGAACACGTGCACCCTTTAACGTCCCGGAGTGAAGAGAACCTAGGGCAGCGGGCTTCCTCATGCCACTTGGTCCGTATTAATCTCGGCTTTCTGATTAATCCCCGAATGACTCACCGTGCCCCATGATCGTTTACCTTCAACCCCCCCTTCAGGCTGCACTCGGCTTGACCCCCTAGACACTGACCCGCCCCCCTTCCTGGTCTCGGGGTTTCGTGGCTGCGAACATGTGCGCTTTCTGCCGCGCCGTTCATCAGTCTCCCCTAAGGCGGAAACAGCGAGGCTTGGTTAGGGCGAGTGATATTTCATTAGGCGGCTTTAATCCACAGTCGTAGCTCTCGACGGTTCTCCCGGCTCCCATTAGTTTGTCTGTTTTAGTTTTCTTTTAGGAGGCTTCCCGATGGCGACCCCCTAGTCTTATGAAGGCAGCGGTCACGTTTTTTTTCTGCGATCTTTTAAGAGAGGAACCCGCGCTTGTGCGGCCTGCCCATTCCCCTCGGCGCGTAACGTTGGTGTCTTAAATTTCCCCCGCGTTTTTTTTGAAGATTGCAGGTACTCTCTTCCTTGCAGGCCGTAGTCATTGCCCTTTCTGTTAAAGTCGAGGGATGGCTGATCTCTTCGAGAATTGTTTGAGGAGTTTTATCGAGTACGGAGTTCTTCTTCCCCAATTCCGAACCCCCCTCCGAAGTGATGGAGCCTTATCCATCCCCATCCCAGTTGAGCACTCTTGCACAGGAGACCCTCGTTCGACCAAGGAAGATTTTCGGTTTTTTCTGTATAGGATGAGACTGGTCAGTCATTTTTTTCATGGTCGTTCCTCCCCCCCCAGACGCGTATTCAGCATTTTGAGAGTTGGAACAGCTAGCTCCGCTTGAAGCCTCCCGTTGTTACCCCCTCCTATTCCGGTTGGCCTGGATGTAGTCTGTTTCCCGGTAGGCGATCAAACGTGCTTGTCGCTTATCCTTAACCTTGACCCTGACCCCCCCCTACTTTGATTCCTGTTGTCGTTCAGATACGATCCAGGATGAATACTTGTCCCTGAGCCTCCGAGATTAAGTGTTTTCGCAGATAAACGCTTCCCCCCCCTCGACTCCCCCCTTCTCCTGTTTGTTTCTTTTCCCTGATGTACGTTTTTTGAAACCAGTATTCGGGTCCGAAATTGAGGCAACGCCCTCGGCTTTTATTTTTTTCTGAGCTAATTTTTTTATTAATACTCCAAGTCACCTTATTTTCTCGATTGTAGAGCCCCCCTCTCTGCGGCATTCTTTCCTTTTTGTTGGTCATGTTTGAGGAGGCCAGAAGACCCCACCCAACACGTTCGGCCGCCCTCCTGCCCTAGCTTGACACCCGTTGCTTGATCGGCTTAAAACATTATTTGATTCCGTTTTTTTTTCCCCCGACCCCCCCGTCCTTCGCGGCTAACAAGAACTCCTTCTGTTGACTAGAATTCTCCTTTCCTGGGCGGTCGCTTTTCACAGTATTACAATCGCCTTGATCTTGAGAGCCCCATCGGTGTCCGGATTCCTTGCCCACTCTCGGCCGCACTCCTCTACTTCTCAAGCTCGGTTAACAATAGGTCTTCCCCCCCTTTTTTTCGCCTTCGTTGATTGTTCGTTTCTTAGGAGTTAAAACGCACTTAGATCTTTCCCGTGTAAAGCCGAGACCCCCGGTTTTCAAAGTCTCCTTCCTTCTTTTACTCCCCCGGACACCATTCCGCTGAAGTCTTCTCGTTGAATAAACAAAGCTTCTTGATCCCCTCCCCCTCTCCATTCCCGCGATGGCTGGATATTTTTTTTTGACCCTCGAGCTCCGGTTTTCTGTCGTCGCCGACCATTTTCGACCCGGGTGTTTGTCTTTCTCTTTTCCCCCCCAGCCTCTTTCAGAGCCGCAACTTCTCTCCTCCCCCCCCCTCTTGTGGTCCCCCCCCCTGTCAGACTCTTAGAAATGTCAACGGTTTTGGGCTTCAAACCGTATCATGAGTTATCGGCTTCATAGTCTCTTTCCCCCCTTCGATAGGCGTAGCGCCCCCCTCCTGTGGTCTGTCTCAAAAAGCCGATCGACTTTAGTTCTGCGTTTTTTTTTTCCCTTTACCCTGGCCAAAATCCTCAATATTGTTCCCGAACCCCCCCCTTTCTGCGGAATTCCAGGTCGTCACGGATTTTCTCCTTTAAAAATTTCCTGCGTCCTTCGACTCAAAGATCTTCTTTTTTCACGTTCCCCCACGATACCCGATTGGAAAGCGAGGCTCCCTCTCTTCCCTTTCCATAAGTTTTTTTTTTTTTGGTCTATGTCGCTCCCCAATCGCGTTCGGTAGGGAAGCTTGCTACCTCGTTTCATCCTAGAGGAGCGGCCCTCCCACCTCCTTTTCTTTCGGAGACGTCCTCTGAATCAACTCTCCTCCCAAGTCTTTGAGGTCTTGTGCCATGGTCGGTTCTCAACTGTCGCCTGCTGTTTCTTGTTTTTGGGACACCCACTCTTTTTTTCTCTCCTATTTCACTGTTTCCCCGATGCCGACGCCGACCCCCGCCTTCTCCGTCTGCGCCCCCCCTTTCCC
>Ga0179593_1322362_pt1 | contig 10831 bp, 9 predicted proteins | sample CZODoug2_1_08_16_FD_185931 | JGI IMG/M metagenome (GOLD analysis project Ga0179593, IMG submission 185931) | Vadose zone soil fungal communities from Angelo Coast Range Reserve, California, USA - CZODoug2_1_08_16fungal (PacBio error correction) | ecosystem: Environmental > Terrestrial > Soil >... | reverse complement strand
CTTTTGAATTTCCTTTCCAGAACTAACCTCAGGCCTGAAGAGTCAGACCCGCAAAAGGACATTTTCGGATTTTCCCTCCATTCGTCCCAGTTTAGATCCTTAGGGTGATGTGCGGTGTAGGGTAATACATCTTGCTGACCCCCCCGGCTTCATCACAGATGGCCCGGTTCGTCGATGAATCACGAAGGCTGGCTTCGGTTTCGCCCCCGGTTCCTGCCCATGCACACGTATTCGTATCAATAGCGAGAAAGCACGTCCGGGATCTTGACTGTAGAGAACAGCCCCCATATTTTTCCCTGTATAGATGGGCTTTTCCACGTTTCCCCCTTCTTCCGCCGTTCTCCAAGAGTTTTTGTGTTTGGGCGGCCTACTTTCCTTCCTCTAGATCGGGTCAGCGCATCTTTCTTAGATTTTGTTGAGGACCTTTGCGCACTCGAATGCTAGCGCTGTTCTGCTGGGTGCGATTGAACAGACAGTAGCAGGACGGAAGTTACGGTCTTTCTCTGTTTCCCCCGATATCTGTCTTTCCCTTCCTGGCCTCAGTTCCTGTTTTTCTCTTGTGTCTCAGGGAAGTTTTTTTGCGCATTCCCGGCCTCAATTTTCTGTGATCGAAGGTGCTTTACTAGGATCAATTTTTTTTTGCTTCCCCTCCGCGCTCCAGGTCAGGCTGTTCTTTTTAAATTTTTCTTCATCTTCGCTTTTGTCTGAGAAGTTTGAATTTCTTTCGAGCTTTCCTCGCTTCTTTTTAGCACCTGGCAACGAGTCTCCGACAATACTCGATCTTGGGTTTCCTGTTCTATATTGCTTTTGAGACGTCTGAACCCAGTTTTTCCTTGGGCTTTGTCGCTCAACACATCGAATTCTTGCCCATCCTCTCCTTCACAGGGCTCGTGGATGGCAAAATCCCCTAAGGTTTTTTTTTTTCCCTGGTGTGGATGGAAGGCCAAGCACCAGTGATTTCTGCCTCCCTTTTTTTTCTTTCTCCGGTTCTGTGCAGATAGCAGTTCCCAGAGAAGGACGAGAGACTTGACATGTCCTCTTACTATTTCTTTCCAGTAACAGCTTCGACTCATCATGGCTGTTTTCCTCCCAGAGATCGTTCTTGACGATGGTGCGTACTTACATCTCAGTTCATGCTGTATTTTCCCCTTCCTCCCCCTGAGTTCGCTGTTTCCTTTTCCTTTTACACATTAGAATTTTACCACTTTAATTGGGCGGTCTTGTGCCGTCATGATGAGACATTTCCACTGACCTGCCCTACCTAACGCTTCGACCCCTTGAAGGAGTCCAATGCACGCGTCCCTCCCGAGAACAAGAGTCTCGGATGAGTGCTGAGTGTTTTCCTTCCCCCCCTCCGCCCACCGGAAAGTCATCGGCGACGGTGTTCCAGTCGGTCAAACCGAAAATGCCTCTTGCTCAATACCCCCGCTTAGATACTAAAGTCCATTCACCACATTTTTCAGCCGACTCGGATCCTGCTGATTTCGCGACTGGCCGCAAGCGACTTCCTTCTTGGTTCCTCCCGTTCTCCTTGTAATTGCAGAGAACAGGGGTGAAATCATTGTTGTACATTCTCCCATCTTTAATAATTGTATTGTTGTCTCTTCTCCAGATATGTTCAACCAGTGGCTCCCCTTAATTTAAAATGCCTCGGTTTCTGCGCAGATTTCAGGCGCTTCGGCTCAAGTAGTTCGAAAGTTCCGCCTTAGTGTGAGTCTGGGCTCTTCGTTCTTTTGTGACTTTTGTTTCGGAGATCCCTTCCGGCCTAATCAGGAGGCTATGGCACTCCTCGGGTACCTTCCATTTTTTGACCGTCTCAGCTATGGTTTGGGGTGCTGATTAGTGCTGCATTCGCTCCACTGACATCACTCGACGATACGATTGCCCCTCTCGGGCCTTGTGTACTCCGCTTCACATGAGTAGCCTTCTTTTTTTTAGTACTGCAGTCATCCTCAAGATGTTTTTCCTCCACGCAGTTCATAGGGAAGAGAGGCGAAGTTTACTGCAATTTTCAGCTTTGTCTTATTGGCATAGTCCTGACAGGCTTTGGGCCTTTCCCCCCAGATTTCTCTTCTTCTTTCTCAATGTCTTGATGTTGCAGCCCGGTACTTCGTCGTCTCTCCGGGCCTGACGCCCATTATTACAGATGACATTCCCTTTCTGCTCTCTGTGGGGCTCACGGTCTTGACAGTTATTTACTGACTGCCACGTCCTGCACCATTGCTTCCTTGCATGTGTGAGTAATGCAAGCCTCCATCGCCAAAATTTGTCTGCTTGTTGCGGTGACAAGTCCACCGCGGGGCCCTTTTGGGCCCTTTTTTATTGGCTACCCCGATCTCGTCTAGTTTTCCCTCAACCATCAGCCTGAACTTTTTTTATTTCCTCCGCTGGCGGCACCCTCCTCAACTGTAAAGAGCCTCTTTTCAGTGAATACCCCCACCCCCTGTCCATTTTTCCATGGCTCTCATCTCCCTCGTTCAAGGTGCAAGGCTCGGATGTGGCCCCAAGCGTTCAGCTGCGACTGCACAATTTAACCCTCAATGATTGGGCCCGTTGGTTCGTTTTTTTTTTTTATCACCCCCCACAAATTTCCCTCGCTTCAGCGGCGGAACCTCTTTCGATCAAGGCCTCGGTGTAGAAAGCCCGGCCGGATCGTGTTCCCACAAAGCTCGCACGTCAATGAGATTTCCTTCCCGGCATTTTTTCCTTCTTATCTGTACCCAGGATTTGTCTTACCGATCTTCTGAAGGTCTGAAACTTGGATTCAATCTCAGTTTTACCTTGAGATTTTGTTTGCCGTCGCCCCCCCCCTTCCTTTAAAAACGACTAAATTCCTGCCTATGGTCCGGCTTGCCTTTGCATTCTGGAGTAGACAACGCCTTACGCTTCGCGCGGCATCCTTGATGAGAGCCATTTTTTTTTGTTTACCTCCCATTTTAGAGAACGGGCATCTCTCCTAAGAGAGTTGTCTCTGCTCTCTCTTAGAAGATCTCTTGCTTTCTCTGTGCATGTTCCCCCTCTCTCTTTCCTAAGGATTACCATCCCGCACGTCCGAGTTCAGCCTCATTTAAGCCCCCTCTTCGATGCTCGCACGCACTGGGCTCTTGTTTTGGTCCTTTCTTTTCAAAAACGAGCTTTTTCTCCTCTCAACCGCACATCTAAACAATTCCGGCATCTCCCTTTTCCCGATTCTGGGTGACGCTGGCGTCCCTAGTTTGGAATTTTGTAGAGCCTTGGACTTTCGGTCGTGGCTTCCTCAGGGACCCTCAACGAAGCGTAATCCATCCTCGTGGGTGTTGGTTTTCGAGACGTCGGGGTTCTTGGCTTCCCCTCCAGTTCCCGCGGCTGGGGGAACCATTGCTCTCACCGCCCAACTTGCATTGAGGCCGTTCACAGAAATTCCCCGTTCGACTACGGATTTTTGCTGCTGTGTCGTATTCTGATTCCCTGTTGCCCCCCATGTCCCCTCCTCCATATTCCGTTAGGACGGCATCGAATCTTTTGATGTTAGTTTTCCCCTCGTTTAGGAACTGCCCTTTCCCGGAATGTCCTCGATCAGTCCCGGCTTTTGAGATTTGGGAAAGACCTACGTTACTCTCCTCCCCCCTCCTTCTCTTAGCCTGCACATGGTTAAGCTGTTCCCCTCTCCAAAGTAGTCGTTCCAACTCATCTCCCCCTTGCTTTTTCGAAGGCCAGATCAGCGAGGGCGCATACCGTTTTTTCCCTTTTTTTTCCCCCCCCCCCAATTGGACGGCCCTGAATCAGGTCGCGGATTCGCAAGCAGTTATCCCTTGTCCTGGACTTGGCTGTTACGGGACAAGTTAGTTTGTCCAGATTATTTTCTTTTTGAAGACAAGAAAAAAGACTTTTTTTTTCCTATCCCATTGCTTTTTTTCGCTTTCCAACACTTCTTCTCGTCTTCTTTTGAGGTCACGAATGACTTAATAGGAATTTCTGTTCATCGCCCCTGTCCCTTTTTCCCCCCGTCCCGCGCAGACGTCTCTTTGCCCTCCGACGTTCACTGTTTTTTGTGGGAGGTTTTTTTTCTCCTATAGCTCGCTGTCCCAATCCTAGAGTCACGTGGCCTTGAGTTCTTCTGAACAGAAGGTTCCCCCGGCAAAGACTGTCTTTTTTGATTTCCTACCCCTCTTCCTTTTTCTTTTCTGAGGATGACGCGAGACGGCATGTCACACTTTTCCCTTTTTTTGTTTTTTCAGGTGCTCAACATCCTATGAGCAATTTTTTGACCAATTTGCATCGTGGAAAGGTTTCCCTTTTTCCTTCCCTGTTGTGCTTTATTATTTCTTCTGTATTCATCAGAACCTGATGACAGAATTTATGCTCCAATTTAGATTATTTCCCTTTTCTCCCAGCCTCCGTCGAGAGTGACGGGTGCTTTAGGCTATTTTGGACCATCACGATCCTTCTCCCTCACCCTTCCTTTGCTGTCTTTGACATTTTATTCGCGACAGCTGTTGGTTCCATCCACCTCCTCCTTTTTTTCATGCTGAGTAAAGCACCGGCTTGGCGATTGCAAGCTGGGACCTTTCTTTCCTATTGCCGTCTGTTAGATCGCTGGACTGGAATCTCCACTTACTCGCCTTAGAAGGTGCTGCTTGCTTTCCATCATTCCCTCCTCTCGCCCCCTCGGATTTCGCTGTGCTTGTAGTAGTCGAAACAGTCTCTCTTTTTTCCACCCATCTCTTGCTACCTTCTTTCTTCCCGTCAAAACAGAAAGACTGCGATTCAAAGGAAATCGTCCTATCGTAGCTCTTCCCCCCCACAAGTATTGCCGACACGCCCAGCCGTTAACCTTTGATCGACGGCTCCGCAGGACTTCCCGGTTCCTCAAGCGCCCTTCCTTGAAACCTTTTCTATCCAGGGGATCTCTGGTCCTCTTACCCCTCAGTTGTGTGGTTGCGAGTCTCTCCCCCCCCATTTTTTCTCTTTCCCTTTTCTCATTTCCAAGTTAAATCCCCGAGGTGACGGGGCCGGATGATGAGCAGTCTAGCAAATTTTTGGTTTCCCCGGCGGGTATTGGTCTTGTTATCCTTTTTTCCTTAGCGAGTCGCTCGACGCGCTGCTTTCGAAAGTTTTTGGGACCGACAATTTTAAGCCTATTTTTTCTTCTTATCCTGTTGGGTTGATCCAGAGAACCTCGACCTTTTTTGATTTTTCCTCTGATGGCAGGTGTGACTTCGCCCTTTTCTCCTTGCTGAGTGCAAGTCACCATCTAGCGATTCCCCCCCGCTTCCTCGTTTCAACTTCTCGCTTCGCCCGCTTTGAAGAGCGCTTGGATCGTTTTCATAAGTTATGAACTTAGCGGTGGCTTGCCCACCAGTCTTAGATTAGCGTTTTTTTTTGCCGCCCTTGATCGTTTCCTTCTTTTTTCCTGCCTCAACGTCCGATGCCGGAAAAGTTCTTTTTTAGCTTTGCTACACGGGCAGTAAAGGTCTCCTTTAGCAAGCGTTGCTCCTAAATTTTTTCATCTTTTCTTGCTTCTTACTATTAACGGATGTCAAGCGTGTGATGGGACCGACTCTGCCCTGGGGTTTTTGTCGACAGGCTCTGATGCTTTCACCGCCCCCGAAACTGGGTTATTCCCCCCTCTTTTGATATCCCTCGCACCAGAAAGATCGACTGCTTTTAACAATCACCGGCTTTGCCATCTTTGCTTTAACTCTCTTCTCTCTCCCTTCTTTTTCCTAACCTTCCGTTTTTACGCTCCGCTGATTTCATTAACCCACTGACCTTTTCGTCCCCTTCGGCGGAGGGGATATTAAATCGCTTCCGTTTTCTGACTGCAGGAAAACGCATATGATTGCTGTCCTAGGCTTCCTTATATTTCCCCAGCTGTTCCACTGAGCTTTCCGACGGCTTTTTCTTTGTAGTTTGGCCCCCCAAATGCGGAGATTTTCTGTCAATTTTATTTTTTCCTTCCTTTTCCCCTGACTGAAACGTACTGGGCTCATTCCTTGGCTTCGCCCCATACCCCCCCTGTCTTCTCCCAATCCGTCGAGCTTTTACCGGGTAGAGCTAATGAATAGGCCCTTTCTCCCCCTCCAGGACTGCGTTGGCGAGACTGTTTCGGTGACTCTCAGCCTGGTGCATTTTTCTCCCCCAGCAGGAGGGGCTCATTTATTCCCTGACGCCCTTCGGGAAGGGCCGTTTGTCGCTTTGTTACAAGGACGGATTAAGTGTTTTTCACAGTTGGTCTCTTTCCCCTGTACTATTCCTTCCTACTTTTTCAATCTCTGTGCTTTTTGGTGGGGCTGTCTCTTTCAACATTGTTTCTAGCAATACAATCTCCTTGTATTAACTGTTCGATTGTTTTACTCGTCCTCCCCTTCTTGGCTTGCGAGGCCCTTGGTAATTTTCCGAAGTTTCCCTCCCCCTGCCTCCCCTCTCGTTCCTCCTAACTTTTGTGAGATATTTTTAGGTCCCCGGGAAAACTACTCCGGCCTTGCCTCCGTCTCTGACAAAGACGTTGACACCCCTCCACTGACAGTTCGGATCTGCAGCTTTTATTTCGGAGTTCTCGCAACTTTTTGCCACATTTTCGTACTTGGCCCGGTAGTGCGCGGTTTTTCATCGATGTTTTGGCCGACGGTGCTCATTGAACCTCTTCGGTTCCTTATGCATACTCAAAGACCACGGGCTCTCCGTCAGTTTTTGCGATCTCTCGTTAACCCTCCCCTCTTTCACGGAGATGCAAAAGGTTAGATGGATGTAACGCCCCCCCCATCTTCTGCTAGGGTTCTCCGTTTTGCAGCCTAGGGCAGCTTCTTTTCGATAAGTTTCCAGCCTTAAGCGGCAGCTCCCCCCTTTCTTTCTCAACTTGGGTTTGGACAATTGCTGACGCACATATGGCAGCCATGTCCGGGTTTTCTCGTTTTGACGAAGTTGCCAGTTTTTTTTGAATGATGGCTTGCCGTCGTTCCACACTCTTCCTTTTTTCCGAATCAAAATCGTAGGCTAATAAATGTGGATCTGGTGGCCACTTCCTGCCGCTTTGGCTAATTTCGATTTCTGAGGACTTTGCCTGGTTTTCCTCCTGCCCCTCTCGGTCTTAATTTTTGTGATTCCGCCCCCGGCCCATTGTCAGGAGGGGATGGGTTTCCATTTCTTCCTCTCTCTTTTGTCCCTCCTCTTTTTCCTATTTGTTGGCTCTTGCCCGATTTCCCAAGCCGTTTTCTTGTATTACACTCTTCGACTCTTTCGGGTTCTGAGTTTGGATGCGCCAGCGATGAGGCATTGACCCATCTTCGGTCTTTTCGTAGTCACCATCGATGGCTCCCAGTCCAATTTTCCCGCTTGTCATCATTCTTACCCTTGTTTTGTTCGGTGAGTTGTGTGGCATAACCACGAGGCTGCCTGAACGGCTTTTCGACTTCTTTTTTCCTACCCTTTACTTCCGTTTCGAACTTGCCGCCGGCGTTTAAACGTTGATTCACGTCTATGGGGGCCTGAACTTTCTCTAACGTACATTTTCTGGCGAGCTCAGCGATCCGTCTCTTACCTGTGTTTACCCCTCTGAAGTTTCATTTTTTCTTTTCTAACACCGGCGGATAGTTGAAGCTGTTACCAGCTGTTTATGCGTTTGCCTCGTGAATGGCATTGACTTTCCCTTTTTCCTTTCCGAACCCCGTCACCAATGTTGACCGTTTTACACTCTGCCTCTCGTCCCCCGTCTTCGTGTTGATTTTAAGCCGTGTGAAACGAAATCTCCCCTGTATTCCATTTTCGGTCCCGGCGGTTCAAACCTCCTCTTCCTGTCTCTTCCTTGCCGCTTCGATCGCACATGACCACGCGCCATTTGCCGTCGCCTGGGCCGTTTGCTTTAGATTCTCTCCTCTTCCCCGGTCTTCTCCTCCGCCGAGTGACATTTAAACTTGAAGAGAAATTGCTAAACATTGTGCCCTTCTCCTTTTTCCTCCCCTTTTTTTGTTTTTCTCGAGATGTACGGATCTTAATTAGGCTTTGGGAGAATGGCCTAGATTCCAATCGCATCGTCGCAGGCTGCTTTCGTTTTTTCTTCTTCTTTTTTGCCTTGAGAGAGTCTTTTTTAATTCAACTGCTTTCTGGTTGTCCCGCCTTGGACCTCCCCTTTCTTCCTCTATTTTTTGATTCTTCTTACTTTTGATAAAACTTGCGTTCTCGATGATGCGCGTGGCTGTGTTTTTTTATTTGCCTTCCGGATTCATGAAGGCCTTCCCTTCATTGTCTATACGAAATCGTTGGAAAGTATAGTCGTCGTCTTTCATCTTTTCCTTCCCCTCTCCCGCGTTCTATCGAGAGCTCTGTCCTTCTGTGTATTTTCACCCCCCCGCGGTTCGGTTTTTTATTTCTTAATCACAGTCTGTCGTCCCTTCTTTTTCCTTTCTCCCTCTTTACGATTCTTCAGGTTCTCGCTGGCGAACCTTCTTAGGTTCCTTCCCCGAATGTTTTCAGTCCCCAGCGTTTCCAGCCCCCGGTGTTTCTCCTGCCACCTCAACCTATTCCCCCCCCCCCGTCCTTTGTTATGGGATGCTTTTGCCTGGCTGCTTCGTCTTTCTCGTTTCTCTCGATTTGTTTAGCTCCAAGCCGACCGAACTGGGTCTCGTTCCGTTTTTGCCCCTTCCCCCTATCCCTCGGAACTCGACGCCAGGGTAAGAACGAAACTTCTTGAATGGTTCCTTCATCGTTCCCCACTTTCCTCTTTCCTTCTTTTTGACCCCCCAGCGAAGTTCGAGAAACAACCCAGCATTTGGATCCTTGCGGCTTTTTCCTCCCAAATTTTCTCGAGGCCAGCGGTCGGCAACGAAGTCAGCCAAAACTGTTTTTTCTTTTTTCGCCCCTTCGGACGCTTTCACCCTTCTCGCAAAGTACTGAGATTTAGGACTTTTGAGGAGATGATATTTCCATGCTTCCTTCCGACAGCTTTTTTCTGACCTGCTGCTACGCCAAGATCCATGAGCTAGTTTCTTTGCAGTCTCAATTGCCTCCCCAGTGTGTCTCCCAGCCCGGTATTTTCTGCCAGCGGCCAGGCCTTTACCTCCTTGCATTCGCCCCCCCCTCCCGGTAAGGGTTGCAGGATTTTTCTGATTTTGCGTATTTTTTTCTGTGTTAAATCAAATCCGTCGGGTGGACATAGAAGCTCTTTGTGTGCTCTGTTTCTTTCCACCCTCCGCTTCGTTGTATCCGGTGCTTCGCTGGGCCCGCCCAGGAAGTTACTAGTTTTCCTCTACCAGCTGTCGAGCGCGTGTATGGGCATCCTTTTTTTTGTCATGTCCATTGTTCCGCTTTTTTTGTTCGTCCGCTCTCACTTCCGGTTCTCTCCCTGTGTTTCCGGTGACGCGCGGACGTTTATCTTCGAGAGCTCCCTGCCGGTACTTTCCTTTCCCCGACGGGCATACGTTTTATCGTTTTCAATTGTTGTTTTTTTATTTTTGAGATCTTTTTCTGTGGTCACTTGTTAAAGTACGGAGAAGCTCCTCCACGAAATGACCCATTTCTTTTTCGACGAATTCAGGGAGGTGATTATTCTGGCGTTTTCTCGAAACAGTGATCGTTTGCCAAATTTACCCCCTATGGCCCTCTTGCGCCCCCTCCTCTCACCCTGCCTTATGTTCGTTAGAGGTGATTCCCTCACTGCCTTCTTCCATATCTAGCTCCCGTCTCCCGACTTCGTCACAGGGTGGTCAAGACCGCGCACGCCTCTACTTCGAGTAGACGCCCCTGTTTTTCTGGGCTGTTCAACGAGACACGTCTCCGCAGGGACCTCTGGCTTTTCTTTTTTTGTGTTCGACGTCCTAGCCAGTCAGCCCGCCTCCTGTTTTGGAGTCCTCCTTCTTTCGACCTTTTAGGTGGATGCCCCGTTTACATTCCTTCGCGGATGCGCCTTCAGCCTCCCTTTGACAAGCTGGCTTGGCTTTTTAGGGTTGCAGTTTTCAAATCTGACCTCAAAAACCCTCCGCTTCGTGCTTTGCGTTTTTCCCTCTTCCCGGTCGTTTCTTATTCTCCGGCCTAGGTGATGGATCGCCACGTGTGCCTTCCCCCTCTTCCCTCTCTGTGTCCTTTGTACCCCCGCCGAAGACGACGCCCTTTTATTGCTGGTCGGCAATTTTGCTTTTTCCCCTCCTTTTTTTGTCTTTCCTCGCTCTCCCCCTGTGGCCATCGAGGTTCTGCAAGTTTCACCAGGCAAGCAGTTTTTTTCCCTCCCCTCCTCCTCTTCTTTCGGTATGTTCTGACTTTTATGTTTTTGCGGATGACTTTTTGGTTTGTTTTTTCGCTCTCCACCATCTCTATTCTGTGGTTTTCCAAGACAGTTTTCGCGTGGGCCTTTTTCCCTCCCCCTCTCGGCGTTGGTGCTCGAGGCGTTTTAGAACCTTGATTTGCCTGCCCTCTTTTATGCCGGTCCTTCGTTGTCCTCCCTCCTTCTTTTTCGCCAAGCCAGAACAGTTACCCCCTGCGGTGTTACCTTCTTTGCATTTCCTATTTGCGGGCAGGAAAGTCTCTTTCTTCGGCTCGCGCTCTTCCTCTCTACAGCTGTGTTGTCTACCAATGCGATGATGTGTGACGATATAATGACACCTCTCGTTTCTGGTCTTCATTTTTCTCCCTATTAGAGGTCTTTAGGGCCCTGGCCCTGGAAATATCCTTCATTTCCTTAGCGCGTCCCCGCACACCGCTGCCACTAGAGTCAAAAGAGATCTTTTCTCGGCTTTTTCTTGGTTTGGAATGCTCCAAAAGATACTACTTTTTGGACACTTCCCCCGTTTTTTTTTTCCACCCCTCCCAGCTTCTTTCTTTGCCTGACCCTCTGTCTGATAGAGAAACAATCACGAGCCCT
>Ga0179593_1257606_pt1 | contig 10831 bp, 6 predicted proteins | sample CZODoug2_1_08_16_FD_185931 | JGI IMG/M metagenome (GOLD analysis project Ga0179593, IMG submission 185931) | Vadose zone soil fungal communities from Angelo Coast Range Reserve, California, USA - CZODoug2_1_08_16fungal (PacBio error correction) | ecosystem: Environmental > Terrestrial > Soil >... | reverse complement strand
TTGTTCAGAATTTGGCGTTCAAGGTCTGCGAGGGATCTCCTTAAGACAATCGACTGGCAATGTGACTCTCTCCACGCTGCCGATACAGGTCCGATTTTTTGACCATGATTGTTGAGTGGTCTTTCGTGATCTCCTACCCAATCATCAAAATCGGCCTTGCAAATGTCACCGTTTTATTCTCCCATTAGACGATGACCAACCAACCATATCAGCCCCTTGGGCCACACCCGTCGTGGTCTTCTTTCTACTGTACCCTTCCAATAAACCCCACCCAGTTTTAATTTTGTTGTAAGAGCTATGAGCCCGCTTCTTGATGACCGTGCCGTTCAAGTGTTCCCATCAAAGTTAACCGTGGCTTGTTTAGATCGGGGATTTCTTCCCTTCCTTTATTGAGATCGGCACTTTTTGCTCTTCCGCCTTTTTCGTAGCGGATCTCCATGGAGTCGATGCCCCGCCTACACAGCGTCCGGCGGATTTTTATAATTGTGGCTTTCTCATCTAGGCGAGGGCTAGCTTCAAAATCTTCTCTTTTCCCCACGTCAGTGCTGCATCGGTTTCCTAGCAGGCTTCCAAGTTTCCTATGAGATTTACTTATTCCATTCTTGCCTTAGCTTAATGCCCCCCCCAACCCTCGCCATCTGCATATAGATGAGGTCTGTTTGTCCATTTATATGGCTGTCATTTCCCCTTCCCCACCTAGCTTGACATCCTATGAAGCGCGTTTACTCACTTGGCAAGCGAGCCTGATAGCCTAACATTGGCAAGCACCATCTCCCCCTTCTAGAATCCAGGCTCTTTGTTGTGGTTGTCAAGGGAACGGAAGCTTGCAGTGCTTTTCAGGTCAAAGCGGATTTCCCCCTCGTTTTTGAGTACCTTGCCTGCACCCCCGGAATTGATGGCGCGGACTCTCCTGTCCTTTCTTCGAACCATTTCCCGTAGAGGTGTTTCGTTTAGGTCGGGATTTTTCTCCGGATATGTTAAAAGATTCTTTGCGGTGTCTATAATGCTATTTTACTGTGTGTTTTTTTATGGGGCCTATTCTCCTATGGGGACTGCGAACCCTACTTAATTTCTCAGGCGGAAACCACTAGACGAGAGTCTTCCGATTCTTCCCAGACATGCTATCCTTCTCCGATTCCGAGGTGACCTTCCAGGACCAATCTCAGTGTACTCTCGTCCGCCGCGCTCCGATATATGCGCTTTCTCTTCCCTCTACGCTCTAGTCGGCACTCTTCTTCCTAGCCACTCGGTCCCCTCCTTTTTTGATGGTCAATTTTGCGCGTGGACGATTCATCCCCACGGCTTGAACGTCGCGCAGCTGGTTTCGGATTGCGTCGAATCGTCTCGATAGTTTAGTTGACCGGCCTCCAGCACTGCAGTGTGACGAAGTGTTTGGTTTATAGTCTCCTGGCGGGCCCGGACTACTTGGCCGCTTTGACTTTTCCTCTTCCTGCCTTCGTGTTTTTGAACTCAGATGACCTCACCCCCATAAGGCACGTCTCCGTAGGTATGTCACGGCTCCCAGCGACCCAAGTGCCTTTTTCCTTGTTGTGACGTCTTCCGGGTTGATGTACCCCCCTCTCTCCAAATTTTACCAAAAAAGAAATGGCTCTCCCATCTTTTTTCTTCGTCGTCCCCCTCGGATGTGGCATCGTTCTTCGTGCGCCTCGCCCGGTTAAGCACCGCCGGCGTCTTGCCTTCCCTTTTTCGGATTCCTAATAAAGTTATACGACAAAACCTTGGCACTATACGCCCCCCCGCCGTCCTCTCACATGATCCCCATTGTTAGGTTTATTTTGGTGCTAGTCGGAGCATTGTCTTGCTTAGCCCTCCTGGACGCGGGTCTATGTTCAGCCTACGCGAAACGATATTCTTGGAGCTTTTCTCTCGCTTCATTATTTAACCTATTTTTTTCTAAACCACCAACCCCTCGTCTTGCACCAATCACCCTAGCTCGGGGTGGTCGTTTTTATCGCTCTCTTTGGTTGGTCTTCGAAGTCCTTTCCCTCTTCCCAACGCACATCCCACGATCCCTGGTTGACGGGACGCCTGTCACACACATTCAATTTTCTCCGACGTTGAAGGCAACGAACCTTTCGTATAAAGGCCCCCCCCCCAGCATTACCCTAATCCTATCTCTCTCCTCCCTTTCCCTCCATATGTTCGTTTTTCTTCCTTCTTTCGTTGTGACGGTCTCTTGGCTTGACTCTCTTTGATTTAGATATTTTCCTTCTTCGTCACCGAGCTGTAAGGATCACTTACAAACGTCTTCTTGAGGGTTCTCGTGGTTTATTCTTGCGACCAGCCCCTGCCTCTGCGCTTCCCCTGCCTCCTCAAACTTTTTTTTTTCAGGGCTTATGTTTTTTGATGTTGTTCATTCTTCACCTTTGACCAGCTCCGCCTCTCCCTCTAGAAATGTAGTGATTTTGCCTCGTGGTTTTACTATATCGCCCGTCGGTCCTGCATGTTTATACCCTCGCGTCCTCGTACCGTGATTCTCCTGCCCAACTTTTTGGTAATTTTGACTTCTTGGATGTGTCGCCAGGAACCTTTTTGTTTGAAGTCTCTCTTGGTGAGCGCCCCCCCCCGGCAACCCTTCCCCTCTGCGGCTTCGACACGGTCCAACAGCGCCAGAACGCGCAACTTTTCTCGAGTGTGACTACGGCCCGATCATCCGTTAACCTGTTGGTCTGACTACTGGTTTGTTGTTTTTTTTAGGTATCCCTTAGTTCAAATTCAGCCAGTGTTTTAGGCCCTTTTTTTTTTTTACCGATTCGCTTGCGTTTTCGGGACTTCGTGTCCTTACTTATTTTAGGTCAGTTTTCTTTTCGAAGGCATGACAAGGTGCCCACTCGCCTGGCCCACGGAGTACTATCTCCGTAATGATCGTCCCTCACCCGTAGAAACTTCCGTGCTGCTGCCGTGCAACTGCCTCTTTCTTCCTTCTCCTACCTATCTTTTTTCTCTACGCAGTCTTCTGAAGGCTCCCTCCTTTAAGGGAATATCTCCCATTACCATTCCTCTCCCTTCCGAATCATGGCCGTATGAGCTAGAGTCGCAGCGGTCTCTCTTGAAAACGCGCAGTTCCGGATCTCGGATTTTTTTTTCCTCTCTTCCAATCATCTTTTTTTCCTACTTTTCAGCATAGAGGCTTCGGCTTCGAGAGAGAATGTTTTGTAACTACGGTTGCCTAATCGGTGTGGTTTTCCGCAGGGTTTCGCAGTAATCGATGGACCGTCTAGTCCATTCAAGGTCGCATCTTGATGTGACAAGTGCCCATAGGGTTCAGATCCTTTTAACCTTTAACGGGATACCCCCCGCCCGACAATCGCCCCTTTTTTTGTGATCCCTTTAAGTCTTCTTTTTCCATCTTACTTTCCTGCAGTGCCGAGCACTCTATTCCAAATACTGATTGCATTCATTTGGTCTCTTAGGTTACGGTGCTCCCCACCACCAGAGTTTATTTGATCCTGTCGTCAGTTGGAGCTGAAATTTTCTTCTCCTTAGAGGCAGTTGCAGATCAATAGAGATGTTCTGCGGTTGCATGGTTTTCCTTCATTCTTCGGCTGAACTAAACGACAGCATCCTTCCCCTCTTAGTGTTTTTTCTATTCTCCCTTTGCCTTCCTGGTGCACCCCCCTGAATTTCCCTGGGGACACTTGTCCTGCTTAGGATGCCGCGCGACTTTGTGCGGCCCCTCCTTGTTGACGTCTCACCAGCTGCCCCTCGTCTCCTTTGCCTCCGAGCTTGTGTTGCTTTTGGTACTTGACTCCAGCTTGAGCCGACGCTGTGTGGCCTTTTTTGAGCAAGCCAATTCTATTGAGCCTCCATCGCCGAATTCTCGCTTAAGTTTTTTTTTTGCTCCTTTTGTCGCGTTGGGCCACACCTTCCGGGTCGCGTTCATGCAGAACTAGGTTTAGTGCTCCTTTACCTGTGTCTCCAACTTCCCAGTCTTTCACTTGTGTTGGTTTCAAGCGATTTCAAGACCTCGGGTCTGCCGGTCGTTCTGGATCTGAGATTTAATTTTGGTAGGCCTGCTTACCCTTTTTCGCCTTTTTCCCCTTTAAACTTTCGATGTGTTTGGTTTCTGCTCAACGTTACGAGTCAAATCCCCAGAGCTCTTTTCCTCGCCCTTGTCTTTCCTCCCTTGTTAGAAAGTGCGCTTTTTAGTTTTTGACGGTTGCGTACTCTCATCTGTCTCCTTCTTTCATTTATCTCTCTTTATCCTTCTTTGGTGTGTTTTTTTTTGAGAGAACTCCCATACTTGGCTTGCCAGGATCTAGAGGCCCTCCCTCCTCCCCCCCCATTCGGTTCCGCGTATCCCCCTTGCTGATACATGGCTATTCCTGACCATGCCTTTTTGCTTCTGGGTCGGGCGGCGTTCCATGTCTCTCAACACATCCTCACCCATCGGCTGCCCGGTGTCCCCTCCGGCCGGAACCTTTCCGCCGCCTTTTGCCTCACACTTCCTCAGTCTCTCCCATGCCCGCTTGTCCATGAGGCAGGGTTTGACATTTTTTGCCTCTTGCCCGGCCAATCCTTTACCCACTCATTTTTGCTTGAAATTCTTCTATAGCATCTCTGAAAACTCGGGTGACCCATTCTCCTCTACTTGGCATTAGGAAAATCCTGCAGCGGGGCTTCTTCTTGATCGGCATCTTTTTCTTCGCTCGCCGTTTGCTTGAGTCTTCCAGTCACGCGTCGCTTTCGCCTTTTTTGAGAAAAGAATCCCACACACTAGCCGCGCGGAGCTTTATTATCCTCTGTAGGATTGATCTTCACCATCCCATGCGGACCCTAACCTGGCGCGCGTCCTCCTTCCCGACTCAGTTTACAGTGCCCCTTAATTCAGATTTGCATGTCAGGAAAGGGCTATTCACCTATCGGTCACCCGCTCCAGCTTCTCTCTTTCCTTTTTTCTTGTTTTGATTTTTTCTTCTGCATAGGCCATTTTCCCTTTCCTGCACAGCTCGGATTTTTTTTCCAGAGATTCTTTCTATGTCGGGCTCTCCCTATGAATCTTTTAATGCTCACTGCACATGCAGCACTCCACCATCTACGATTTCTCAGCCCTTCCCTATGTGTGTTTTTGGTGGCACGTTTACTTCGTCGTCTTTAGGATCTGAATCAACTGTAGTTTTGCATCGTGCCCTCTGAACTGCCTTCTCTTGATGCGCTTCTTCTTCCGGGATTTGTTACCTTTCACCGCGCTTTTCTCGGGTCTCTCAATTTTCCTTTTGCTCTCTCAGTAAACCTAGGATGTGCAGGTCTCGTTTTCTCCTTCCCGCAAGGGAATGTCGCTTTTCCCCTTTCGTTTTTTTTCGACACTCTTTTGCTTTGCCGAGCCGTGATTCGCCACCTTGATGCACCCCCTCGATACGCTTCCCTCCTCCCGTAGCAGAATTCTCCCTTCTTTCACGCTGCAAAGCATAGATTATGCCTGTCTGCCAGCCTGTTAATGAGGCATCCACTCTTTGCCGACCCCGTCTTCCACTGCCATTTTTTTTTTTCCCCCCTCGCGCTTCCTGTGAATCTTCAGGAAATTTCCACTCGGTCGATTCTTTTTATTTCCTTTTTGATTTAGCCCTCCCTGAGGCCTTCCTCCCCCTATGGATCGGCGTAATCTCCTCTTCTTCCGAGCGAGGAGATCGTCGTTGAACCCTGGTTAGCTAGCCTCCTTCACTGGAGGATGACGCCTTGATGTAAGTACCTTTTCCGCTTTTGGGGAATCCGGATCTTTTCCTATGGCATGCCATTCTCTTTTATTTTTTCCCCCCAACAGCTGTCCCCTTTTACCATAGGACTTCTCCTATCCCCCGTGCCCAATCGTCACAAGTGCCTCAACTTGTCCTTTCCTTTTCCTTCCTTGTTGGAGCCGTAACTCTCCAAACTCCCCTCTGCGCTGGCCGAAATTACTCTTTTTCCGCTCTTCGTCGCAATCGATTCACCTTTGTGGTTTTCTGGCTTTTCCTCCGCTTTCGAAGCACTGCCGTTTCTTTGCCGGCCCATGGGAGGATCCTATTCTCCTTCACCCCACATTGACTGACAGAATCCCGCAGTATATCCCCAATTTCCCCAAAGGTTTTTTTTTTTTCTCAACATTTTCTCTCATTAGGCGCTTGGATCTTCTTCTCCGACGGGCCGGGTCTATAAGTCCCCCCTCTTCCCTGACGCCCTTTTTCTCTTGTTTTAGATCTCCTGATCGGTTTCCAATTTAGGTTGCCGCCTGTCCCAAAACAACACACTCTCCGTGAAAATACCAGGATCCTTTTTTTGGTCAGTTGGTACTTCTCTCTTTTTCCTGTTTCGTCGTGCCTTGTTTTCTTCTTTTTTTGTTCCCTTTTCTTCTTTCTCCAACTTGACCGTCCCCCCAAAGTTCCATGGTGAATGGAAGCCTTCACCAACATCTACTGTGACGCCGGACGGAAATATCTCCCAGTGCCCAGATCCCTTGGCCCCCTGCTCATGATCATCGCTCCCTATCTCTTCCCCCTTCCCTTTGTTGTTGTCTAGTATCTCCTCTTCCGGTTCCTTTTGATTTTGAATGGATCGAGCCGGTTATTTTTATATTACTTGTCCGCCGGTCACATAGATGTTTTGTTTTAGCGGTTTCTCCACAGTTCTTTGTTGTTTTTTTGTTTGGTATCGATGACTTCGTCCCCTCCCTCCTCTCCTATCCGACAGCACCTCAGGAGCTTTCTTTTCTCCGTGGTCCTCGGGTGGTTTGTTTTTTTTGTTGTTGTGAGGTCTTTAAGCGGTTTAACTTACTTTTTCAAAGAGCATCCTCCTCTAGTTCGCCGACGAACACGTCGATCGTGGATTCTGCCCTTGGCGACATAGACTTAGTACTGTCGGTGCGCGGCCCGATTCTTACCATGCTTTTCAGCTTCGATCCCCCTTATATATGAAACTGTTGTTTCTTTGATTCCCTTGATGGATGCTGTTCCTGCACTTGTTTTTTCCTTATTTGCTTGTCGCCGCAAGGCCACTTCCCCCCCCCGACCACTTGCGGATGACCGACTGGTCCCCCAAGGCAATCACGAGCCACAGTTGCCTCGTCTTCTCCTTCTCATCGGCCCAGTGACGACTTTTTTCCCCTGGTGATTGCATCATTCGGTCTCTTCGTGTTGCTCTATGGTCGTGAAGGAGCCCTTTTACCAGCCCACTTTTCGGACATCGGTTCGATTGATCTTTTCTTTCCTTGGCTAAGTCACGTCCTTAGTGTCAGTTCTTAGCCGAAGGGAGCGGGCCCTTGCAATCTTTTCCCAAGTAGTCCGATGCACCTCAACCTTTAACTTACCGTCCCCCTGGATTAACCCAGTTCCTGGTGCTTCTTTCAACGACCTGATCTATTCCTCTCATCTTTTTTTCTATCACTCATTCTCCTGAAGTCCCGAAGGTGAAGGGGAATCCTCCATTACATCAAAGAGACTCCTAAATCTGTCTCTTCTGGCAGCTCGAATCTCTCTATTTTTGAGAGACGAGAAGTCCTATATCTGCCGCCGCTTCTGATCTAGTCAACGTATAGGGTCGTGTAAGTTGCTCTAGGCGTTTATGCGGATTCTTCATTGTTGCGATAGTTGCTCGGAGTGTTTTGGCTCTGCCGCGAAACACCAGTTGACTAGGACTCCCCCCCCTACGATGGGATTTTTCCAGACCCCCTTTTCCCCTCTCCTAGAGGAGAGAAGAATCCCCCTCCTCTTTTTTCCCCGTATAGATAGACCCCTGTCTTGCTATCCCATGAGCCCCAATATTACCACGGTTCTTTAGGTACAGTTCGCTCTCTCATAAGGGCCTCTTGCGCAAACCTTTCCGCATCACATCTCTTCACTAATCCTTTTTTCAAGTTCCTGCCTTTCGGAACCTTCTTCACAACACATATGGCTGCTCTCGTCGCTGGGCTGGCTTACAATGTGTGTCTCGTTTTTGCGCCATTTGTCCGAGCTTCGAGGCACTCTCTGTTCTTTTCGTTGCAGGAACATCCCCTGCAGAGTTCAGCGAACAAGATAAACCCCTCACCCTGTTGATCCTCCGCTGTGGGTGTCCTCCCTCCCCACTTGATGCGCACCAATCTACTTACTTTTAGGACCCCCTGTCCTGCTCCTGGCGTTTGAGAAGTTATCGGAAGTTTGCAGGTACTCCGCTTTGTAAGGCTATCCCCCCTCCTCCTTCGAAGAGCTTATCTTTGGATGCGTTTTGGTCTCCTCGCCTCCCCAGGCGAGCTTTACTCCACGTCTTTGAAGAGCAATGGCCCAACTGGAGATAGGCCACGATTTTTTCGAATTCTCCCCCCGACGAAGCACCCACGCTGCCGATTTCTGATTCGTACTCGACTGCCGTCTTAGTTATAGCTGGGCTCTAGCACTTGAAGGATCACTTCCCCCGCTTGCTGATTCTTTGTGTCTTTTCCATTTTTTTTCAGGCCCTAAAACTCCGGTGACTTTTCGTCGAGGGGCATGCTTACTATCTCTTTCCGATATTTGTTGATTTCCAGGATGCATTTCATTCCTGAAACTTTCACTTCCTATTTGAGATTTTGTATTTTGATTTCCCACATGTAGCCCAGTCCCCTAGTTAATTAAGGCACAGCCCTTTTCTCGTTAGAAGTGTAGTATATGGTTCCGTGCTCTTCCCTCGATCCGTTAGCCAATTCCCTTCTCTATATAAATCGTTGTTTTTCTTAGTCTAGCTACGCATCAGTGGATAAAATTGAGAGTTCTGGCCAGACCTTCCGTAGACAACCACTTTTCCTCTGACGGTATAAACTTTATAAGCCCGGTCTATCAAGTACTCAATGCTGTCGGGTCTTGTTGAGAGCTCCAAATTCCCCATTTTCCGAACCTCCTTCTTTAACCGAGCCCGTCCATGTCCTCCCACATATCAATCAACTTCCTTCATGCCAGTCTGAATTCCGTCGGTTGTTTTCTGCTTTTTTTGTTGTCAATGGACAATTCCTTTCAACCCGAATTTTGGCCGTTCCAGTAGCCGAGCCCCGATTATTCCTTCCGACCCGTCGGCCTTTCTACAAAGCAAATCGGAGAGTGGAGGAGTACGGCGACTTCTCCGTATCGTTTGAGATCGCCGTTTTGTCTGAATTAGAATTCTTCTCGTTTAGGGGCGCTTTATCAAAAAGCCCTTCCCCCCTTCCTTCAAACGCTTTAGGATGAGTATCTCTCGGATGATGGAGCTGATGAGAACGATACGCTTTAGTCACCCCCTGCTAGCGTTGAAGCCGGGCTAGCCTTTGAAACCGGGCCCTTTTAACTTGCTCGCGGCCGTCCTTTGCCGGGCCGTCCTTTTTATTTTAGCACACCAGAGAATCTTCTATATGCGTTTAGCTTTTTCATTTTATCAGCAGCGGCTTTCATTCCCTCGGAAAGCTCGTAACCCCCGCCTCCCCCCTTGGTCCGGCCTCTCTTTTCCCCTTTCAACGACGCCCCCCCTCCTTTGAGAAGAGCCCCCCCGCCCCTTTCCAGCCCCCTCCCAGCGCGAGCCTCCGGCACGCTGCTTTGGTATTTTCACGTTAATGTGGTTGCCATTTATCAGCCCCTTTCTGGGCCCGTTTTATTGTCTTTACGTTTGCGGCCCACAGTCAATTCTGTTCCCGCGATCGACTCGACATTTTCCACATCAGTTTCTTTTTTTCTTGGGTCCCCCTGGCTTCCCTTTCTCTCTGCTATACATGAAACCCGATTCTTGGCATTTACCTGTCTTCCCTTTTTCAAGTGAATGCGCTTTGAATGGTTGATCTAATCTTCGGTTTATTGTTCAACGATTGCAATGCGCAGTTGTATTCCCCCCCAGCTAGCCATTTCGCCTCCTTCCGAAACGCAATTGCTGCTCAGGATACGAAAGAATATTTTTGTGCGTTACCACCCGATTTTTCCCCTCTTTCGTTAAGCCGACACGAGCCCCCGATGTCTTACATGCTCCTGTTCTCTCCCGCGGCCGGCTCCGTTCCCCTCCTTATGCTTGCCCTCCGTCGAACTGCTCCTGATCCTCCTGCTGTGAGAGGCACCTTACTTCTTCCTCCTTCGGCAGTGCGCCATGACGTGAAGTTATCTTCCTCGAGTTTTTGACATTCTCCCTCCCCTTCCTTTTCCCGCCACCGTTTCGGCTCTTCAAGTCGTGCGGGGTTTATCTCTTGGACGTTGGCTGGACCCTTATGGTCCCGAACTCGCCCGTCCCTTTCCTTCCCCTCCGGCACTGCTTATTCCCGCACGCAAGCGCAGGCACCCCACTTCCTCACCTGGCTGATTTTAAGGTTGTGACTCTGCCCTTCCCTGCTCCCACACGACCCCATCCGATTAGAGATACCATGTGTACTTCTTCCGATCGTTCAGTCCCTCACTAGAGTTCTTTGCCGGTGCTGGCGTTAGACTCCTTCTTTCTTTCCCATCACTGCGGGTACTTGAATTCTGTTTCAGTGATAAGCCCTCTATACGTAACCCACTTTGGCCGGCTCCGCCTCCAGAGTATCTAAACTTCCCCCTTTGGTGTCCGTTAGATCACTTTTATCCGGCGGCGCATTGGATTCCGCGCTTTCCCTCCGTTGTTTTTTTTTTTAGCAACCTAGTTCCGACCTCCAACGTCGATTCGTCTCTCTGAGTCTTTGCCGATTTCTGTCGAAGGTTGCCGTTTCCCTACCACCCCCCTCTTTCCATGTCCCTCCTGCGGGCTTGTGTGCACGGCCTATAGCTCCTTTCCTTTTCGGTTTCCGTCATCGATTAAAAAAAGTATCCCACATCTCCTTGAAGTGTTGCTAAACCCTTATGTGACTGCCGGACGGACCATCTTTTCTCCCCGGCTCGACGGATTTCATAAGAAGTCT
>Ga0179593_1556610_pt1 | contig 10832 bp, 10 predicted proteins | sample CZODoug2_1_08_16_FD_185931 | JGI IMG/M metagenome (GOLD analysis project Ga0179593, IMG submission 185931) | Vadose zone soil fungal communities from Angelo Coast Range Reserve, California, USA - CZODoug2_1_08_16fungal (PacBio error correction) | ecosystem: Environmental > Terrestrial > Soil >... | reverse complement strand
GTTTGTAGCTGGTTTGGAAGATGCTCACTTCCACTCGCCTTCCCCGCCTCTTCATGTAGTGGGTGTGTTGTTCACTTTACGCTTGCTGCCCGAATTAGGATAGCTTCCACTTGTATTCTCTCATCCTATTTTTAGATCGATAAACCCTACCCATCCCTCGGCTTTCGCTTCGGCCCTTGTCCCGTTTGAGTCGTACACATGAACGCACAAAATTTTGGCTTATAAGGACGCCTTTCTTTCCTCAAGATACGTTCCCTCTCAGCACACACAAGATTTTCCCCGCAAGTAAAAGAATCCTTCACTTTACTATTTTCGGGTCCTAAATGAGGAAGCATCTTACCCCCGACATAGAGTTGGCGCTGCCAGTACGATGCGCATTATGTCCCCCCCGGTCTTGTAATCATCGGCTGAGTTTGCCCGGCCACGTTTTATTCGAAAGCTGCCAAATTTTTCTTTTTTACTGCTTCGACGGACGAATTTCTCTATCTTTCCCTGGCAAGTTGCATCTTATGAAGATCATTTCCTGACCTTTTTTTCCGCAGAGTCCTTACCCTTGTCTCCTGGCCATTAAAGGGGGTGCCATGAGTCTATTCGCTTTTTCTTAGACTCCGCGGGTCCCCACCCGCGCCTTTCTCCCCAAATCTACTTTTTTTTTTCCCACACCCGCAATCTTACAGGAATGGACTTCTACATTAGACTTCCCCCCGCCCCTCTCAGCCAGCCTTCCCCATTTAACTAGGTCGACTTGCTTTTTCTTTTGACGGCCCTCTGACTCAGTTTAAGTTTGTCGCTAGAATTCCCACGATTCTGCATCTTGGGACGAAAGAAAGTTTTACCCCCTGTCAAGCGGCCTGCTGATCCCGCGTTCGCTCGACCTTCTTTTTTCCTCCTCTACCAGCTCTCGTCCCCATATATGAAAGAACGCCCTGTCCCGGCTTTTGAAGGTACCACTTATCATATGGAGCAATCATAACCGCCAACCCTTAACCCCTTTTTTTTCCTTTTCCCGGGCTTTTCCTTTGGGTGGAAGTCTCATTTCGGCGCTTTGTCGGCGCACATTGCTTGATGACCTTATTTTCGTGGGTTTGGTTTTTTTTTTTTGTGCCGCTGACTTTTACCCTTGACGGCCACCGACACCGGTTTCCTTTTGACTGATATTGTGTGCGCTCACCCCGTTTCCCTTGGTACCGCCGGAATGTGTGGGACCCTCGTTTTGCTCGGCTCCCCTTCTACGCTGTGGGGCTTGCCTCCTCCGATCCTCCTTAACTTCGCAGGTTTCCTTAGTTGGCTTTCGCGGGCACCGGATTTTGAAAACCTTCCCCCTCCTAGTATAGGTCTACTATCGTCCCTTCACCTTTCATGTATTGCGCGTGGCGGGGCTTGGTCTTCTTTTTACCAACCTAGAAACATCAGTCTTTTTTTTTTTTCGTGGCAGTCCGTCAAAGTGTCCGCGATAGGCATCGGCCGGCGCCTACCTGTCCCTTTGGAGGATGGTCCCTTCCTTCCTTTTCCCCTTTTTTACAGAGCGGCCCAGCCGAGTTCGCTTGCTTCATTTACGGGTTCCATATGTCCTCCTTCCACCGGCCCGAGCATCAACCAGACTTTCTCGGCGAGAGGGCTTTCTTTTCTTTTTTTGCGTGTTCGGCTCGCACGCCACCTTTTTTTTTTTTTCTCCATTGTTGGCGAATTCCAGTTGGGCGGTGGGCATTATTGGTGTCCTGCGGCTGTTTCGGGCCTTTTTTCTTTTTTTTCCTTCGATCCATTTTCATTTTTGGTCATATCCCCCCTTCCTTTGTTGTTGTGTCCTGCTTCGGGTGTTTCCCAACAGTTTTGATGGATCGCCGACAACCCCCTCCCCTTCGGCATCGCAAAGTACGCCCACCAAATCGGTCCGCAATTTTTAGCGATCGGGAAGTACTAAGCGTCGACTCTGGCGGGCGACCTTTCCTCTTCGACCCCTATCGATCCGCTTCGCCGCTCTCCGATCCCCTCCGTCTGGGGGATGACCTCCTGGTGCTTTTAACTTTTTCTGAAGTGTCCCCCCGCAGAGCGACGGCGCAAAAACAGGATCAGGTCCTCGGTGGATATTTGTCCTTCGCTATTGCCGTCCGCCCGTTTTTTACCAGCCCGCCCCCTTTTAGGTAGGCGCGCTCCTTCTTTCTTGCGAAATGTGCGGTTCGAAAGTCCAGCCACTCTTTCCATAGCTCTCTCCCCTCTTGTAGCTGTCAAAAGCCCAAGCACCCCCCAGCCTCCCCACCTTTTCCCCCGTTTCCTTCGGTGGTTCTACGAATTTCTGGACGAGTGGAACGCGGACGATTTTTAGACTTGGTACGGTTTCCCCTTTGGCAGCGACCCTACCCTTCCTCGCATTTTAAACCCGGGGTTCTAGGTTTCGATGCGAGGATCTGTTCAAGGTGTGCCCCACTCTTCTGGGGCCTTATCAGCCCACCTTTTTGGGGCTTTCGCATTGGCGATCACTCCCCCCACCCCCCCCTAAGCTGGCGTCCCCCCCTTTTTTACTTCCTGATTCTCGGAGCATAATCTAAGGCAGCAGCACTTTTATTCCCATTTCCCAGCCTTTTCCTTCTTTTAACGTCACCCCCCCGAGGTCACTGGAATGCGGTCGTTCGCAACGAGGCACCTCTTCCCTCAATGCCTTCTGCCATGTCGTGCATTTCTCGGCCATTTTCTCTTTTCTGGACCCTCCAGATTGGTTTAGACTGCTCGGGATCTCTGCGAGCCAGTTGCTCGTGTCCCCCGCCCCCCCTTCCCATCTGGAGCCATAGTGGACATTCTTGTCAGCTCCGACCAACTGGACTTCTTTATTTCACGGATCAGCTCCTTTCCTCGACAGTTCTACCCCCCTTTTTTTTGCGGCTTGTCCTCTTATCCTTTTAGGCCCAGCCTTCGGCGTCGGTGATCGATTTTCCGATCTTGCGTTTTGTTACGCAGTGCAAATTGCGCCGACAGCGGTTCCCCCAAGACTGATTTTTCCTTTAAAAGGCGTGGCTTCGCGGCCTGAGCGGAGATGATGCATCCTTCTTTCTGCAGGGTTGCCCACCTTTCCATCTCTCTGTCCAACTTTAGTCTTTGCATTCCCCCCCAACGAAGCCCACCTTAATTAATCGCTGTGACCGAAGCCATTGGGCATCCAGCCCCTCGGACCACGAGCTCTCTTGTTTTTTGAAGGGCTTTTTTTTTCGCTTTTCACCTTGCCATTTTTTTGTGTTTGCGTATCTTCCCAATCCCTGTTCGGCCGATAACGTCACGTTCCACCGACTGTGAGGCGCATCTTTTTTTTTTTTGTTAATCCAAGCTTGTTCCCCTTCTAATAAGCGTCTACCTTTTCTGATTTTTTCCTTTCCTAATCCTTGTTGTGAGTCTCTACCTTCGCTCTTATGTCTCTTTTTTTTTTTGGACACAACTGTGGGATGAACCCCATGCGCCCAGCAGTCGGTTCTGACGTATGTGCCGAAACGTCCTCCCCAGAGTCCTTTCTCCCCCGACCAGGAGCGCTCTTCGGTCCCCCGCATAAATTCCCCGACACACCTTTTTAGAGGTCGGCGGGTTAAGGCTGCTTATGCCCGCAAGTCCTTGAGTTCGGCATCTTCTTTTCTTTTGAGTTGCTCCCTTGGCGGCCCTCAAATTCCGATACTTCCCTTTCCACCTCGTTTTCCCCCTTTCTTTCCACCTATTTTTTATCATCGACGCGGGCCGCGAAGCAAAAGTTCCCCATGACTCCCCCGTTTTCTCTCTCCTTTCCCATGAGTCCCTTGCGCTGCTGTACCCAGCAATCACTAAGATTCCCACGACCTTCAGACAGGATCACCAACCCCCGTTTAAGAAGCCGCTAGCCGTCGCGCTTTTCCCTTTCCCGGTTTAGTGGACGTTGTTCTTCTCTCCGGTTTTTTTCCTTTTCCATCTCATCTTTTTTGAGCCCTGCGTTCGCGCTGGCTACGCGATCCGAGCCGAAGTTACCGTATCTCGACTTAAGGTCCCATGCCACAGATCTCTGCCACTGCTTCCCCCCCTTTACAAATGTTTTCGTTTCCGCGTGATTTCGATTACAGTTCGCCGCGGGTTTTTCCGTCGTGCCGCCCTTTTGGTCTGGTGCAATCCCTTTTTTGTGAATCTATTAATCTCTATCTCCCCTTTTTTTCACCTTTTGTCGTTATAGCCTGCCGGTAAGCCGCAATCGTGTGGACCAGCTGTTTTGGCGCCGCCAGCCTTTCTGTTGGGGGCTTCATTCGTTCGTTTTTCCACATGTTTTTTGCAGAGGCCTTGCTCGACCTTTTTTAGTAAACAGTCTTTTTCGTACCGCTTTAGCAGTTGAATTCGCCGCCCCGAGGACAACGTGGTCTATTTCTCGCGGGGCTGGCTTTTCTTCCTCCAAACCCTTTCTATCCTTTAATAATTTTCTTTTTGTCCCGCTCTGAGCAGCTTTCCCCCCTTTTTCTGGTGCACGTTCCCTGGGCCATGGGCGGGGTTACCGCACTTGGCAACGGTCATCCCGACGGGCCCTCACTGCACGAGTTTCCCCTCTGTTTTGAATCTATTGAGACTTTTCTGCCGTGGTTTACTTTTTTCACGGGTTGCAATAGTCCATCCACCAGAATTAGCTGGACGGCGAGCTGTGATGCTCCTTCAGATAGATAGTCTGTTTTTTCCGGCTGGTGCCCTCCTCACGACTCAGTGTTGTCCGCCTGACAGATGAATACTTTTCTCTTTTTTTATCTGCTTTGCGGGCTTTGCGTATGGGTGTGCTGTCGTCGATCCCCCCCACTGGTGGGTGAACCCTTCACCCCCCTTCCCCCTCTCCTTTTTTGATGATCTTCTCTTCTTTGTGGTCCGTCCCAGCCTCCCAAACAGGACCGGTTTGCAAAACCCGCAACGCCGCCGTCCCCCATGCCACATTCGGCGCAACCTTCTTAAGTCCTTCCGGGCTCCCCGGCCGCGGCGCTTTCGTAATTCCTTTTCCTGCGGCACAAGTTTTTAAGTGTTCTTCACGAATCGGATTCACAGCCTTCAGTCTGGTGGATTGCTCTTTATTGTTGTTCTCGTCATTTAATGGGAATCCGCTGCATTCGGCGCCCCCGCTCTTCTCGGCTGTCTGCTGGGCCCAGTCCGGGTCTTCTTGGTGCGCGCATTCTTTTTGGTACCCGGATTAGTTTTTGCTTCGAGCGCGCCTTAACCTGCTCCCTCGCTGCGCGCCCTCTCCGGCGTCTGAAAGGTTTCCGAATGCAAAGCCAAAGCCCCGCACCCTTTTTTTTTCGCGCATAGACCACGTCAATCGGGTCCGGCTGATCCCTCTTTTTTCTGGACGCTCTATTGACGGTTTCTGTTTTTCCTTGCCTCCTTCTCTGCAACCGGGGTTCTCGGTTCGCATGAGCTCGAGGATTCCCTTTTCACGTGCAATCACCACCACTTTTTTCTTCCTTCCCCCCGCGCTTCGGACCCGGTTTTGGAAGGTTTCCCCAACTCTCATCGGTACCGCCTGCGTGCCATCAAGGTCGGAAGGGAGCCCCTTTTGGAGATTCCTCCTGCCTCCTTCCGTTTTCCCTGAAGCACTCTGAAAAAACCCCTGCCTTGAATCCAGTACCAACGAGGAAAGCTTCCCTCCGAATCACATGTTCCCTGTCTAATGATTTGCCCCCCTCTGGCAGTCCTCATTCCGCGACTTCGTACGCTTTTCTTGCATATACGTGAGGCCTTGATATCTCCGAGGCGTTCGCGAACGATGGTCATCACGCGGCAGATATTCTTCCCCTGAGCATCCCTCCCCCCTCGACTCTTGATTTTCACCTGTCACAGAGAGCGGCCGGGCTTTGCGGATGCGGCCCCCTGTCGTGTCTCTACTTCTCTTTTTCGCCTTTTTGCATCGCTGTGCCTCGTTTGTCGTGGTCCTTGGTGCTAATGCCTCAATCAGCGAGAGCCTCACCCCTTTAAGGCACTCCAAGGTCATGGGACCCCCCCCGGTTCCCCTGGCGGCGTTTTTCTTTTTCTAGTATCAGTTTGTTGAAACTTCTTTCCCCTCCCTTTCGTTTATTATCCTTTTTGGCAAATGTCGAACCGCCGAAGACCCCTGGCGCAAACTCCCCGATGATTCTCATCCAGCCACGCTCCCTTGGCTCAGGATCTTCCCCTTTCACTTTCATTGCTTCGCCTTGTAATCTTCCTGGGCGGGTTGTTTTGGTGCTCCCCGATCTCTTTCCGAGAACCGAGTCGATTGTCTTTTTTTTCGTGATGCGACGACCGCTGATGGAGATGGTTATCTTCTCTCCTTCTACTCCGGTGTTTTGTGTGTCTCTGATTCCCCTTCCTTTAGGTCTTTCCTTCCCAAGTCTGGGTTTCGACCATGCCTTTCTTTCTGGGAGTTATCTCTTTCTTGCGATCGCTTTAAAACACGCGACCGACAGTCAGCCGAAGATTACCCAAGGTCCTCCTTTCTTTAGAAATTCCCCTGCGCAAGCATTACGTTTTTTTTTTTTCCTTTGCAAAATCCCTTACGTTCCTGTGTCTGGTCAGGCGGTGAGAAGAATTTGCCAATTTCCGATACTTCCCTTTCCACCCCCCCCTTCCTCCTGTTCGCTGCTGTATTATGTCCAATAGCCTTTTTTTCCCTTTTACTTCTAAAGGTTCTTTTCTTCGCTTCATTCTGTCGCTTTGCGCGCTGTCCCAAACGCCCCCTCGCGACATCGGAATGCACCGTCCTGACTTTTCCTTTTTTTCACAGGATCCTCCTCTTCACAGCAGTCTGCAAGATTGACCTTACCCGCTTCCTCTTTCTTTTCTTGACTGCATGCCGGAAAGCCCCAGCAGGATTTTGTCGATCCCCTCCCCCCGATGCGTTTCCCCTATGATCAGGCTAAGCTCTCCCTTTTGTTCGCCCTTTCCGAGTATACAGAGACGACGTATACAAACTTATATCGACTCCTCGTCCTTCCTTCCTCCCTTCTAAGTCCCTATTTCTTCTTTAGCTCCTTGTAACCGCACTGGACGTTCCTTCTCCTCTCTGTCGTGACGCCTTTCTGTGGTTGTTCCGTCGTGCGCCCACATTTGATTCTGGTGGCAAGCATTTGCCTATGATGACTTATTCTCCTATCCTTTATACCTTCTTTTTTAGGCACAGAACGTTCCTGCTGATATTTGATCTTGCCGAGAATCCAACGTAATTAGGAAAATTCCCCCTTTTAGCTAAGCATTTTTTCCTTTTTCCCACCCTTTCTCGATTTCTAGTCGATCAGCTCAATGAGGTTGCGTCCTTCTTGTCATTCCTCCTTTTTCGTCGTACATTTTGACCCCCTTACCCGATTATCCGCATAGTAGTTCTTTCCCCTTTCGCGGTTTTTCCTTGACCCAATTTTTAGCTTTTTTCCTTTCGTCCTTTTTACTTAAAAACATGACCTATAGATCAAATCCCGATATGTTCTTTTTCTTTCCTCGTCCTGCGCAGGATTCACAGCGCCGTCCCCTCTCCTGATCCTCTGAGTCCCCTTCAATGTGTTGCATGGTACGCGCTCGGCTTTACCGGCCCCCCCTTTCCCTGGGACCCCGCATCTCGCCGATACTGTTTTTTTCGCGATTTCGATGCATGCCGGGTTCGATTGCCCATTGCTGACGCTGCTCCCCTCTTTCTCGACTCCTTCTGCTTGATCGGTGCTCCGCTTTCCGCGCTAAGATCGCGCCGCACGGTTTGTGGAAGCGGGTCCCCCCCCTCTTCCGTATCCGCGAGCGTTTACGCCCCCGGCGTTTATTCTGGCGGCGTGCGGTCCTTTTGCCGGTCTTTCGTGTGTGCGTCGTCTCCCATCACTTTTTTTGCACCCCTCTTTCTTTCCTCCTCTTTGGTTTTGTGTTTTGACTCTCTTCGGGTTCAACCACAGTGATGGATCGACGACCTCCCCAAACGCCTTTCCCGGCCACTCCCCGCTCCACACATGCACACATCGCCTTTTTGCAGTCCCTCAGGTATCGGCGCCTGATGGAGCGACACCGCTGCCCCAGCGTGCACCACCTCCTCCGAGTTTCTTTTCCGCACCGCTAGCCCCTCTCCCGCCTCCTCTCTTTATGCATCTCTTTGTGCGCGTAAGACCCTGGGAAATCGAACCCGACTTTCCCGGCGCCACCCGAAATCATGATCCTTCCCGATGTCCTGTTCCAAGTCTTTATGGCCGTGTGCCGAGCCTCGCTTACCCCCCCCAGGGGTAGGCTTTCCTCGAGCGATCATGGAACTGCATGTGGATCCCTGCGCAGCCTCCCTGCGATCCCTCCCCCCCCACTTTGCTCTCTTCACGCGTTTTCTCAGATACTCCCCCTTCGCCCTCTACACTGGGGATGGCTAAGCCCGGCGAAGGTCGGATATTATGCCCTTTACGGTTTTTTTTGCAGCTCCTCCAACCCCCTTCTGCTCTAAACTGTTTTTCTCTCGCTGCGAGACCCCCAGCTCTAACGGTCAGCCCTCTTTCGGAGGTCCGCATTCAAGCTTCCACACCTTGGCCGGCGGTCCTTGGTTCGCCGGCGTTTTTTCCTCCCCGTCTGGTGACCCTTTCGCTCACGTCTCCAGGTGCACTTTTCTCCTGGCAGGTCTGACTTTTTTTCCCCCCCTTAACCTTTTCCCTTTTCTCACTCGGAAAAAAATAAAACGCGGAGAACTAATGGGGAGTCACTTTATAAGATTCCCTCCCTAGTTACATTTCGTCCATATGCATTAATTTTCTTGTTTTGTCAGAAGCCTTCCTTCTTTTTAAGTGTGCGCGTCGGATACGGTGCTCTCTAGAGAAGGCTCCTTTATCCAGGAACGGGAGACCTTTCTTTATCGCGCACTTCTTCGAATAGCTTCATTCCGGCGCGGTTTCCCGGAATTCACATTTTCCCGGTCTCCTCGTCTCGGTTCCCCGGCTGTCTTTGGTCGATCTCCTTAAGGTTAGCCTTGTATTTCGTCGGTGATAGCACTTTGCATGATGTCTGGGCTTTCGTTTTTTCCCCGTTCCCATTGCGACTGCCGCTCTGCTCATTCAAAACTTTCTAAAGTTAACCCCGGTGACCCAATTCTTGGCTTTGATCGCATAAGACAGCAGTTTTGTCCCCCCTCGGAACGGCCCGATCGTCTTTTTGTTCTTCTTCCTTTGGCAAAGCTTCTCACTACCCGAGACCCTTACTCGCTACACAGCACCTTATTCAGAATGCCCCGAATTACCCGAACTAGTCATGTGGGTCGGATGTCCTCCCCATTTCCTTTTTCTTGTACCACTGCTTAGGGCGGTTTGGGTAGCGTGTTTGGCGCGCTCAATCCCGATCTCTTCCGCTAACGTCCTTTTTTCGACCTGTGTTTTTTGTGCCTTTTTCCTCTTCCATTTTTTTCCTCTCGATTATGTAGCTGTCCCTCATCCGTTGTGAGAGAGATTAAAACATTCCCCTTCGCGGTCGTCGCTCCTTCTTCTTCCCCCTCTTTTGTTTTCCCACTTTTCTCTTTCCGTGTAGAACGACTTTGACGACTCATGACTCTCTCGAAGACGACCATCCGTAGCTCTAAATGGGAAGCATTTGCCCCTCGCCCCGAACGCCTTGCCGGAGTGGGCGTGGTCAGGCTTCCTTCAATGGCGTGTTAGTACTGTGCGTTTTCACGGGTTTCTTTTTTCTGCCAAATTCCTTCCCCCCGACGCGCCAGCGAGAGAATCGGCAAACCTGTCTGATTTATGCGATAATCTTCTGAGACGCTCCGCCTTTTCCTCCTTTCGTTTCTTAATCTGTTTGAATTTTTTTCTGCACCCTCCCCCCCCCCCTTTTTCCCCCCCACGGAATGTCGATCACCGGTGACGCCCTTTACAAGCTGGCCTGCTCCTTCTTTCTTCCCTTTCCCCTCTGCCTTGGACGCAGCTTTTGCGTCTTCTTCTTTTAAAGTTTAAAGGCAGAAGCCTCGAAGTTTGTCGGACTCTCTCGTTTTTCTGATTGAATGCTCCCCTGTTCATCCCTTTCTTTACCCTTTTCTTACTCGACTCTCCCCAATTATATCCCAGCCGCCCGTCCCGGAGGACGAACCCATCCTCCCTCCCTTTTAATTTTTTTTCCTCCCCACATGGCACATGGACTTATTTCTGAAGTTCGCCCCTTCTTGTTCCGTCGTAGGAAATTGAAATTCTTTCCTGAATTTTGAAAGTGCTGCTGCTAGTAATCCTCTCCATTTTCCTCTTCCCTGACTTTTGGCACCACGCGATGTCTTTTTGGGTGCTTTTCCCTCCGTCCGGTCCTTTTCTTCCCTCGTATGCGGCGCCGCCAGCATCTCGCTTTGGATGCACGTGAAAAGTTCTCGATACTAGCAGCGCCCCCTACATTTTTCCTCCAGTCTTTTTCATTACTCTCCCGAGCTAAAGCTCCTCTTTCGCTTTTTTTCGTCAGGGTCAGCCCGATGGCCTTTTTTTATGGCGCTTGGAGGGGCGGCTTTGCATTTACCTTTCCTCTCTTTCCCCTCTCCTACCTATATTTTTCTACCTCCTCCCAGCCGACGCGTTTCCCGCCAGGTCCTTTTTTATTTCAGGCGCCCCTTGGCATTTGGCGGGCTGGGACCGATCTTGCGCGCCACCGGCATAACTGTCGCTTTTCTCTTACTTCCCTCTCTTGTTTTTCCTCCTTACGGGTTTACTTTCCTTTTTTCTTATAACCTCCCTGATGCCCAGAGCTGGGCTGGCTGATCTTTCTGATCGGTTTTCGATCGCGTTGCTCTGTTTTCGTGAACTAAATCCTCACCTCCATCTCTTCGGCAGTTGAGTGTGTTGGCCTCTGGTGGCGTCGTCCTTCCCCCCGATTGCATCTGGATTTTTTTCTACATTACCCTGCGC
>Ga0179593_1413113_pt1 | contig 10832 bp, 13 predicted proteins | sample CZODoug2_1_08_16_FD_185931 | JGI IMG/M metagenome (GOLD analysis project Ga0179593, IMG submission 185931) | Vadose zone soil fungal communities from Angelo Coast Range Reserve, California, USA - CZODoug2_1_08_16fungal (PacBio error correction) | ecosystem: Environmental > Terrestrial > Soil >... | reverse complement strand
CCTCCCTCTCTTGCTTAAGCTCTTGGTCTCCTCCATCGACAGAAGAAGAAACCTCCCTGCTCGTTGCTTTCCTTCCAGCGCTGTAGGATTCTCCCCGCTGCCTTTTTAGCCAACGCCCCTCCTTTTGACCTTCTTTCACCCCTAAAGCTTTCTTGAAACCAGAGATGGACCAACAAGCCGGCCTTAAGTTCCTCCCCTTTCCCTGGTGAACTTTGACTGTAGAGAGAGAGTTCACCCGATCTGCAAGCGGCGGCGCCGCGGTGCTGTAGCCCTATCCATTTTTTTTCTCGCGAGTTTCATCGTCGGGGTTCTTTCTGTAGACGACACTACGAGTCGTTTTCGCTTGAGATCCGGCCGGACTTCCTTTTCAGACTCCCTCTTTTCGGACGCCCCAACTTCCTTTGTTATCTCTCTCTTCTACAAAGTTGTTGTTTGATTTAGCTCTTTAATTAGTTCGGAGGCTCACTTTAGGGCTCATGTGTTTCAATACTCGCCCCTCTTGGAGTGAGGCGTAGGAGACTAAGCTCAGAGTAGTTTCTTCTTTATCGCCAAAAGTTAGTGCCGGCTTCCTCACTCGGTCGCCGCCGGTGCGGTAGTGTGGCTGAGCTTAGCTCGATTGCCCCCCTCCTCATGCGGCCTCCCCTTTGGTGTTGCTGGCCTCCCTCTACGAAGCTGGAGTGAGCTTTGCTACGCGATTCGCCTGGGTGTGATCCTCCTCCCCCCCTTTTGCTTTTTTGGTTTTCCCCTATTTTAAGTACATTCGCTAGGTCAACGGTTTGTGGGTTATCTTCTCATCACGTGCAAGAGAGGTCCCCCTTGCTCGATTCTTGGAGGACTCATGGGGTTTTTCTCACGGTTGTTTTAGTTATTATCTTTTCCGGCCATCAGGGAGCCTCTCAGATCGATCCCTGATGCGTTTTTCCTCCATTGCCTCCTTTATCTCCTGCACCTGACCCCCTGGACAAGATCCCCGGGTGTTTTTGATCTGAGACGCAGTTTTTCATCGACCCTTTTCGTACTCCGCTTTTTTTAATTTTCTCTTCGCGGCTCTCCCCTGTTTTAATTGAACCACCGAAGCTCCCATTTCGGTCTCCATAGGTCCGACAACACCCGGTTAGCTGCTGGCCGGGGAAGGACAAAGGCCCATTCCTTGTGTATTCCCCCTCCGTTCTTTTTTTTTCTTTATGGCACCTCCTCGGTTTTCGCCCCTCCAGCATCGTGCCGAGCCCGTGTATGTCGTCCTCTTTGCCACTACCACCCATTTTTTAGAGGCTTGAGTCTGCAGTCTGTTCAGTTTAGTGGTTACACCTTTTCCTGACGATTTCCTCTAGTTTTGTTTTTTGAGGATGTCGGTTTGGTTTTTTTCTTAGCGTTCCTCTCCCCAGCCACTTGCTTCGTTCTGTTCGGACAATCCGCATTGAAGATTTTTTTTCGGATTCCTCTTTCGTAGGCAGCTGAGAAATTTTTCCCAACGGCGTTTTGCTAGTGTTCCTCCGTTCTCGTATCTTCTTCGTGTTCAAAAAACTCTTCTCCTCAGACCAGAGGGTCGTTGTATCTTTTCACTTTCTCATCCCCCCGATTGACCTTCGTTTCATTTCACGAGGGCTTCCCCTCAACTATGTCATAGTGGTGTTGCATAGGATTTTTTCCTCCACTTGGTGCGCCCGGCCTGCCCTGACGTCGGCCCTGGAACTTCCTTTTTTTTCCTTGCAAGTCCTTTCTTTTACCCCCTTTTTTCGTGCCCATCATAACCCGTGGACCGTGTCGTGGATGGGAAGCCGGGTTTTTCACATCCCTTTTTTTTTCCCCTTTTCCCTTGTGAGAGTGATCCCTCGCAAGATCCCGTGAGGTCGTTTCCCCCCCACTGTGGACGATAAAGCGTTCGATCAAGGGCTTTTTTTGTCCCCTCGTGCGTTGTCTCGAGGATTGTAAAGTCTACACCCTCTAGGATTCGATCTGGGGTCTTTTTGCCAGAGGTAGAGTCGCTATCCCATTGGCAACGCTATTTTTGACCTTGACTCCTCCCTCCCGTTTTTTTCCTGCGTGATTTCGTGCAGTGACCCCCCCCTATCGGTAATCAGTGTAGAGTTTCATTTGCCTAGTCCAGCCGTGTTCAGCTTCTTTGCAATTTTCTTGTCTCGAGATCCTTCCCCTCCCGATTCCCCCCGGAGTTTCCTGCTTAGCGCCGTTGTGCGATGGAATTCCCCTTCCCTTTCTGAGTCATAACGAAAAACCTTTCCCCAGTCACCTCCCAACGCCGACAACGCAACTGGGCAAGAATAGTAAACGCATTCTCTTTTCCTCCTCCTTTTTTGTTTCCCCTTCCTGCAGATGTTTCTTGATTTCTGGCAACTTTGCTTATGGAGCTTTTGTGACTTGATTCGTGAAAGGGTTTTCTACCTTCTTTGGCTTCCTTGCTTTCAGTGGTCTCTTGCCACGCTTTACTTTCCCGTTCGACTACGGTTTGGTTGTTTTTTTGGTTTGTTTCGATTTCATTTTAGGACCCTTCCCGGTACCTGAATAAGGACCTGAACCCACGGATCTAGATGGCTTGCACCTTTTTCACATGCGCGTGGGCTTTTCTTTACTCGGCGGACGAGTTTTATCTGCTGCTCACCGCTCACTCCTTTTGTGGAGGAGGTCGCCCATCTATTCCGCCAGTTTCCCCCCTTTCCGTAGACGTGAAAATTACGCTCCGTAAACGTTTCTCTTGCTTCCTGTTTGACCCCCCTTTGCCCTCGTGATCGTCCCTCGCGGGCTTGCTTTCTTTCTTTCCGACTCACGACCTTCGTTCTTGCGCGTTGATCCCTTCCCGTTTCCCCAAGATCCAGCTTCGTATGGCCACCGAACTCTCCCCCGACCCATACTCGTAAGAGCGTCCTGATGATGAGGCTCTTCCTGTCAAGCTTAGACGCCGGCGTCATTAGTTGACTTTTCCACTTTCTTTCAGCCTTTTTTCGGCCGTTTTCGTGCTTTTTTCCTTACATTTGACATGAATTTGACGGGGGCCAAGCATCTTGATAGTCGCCCGAAGTTGACCCCGCCGGGGCCCCCTTGCGGCTCTTCTCCTTTTACCGGGTTCTTCTGTACTCTGATTTGATCAGCATTACGTCTCCTGCGGAGTCACGATGCGCCGTTGGTACATCGATTGCTCCTTGCTACGGGCCCCGCTTAAGGACTTCCCACCCTACCCCCCGGTATGCTCTTTCATCCCTTTTGCCGCGATTCTTGGCTGGGGAGCTCGCGCTTTCCAACCCGAGAGAACCCATCCTACACGCCCTCGGTCGTCCACGGTTTTTCCCACGCCGTCTTCAGGAACAGAATTCAGTTTTGGCACCTGAGCTTCCCCCTTTTTTGGTGGTATTTTTTCATGCTGCAGTAAGCCTAAAGTCGAAAAACGATGCGTTAGCTTTCTACCGGGACTTTTTCCACCCTTTTAAAAAATCGCCCCCCCTTCTTGCCCTTCCCCCTATTGTCTGAATTCTCCTGAGATTATCGATTTTCGTCTTCCCACCGTTGGGAATAGGAGAGATGGAACGGATGATTTTGGTCAAACTGACTTCTTCCTTCCGTTTCCTTTTTTCTCCTCTTTTTCTCTTCTTTATCTCCGCTATCGTGAACCCCACGAGTCGAATAACCAGATACTTTTCTAAGGATCCCCCCCCTTTCTCTTTCTCACTACAACGTTTCCTTTTCATTTAACCAGATTCCTTTCCTCTCGGTACCTTCCCTTCTTGTGGCGCGATGTACAGCTATTTTTCTATTCCTAGGCTACAGGTGCTCTTACTAGAAACCCCCCAGGTTTTTCTAAACGTTCCCCCCGTACTTCACCCTATCTTCATTTACCTTCTTTTAGTGATTCTTTCTCTTCCGCATGAACCATACCGCCCAAACCGTTGAGCACTTTCTTCTTCTGCCAGCTCCTCTCCTCTCCCCCCCCTCAAAGAACGTCGTCTCTTCTCCACCCCTATCAAGCTGATCGATTGAAAAAACCTCCCGGACAAACGAGACGCGCCCTCTATGCCTCCTGCTAAGTTTGACTGAACCACCGCCCCTCTGCTTCCCTGCCTTTCTTCGTCCTTGCAGAGACCTTTTCCCTCTCATGATCGATCGTCTCTCCTTCTCCTCTTTAAGTTCTTAGGTGGAAGTCCGCCTATCTTTCTAGACTTCTTCCCCTTAAGAAAAGGACTCACTTCCTCCGAGAATGCAGCATAAAGCCCCTTTTACTCCTCTTACCTCTCTCTTTGTTTATCTCTCTTAATATGGTATTCCTGGCCGTTCTGAGTTCCTATTTCCCTTGTCTTCCTAGTTATTCTCCCTCCTCCCCCTCCCTTCGTCAGGTCCCCCTATTATACCCCTAAGAAGAGTCTCTTCATATTCTACAAGTAGTGTCTGTATTAGAGCCTCCTCCCTTTTCGGTTAGTTCTTAGAGTTTTTTCTTTCAGTCGGAATTCTTTCCCTTCTCCTTGTTTTGGTATTTTCTGTTTTTTCTTCAAGAGAGCTGTTTTGAGATTCTCTCTCCTTTCGTTTCTTATCTCGCTTCTTCTTTTCTTTTCTCCGCCAATAGAGTGAAGTAATACTATCGCCTTTTTCGTATTCGGATCCATCCTCCCTCCTAAGCTTTTCTTCACAGATGGCGGGTAGAAGTTATGGTGTTGCCGACACCGGGTGTCTCTTGAGAGCTTGAAATCATACTCTCCCCTTTACCTGACTTAAGCGCAGCAGTCTTTTTCCCCCCTCCCCCCTCTCCTTAAATGTTCCCTCCTCCACCCCTCGTCCTAACTCAGTTTCTGATGATAATTCTCCTCCTTTTCTATCCAATTCTTGGTGGAGTCCTGAGCCTCTTTCCTTCTATTCCACAGGCCCTGGATCGTCCCTTCTTCAGGTTGAACCCCCCTCCCTTTCCCCTCCTCCTCTACCGGACGGATTCCCCTTCCCCTCAGCTTCCTAATTAGCTTTCCTTTCTACATTTTTTTACCCCTTTGTTTCAGTCTCTTCGCTATTCGAATGGAATAAGAGTTCCTTTGTCCACCCATTTCTCGCGTTTGTTTTCTTTGACTTCCCCAACCTAAAACAAAATTTTTTCTCATCTGTTGTAATTCTGAAGTCAGGCCGTGGGGGTCTCGAACGTATAAGCGATTCCCCTCTAGTCTTTTGTTAGTCTTTTTTGGGGCTGAGTCTTCCCCCCTCTTCTTCCCCCTCGATCAGGCAGGCATAGTTTTTTTTGGGGAGGAACACATCCCTTTTCAAGTTATGCTTCTTTTTCTTGACGTTTTCCCTTTTTTGCAATCTTCAATAGCTCCCTATGTTTACCCCTTCTTGAAGGAAGATATTCTTTCTTTAAGTTCCAAAATAGAGCCTAATCCCCGAGGCTTCGTCTTTTCTGACGCCATTGGAGGACCCCCCCCCATTCTGAGGTACCCCCTCCCCCTTTCCCTTCTATAGAGGGCTTCCCCTTTCCTCAATCCGATTTCATCTACCAAAAAAAAAACACCTTTCTCAAAGGAATGACTTTAGTCTTCAAGTTGACCGTTCTCCTCTCTTTAGTGTTCCCCCTTCTTCCATCAAGAAGAACTTTTCGATGGTTCTGTTGTCAAGCAGTCCGGTTGTACACCATTCCCTGGTGATCGGGCAGCGCCGAGGACGCTCCCAATTCGTAGTGATCAACTTTCTTCCCTCCCCCTCTATAGCACTCTTTCCACCTAGGTAGAGTAGCATAGTCCTTTTCGGTACCCTCCCTTCCGGCTTGACGTAGAGTCGAGCACTATTCTCCCTCCTTTGGTCCTTCTTTCTCCCCCTTTTAAGCTTCCCCTCCCTCTTTTGGCTTATCGTGAGTTTTGCTTTCGCTAGATCCCCATTTCCTTTTGTGCTTTCATTTATTGAAATGAACTTTTCACCTTCTAAGATCCTGTGTTCCCTGGTCATCCCGGTTTTTGGCTCCCCCCTCCCCGATTCCCTCGCTATCAACTCGTAGTCTACTTTATAGCGGGCCCCCTAAATCCGGCTTCTCTCCCCCCCCCACCTAATTTACGAAACCCTTTACCTGACGTCAATGTAACCCTCCTAACTCCCCTTATCAAGAAACCTTCCTCTCTTCTCCCTTCCCCTATGTTTTTTTTCTCTCTCTCAGGTTTCTTGAGACATTATGGCCCTTTCTCTTGAGTGTCATTTGCTGTGTGAAAGGTTTTCGTACGTCTGTCAGACGGATTTAGTTTTTTTCCATCCTTTTCGCCACGCTGCCGTTATCCATTAGATCGAGATCCCTTCTGTAGTTTAATCTCAGCCTTCTCCCTTCCTTCTCCTGACTGAACAAAGGCGGTTTCAACATGGACACCCCTTATCTCCCAGAGAGTGTGAGTGGGTTGTATCGATGCGAGTGACTTACAGTACTGCTTATGTCTGCCTTCTTCACATCAAACGTTCCCCTGTCCCTGGGGTTCTTCGTCAAATCCCCGCGGCTCATCCACTAAGAAGATAGCTCCCCCCCTCCTTTCACAAGTTATAGGCGGAGGTCCTCCCCATGTGGCCCTACCCTCGTTTGCTGCGTAGAAGTGTTTAAGAGCCCGTACCGTTTTGGGATATTCGCGAGTACTCGCGCGCTGGCCGACTGTTCGATTGTAACCACTTTTTTTTCCCTTCCACGAACCCCCCCCTTTCCCCTGTAAGGAGAGAGGTAGGCTGCCTGTCCCCAAGTCACAGACCTCCCCCTGAGTCAGAGATCATCTTCCACTTGCCGACACCTTCCTTTTTTCGTGCCTTTTCTTCCATCCTTTCCTATGAAAAGCTGCCATGGTGGACTCCCTTGTGTCCACCTTCACGGTTTCTTTCCTCGAGTTTTGATTGTCCCCCCAGGTTTCGTCCGCCCGACGGGCCGTTTTTTTCTTCGTTCCTTCTTTGACTCGCATCTACTTCGATGAGTTTCCACTCGCCCGGTGGTTCAAATGATTGCGCATTTATCTTGCTACGTGCCACGCCGTTCCCGAATAACATTCTTTCCCACCGGAGCTTAGTTCCGACCCGATCTTCAGGTTGTTGGGGAAATAGTTGTCCGAGTTCCCACAACCTCCCGAACATTGCCCGTAGCTTTTGTTTCCCGTCTTAGCCCCTGGTCTCCATCCTTTGTGGAGAAAGGAATTCCTTTTCCCGATTGTGGTGGGGTTGTTTTTTGTTAGTCCTACACCGTTTGCCCTCCCTTGTACGCTCCTTTTTAGCTGGGGCTATAAATTGAATTCGTCTTTTGTGCCCACGCTCGAGTCACTTGAAACTTTGTACGATTTTGGCCCTCAGGATGAGCCTAGGTGTGGCATCCTTTGGCCCTTTCTTTTTCCAGGTGGGGTGTACATGAACTTTTCCCGTTTCGCGTTGTGTCCTGTCAATTTTCTGATCGTTCATAGTCGATCGCGCCCAATTTAACCCCGAGACCCCCCCCTTACCCTCTGCCGTGCTCAGGACTTACTTCTTTTTTATCGTGGGGAGGTGCAGTATCGATTACCGCGCTTCTGATTTTTTCCTTTTCTTTATTCGTACAGGGAGGGCCCGGTTAGGCTCCTTCTCCGACCACTTTTCCTCCTTCCACCACCATGACGGCCCCCCCCCTCCCCCTTTGGCCTTTGCTATTCCGTCGTGATTGCCGATCCGAATTACTGCCTTAGCGATTCCCTACCACGCGATGTCTTGGCGCCAACCCTGCTCGCATTCCTCGACGAGCAACCCGCCAAGTCCTGAATAGCCACCAAGTCCCCCGCTTTCCCCCAGCGAGAACCCAACCAAAGTTAGCATTCCAGAGTTTTTCTTTCGTGTCTCACGCCTCGCTTCCGATTCCTCGAAGTGCCTGCATCCGTCTTCGCCGTCTACTGAAATCACTTTTTCGGTAGAGCGCTCGCATAGCGGCGGCAATTCTACGTGCGGCCGTTCTTGGATTGATCCGGAAAGGAAGACCCGGACGATGCGAGACGGCCGATAGACCAGATGAATTCTCTTTTCCCTCCGTTTTTGTCAGAGGTCTTTATGGTATTTTTGGCTCCCCCCCTCCTCAATTTTTCTTTGATATCCCATACTTCTCCGACTCGTGCGTGCGGATTTGAGGTCAGCCCTTCAGCCTGACTGGCGCGTGTTCAGGTAGTGCCGGTTCCACCTAGTAGCCGATCTTGTCTTTCTTTGTTTTTCTTAGGGATTTTCCCCCTTGCTTGAGGCAATAATCCGTCGCTTTTTTTTTTAGGTTTGGTTCCAGCGAGCAGCTGGAGTGTTGCGAGCTACTGCTTCTTCTTGCATTGAGTTTTTTTGGAGATTGCTATGCCTCGCTTTTCACGACTCCAATCGTGGAAGTTCCTCTATTTTCCCCTGTTTCTTCCCTTCTTCTCGGTTTCTAAGTGCTTAATCTCTTTCGATATATTTCGGGGGAGCTTCCTGTTGTTCACACCAGGGTTTTGTTCGAGTCGAGTCCCGGCCCCCCCCCCCCCCAAGACTCCCCTGTGCTCCCTTAAGGATAGACATGAACTTCCAAAGAAGGTATTCCCGCGATCCCTTTAATCGTTATATTCCTTCATGACCCCCCAACGAGGTCCAATCCCTTCCCGGGTGTCTTGATATTAGAGAAGTTCCATTAATGAGTCCAGTCTTCTCGGGGTTACACGCTCTACTATTTCCTCCCGTCTAGTTCGCAAAAGGGCGTTCCTTTTTCGGTCTCATCTGAAGGGCCCCCATCAAGCTAGATCTCTGCAGGGAGGGCTGGGTTTTGGTGTGTTGGTTGGGGGTTTTTGTTTTTTTGTTGGCGGGTAAGTTGATTTGGGGTGCTTTTTCTTTTTGGTTTTGAGGTTGGTTTGGTGTGGTGTTTTTGGGTTGGGTTCGTGTTTTTTGTTTTGTGTGGGTTGATTGGTGAGTGGGGTGTGGTGTGATTTTTTTGGTGTGTTTTGGTGGAGGTGGTCTTTTTTTTAGGAGTTTTTTTTGATTTTTGTGTTTTTTTTTTTTGTGTTGTGTTTTGTGGGCGCCAGTTCTTCCATCCAATATTCATCCTCTCGGCCTTTTTCTCCACACCTTCTCCCCCCAGTGTCAGGAGATTTCTCTATTTTTAAGTCCCTTTATATCCACAATTCTATAATCGGTCTCTAGTTCCTTTAGCTTGCTTTACTCTTCCTGTCCCACAACATTACCCACCATGCTGTGCGAGACTTTTCTCATTATGATTTATGGTTTTTCCAGGGGGGGTTTAGGCTTTTTCTTCCCCTTGAACTACGAATGTTCCCGTCGTCTTTTTTGTTTCTCCCGTCTTTTGTCCCTTTGGTCGAGTTCCCATCTTCCCACGAAATGGTCTCGTCTTCCTCTGGTCAGTGCCTCATATGTAGTATTCTTCTCTGAACGTTGGCCCTTCGCAAGAGCGATCTATTCCCCACTGCTTGATCTTTTTCCTCTCCCTTTAGATTCTGCCTTTCCCACAAAATCATCAGCCCCCTCCGACAATGGGTGTCACGGCGGGTTGTTGTCTGGTGCCTCGTCAGCATTGGAGGACCCTTCCAAATAGATTATCCCCTTTAGAGGGCGATTCCTAGGGATTGCAGAAATAGGTCCCCTGTTCCCTCTCCCTGGAACCGAAAGTTGCGCCCGGCCCTGCTTTTTCCCTGCAAGGCACCTCTGCTAAGTTTTAGCTTTCGGGGATTAGGACCCCATCTCCCTCCTTCTTTGAGGAGTGTCGTGTTCGCGACCAGGTTTTTCCCCCCACACATCGGTGCTGGGCAGTCGCCCCTCTTTCTGGCTTTTTCGTCAAGTTTCCTCCGCATGTGATTCCACCCCCCCTCTCTCTACCGCGCTCACTGCCCCCCGTATTCTGCGTTTCGCCCTTCTCCCGGAAACGTCTCGATCCTCGTCCAATTACCTGGGCTCAAGTTATTTTTCTCTGTAGTTTTTTTTGCAGTTAGATGTCGATCACCCCTCCTTTGCCCCTCGGAGCCTTTACCTTCTCTATTTCGTTGGTTTCCAGCGTGAGTGTAGTCAGCGCAGGCCTGTCCACTCGCTCGGTGATTGTAGAGGGATGCCCCTTATTCCTTCTTACGTGGTTTCATTTTTTTTAGTTTCCCTTTTCTTTGAGTTCTCTCATCCTCACCTTTCTCATAACGTTTGAGCGCAGCGGGGCGAGGTCTTTTCCTGGGTTTACGCAAACCTTTCCTTTTTTTGCACCCACTCGATCACCTCCCTGGCAGAATTCAAGAAACATCGCCTCTTTCTTCCGTGGTTGGTTGCTGATGTTGCTCCCATCCATTTCTTTTTTATTTTTTGTTCCCTTGTTCCTGTGTAAGGGTACCAGTTCCTTTCTCAGTTTTCGTGTTTTCGTCCCACGCTGGCGAAGCCGTCCCACGCGGTGATCGACTTCCTTCTATGGGGATATCGTAGCATTCCCTTTCCTTGCCTACGCCGTGGACTTCTGCCCCTGAGTCTCCGTTGGGATTTACCCTTAGATAACAACCTTTGTTTCTCCTTATGGCTGCCCACCCCCTGAACGACGATCTCTGATGCGTATTCAGTTGCTCACTCTCTGGCCATTCTTTTTCGTTCACACTGCCTTTCCCGGCAATCTGAGCCTCTCGGTACCTAATCTCCGCAAGTTATCCTTGACTCTTCACTCCCATATTCCAGCTGTCTCAGTTTTAAAGAGACCAAGATCTTCTCTTTTCTCTCCATCATGAGATGGCTATGGCACCCTCCTTTCGACCCTCCCGGCTTCCCTTCCACCCTAAAATTCGAGGTAGGCTGAGTTGGTTCCAGGAAACTGATAAGAAGTAAATCTCAGCACTTTAATTCTCCCCCCCCTCCTTCCTGCCGGATGCGCCTTTGTCTTCCCA
>Ga0179593_1412853_pt1 | contig 10832 bp, 6 predicted proteins | sample CZODoug2_1_08_16_FD_185931 | JGI IMG/M metagenome (GOLD analysis project Ga0179593, IMG submission 185931) | Vadose zone soil fungal communities from Angelo Coast Range Reserve, California, USA - CZODoug2_1_08_16fungal (PacBio error correction) | ecosystem: Environmental > Terrestrial > Soil >... | reverse complement strand
AATTTCCCCCCGATTCGTATCTCAGGTAATTCAAACGTCTCCGACAACTGTGTCCCCCAGAAAAGGCCTTCGAGCCTTCCTCCTCCCCTAGGGCGGCCAGCCTCCTGCCCGATGGTTACGCACGTATTTTTTTCTAAACGGCAAACGCCACCTACTAGAGGTAATCGGGACCATCCTACCCTTCCTTTTCTTTTACCTTGGATTTCGGCTGTATTTGCCGTTGGGAGTCCGGTCTTCTTCTCCTCTTCCGCGCGGACGTTTCCCTCTTTTTCTTCTTGTTCGCCTTTTTCAGCAAACAAAGCGAGCTTTAAACACATATGATGGACCTCCTCCTTACCCTTCCTTACGGCGACTCCTGCCGATTTTTCCCTTCCCCCCCCCCCCTGTAAACTTCTCTTTCCCTCCGTTACCAGTGTAAACAAATTTAATTCTACCGCTCCCACATATCTGAACACCACTACCTGCGTGGGCGATGAAGAGTCTGAAGTGGCCCAAAGCTAGGATTGCAAGGTCCGGAAGCCCCCTTTTTTGTCCCCCCCCCCCCCCCACCCCCTACGGGGTGGTTCCTTTCACTTAGCTATGTTTCGACTTTCAGCGTTTCTATTTTCTCTTCGTCAGCCCCATCGAGTAGAGGCAGTATTCGCGGCTACGTATCTTTTTTCTTTACGCGGCTTTTTGTTACGCGATACTGTCTTTTTAATTGTCTTTCCCCCGTTTTGCCATCCCATTTCTTTTTCTTTTTCAAGTCGGGTTTCCGCCGAACTTCTTCTGTACAGTTAAATTTCTTTTTTCCTTGGTCCCGACAGAACCCTCTCGTTTTTGTTTTTTCCCTTGCCATGGATCGAATCTTCAAGCGTCTCCCAATTCCTTTTGTGTTATGCGCAACTAACGCGATTTATATTTTAGTCCGCAGCGCTCCGGCGTTTCTCGATCTCCGACAGCGTCGGAACCAGATCAAAACTTGCTGACCTCTCCCCCCTGTCCCCCCCTTCCATTCCCGAGTACACGTAGTACTTGTTCAAAGCTGGCCATTCCAAGCCTCATCGTCTCCTGTCTTTGCGCCACCGTCCCCCAAAACCCCTATTATATGATTAGTTTTGCCCCTGGGAGGTCGGTTGATTCTTCGGAAATTGGATTCGACAAAGGTTCTCCCATATGATTCATTCCGACTTTTCTACGAATATTTCTTTTCCTCCCCCTTTGCCCCCTCCCTAGAGATTTTGATTCCTTCGCTGCTCAAGTAGGATAGACTCATTATTCGAAGATGTCTTACCATACACCCTCAATTACTTCTCTGCTCCGACGAAGTCTTCTCTGAGTTTTCCCGCCTTTGACTTCGCCCCTGACGTTTCTTCTGAAATTTAGGCTCGCGGGGCTTTTTGTCAATCTTTGAACGCTCGCGGGAAGCCAGAAACAGCCCCTCGAGAATTGTTGGTAAAGAAAGAAAGTCAGTCCCTTGTCCACCTTTTTTCACGTGGAAGGCCCGTCGCCTTTGCCCCCCTCAATCCTTCCGTTGAACTCCAGCTTGCTGGATCTTCCCCCCCCCTGGTGAAACTGCTTTCCGCTCCCTTCAGACCGCTCGTAGCCAGCTCTCCCTTTGCATCACTGCTGAAGCTTCAATCCGATGGATCGGCCCTTTTTTTTCCCCTTTGCACGTGGCAGTGGACCCATCCGGGTAAAATTCTTCCACCTGAGCCATCTTTCTTTACTAATTCCGCATTGGTTGTTGTTTTTAGATTATAATGGGTCCGTCCACCCCTTGTTCTGTGCATGACGGCGTCGTTCCTCAAGCCTTCTTCATTTCATCTTGAGGCCCCTCTTCCTCTTCTCCAGCTCGTTCTGAATGAATGGAAAGTTCAGGTGTCCCCCCCCTGCCGTGTATTTTACCGTAATCGTTTGGCCCACATTCGGCCTTCACTCTGTTTCCCCGTTAATTCCACTTCCTTTCTTCTTTTGCAACCTCCACTTTTTCTCGACCCTCTTACTTCAGAAGTATTTTAGTTCAACGATCTTTCAAAAGGCCAGCCCCCGCTTTCTCCCTGTTCTCCAGTTCCCTATTATCCTGTTTCACAACTCGGTTCTCCCTATATCACTTTGCAGAGAAAAGAGCGTCAATGTTGTTCTTTTTCAAGTTTGACCTCTCTCTACGTTAACCAAGAAGCTGGCTTCCCCGTCCGCCCCTTTACTGTCCACTTTATTTGGATCGTGATTTGTGAGAGAATCTATCGGGTTGCTGTCAAAGGATTTCCCTTCATCTTTCTACTCTGGGGCGAGTGCTCCCCAAGAGGATCGAGAAGAACGCCCCAATGTAAAAACCTCATCCTCTGCTTACGTTCCGTTTGTTTTGCCCCTCCAAGGACTTTTTCTTCATTTCCGAGTTCTTCTTCTTCCTCTTTGCCTACTTCCTGTGCGGTCGTTTTCTCCCCGGATTAAGAACGTTTTTATTCTTGTTTTCGCTGTAGTCTTTTTCCGAGAGCTGACTACATCTTGCTTTACTTTTGGTTTGCTTTCCCCCAGTGCCCAACCTGTTCCTGATGGAAGATAATCGCTCCATTAAGGCCCCCTCCTGACACACCCCGCGCGCCGTTCTTTTCCTCCTTTTCGGGCACCCCCCCAAAGGCCCCCAAGACGCCCTCATAATGTAACCCAACCCGGTCTGATCATGTGGGCCTTCTCGTTTAAGCAGAACACTATTACCATAACGCTTTTTTTATTCCTTCCCCATCCGAAACCCCCCCCACCCCCCCATTTTATCTCGTACCCAATTTACAATGCTTCGCGGAGCTAGCAATTTACTCCGAGCCACGCAGTCAAATTACCATCTTTTCCCTCTTCTTTCTCCTAGAACCCATATACCCCTCACACTTGCGAACGTCTAAACCATCCCCGAGACTTTCGCCACAAAGGGTCCGTGTGTTTTTGTGGCAAACGGGGGGCTCCTTCCATCATCTTTTTCTTCCCCAATGTGAAATCGTTCTCCCTTTTCCCCGTCGAAATGTAAGATTCATCTCCAAGGTTTTTTCTTTCATCGTTGCTAATTTTTCCCCTTTTATACCAACTGTTACGGTGATGTGCTTTTCGCGTGTATGTCAAAGTCGAGTGTTCCCAGTCGTTGAAGGATGCTTTCCCCCCTGAATGTCCATCCCATATTTGGGCGGACCCGGATTGTTTCGTTCGCCAAGCGACATTTGGCCCTTGCCAAGTATTGGTGAAGATTGCTTCCAGCGACCGTGCCGCCCCCGTCTCCGCGCAAAACATTAACCACCCCCTTTTCTTCCCAGAAGTTGTAAAGCTTAATGTTGTCCGATTATCACCCATGTCCAGCCATGTGGCTTTTTCTTTTCATGAAGCAAACTCTTTGTCTGATTTTTCGGCAGCGTCGCCTTTTTCTGAGCGTGTCAAAGAGGTGCTCATCTCTTTTCCCCCCCCCGTTTTTCGCGGCACGTTTCCCTCTTCCCCCTCCCTCTTCCTCTTCTCGGTCACTTCTATCTCCACTACTGTTTGAGAGAATAATGTCGGCGTATCGCAGGCGAATGGATCTGCGTACAAATTTCCCAGAAATTAGCACCACTTTTTCACCTCGGTTCCTTTTTTTTTTTTGGCACCTACCCCCGTGGGGTGGATGCGGTGCGCGCCAGCCTTCGGGTTAAAATCGAAAAAGATTATGTTTGTTCCCCTGCCCCCCCCCGCCCCCTCTTTTTTCCCCCAGTTCTCGGTTCCTCCTTCACCCTCATCCCTGTACACTCATGGTCCCGCCGACTTTTCTGTAGTCATGTTTTTCGGTGGCTATCTTTATCTGGCCGATCTCCACGCGAGAGACGTGTCGCTCCCCCTTTCTCTTTCTCCCCCCCCTTCTGTTTGATTTATCCGTATTTTGTCCCTAGTTGGTTACTCCTTCTGGAACGAATTCCCGGGCCTGTCACTCGAACCGCGAGGCATCGGTCAGGTATTCCGACTGACGGCAAATCCAACCTACTTCTACCAGCCGTGGCGATAATTTACCATCGCTTTTTTTTTATCTCGATTTTTCCCCCTGGGTCCTACACGAGTTTCCCCCTGCTTCCCCATTTTGGCCCAACTCCCCTCCGCGGGGTGGGACAATTTTCGATCAGTCGCAGCTTGTATTAATGGTTTCTCTTCTGCGCCTTTTCCCTCCCTTTTTTTCCGGCCCTTCGCGTGTTCTCGTCTTTGCGACTCAGCCTGACCTCCTTTTCTTTTTGTACGCGATACCTTGGGCCTTCCGGGACCCCGGCCATACAAAACCCTTTTTAGTTATTAATTTTAGTGTTCCTCTTCAAATGTTCTTCCCTTTTTCCCCTTTGTTTTTTCTTGTGTGCCTGTTTTTACCTTTCCCAGAACCTTTTCCTTGGTTTGCTGTTACTTCCCCCTCCTTCTCTCTTTTAAAGCGCCTTTCATCGTGCTGGTTAGCTTTCACAACTAAAAGCGATGATCTGGACAGCGTATCTAGAGTGTTGGATCTCCCTTCCCTCCCCCCCTATACCACAACCTTTCTTCCTCCGTTCCTTGTTCTCCCTGGACCCCCATAATTCCCGAGTACCGCCTCCTCTCTGCAAGGAACTCCTTCATCTGATCCTTGGACTTTTGCCCACCGACACCCGATCTTCTCGACATGATTGAGGTTGATGGCCTGGTTCGTCTTTTCTATCCCTTTTTCTTCCCCGTCTTACCTTCTATTCCCCCCATGAAGAAATTCTCTTTATATTTGTTCTGCTTACAGAGTGAAAGACTTAAGTAGACGTGCTGGTTTACACGTAGCTGAGCCGTTTCTGGAATGTTCCGTCTGTTGATAGCAGATGGACGCCCCTACCCCCTTCCCTAGGTTTTTTTTCTCCTGAAGAGGCCGATTTCAATTCCTCTTTTTAACTTCGCACTGTCTCGGAAAATGAAAAGTCAGGGCTATCGGTGCTTGCAAATTCAGGTCAAGTCAATCTCGAGGAGACCGAGGTTCTCTCCTGGTCCCTTCCCACCTAATGCTCCCTTCACTTGGTCCCACCTCTTCCAAGGCCGGACACCCTGTTCCCCCTGGACGGACTCTCCCTCACTGATGTGAGCACATGTAACCATGGTTACATCCTTACCGCGCTGGGTGAGGGTCTCCCCGTTCGATGGTTCAGGTTTCCTATTCCCTCGTTTACTTCGCCTTTTTTTTCCTCGGCACCCGCCCCATGGAAATTGGTTCCATGTTAAACTTGCACCCGGTTTTTCATCCTCCGTTGGTGTTTTGTCTCTCTTGATGGCCGGGCCTTTCTACCGTTCCTTCCACCATTCCCTTGTTCATGAACCACTTCTCTTGCAGAAGGATGAATCGTCTCCGAGTTACAACTATTCTGTTACTCCCCGTTCTGCCTTCCCATGGCCCACTTTTTTCGTTTTTTTCAGGCAGTTCATTTTTTCTTTCCGCTTCTTTTGCCCTTTTGCATTAGTGGACTCGTTCAGTGAATTCCAGTTAACTATGAACCGCCCAATTCCGGACCCCTCTGGCTTCCCTTGTTTTCCCCCTTTCCACCAGATTCTGCCGACTTTCTCAGGTTTTTTTTCCAAGGTGGCTTCCTTTTACAAATTGCTTGAAATCTATCCCCGTGGCGAGGAGTCACGTCCGTGTTTCCTACCCCCCTTCTTCGATCCCCAGTTTTTTTATGACCGTCCCCCCTCTTACATCCGTCAAATTGGCTTCGTTACATCTTTCGAGCCATCTACGGTCGAAAAGTTATTCATTTCATGGTGCCTATGGGCCTTTCCCAGTCGTTATTCTCTCTCCTCTGGGCCCCAAGTCAAACACTCATCATACCCTCCTTCCTCCTTTTTTGTTCTGTGCCTCCCCATTACCTGGCTCGATTTCGGCGGACGTGCCGAGATGCGTTCTAGCGTGGGAATTTTGCCGGGGTAGACCCTTTTTTGCAGTTTCCCAGTTTTTACTTCTTTTTTCTTTGTCGATAATAGACTTCCATGAGCGCGCTCTCCAGACTAAGTAGATGAACGCTTTGGTTGCGCCAGCTCCCACCTTCGTGAACGTTGCTCTTGGAAGATAAATCCCCCGGCAAGAACCCTCCAAACCGTTTTCGCCGGTTTTTTTTCTCCCAACCTTTTCTTCCCCCAATCCACACACCGACGAAAGAAGAACCCGGTACTTGATCCATTTTTCGAGTCATAACACATTTAAACCCAGCGGTTTTCTTTCCGGTCGCAATCACTCTTCTTACTTCCGAGTCCCAGCTACACGTCGTGAGTTTAGCCCCCCGAGCCATTAGAACCTTCACGATATTAGGAGTCATTTGTTTTTCCTTGAACCCTATCATCTTTTCTTATTTTACATCTCGATATGGTGCCGCCACACGCGTAGGGGGTGGTTGTGCAACTGGGGAGAGTATTCCCTCCTTGTGCCCAAGGGACGTCAAATAGAGAAGTTCCTCGCATGTACGGTTTCCTCGCAACGGCTTGTTATTTTTTTTGTTTTTCCTTTCTCCCTATACGAAATACACTTGGTACCGGATTTTCTCTTTTCTAGTTCATGTCATGGCGTGACGTAGTCCGAATGTGAACAAGGCTCCCCCATACGTTGCGTTTACGGCTCGAGCTTTTTGTCTCACTCTCAGATTGCCCTGTTCGCTTTTAGCTTGATTTACTGAAGTCTTACCTATTGGTTCACGAGTCCTCGACCCCCCCCATAAAGAAGACATACCCCCCTTTGATTCGAACATTTAGTGGTACAGGAAGTTGACTGAAAATCTCCAGACTGTTTTTTTTCGGAGCCCAGTCACCCAATACGTACTCTGTCGATTTACCCCACGGCCTGTTTTTTTGGCGCTTTCCTCTATGTTGAGTTTAAGGCAGTTTTTTCCCTTTTTCCCAACCGTTTTTCGCCGTTCCATTTTTGCCCTTGGTGCTCCGATAGCTTCCCCTGATATCTATATCTCTCAGTTGTTGGGTTGAGAGATCGTTGAGCTCGTGCATCGATGGCCAAAAGAGCCCCGGTCACCCCCCCACCCACCTGCGCCCCCTTCTGACGACCCTTTCTTTGACGCCGCGCTTTTCAACCTCTGTCTATTTCTTCTCACAGGAAAAGAAAATTGATGGCTGTTAGCGGGTCATTCACTGTAACATGTTCCCTCCGCGGATGTAGGCTGTATTTGATGCCTCGTGGGCCGTCGTTTCTTTCTTGATCACGCCTGCGGACGTGTTTTGCCCTCTTCTCTTGTCACCCCCCCAGACGAGGCCACGTATGGGTTATTATGGTTGGGGGGTTTTGGGGGGTTTGGGTTTTGTACTAATCCGAAACTCCCCCGCCTCTTTTCTCTTTTCGAAACGGCTAGTGAACCCCTCGGACACTTCTACGCGCCTTGACCCCAACATACTCGCCCGTTCACCAGCCGTGGGCGATGAAGGCCATGTCGACGTGGTCACCACTTTTTTATTGACGCCCTGGCGGCCAAGTCGTCAAGCGGAAGATGCCAGGTGGCCACAACCCCGTTTTTCCACGTTTGGTGTGATCTGTTAGACTTTCTCCTTTGTTCTCTTTTTTCTCTCTCAACAGATGCTCAGAATCGGGCCTGTACTTGCGTGGCTCGGATTGCATAAGCGGTTCTTCCATTTTTTCGCGTGTCCGCGATCAACTTTCGGTTCCTCTCCCCTTGCCCATACAACTGCTTTTTTAGAGTTTTCTCCTCTCGAACGCCATTCGTAAATCTTCTTGCCTGTGGCAGTGGTGTACGCCTTTCGACCCCCCGACCATTTTCTCGGGGCTTGTTTTGTTCTTCGTGCCATGCTTCCCGATCTTTCAATCTTCCCGTTCCATTTTTGCGCACTCAACGCGTATATATACGCTCCGCTCCTCTTTTTTACCCTCCGGCAGACAGCGACACCAAGTCTTTTTTCCCAAATTGAATCCCCCCGATTTCTCCCCCCGGGCAAAATTCTTTCCCTAGTACCGTAGAACTCCGGCACATTCCCCGAATCGATTCCTTTGCAGGGGCGCCCCCAGCCCCACCCAGTCCTTTCATGCTTTGAGTTTTTTTTCCTGGCCCGGGCTTGTCTTCTCTTTGCACTCTTACTCCCACGGAGTAATTCATGGCATCATAAGCCCTTTTTTACTTCTTTCTGTTGCTCCCTGCACTTTTTTCGAGTTTTGACGTTTTCGTCTTACACATTCGCTGGTCCCTTCGTGAGTCCGATGGCCGGGAAACCACGTTCGCTTTCCATCCTGATAGAGTTCTTTGGTTCTCCCCTTGTTGCGTGCCACCTTCTTTGAACGTGGGCCGTCTGGCGTTTTCCCATTCTCGGCAATAATACGAGAGCAGAAAGCGCGATTTGCGGGTTTACCCTCAATAATTGAATTCCCTTGTCCCCCTCGAAGGATCACTGTTTCCTTTTCCTTTTGTCGTATCCATCCTTCTTTTTCTTTCTCCCGGACGCTGGTTTCCCCCAGAACGCCTTTTGAGCTCCTGAGATCGGTTCCCAGGTTTCTACGATGCCATCAGGTGGCCCCGTCGGCCGTGTTCATCTTTTTTTTGACTAACATGGCCAATCCTTTTGTATTTCGCCCCGGAGCACTTCCCCCCTCCGTTGTTGTTGTCCTTGAGATTTGGTCAGGGGCCGAATTTTTACCAGGCCTCCCGTTTCCTTATTCACACGGCGCTCGTTGCCGTCTTTGCATTTTTTGAGTCACGCTCTTGGCTTCCCCCCTCTTCCGCCTGCGTTCTTACAGGAAAAGCGTTTTCGGGTTTCAAGGCAGTTTATTATAGGTCCGCATGTCGTTCCCCCCCCCTTTCTTTCGTGACATTTCCACTTCCATCCCACTTTCTTCCAATGATTTGACAGACACAAGTTCCGCTTTCTGGCTTGATCCGCTCGTTTCCCGATACTTTCCAGACCTCCCCTCTGCATGTTTCCGCCCTTTTTTCTTTGGCGAAGGCCCCCCGTTGCTTGAAATATTTTCTACAAGCGAAAACGAAATTCATTTGATGGTGTATTTCCGCCTCGTTACTTAAGGTAGCGCTCATCTTTCCATCCCTGCCTGCGGGTCCTGTTCTCGGCAAACCCCCCGTTCGTAAGTCTCATCCATTTCTCCCGAACATCTATCTTAAAAGTTCATTTCTTTTCGAGGAAATTACTGCGATTCTAAGTGATCGCGCAGCTCCCCTGGGCCCCCTTCCACCTCCACTCCTCCCCAAGCATCAGGTTCGGGTGCGCCCTTCCAGGATTTTCTGGCACGTGCGGATCGTTATAGCTTTTTCGGTTTTAATCATGTTCCCGGATTCGACCCCCGAGGGTTCTTCAGTCAGTTTTTCTTTCTTTGGTTCGCGTTGTCGGCAATTCCCTCGCCTCTGAAATTCGATCGAGATCCTTTTTTGCTTGTTTACCTCTCCCCATCCCTATGAACAGGTTGATAGTTAGATATCGAATTTTTTTACTCTTCCAAGTCAACAAGCCTTTCGTTTCTTGGACCTTTTCCCCCCCAGTCACCCTCCCTCGATGTCACCAATAAGTTACCGACAATTTCGAGAGGAAATCCCCCCTTTCTAAGAACTACGAGTTCAGCCACTTTAAACCGACTTCTTCTTTTCGTACAACGCGACAAGACCGTTCTGTTTAGTCGCCTCCCCCGAGCCACTCCGAACTTTCCTTTTCCCGCTTAGTTTTTCTGAATTTTAAAGAGAAACCAAACTCCTTGTGCGAACCTTTACAACATATCGTTTGTGTGGCCGACCGGATTCGGGCTGTTTTGTTTTTTCCCAATGGGTCCTTTTCCCTGGGACTTCCCACTTTTTTTGTCCTCTCCTTTCCACGTCGGAATGCGCATGGGATGGATTTTCCTTTTTTGAAAACTGTGTTTCCGTCGCTAAATACACTTTTGTTCCTTTTCTTTTCCCGCCGTTTATGAGCGTTAGTCCCGTCCGGAGTTGATTTCCTAGGGAGTACCAAGGAAGCTCACCCGTGGGCAAGCCTCGATGCTTTGCGGCCTCGAAACTCTTTTTTTCCGAGCACGTTAGCGCGAGTGCATCTTTCCCCCTCTGCCTTGATGCCGCTATCTCTCCAACACCCTAACCTCCTCCCTACCACTCGAGATCGAACATAACCGTTTTTCTTCCCCCACTAGAACGCTCAGGTTTTCTTCCCCTTTGACAGCAAATTCTTTGTCGTCTTTTTAACATCTTGTGGTTCGCCGCCTGCTCTCTTCTTCCCCCCGGCTCGTTTTAGTGTTTAAAACTTGGTTCGCGCACTTTTTTTCCATTAGGTCTCCTGATCCGGGAATCTTTCTTCTTTAATCCATCCGTGTGAGGTTTTTCTCCCCAATTTTTTTATAGTCAGGCGAATAGCCACTATGCGGTTCCCACCCTGGTTTTCCCCCTTCAAGGTCGACACGCCTGAGCCGGTGACGCAATTGCTGGGGCGACCGAATGCGCTTAACGACAAATTACTTATTTGTCAGGCAACGCTTGGAACTCGTATGTCACGCACTCCACACTATGTCGACCGAGTGTTATCTTCTCATGGGTGTTTTATATTCTCTTTTCCATACGTGCATTCTTTGTCTCTTCCCTCAGCTGATTTTTTTTCGCTTGGGCCATGTGTCGCGGCCGCCCCAACCTTCGCCTTCCTTTGGGAATCCTCCTGGTACTCACTCGACCCCCCCCTCTTCCCGTCGACTTTGCCTCCTCACCTATTAGGTCCTGTGTATTGCTACGCGACTCATTATCGCACCTATTTCAACTATGCAGCGTACATGCCGCCTTCACGCTCTTCTCGCCTTTGGCATCCCCCCCCCTCCCGGAAGACTCGCCCGGCCACACCACCGCCTTACGCGTTGTTGCTCC
>Ga0179593_1360486_pt1 | contig 10832 bp, 7 predicted proteins | sample CZODoug2_1_08_16_FD_185931 | JGI IMG/M metagenome (GOLD analysis project Ga0179593, IMG submission 185931) | Vadose zone soil fungal communities from Angelo Coast Range Reserve, California, USA - CZODoug2_1_08_16fungal (PacBio error correction) | ecosystem: Environmental > Terrestrial > Soil >... | reverse complement strand
CCAATTTGCCCCTTTCTGTAAGAGATGCTGACCCCTCCCTTCTAGTTAACAAAACTTTGTCGCCCGGAGCTCACTTCTATGACTCCCCTTTTTAGAGAGTTGCCTAACCACTTTTTCTTGATAGGAGAACATCACCTCTCCCCTCCCCCTTCCCCCACTTGCGACCCCCTCGGATTCTCCATCCCCTTTTCACATTAGGATCACGGAACATGAACTTTCCCAAGTTTGTCTAGTTGGACCCTCTTTCTTCCGCTATTTCTTTTCTCCTCTCTCTGATGATTCTTGTATACCCCTCAGCAATGGTTATCCTACGGGGAACATTAATTCGTTTCTAGTCCCCCTCTACTTTTTCTTCTTTCCCCCCCCATTCTTCCCCCAAGTACCAACACCAGTAAATTCCCTTCGAACTTTTTCTTTTCCCCCAGTACTACTCCTTTTTCCCCAGTCCCAACCTCGCGAACAACCTCTCGCCCCCTTTTTCCTCCCGATTCAGTCGCTAGCCGCTCAGGCCGACGGCCCCGTTCGAACCACTGCTTTCTCGCAGAGCCTTTTCTTCTTCTGGGCCGCATGGATTACACTAATGAACAAACCGTCAATTTTTGAGTTCGCTCGCTTTCACTCATTCTTGCACTGTGACCCGGGCATTATTCTTTCCTACTTTCCCCCTTTTTTATTTGAATTAATCGTTACGTAGTTAGTTACTTTTGATTATTTCTAAGTTCCCTAGAGCTCACCATATATGATCCCCGTACTTGGCTCTCTAAGTCCATAAAGTCCGGCTTAGCACTGTAAAGAACTCCGTACCCCGCACATCGACCTCCCCCCGTCTCCCCTAGCCCTCGCTCCACGAGTACGGCTTGGCATTGGCTTCATATTTCTTGTCCACATTTTCTTCTTGAACACCCCCCACAGGATCACATCCTTTTATCCCGACGGTGTACAGAATGGCCCCAGCTTTTCCTGCTCTCCATTTCCCTTTTTTTTCTCAGTTTTTTCGATCGGTGGCCTTTCCGTGACCCAACGCCGAATGCAGCCACCTGAACGCTACAGGCCCGGTTTAGGTGCTCCTTCCCTTCTACACGGGGAACCCAATTCCCTCTCTCCACCCCCTAGAGTCATCATAAATGAATCCAGGCTCTCGAAGCTCCCATCCTCCCGCATCATAAACCAACCACACTAAAACAACGCGGCTGTCTCAGCCCTCAGATTTTTTCCCTTAGCCGGAGGACTCACTACCACCCCAACAGTTTTTTATAGATTTGAAGACCGCAATCAGACGGGGCGCTTTAGGCTCCAATTGTAGGTTCCTCTGATGCGTGAATGTAACTCTGAGATAATAACCCTACATATGGCAGCCCCCCTCCCCCTCCTTGTCGCCATGGTATAAGGTCCCCTCTTAGTTGCACTTATGGCAAGCGTCCTCTCTGGTGAAGTTTCTTACATACAAGTGCGTCTCTGCTGTTTTATCTCGTGGTGTTTTTCACCGGATCTCACATATTTTTCTATGCACGGCTTCTTTCCTTCTTTTTCGCGCCCCTAGTTAGAACTTCCCCGAAGCCCAAGCCCCTAGCCGATGCGCTGACCCTGGACCGCCTCCTGGCCGCTCCCAAGTTGCCGGCAACTGTGAGCTGCTCTTGTAATCACTCCTTCCTTTTTTTTTTTTAGATCTATAAGGGCTGACCCTTGGGGTTTCCCCCCGATTTTTTCCCCTTTTTTTCCGATAGTTTTTTTTCCCATTCTTAAGGATGTTAGTGGGTATTCCGCGCGTGCGCTAAACAAACTCCCTAAGGCGGCCGTTGGCACTTTTATTTTCCCGCGTGTTATGTCGACGGTGCAAAACCACGGTCGCCAAGTTGGACCTCCCCCCTCCTACAGACATTGGGATAGTTAGGCAAGCCCGAGCGGACCCTTTCCTTCCCCCTTTAGCCACCCAACCCGTCCGGATTGCTAGGGTTGGAGACCCCCTTTTAAGTCTTTTTCTGTGTTCCTGTGCCCACCTTATGGCTGGACCTCCGATGAATGCATATCGGGACAAACCATGCTCCTTCGTCTCTCCTTGCGTAGAAAGGTTCTGGGTCTTCGGGCGATACTTTCTGTTTAATATTTGGTCTTGGACCTCTAGGAGTACACGGGTTAATCTTTTCGTTATCGGGTAAGTCGTTAATTTGGTTCTGGTCTGATTCTTGTTTTTCTGACTCTTGATCATCTCTGCAGGAGTGCTTCAATTTTATTTTCGGAACTGTATTAGCGTTTTTTGTTTGGCTTGAGCCGGGGCTTTTCTTTTTTTTCCTACCACTTTTTCGAACAGGACCCTTCCGGGCTGCCGAGACGGCCTTTTATTAGGGACTGTTAGTTATGATGAATGCCAGATTTTTTTCCTCGCCTCCGTGTCGAGCAAGTACTTTTCCTTGGGAGCTAGACCTCCCTAAGCTCTTCTAGGTGTCTCAGGCAGTTCCAAAATTTCTGCCCCTTCTTTTCCTTGCTAAGTAATGGGGAGTTCCTACGCTTTACCCCATAGTATATGCCTGGGCCGGCCGACGATACTCGATTTTTTCATGCGCTGTGCTTTTGCGATTTTATGCGTGTACCTTGAGATTTCTGAAGTGCTATCTTTTTTGGATTGAACCAGTACGGATCCTCTTGATTCCGTCTGCTTAGTGCAGTTTTTACTAATGCGTAATCTTCCCTCCCTCGTTTTTTCCCTCCTTTTGATTGAAGGAACATCGCCGGGTTCACACATGCCTGGAATTTCGTTCCCTTCGGCGAGATCCGAGCTTTTCCCTAAGTTTGGATTGTTACATGTAGGTGTTCCTCCCTTCCGAGACCGGAATATACCTGGCGTCGGCTCTCCGAAGGTTTTTCCCTTCGATGCAAGTTTGTACTGTAGCTTACTTCAGTTAGGCTTTCTTTCTTTTCACTCCGCGAGGACTATGGGTGTATTTTCGAGCGCTTTCACGGTCCCTTTCTGTTATTTTTATGTGAGCAAGTCGGTCCCCCCTCTTTCCGTTTCCGTGATATGGTTAAGGGTCCTTCCCATACCTGTAGAAGGGATGTAACTCTTAGACTCCCAACCCCCATTTTCCGGTTCCCTGCACAACCCGTCAGTTCCTGCTGGTTTGACCCCCTTGCATCATCGTGTACTCTTCCCCAGCGTATATCCTTACCCCCCAGTAAATCAGATACCACTGCGTTTTTTTTTTTGTCTTTTCCGTTCTCCGCTCGGAGTTCTTTACTCATCCTTGGCGATGCGTAATTTTGGTTTTAATGAGATTGATCGTTTCTTTCTTGACTCCCCCAAGTGTGTTTCACTATTTATCGACAACCGTGAAGTCCAGACGCCCGGTGCCCCAACCCAGTTTTTTCCTGTGCGGGTTCTGAGCCTTTAGGCCCAGTCTCTTTCCTCGGCCCCCTTTCCCCCATAGCGGAGTTTTTCCATCTCTCTATTTAATTTTGTTGTGTCGAGCTCTTCACCCTGCTCATTTGAATTTGCTTCGCCTACTTGCAATCCGTCGAGTGAACCCCCAAAGTTCTTTCCCAGGTCGGTATCACCTTTCCCCTCTTTTATTTGCCCCTGCCCCCCCACTCTTTCGGGATCCGTCAGACGAACTTTTGCGCCCTCGGTTTGCAAACCCTTCCCCTTCTCCCTCACTATGTGCACTCGTCACTATCGGATGCCCGTGGAACCCATTCCCCTGAAGAAGTACGACGTGATTCGGTGACGTTTTTCCTGCCGATTCCTCTTGTGCCTCCTTGCGGAGTTCTTACCAGTATTTCAGGGTTATCGGTTTTGCTCCCCCCTCTTCTTTTTGTCTTCCTCGCCCTTTCCCCTTCTCCCTGAGTTCCGTGCCCCCCCAAGCGTCAAGTAATTCCCCAGTCTGATTTTTCCACCGAGCTAGCGCCCGAACCCCGTGCCCCCGCGATGCACGTCCCCGCTCCCTTCCCCTCGAAGCACGAACATCTCATCTTCTTTATTTTTCGCTAGTACGCTTTCTTTCCTCGATCCACTGCTTAGCGAGCGAGCGTGTCCTTTATGGCTTAGTGTGTTTTTTTGCCCCCCCCTGACAGCCAACCGTCTTTTTTTAAGAGCTCCCCGTCTCGCGATATTCCTCCTAACTGTGAACCTGCTCTCCTGCTTGCGCCCTTAGGTTTTCGGTTTTGACTTCAAAGTGCTTCGAGTTCTTTTCTCGTCATTCTACGCATAGATCTTATCCACCATCTTGATGTTTACTCTCCTATCACCCCATAACAGTTCCTTATCTGCTGCCTCTCCAAGTCCCGATCTTTACCAGCTTGCGCGGTGACACCGTTTCCTTCAGTCAGGCCACTGAGTAGTCATGTTTGCATTCATATCTCTTTCCACTCCTCCCCCCTATGCCCTTTTTCCCCCCCGGCTGTCCCCCCCGACGGGCCGCACTTTTGTACTTCTGACCCTTTGCTCTTTCTTGAGTGCGTTCTCGCTTTTCCCGTACCTGCGCCACTGTGCGCAGTTATATTTGCCGCCTTCCCAAATCCCTTCCTTGACACTCAAATTTCCCATATTTTGACTTCTTGAAAGGTTTCTCCTTCTTCTACACCGCGGTTGGTGTTTTTTCAATTCCCTCGAGGCTAACACTCCTGTATCCCCCCCCCGTCCGTCGCACTTTGTGCACCTTTCTTTCGCCAGAAGCTTCTGACGCTCGCAAATCCCCTTTTCACAAGTACAACCCCTTTCTGGCGAGACCATATCACCTTTATTTTTGTTTGACAGCACCGGTAACCCTACAGTTTCCTGGTCCGCGCCTCGAAGACCTTCTCCGCTCCTCCCCCCCTAGCCCGCGCACCGCGCGCTGCCAACCCCCCCTTTCCTCCCATCCCTGCGGCCCTGCCCCCCCCGCGTCCCCCCGGATCGATCCCCCATCCAACGATGGCCCCCCCTCACCCGCAAACAGTAATTTCAGCCGGCAATGAGAAGGACAACTCGATCCTGTTCTTGTGAGCCTACGTGCCCCAGGATGTTTTAGAGTGCCCCGGGTTTCTTCTAACTGTCGTCGCTTTTTTGCTGACGACCCCCTCTTTTTTCCCTCCTATCGTGTTGTGCCCCCCTCTCCTTCTAACCCCCTTTCTACGATGATGGGCAAAGGAGCAGTTTTTTAGTTGCTCCCCCCCATAGCCTTGCCCCAGACATAACTTTTGACGCACGATTTTTTACGTTCTGCGCCGGTCTTTTACTCATGGGACCCCAGGGTAGCTTCTGGGTTATTTCTAGATTGAACTTTGTTTTGGCCGCGTCTACAGGTCTTTTCATTGGCGTGGACCCATTGATTATTCCCTTCGTCTGCTTCCCTTCTCCCCGAGGGGCTTGTTTATGTCTTGGCTGACTGTTTACCTAATGCTCCAAGCCCCGTGCTTGACATTCCCTTTGACAGTCTTAGCAGATAGGCGGAAAACAACCCCGTATACCAGTTCGTGCGCCCTAGCGGAACGGACACCGGCGGGAGAGGTCACGTGACGAATCTCGCCCTCTCTTTAACGTTTATCCCCCACTCCCCGGCTTTCGATCTGTTTCTCAGGCGCAAGCTTTGTACTGTGTCCCCCCCCATCGGTCCTTCTCGATTCGCCGGACCTTCCCGGCATACGCTTTTACACCCCCCTGTCGCTGTTCCGCTCTCCGCTGTCCCTCCAGTCGGTTTTTCTGCATTCTTAACGTGAATCGTTTTGCTATCGGGCTGTTCCCAACCTGGGATCGGTTCGTGTAGCCTTTTTTAAGTGGCGGTTGTCTCTGGCTCTTCTTTATACTTTGCCTGCGCCGGATTCAATTTCAGCTCCCTTTATTTGCCCGGCTTGCGCCTTAGGGCCGGCCTGCCCCTAGGGGTCGAATGCCGGATCAACATCCTTTTCAGCGACCCCAAGCCCGCTTGTATTCGCGGACATTAGTCCGTTGCTCCACCTGCTTCCGCGGCAGTTTCGAAAGGTAATCGTTCTATAGCCCGGCCCTTAACCAAAGCCCCGGCAGGTTTCTATGCTTTCACACCGTGTGAGAACGTCTGGTCCCGTTCAGGGGCCTTGGAATAGCCGATTTCAAATCGACTGACTTTTTGGCGCCGCCGCCTTCCCCCCCCTCGAGTTGCGTTCCCCTCCAGCCCCACTGTACTGAAGCATGCCCCTATTATGGTGTTCGTATGCTGAGCGAGCCGTAAATTCTTTTATCGAGCATTCCCCGGCATAGATGTTTTGAGCCTTCCAATTCTTCGTATCCAGCGTGACCTTTGAACTCGACGTAACGATTTCCGCACCGTTATTTTTTCCCGCCGTCCCCCTCTCATTTTCCCACTTTACTGATTTCCCCTCTGCCGGCTTTTCGGCGCCCGTACTTTTTTCTTTCCTGTGGTGGATTTCCCTTCGTCCCGCCCCCGGCCCACTCATCAGGTTGCCTCGCTCGTTGAACAGTGGTGCTCCCTCTATAGTCTTTTCCCTTGCTCTTCGATCTACCTTTTTAGACGAGTTCGTGCGTCCAAGGTATGGACCTTGTTTTTTTTTGTGTTTCCCCCCCCCTTGAGATCGCGGGGGTGTGCCTTGTCTGGTCTGTCCATCCCGCTTTCAGCAATTTTCCCGTGGAAGTATTCCGTTGGTTACTTTCGTTTTTTTTAATACCATTTCCAGGCTGATTTGAGTATACGCTCGGAAGACCATCCTAGCCCCCTCACCCTTTCCTGCGTGCCCGCATCCTCGTTCCTCTCGAGGTTACGTTTATGTCTTTGTCCCCCGAACGCACCTCAACTCGTTCCTTTCTTCAGTTGGCATGGTATGGGGCATCCGCTCATGCTCTGTTGAGTGCTGATCATCGTCGCCGGCGACTGTGTTGAACTTCTATTGCTCGGTTCTTCCTCCGATCCCGGAATACTGGGTTATTCCTGTCTCTCGCAACGTGACTCAGCCTACGGTTGTACTCCCCCTTCCTTTCCAGTTTTTTTCCCCCCCTCGTTTCGAAGCTGGCTGTGGCCCTGTGCAAATTTTGTTTGCCCCTCTTCTTCTCCTATCCTGTGTTTTTTGATTTTAGATTTCCCCCGTTTGCACTTTTCACCTTTTGTACCCGTCTCCCCTGCGCACACGACGTCGATTTCTTTTTTCAACGCAAGGTATTTCCCGGTTCTGTCTCCCTTCACGTTTGAGTTGACATGAATTACCCCCCATTCTGTCGGTCTCCCCCCTTTGACCCTCCCGACTGCAAAGCATTCCCCCCCCACTTGGCGCCACATCTCAACGATGTTTATCCTCCCTCCCCTGGTTATTGGATCTTTTTCCCCCTTCCCAGACTTCGCTCGTTTTTTCTCGTGTACGTTCTTTAGACAGAATCTTCCCCTCTTCTTCTCTATCTCGAGGATTCGGGCCCATCGTGCTTTTTAGCGATTGGGCCCCGCCCTTAGATTGTCCTGCTGATTATTCTACACTTTCTCCTTTCTGGTACTGCATCTTCAACGTTCAAGCCCCGTCATCGTCCCCCCTCATGTACTTGGCTTTCCCCTCACTAGAAAATCGCCGCACCCGTCCCCAGCCCCGCGGCCAAGGTAAAAAGCAGTACATGCTATGTCTAACGCCTCTTCCTCCAAGCGTAGATCGATGCTCAGTTTGCTACTGTATATCTCTGCAACCCCCCTTCTTTCAGTCCCCTCCTGCGCCTTGCTGAGTCCTTTGGTTTTTGCTCCAACGCCTTTTTTCCAACATCAACAAAGTTTTCTCCTGTTTGCTACTCGTAGCAATCTTTTCCCCTAACCCTGTGACCCGGCTTTATAGAAGACCAACCTTGTGCGAATATCGTACCCCGGTTCCCCCAGGTGCTCGCATAAGCCTCATTAGACGAAGTATATTCTCCCCCCCTACTTTGCTCGCTCAGACCCGTCAAAGTAACTTTCTGCGTCTCACTTCTACATTTCCACACACCACGAATTATAAGAGTAGCTTCTAAAGGATAAGATATAACCCCACATATTTCCAGTGCGGCTTTCCTTCCCACCCCCTTTTCATACGAAAAATAGTCTCCTGACCGACCCTCAGTGCCCGATCGTTGACTGACGGTGCCGCCGACTAGCACTCTGAAGCTGATTTTTTCTATAGATCCGAACCTAACGGGTCGCAGTTTTCCCCGTCCGGACAATTCAGTCTACGAAAGACCTGAACCTGTCTTGCTTATTTTGCCGTTCCCCCCCTGCTGCATTGATCTGAATTCGCCCTAGGTCCGTCCCCCCTTCCCCGTCGCGCCACCGCATGTAAGTCGATCACGGGTAATTGGCCCTTCCTCTTCTCCACTCCCGCCATCATCCTGCAAAATCAAAACTTGTCCGACATCCATCCCCCCTTATCCTGGGGACTCTATTCCAGACCCGATTTGAACCGGACGGTATATTTCCTTAAGCCCCGGCTTGCTCGAGGTCGACTTTTTAATGGATCTTTTGCTGCGCCGATTTAGCCTAGTCAGTTCCCTCCACCGATTCCCGACCATGCAAAGCAGCCTTTCTTCATAGAAGCACCCTTCTCTCAGTATCCTTCCTTTTTCGGAGTGCACGAGCTTTGTCGCTCTTTCCTTGACATTTCCCCCGATCACCGGGAGTTTTGTGCAGCATTTTCTCCCCGTTTTTTTGTTTTTTCCACCGCTCTACCTTTCTTTCCCAGATATACCGGCGACGTGTTTCTTCTTTTTTTTCTCTTCCCTCCGTCAGACCTCAGCAAGCGTATCCGCGGCGCGCCCTTCAGGACTTTCATGTTCCGCGAAACTTTTTTTCCGCCTTTGGTTTCGCTCTTTCCTGCCGCTTTCCCCTTTTTTTTGAGAAGAACCAAGGTGCTCCTACCTGGATCGGACATTATTCATTATCTTATTCCTATGGGATTCTTATTTATTCCCGAAGTCTTTTTCCCGATCACAATTAAGACCCCTCAATATAGACGTTTGCTATCGGTGCCAGGGTGATTTAAGCTCCCCCTGGGCCCCACATTCGACCGGCCGTTTTGCAATACTCAAATTGGTGATGTTCCACGTCATAAGTCGTCCACCCTCTTGGCGTCTGCTAACAATTAAATCGAGAGATTGTCTTTCTACCTTGGCGCAATTTGCGTTGTTTTTAGGTTACCCTCGATTGAGAGATCACTACAGCAACAGTACCACGCGTCACTCTCCCGGGGGTGCAGTGTAGAGAGACTCCGCGGGCCTTTTGGTTATCTTAGAATTATCCCGTACGGGACTTCTTTTCTGTTTCGATCCGCGGTCCACTTGGCAACCGCTTCGTGCCTCGTGCCCTGCGTTTTCAGTTGGCTTTTCTGATGCGGGGTCTTGAAGTGCTGGGGGGTTCTTTGACGCTCCGTGCTTTTCACAGTGCTTTTCCCGGATCGAAAGACTTTAGCGTGTCCGGTGGATCTCGATGTGTAATTGTGATTCACTCCTTGGCTCCTGCCGCTCACCTTTCGCACGGCCCAGTCCTTTCCCCATTTAGGCTGTTTACTTCTTTGCTGGAACTTCCCCCCCTATCGAGCGCACGTTGACGCGGCGTCCTTTGCGGCTTTCCAGTAGTCCCCCCGCCCTCCATTTTCTCGGCATCTGTGATCCCGTTATTTGTTCTTTGCACACTCGTCTGCTCACGTCTTTATTCGTTACATGGATATTGGCGCCCCTGACGATTGTACCAGACAACTTACGACAAACCCGACCCGCAGGTGGGGTGTTTTCTTGGGGTGTGAACCCACCCGAGGTCTTTCCAGGTCGCCAGTTAGTAATTCCGATTGTTAGCGCTGCCCCCGTGTACCTGCCTTTCTCTGTCGCGTGCTTTGGTCCCATTGGACCAAGTCTGTGTGACCTGCATGGGAGGACTTTTTTCAGCTTTCTGGATGCTAGCTTCTGCGCACGTACGCTCATAGATGGAGTGGGCGTCGCCTGGCTCTATGATTTGCCGAGCCTGCATCGATCCCTGGACCTCTACACTTCCCTGGATGGGAATACACGTTCCCTTTGATCCAAAGCTCCGAGCAGGGTTCTGCCGCATCGTTCGCAAGCGCGCTGGACTCCACTGGGCCGTCTGTCCTTGTTCATTCGTGTGGCCCAACTACTGCCAAATGAGCGAGGGCTGCCCTTCCCCAGATCGAAGAAAGCCCCCACCCCCCCCCACCCATTGGGTGCTAGATGATACAGTCGTCCTGACCGTGTGGCGATCTAGTATGACCTGAGTTTGGTTTCCTGCCGGCGCATTTCTGCTCTTTGGTGGTGTTTTCCCTTTGCTCTCTCTTACAGAGATTTTTGCACTTTGTGTCTGGCGCGTATCGTAGAAAAGCCCTGTCCCCCTTTTGGAACCCCGTTTTTACCGTTTTTTTCTCTGGATAAGGTCCTAGAGGCCGGGAGTCAGTGGGTCCTCCGTGTATAAGATCTAAGCGAATGAACGCTTGCCCCGCTCCAACCATTGCGGACTTCGAAACGGGCTGGACAGATACGCAAGCCGCTAGACAAGGCGTCCTATGGATTTCAGCGAAGGAGCCCACAATGTGGTGATACAAGCGAACGTAGAGATCTGCGGGCCCAACGATTTATTTTGATTTCACGGATAATAGTGAAGACGTTCCTTTAGCCAAGACGTTTTCAATCTCCGGGGTTTCACCTCTACTGAATGTTGAGTGCTGATCCCACCCTCTTTGTGAGATAAATCTTGTTTAAATTCTAATTTCTCGGTTCCGGTATCCGCAAGAGACACTGTGTATTTTCCATGTCTCTCGACAAGTGACTAGCCGACCTTTTTCAGCCTTCCTCCTGTGCTTCTTCTCCTGACGTCGTGCAGTTAGAAGGCCCTTTATATTTCATAAATGTTGGCGGAGTGGTA
>Ga0179593_1814823_pt1 | contig 10833 bp, 11 predicted proteins | sample CZODoug2_1_08_16_FD_185931 | JGI IMG/M metagenome (GOLD analysis project Ga0179593, IMG submission 185931) | Vadose zone soil fungal communities from Angelo Coast Range Reserve, California, USA - CZODoug2_1_08_16fungal (PacBio error correction) | ecosystem: Environmental > Terrestrial > Soil >... | reverse complement strand
TACGAACAACCGGAACCCTTGTCATGCGCCAGGGTTCCTGAGTTCCGACCTCGACTTTCGCTCCAGGTCGTCCTCCCAAAGACCTTGTTTCTTTCCGTCAGAGTCGCTTTTTTCGTTCGCCCCCCCCCGTGCAATCTCCTCGACGCCCAGCCTTTTGACAATCTGAGACCCCATGTGTCGCGTGGCATCTTTTCTACTCTGTCACCACTGACGCATTAGGTGGGTTTTTTTGGTCGTTTTTTTCCCCCGAGCACCCCTCCCCGCGCTTTTTGTTTATCGGGTCGATTTCTCCCGGGACTTGTTTCCCTCTTCCCCTTTGTATTTTCCTGGCAGACCCCGAAAGGGGTGGGGCACCCTCCCCCCCGCAACACCCCTCAACTTGGCACCTTCTCGGCCTTCCCCTTCCTTGGGTTACCCACTCCGAACCGACCAGGCGGTCTCCCCGTCGAGGGTTTTTTTTTGCTGTCGACTTTTGTTACCCTTTTTTGTGCACTTCCCCCGTGTTGCGCGGCTTAGTCATTCCTGTGTCCGTCCGTCTTTTTGCCCGGATTTTTGATTTGGGTGTTTCAGGTAGGCGCAAGTCCTCGACCCCCCAGGCTCCAGAACCTCTTTTCTCGTTTTGAGTCCCTCTCCCTTGTAGGTTAGGTTGTTGACGACTGCCACCGGGTCCTCCCCCCCCCCACCCCTTTTTTTTCATGGTCCTTTCCCCTGCTTTTTCCCCGGTGCAACCTTTGTTAGTTGCCAACCCGGTGTTGGTTTTTTGGCTTTAATAAGGGTTCTTCGTAGCTGACTGGGGGCGGGGCTTTTCCGATTCAGTCGTTGCAGCCCCCGGGGGCTTCGCACACCCGCTCTCTGGTCCCCCCCCCCCAAGCTTTCACCCTTTCGTTAATTGCTCTCCTTTGTTTGGGCGATTCTCGCCCGGACGTTTCTTTTTCTTTGGTATTCCCGATGTTTCCTCGTTCGGGTCCGTTGTTTGGGATTTAGCTGTTTTTGGTTTTCTTTTTTTGTCGACCTCGTTCTGGATTCTTGATCAGTCAGTGTTCTCATTCGCTCCCCCTCCCTGAGAAATCTCTTTTTTTTCCGGAAACTTTTCGTGTCGGTCTTTTTGTTTCCTCTACGTGATTTCTTTTCTGGCATTTTCTTGTCCCCCCCCCCGTGCGACCCCCGCCCCTTTTATTTCATCTCGTGCTGTGGGACGCCCTCCACTACTTCCGGCGTCTTTTTTTTTTTGGTCTTTTTTATTTTCTTACTTGAATGTTAGCCCGAGAATGATTCACCCCCCTCTCCGGGCTTTGGCGGCAAGCGGTTTTTCCCCTTTAACTTCTTGGGCCCCCTCTGGAGAATTCGCCGTTCAAGGAGACACCGTTCAGAAGGCTTTGATTGTTGATTTTTCCCCTGCCTTTCCCAATGCTTCAGCGAACGTGTTTTTTTTGTTCCCTCTTCTCCCTCTTTTTCTCCCCCCAGAGTCCCCAATTCGGCCTCCCTTCCTACCCCCCTTCGTCGCTGGGGCTTGCGGTGGGTTACAATCATTTTGCTGTCCTTAGGTCTAGAACCCCGTCATCGCCGAAACGGTTGGCTGTCTGTGGTTCCACCGCCCATCCTTCCCGGTTCCCCGACCCTCAGACATCGTCGAAGTGACCCCCTTCGCGTGCTACGGTGTTTTCTCACCCTTGGCGATTGAACTTTTTTCCTTTTTTTTTTTTTTTTCGACGTTTATTGTGTTAGGCCATGACTGCTTCCCTTATTGCGCTGGGTCGTTTCCCCGGTAGTCTCCTGCCGGTTTTCCCCTTGGGGACTATTTTTTTCTAAACCACGATCCCCTTTTTCTTTTTTACCCAGGTTGTTTTTGGTATTTTCTCCCCCCTTGGCCATTGTTTTTTCGACCTTTTTGTGCTACGTGGACCTCGCGGGAACTTCGTAAGCCCCCAGACCTCTTTTTTCCCTAGACTTTCCTTTCTCCCCCCCACGCTTTTTTATTTTCTTTCCCGCCCCCGTGGAGGCCTTTTTTGGATTTGGGGTCCCCTTTGTTCATTTTGGAAACTTTCGCGTCCCTGTTGCAACAGTTGGGATTTCCGATTTTGACAAACCGGATAACGCCCCTTGGGGGGTGGGGCTCGTTCTTCTTTTTTTTGAGAGAGATTGCCGTTCGTTGTTCACGGACCTGGTAATGCCCTTTCCCGAGTGTCCCCCATCATATCCAGGCATTTCCCCCTTCGCCGGGTGGTATCTGATGCTTCTTCCAAGGTTAATTTTTTCCTTTGCACTTTTTCGAGTTTTATCGTACGGCCTTCTGCGCATTCTTTTTTTTTTTTGCTGCGGTTCGTATATGAGACACCGTGGCTTTCCCTTTTCTTTTTTTTGCCAGCAGTTTTTTGCATGGCTTCCTTATCCCCCCCTTGGTCACTTGTTGGGCCGTACACAGTTCGGGTGACTTTCTTCGTCACCTCCCTTTCCCGCTTTTTTTTAAATTCCCACAATTCCCCCCCCCACAATACTAGATCGTTTTAGGTTCACCGTAACCTTTCCTCCCGGAATTTTTTCTTGCGTGGTTTTTGTGGTTTGGCCATTTAGGAATAGAACTCACTCATCATCCTTTTTGTGATATTTTTTTCGCCAAGTGAATTCCTTGGACGGGGTGAAAATATAAAAAACACCTCCGTCTGCAATTTTCTTTTTTTGTCCGCTTCGACGGCGTTTTCCTCAGTTTCTCCCGGCTCCTGTTGTACCCACACGACATCCAGCGTGGTCCGAAATTTTTCGCCAAACACGAACGCCCTATGGCTTTTCCTTTCTTGCGCCCTCACCCAACGATCCCTTTTTTTTCCTGACTTCCCGCGCTGGGTTTGTTTTTCCTGATTTCAAACCTTTTCCAACGGGACCCGGGCCAGGTGAGGCAGTTCTTCCGCCCCTGGGGAACTTTTTGAAAAGGGGAGGCGGCCTTCCCGCCACGTCCCTCCCGGAACTCGTTGGGATTTTTTGTTTCGCCTTCACATCAGCCGTCTTCTAAAAAAGGGAAAACCCCCCCGGCCGTCGTCCTGCCCACTCACCGGTCGTACTCCCTTTTGAACAACGGGCTCCCTTCGCTCCCTTGTTCTTTTGAACAGGAACAACGTGTTTCCAGGCCTCGGGGCACAAGCATTCCCCGCGGTGTTTTCTTTCAAGGCCGGACCACCCCTCCCCCCGCCGGTTTGGAAAAGTTCCCTTGGCTTGATCTTCACCGCGGGATACGAGGGCGACCAACAACCGGCATCGGTTCCCCCCCCAAAACCCTTTTTTTCCCCCACCCTTCCTTTTTATTCCCCCGCCTTTTGGCCGCTCCATCCCGGTGCGACTCCGTTGGTGTCGTGTCCGTGCTTTTTTGCCCACCTTTTCGTTCGTTTCGTTCTTCGGTGCCGAATTCGTTGAGCGTTACGTTTTCCCGCGTGTTCCTTTCCCTTTCCTCGCGTTCTTTTTTTGTTTAGCCTCTTCGTTGTCAAAGGTTCCTTGACGTGCTTCATCCTTTCTCGTGGTTCCTTTTTTGAGGAGTCGCCCTCCGTTTTTTTGATTCCCTAGGGGCCCCTGTTGCACCTCTCCTTTCCCTTTCTTTTCCCCAGTTGTGGAATTGTGTTTTGTGTTTGACCCTGAATACCTTCTAAGAACCCTCTTTCACTTTCATCCGCCCGCACGCGCGCAGCATCGCACCCCCCCCCATTCCTCTTATGATACGTCCGCTTCCCTGTGACTTTTTTTCTGGCCTCGGCCATTCACCGTATTCGTTTGATGACCGCGCAAAGCTCGCCCCGTGCCACGCTCACGCTCGGCTGTCTTTCCCCGCGTTCTTGTCCCTTCTGCTCACCTTTATTCCCCGACCCGTTTACACCTCTCGTAACTTTTTTTGTAACTGTTTGGGGAGGGCGTCACCCGGGATCGGAGGATCGTCACGGCAACTCCCCCTTTTTTTGGGGACGGGTTTTTTCCCTATGCTTTTCCCTCCAATCTAGTTACCGCGTGGCTTCCCTCCGGTTGTTTTTTGGCGGTGGTTGTCCTGCCCCGACCCCACCTTTCCCCCCCCCCCGTACGGCTGCCCGACGGTCTCCCCTTTCCGGTGCCCCCTTCTCCTTTCCGGCGTTTTTTTTTGCCCCCTTCGAGTACTTTTTTTTTTTTTGGCCCAGTCGCGGTTTGTTTTTTTCACTGGTGTTTCAATCGGCTTCCTGGGCTGAGGTCTTTTTCGAACCCCCTCAAAAAACCCTTTTTCTGATTTGTTTCCTTTTTGGTGGCTCCTTTTTTTTCCCCCCGTTTCCCTGTTTTTATCGATCTTGGAACTGTGGGTTTTGATTTCCAGTTTTTTATGGGGTCTCCCAAAACTTGGCGACCCCACCAGCTCTATTTTTCCAGGCCCGACAGTGGTGCTCCTTATTTGGGGCGCAGTGAGCCCCATTCCCCTTTGTGTTGTTTTTTTTTTTTCTGGCCATGCTTTTCCTTCCCCCCTCCCCCCCCGCCTTCTTTGGTTCTTTCGCTCTTGGATACCCTTCCCGTCGTTGTCGACAACTTGCAGATCTTTTTCCTTAGACCCCTTTCTCCCTTTTTTTTTTTTCGCTTCCTACCCCTCCCTCAACCCTGGGTTCACCCTCCCCTGACACGCAATATGTCCTGGGAATGGGTTTTTGCACGTGGACGTCCCCGGTGTCCCCCCTCTCGCACTTTGCCAGTTCCCCCTTTTTTTATTGTGCAAACTCATTAAGGACGTTTTCTCAGCTACAGAACTGTTCGTCCCACCGGGTCCTGCGGTTCCCCCTCCTGCCAGGCGATTTTCTGTGTCCCTTGCCGGATCCCCCCTCAGGCTTTTCGTGAGGTTACGCCGCCGCACCGCGCCGCATTGATGCCGTTTCGATTCTCCATTTTTTTTTTTTCCACGACATGCTCCACCCATACCCGTTGAAACCCTGCCGTCTGCCATGTTTTTTTTCTGTTGTCTTCCATCCCCATAGGGTGGAACTGTTATGTCCCACCGCGTTCCGATTACCCCCCCAAACGTCGGAGGTTGTACCGTTGTCCCTTCACCACAAATTACCCACTCCATGTGTGCCCCTTTCCTTTTTTCCTGCACTGAGAGTTTTTTTACTTTGGCTGTAACACGGATCCCGTGTGCCCGTATCCCGGTTGCGGCTGCATTTGCTTCAAGTTTTTCCGGTCGCGGTTAACCCATTCTGATTGTCCTGTTGTTTTTGCACGTGGCGTCCTCAGTCCACGCATTCCCCCCTGCCGATCCGCCGACCACCCCCGCCACCGTCTGCAGCCCCAACTTTTTCCAATTTTCTCCCTCCCCAGACACCTGAATTTTTTTACATCCCCAGCCTTACCCCTTTTTAAGCTTTTCCAGGTTCCCAACCCTTCCCTTTCCCTCTTAATTCACGGACTTCCCCCCCCTGAGACTTCCCCCGTCCTCTTCTTACCTTTCCCTCTCCTGTCGTTGTGTTTTCCCCGTTGGGCCTCTTTTCTTGTCACTTTTAGACTTTTCCCTTTTTTCGGTCCCTGTTTTACCCACGCGGGGTTGATTTCCCCCACCCAGAAGAGCACAACTTCAGTCGGAGATCAGGGCGAGTGAACTCTCCCCCCTTCACCCCGATTTTTTTCTTTTCTCCCTCGCGGATTTTTCCCCCAAAATTTTTTTCGCCCTCCCCCGGGTTCTCGCGTTAGTTCTGGTGCGAGTGGCGGAGATCCGTTTCTCAGCGCTTTTTTTTCTAAGAGTCCACCCCCTTTTCGGCTTCAATTTTTTTTTCCCCCGAGGTTTTTTTTCAGCCCTTTTGGGTCTTTGGACGTTATTCTGGATGCCGGCTCTTGCGGCCCTGTTCCCCGGAATTCGTCCGGGGTTTGCGCTTGCGGCCTTCAGTTGATCCTTTTTTTGCCAATTCCCTAGTAGATTTACGGGCGTCGCGAATTACGACCGCTTTTCTGGTTTTTTTTTCCGGCCTCCGATGGATCCCCTGGTCGCGTGCATTTTTTTACATGTATGCCGCCCTTTCTAGAAACACCGGACACCTGTGTTTTTTCCCCTGGTCCTTTTGTCGTTAGATTCTGCTGACATGCTCCACTTCCGGAGCAGGTCATTCCAGCTACGAGGCTCCCCTTCACCACACCCAGTCGGTGCCCGAATGTTTCCTGGCCCTCCTTTCTCTGATACGACCAACAATGGAGCGGGCCTCGGGGGCTGCCCATGTGGTGGGCTCTTTTTTCAGGTCACCCTTTCCTTTCGTTTTTGGTCTTACTACTCGCTTAGACGGGCTGATCGGTCTAGTCCCTCGTCCATCCCTCAGGGCCCGAGGTAGGATTGATATTTTCCAAGTGCTTTTCTGGGCCGGTGTTTTTTTCCTTTTTCACCCTTGCCATGTTGTGGTTGTGGAACACCCCCCACGGTGCACTACCCCCCCCCCTTTTCCGGTTCCTTTCTTAGGCATTCCCCCTCTTGCATTTTTCTTTTGTTGGTGCAAACCTTGCTATAGTAGTCACCCGAACTAACTGCGGTTGGAGCTCACCTTTTTGGCATTTTTTTTTCCTTCGCTGTTTTTTCTTGCTTTTTCTGGCCTGACCCCCCCCCCGTGCCCCATCCCGCACTGGGCGGTTCGACTCCTCTGTTCCTCTTCCCCCCTTTTTTCTCCCGCCTTCCCCCCCACATTTTTTTTTTATTCCCGCAGTTGGTACGACCTGTTCCCGGCCCGCTTCGACGCGTCCCCCCCCCTCGGGACTCTTCGGTACTTCCGTTTTTCTTTTTTGCCGTTTCTTTTGGGGTTTAGTTCTTGGTTTGTGTGCCGTTTCTTTCGTGCTGCCTTTTTTTTCTGGGGCCCCCCCCCCCCTGACCCCCCCCTTCGTACCCCCCACGCCTTTCGACTCCCCGCTCTATTGTCGGCGAGGGCCCAGTGCTGCCTTTTTCACCGCCCCCCCCACATTGTCTCGACAGACGGGAGGCGGAGGCCTGATCTTTTTCTGCGTTCCTGCTGCGCTTTTCTCATGATTTCGCTTTTCTTTCGTGTTTTTGAAGAACCTCGTTTCTCCCAGGTCAACCGCAAAAACGTTTTTTTAGGCTTTTTTCTTAGCCCTTTAGTTTGCTCTGATATCCTCCTCCCCGTGGGCGACCTGACATTCTTTTTTCCGTTTTTCTTTTTTGTAATCTATATCTTCCCCCCCTTTCCCAGGTTTTGTTTTCGAGGTTTTTCAGATTTCCAGAACCCCCGGGAAACTTCTGTCATTCGCTGTTCGTCTCTACTCTTTTACGTGTGTTTCAGCCTCCCCCGGGGGTCGATCTGCACCAGAACAGCCGACACTTTAACACCCTTTTGTTTGCCTTCGCTGTGTGTCTTTCGACCCCCACGCTCCCCCCTGACGTCCAATCGAACCAAAATTGTATACCTGCGCACAAATGCTAAAAGATTTGCCCCCGCCTTAGTCACTGTAACAGGGGGGCTGGCGGTGTTTTGCTTAGGAACCCTATTGGGCCTATTTCCCCCGCACGGTGACGATTCATGTGATTGTTGTGTCCTTCCTCCATTCGCCCTGTGCTCCTGGGCGTGACAAAATGTTACTTTTGTTAATGTGACCCACCATTACGTCACTTAGCACTATCCGTTGTTACAGCCCCCCGAGTGTTTGCCTTTAACCGAAGTTCCGCACACCCCCCCGACGGGGCTGGAGTTCCCCCAGTGAAGTGTTAGCTTTGCTCCGTTGGTCCGGCACAAACGCGCACTTCCTCCTTCTGGAGACTTCTCGTGAGGCGGGAGGCGGTACAGGTTTTCCCCCCCTTCCGTCTTTCTTTCTGCTTTTCGGCCTTGCAGTTTTTCAGAGTGCCGGTCGGCGTCGAGCCTCGGATTTCTGATGTGTCCCGATTCAGCAGCTTGCCAGCCTCGACACCATAGGACCTTGCTCGGTGGCTCCCCCCTCCCCGGCCTTGTTTTTTGTGGTCTGGGGAGATCCTCCTCCGGGGCCCCCCTCTCCCCCTTTGGTGAACTCCTTCGGCGCGGACCAACCCCGGAAAAAATTTAGGTATTCCCCAACTTGGGTTTTTTTCTCTCCTCACCTTTGGTTATTGCGATACTCGTACTTTTCGGGGTATGTCCTCACACTCCCTCCACTGTTCCGTGTTTCTTTTTATATCCCAAAGATCCATCTGTGCTTACCCACCCCTCTTGGGGCAGCTCCCCCCCCTTCTGTAAATCCCCTCCCTTTTTTCCTTTGATCTTCCCCAAGGTAGGGTGCCGATTGCAGCTATTTAGGGGCCCCTTCTGAGATTTTTCTTTTTTCTGTGGTTTTCCCGTCCTGATCGTCATTGTTGCACTTTTCGCTAGATGCCCTCTCCCATATCCGTCCCCCCCCCCCTGGAAACTCCACTTTCTTGTCTTTTCGTTTCGAAAAACCGTGAAACTTCCTCATGGTTCGCATCTTTTTACGCCCGTCTCCTCTGTTGACCGCTGAACACAACTCCTAGCGCTCTCCTTTGTTCGTATTTCCGGTGGGACCCTTTCCTTTATAGATTTTTTTTAGGATCCCCATATTCTAGGTGCGGCACGCGGCCCAGGACGTCCATTTTTGGCCTGGTTGGACGGCGCCGATTTTATCCCTTTTTTTCCAGTTTTTTTGTGGGATGGCCAATCTCCGGGCCATGTTTTTTTTGAATGGCGACCTGGTTGCTTTTTTTTTTCCACCCATTGCGTTTGGCAAGCCCCCCTTTCCACTAGAGACCCCTCTTTTTCGAAGACATCTTCTCTTCTGTGCGGTTTTCCATCACTCCCACATAGTTGTCAATTTCTGTTTTTCTCGCCATCTTACTTTCCCCTCCCTATGTAGTGTTGGCTCGGGGGGGGCTTGTGTCTCCGTCACACTCCACCGCTTTTGCATCAGTATTTAATGTTGACCGTCCTCGGTTTTTTCCAGTTTTAGGACTCGTTTTCCGTAATCGTGCTTTTTTTGTGCCCCGGTCTCACCCTCGGCGAGTGGGACGGATTTTTTCCTTTTTTTTTTGGTTGTAAGGTTCTCGTGGTTTCCCGTGCCTTCGCGCGAATTAGGAGTTTCGTCCTGTTGCCTGGCTTTTTTTTCTTATTCCCCCGCGAAGGGTTCCTTCCCGGTTTTTTTTGGGTTTTGGACTTTCCTTTGCTTCCAAGTATGACTGGCCAATTTTTTTTGTGGTCACTTGTGTTTTGTCGATCGTCCTTTTTATACTTTTTTTTTTTTTCATTCCTGCGATAAGTCTGACCACTAGTTTCCCCCGTCCGCGGAGAGTTGACTTCTACCCCCCTGCAGCCACGATTTCCTGGTGAGACCCCCCTTTAGGTCAATTGTTGTTCTGGTCCTCGTAATGCTATGCTAGCGTGACTTTCCCTGTGAGTACCGTCGGCTCGCTTTTGGGGGAAACGTCGTGCGGACCTTGCCAAACGGCGTGGCCTCTTTTTTTTTTATTGTTTGTGTCTCGTCCCCTCCTTTGTGCGTATCGACCTTCGTGTATGGGTCCCTCTTTGAGGTAAGGCCGACTTTTCCCCCTCGGCCATGTTGCTTCTGGTCGTCATTTTTTTTTCGACGTTTTTTGGAGGCCATATCGTCCTTCTCCCTGTTTGCTTTGGACGGGGGGTTTTCCCTCGATCGAATTTTGTGGGCGTCGGTTCCCAGGTCAGGGCTTGAACATTCGCCTTCTTTTGGGACTCCCCCCTCCGGGCCCTTTTTCTCCCCCCCCTTTGAACTTTTTTTTTTTTTTCTGATTTTCTCCCTCTTTAGTTTATAAAACTCCGTTGTCAAACTGGCCAAATGAGGCTGGGCTTTTCATCCCTGCGCTCCCGTTACCTAGGTTTTTCGGTGGGTTTGTTTGGTGTGACCCCCTTATTCGGCCTGTTAATGATGTTGTTTCCCCCCCCTTTTGAAGATTGTATGGGACATAGTAAACATGCCGTTCTGCAATGTCCGTCGAACCCGGCGGGGTAGACCCTTCTGCGAACCCGGCTCACCCAGGTGGAACCCCCTTTCACTGGGGAGGATGTTTTTTTTCCCTGGAGGCCACACTGACCAAGAGCGCATATTTTGGAACCTCCTTCCCCTGATCCCAAATTAGTGTCTTTCTAACCGCTTTCTTTTGGTCCTCGGCAGTTGGTCATTTTACCCCCCCTTTCCCGAAACCCCCACGGGTTACTCCAAATTTTTCACTAAGGTTCTCGCCCGGGAACGGGGAACTTGGGGGCGGGGGTCTTTCCTCCCTCAACTCCCCTTCCCAACTCTTTCCCCCACGTTCGGTTCTCAGTGTTTGCCAGCAAATTTTCGAGTTTCAGACCCCCCAGTTGTCAAACCTTCGGCGCTGAATCCCCCTCCCCCCGTTCCGTTTTTTCTCCCTTTTTGAACGTCGTAGAATCAACGGGCCGGCAAACGAGTTGCCCCCCTTTTCGGGCAGTCGGTCGTCCCGTGTTTGATCTTCCCCGGCCGACACCCCTCCCCCCCCCTCGTGCCAAGTCACCCACGGTCTTTATCCCAAACGAGGTCCAGAAGTTTCTTTTCCCCCCCCAACACGGCATCCCACAACCCAACAAAAAACCTATGAGTTTTGCCTATGGTCCAGGATCCCCTTTTTTCGAATAAACCCTCCCGGTTGACATAAGATATATTTGTTAATATTTTAAGTGCTCTCTTTTCCCCCAGGTCCGTATGTGGTCATAGTTTTTCGTTTTGTTGAGCGTTTCCCTGGGGCGGGCGAGCGTGACCTTGAGCCGTGCGAGGGGCGTTTGGCCCCTCCCTGGATTGGACTGCTACTCATCCTCGTCCTTTTTTCAACTGGGTTCTTCCCCCCCCGCGTTTTCCTGATTTTCCGTCATCCTTACTAAGTGCTCG
>Ga0179593_1663235_pt1 | contig 10833 bp, 12 predicted proteins | sample CZODoug2_1_08_16_FD_185931 | JGI IMG/M metagenome (GOLD analysis project Ga0179593, IMG submission 185931) | Vadose zone soil fungal communities from Angelo Coast Range Reserve, California, USA - CZODoug2_1_08_16fungal (PacBio error correction) | ecosystem: Environmental > Terrestrial > Soil >... | reverse complement strand
TCTCCCCCCACGGTAGTTCTCTGGTTTTCTCGCGTGCCCCCTGGCCCGGGGATTCAATAACACGTACAAAAACGGACTATTTTCCCCCCTGGAAAACCTCCTGCCCGCCTTTGGCCACACGGATGCCAACCTTCACGTGACCCCTTGTGGTTTGCGCCACCCTCCCTGTGAAGTCGGAACAGTCTTTCAATAAAAAGACCTTTCCTGAACCCCGAAAACTTGCTTTTTGCATTCGGAAATTTTTTTTTCAGGGGTTTTTTTCTCTTGCCGGCCTGTCGTTTCCCGATTTGATTTACCGTTTTTGGCGGATTTTTCTCTCCCTTGAATGATCGCTCCCGGGAAAACGGAACAACAAAAAAAACCAGACCAAAAAAAAACAAACAAAAAAGAAAACACCATAAAGAAACACCCCCACCCCCACAAGTCAACCAAAAAAACCCCAAAAAACCCATCCCCACAGTTTTTCTTTAGCTATAATTATGACCCCATTCTTGCGGTCCCCCCGCGCGTGCCAAGGGCCCCTGCCTCGGTCTTCCCCCTTTCCCCATTATCCTTTTTTTTGCCCCAGATGGGTCCTCAATGTTTTGGACCCTGCTACCCCAAAAAAGTGCTTTAAACAGGGGGTTGCGTCTCCCATGTTTGTCCCTGGACGATTCAGGCCTCTCTTTTTGCCTGTATTTCTCCCCTTCTTCTTAAACGAGTTCCTTCTTACTGTGGGTCAGGTTTTTTTATCCTCGGTCCCCTAATGCGGGCATTACCCTTCCTTTCCACCCCCAAAAGGACCTTTAAGTTCTAATGTTTTTTCGGCACAAACGTTTTCCGACAGAATGTGACTGTGATTCGCCACCCCTTCCCCCGAGGGGAACCAGGTTTTCCGGCCCGGAATTCACCCCCCTGCTTTGCTACAACCCCGCTTCGTTTCCCCCCGGAGCCCCTCGTGCTCTCCTCCGTCCGTGTTTTTTTTTTTAGAGATTCTTGTCAGTCTCCGCTGCCCTTTGTTGACTCTGTCTTCCCCTACCATTTGCCCCGAAATGGGCTCTGCTCCATGGCCATGTCTTTTTTTTTTTTTTTTTTTAGTGAGCTAACTACAGGGTTTTCCCGCATTGTGCCCCCCTTTTCCTTCTCTGCTCTTCGTATTCCTGTTGTGGACCGTTCCGTAGTGAGCGCGGTCGCTTCCATGACTTTCCTGTCTCTCCCCCCTTCGTGCTTTTTTTCCCTCGTCTTCCTCCTTCTTGCTTTTCGCCGCGTTGTTCTTTCTTTAGGTTTTCTTTTTACATGGTTCAGATGGGAGACCCCGATGTTACGCGTTTTTTTGATGCTCATCTCTTTTTTTACAAGAACCCACTTTCCTTTTCCGTTCCCCCCCGGTTCGCCAAAAGCTTTTTACAACGCGGGTCCTTTCTGGTCGAAGACTTTTCCTGTTACGAAGGACTTTTTTTTCTTTTCCTGAGTCCTTTCCCTGATGTTCCCCGCGGCTCTCCCTTTCACATTTGTCGGGTGGTGCTTTCCCAAATTATGTTACCTGTTGGGTTCCCCCCCTCCCGGCGCCCTCCCTATTTATGCCTAACCCCGTTGATTGTGTTTCCCTGTGGTTCGGTATCCCTCCGTTCATTCCTTCCCGGTCCGATCTTCTTTTCTCATTTCAGGATTGGTCTCAGGCAAGTCTCCCCGCAAAATTTTCATGCGTCCCGAAGAATTCTTGCCCGCCCCACATTGGCTTCAGTGAAGAATTTTCTTCTATTGTGATTTGCAGTCTTCCTCTCTGGTCTTTGGGCGGTCGGACCGCCCCCGCGTCACGTTCACTCGGACCCTGGACTAATCCTTCGTCTAGCATTCAGGCCCGACCCCCTTCGAAGCACCCGTCACTTCACGGCAATTTGAAAAATTGGTCTTTTTTCAAAGTTTTGTCAGGCCCCCCCCCCCCCCTTTTTTTTGCTGGCGGTCCCCCCCTCTTTCACACCCCCGGCTTCAGCATGTGCACTATGACGTTAGCATTCTCTGGCACGCATTTAGAGGGCCCCCCAGTTCCCCCACCCTACTTTCCCGCGCGCCAACCAGTTTTTCCAAGTTTCCTTCTGCCGGACATCTTTTGCCAGCAAAACCCGACGAAGACTTTCCCCCACCAGTTCCCCTTCCCCCCCCATTCCCCACATTTTCCCACTGAAACCTTTAACTTTTTGTTCTCTGGAATCTCCTCTTTTTGGGGAAACCTTCGGGCAGGTCTCCGGACATTCGTTGCCAGATGCTCGCGAGGTTCCGCGTTTTCTGTGATTGTCCCTTCGTTGCACCCTTTTTTCCACGCCCCCCCGTTTTTCCAGATTCTTTTTCCCCCTTCACAGGTGCGAATTCCCCTCTCCCACTGTCTCCGCTGGGGATTGCTTTGCAACACATCTTAATTGGACTCCCCTCAGCCCATGCTTTCCCCCCTCTAGTAACCCTCCTACCTCTTCCTCATCTGAGCACCTTGTCTTACCGGCTTCAGAAAAAAGAATTCCCTGTCTTCGAAGCGGCCAGATTCCTTTTTCACAGAACATATTATTTCATCCTTGTTTCTACCCTTTTCCTTGGTTTCCCCCTCCCTTCCCCCCCAACGCCGGTTGGCGCTTACTTCAGCAAGACCAGTGCCTCTGGGGGCGTTCCGCTGGTATGCCTTACTCTGTCTTTTGACCACCCCGAGATGGTTCCCTTTCTGTGAGTGGACCCTTCCCCAAGTCCTTTTCCTCTCGTCGCCAGGCCCCTTCCCAGTATTGGCGGCTGCCCCCTGCCTCCTTATTTTCAGCATCTACATTCACAGGGGTTCCTTTGGTTGAGCACGCCTTCATCGTGTTTTTCCTTCCCTCCACCCTTCCCCTTTTTTTTCCCGGCGTCCCAGTGTTACGTCATTGTCTTTCATCTCTTTCTTTTCATTACTTCCCGGTGTTGTGTGTCTCCTATAGGTCGACCCTTTCTCTTTTTTTCGCCGAACCAAGTTTGTCTTTTTTTTTGATTAACCGATTTCTTTCCTGTTTCTCATAATCCACCCCCCTTCTTTTGAAGTTGAGATGTGCTTTGGGCCTGAAGGAGGCTTTTTTGGCTCGCCCTTGGGCGTTGGCTGCGGACGATGATTTTTTTACGGCCTGTCGACTTTCCTTCGCGTGTGTTTTTTTTTTTCTTTTTCTAAGTCAGGCCCCCTTCTTTGTCAACGGCCTTCGGGCACCTTGGCTGCTTTTTTTCCGCGCCTTACGCGTTCTAATGGAACACAGGAATTTTTCTGCCTGGATGCTGTCTGGATTTTCTGCTGACCTTGATTGGCCTCGATCCGAATTCTTTATGTCGGCTCTCCCCCTTTGCTCATCTTCTTAGTCTGAGTCCGCGGGTTTCTCCTGTGTATCCCTTACCTTAGTCAAACTTGCCTTTGGTTGCAGCTGATCCACTTTGTCTGCTTGGATTTTTCAATTTCGCTGCGAGTGTGCGCCAAGGGCCGTTTGCCCTTTTTTTTTCACCCGAGGTTCCCCGGAAATCACCGTCCGCTGCCCCACTGCCTTTTCGCATCTGGGTGCCCGGTGATCTTCGGTTCTGACACGCCTTCCCAAAAATTTTCTTTCTGATTCCAGATCACTTCCCTTTTCAGTTGACCTCCTTTTTCCCTGTTAAAGTGGTGACACTTTTTGAAGTCTTTCCTGTTTTGCTGGCTGAGATTTTTCGACGCTGCCGATTTGACCAATTTTGGGCGGCCGTTTCTTCCCCGCTGGGGCTATACCTTACGATTTTCCGACCCGGACGCCTGCCCTTCTTCTTTTTTTCTGTCTGAGCGTTGAATCAGCGTACTCCCCAGCCCTGGGGGTCCTTCTTACACTTTGGCCCAAATTTCATTTTCTCTTTAAGTGCTGCGGCGTTTTTTTCATGTTCTTTCTTAGTTTTTTTGCCTTCCTTTTTTTCCTGCTTGCTTTTTTCTTTTCGACCGCGTCCAGAGAAGCAAACCTGCCCCTCGATAACCCCTCAACTTATTTCATGTTAGGTTTCGTTTCAGATGCTTTCGGGTTTGCACCTGTCTACTCTTCCCCTGCTACGCGTCGAATTTCCCCCCCCCTCAAATAGACTCCTCGCCGGAAAAAAATCAATCTGCCGATGTTGTCCCCGCAACAATTCCCACCTTTTTTAGTACAGACAATTTTTTTGCCTTGGATCCCTCTCGTGTTGCTGTTTCCCTGCGTGTTGTCCCCGACCAATGAACCTGGCGGAGGCTGGTCATTTTTCCTTTGGGCCGGAACGAAGTCTCGCTCCGTAACAGGGGTTGGGCGTAGAACCTCTCTGGCCGAGATTTTTCCTTCTGGGAACTCTCCGATCTTCCCTTTTTTTCATTTTTTTTTCATTGGCCCCCCCCGACCCGATGGAGAATCCCGACCAATCTGCGTGTCTTCATTTTCGTTTCTCCAATCTTGTCCACCCTTACGGGAGGCAGCAACCCCCCCAGCCAATCAGATCTTTCTGGACTAAGAGTCACCCCCGAGACGGCGTGCTCCAGGGCTTCCGCTCCCCATGGAAGCGTCAAGATTATTAACCCGCGAGGGCACACCAGGAATCCGTTCTCGTTTAGGGACACTCTTCCCATTCTTTCTTCCCCCCCCTTGGGATTTTCTTTTCCCCCTTTTATTTCTGACATGCCCTTAGTAGAACTTTTTCGTGGGGGCATGGTATTTTTTAGACATCCCAGTGCCGAGGTCGCCTTTATCCTGTAAACCCCCCTTCTTTCGCTTCCCTTCTTTCTCTCCTCCCTAACTCTTTTCTTTTTTAGCGCAGTTTGAATCCGGGGCCGTAACGGTCTCTTTTCGAAGTTTGCGAGTCGGGAAAACAGTTCCCCATTCTGCCTTTGCCTGTGGCGCCTCTCCCCCTTTGCCCTCTTATTGCGTGTCCCCCTCTGGTAAGGCGACTTTTTGCCCGACATAACACCGCCACGGTACTTGTCGCACAAACCTTTCCTCCCCAGGTCCGCTCCCTGCCTGTCGTCTGGTACACCATCCTATTTCTGTGCCAACCCCCCCATGTTTAATTTTCCTTGTCGCGAGTCACCTTTTTTGTAATCCTCTTGCCCCTCCAAACATGTTTCCGGAACAACGGCCGATCCCCCCCCCCTGCGCTTGTGTTTCGGAGGCCGCCAGGAATTTGTTCCCTCTGCTAAGAACCCTTACATATTACGTCGTTGACCCCTAAACTACTCCCCGCGGACTTTCCCCCCTGGGTACAAACACCCCTCCCAGTCGGCGAAAACTTTTTCCACAAAACGGTCCTTCCCCGGCAACCCGGCTGAGTTTTCAGTTCGATTTTCCTGATACTGTTCCTCTTATTTTTTTCCATGTTTCCCAAATTCCTCCTCAGAAACACTTTTTTTTTTTTTTTTTTGGCGAAGTTAGGAGGTTAAAAAGCCTCCTCGGTTGTAGTGTATTTACTTCACTCATGTTAGATCTCCGAATCTACATGTTTTCGTCCTCTTCCCCCTTCTACTCATTTCTTTTGTTCCTCGGAATCTTCTTCGTAAAACCAACGGTTCGTCTGTTCTCCGTCTCCCATTGCCGGGATTTTTACCTAAACGACACACCGTAGTCTTTTGATTTAACCTTCCCTCCCCCCCCCTGCACCACCCTTTCCCTTATTCGTTCCGTTGCCCTTTTTCCCCGTTTCGCAAACTCACTCATGAGCGGAACATATCAGGGAAAAAGAATTCGACTTCCCAAGGAATAGCCTTCTTCAACCGTTTTTCAGTTTTTTCTCTGCACGGCCTGCGGTTCCCTGTGTTGGTTTCCTTCAGTGCGGTTCCCTCTGTTCGTCCTGGTACCCCACGTCAACCACAAACGACAACAAAAAACAAAACCACCAACACCAAAACAAACCCAAAGTGGAAAAGTTAAAACCAACAACTTTCTTAGCTCTACTTCTTCCAAATTTTGCGGGGGGGGCCGCTTCGGCCCCCAAGAGGACTATGGTCCGTTTTCTGCAAACATTTTTTCGAGTGTTTGACGTGGACTGGACACTTCATTGTTGTTCCCGTCGACCCTTCGGGCTTTTTTTAAACAGGGGGGTTTGCGATATCAACCGGATGTCCGACGATTTCAGGTTCTTCGGTGTTTCAACTAGGTTTACCGAGTTCTTTCTTCCGTGGCAGTTTTATTTTTTTTTGGGCAGAAAAAAGCGCCTTAACAAGCTTTCTCCCACTTCCTTTCCCTTGGGATTTTTTTCTTTGTGCGCCCCTGTTTCAGTACCCAAGAAATGTGCCGCTTTCAAGCGTTTGACAAAACTTTTTGTTTTTCCTTGCGATTCCTTCCCCCGCGGCCCCCCCCCCAGTACCCTTTCGCGTTCGATAATCTTAAAGGCGGGGCCCGCCGCCACCTGGTTTATCGTTTTTGCAGACGGACTTGGAAGATGGTCTTTCACCTCCCTGCCCCCCCCCCCTCACTTTGCTTCGAATACATGAGGAATTGTCCTTCTTCCGGAGCAAGCCTCAAGCACAAGGGGTTCTCCAGCGGGCATCTTTTTGTCCTCTCTTCTCTTATATTACTTGGTAGTTTTGTCCCCCCGCGCTGTTAGAGAAGGCTTCGATTAAATGGAAAAGATTTTCCTGAGAACTCACGGCCTTGGTGGGGCCCCTCTTTTTTTAGTTTCTTCTCAGATATGGGCTGAGCCGTTGTGGTCTAGTTTTTTTTCGCCTCCTTCTTTCAGATGTATCCCTGCCCACACCCGTTGTTTTCTGATTTATGCTCATGGGTTTTCCCCGAATTTTTCATTCTTTCTTCGTAGGCTCTCCCCCCAGAGAGGAGTACTCCCTTGGCGGCAGGGTGCTCTCGTCCGTTCCTGGACGGGGTCTTTTCTTTTCGGTTCCTTCCCCCCTCATGCTTAACCGCGCTCGTTTTTCAGTTGTTTTTTGTTGGGGATGTCCCCATCTGGAACAGGCCATTTCTTGCGCCCTTTTCTCGCGCCCCCAGATCCTTCTGACCCCGTTATTCTTTGGCACCCGGGTGGCGGATTTTCTTGACACCTTACACTTTTTTTCTCCCTTTTTTCCGTTTCTCTTCTATGGTATTGAGGAAATTCTCCGGCCATGATAAGCACAAGTAAGCACCATTTTAGCCTCCTCATTCCTCTGGGGTCGGCCGACTTCATGAAGACGTATATTTGTTAGCTATTTTTCCCCAAGTATTGCTCTTTTTTGAGGGCGGTCTCTGATTAACCCGATTGCGCCATTCCTTCTTTGCAACCCCCCTGGACTATCTGATAAGCAATGGCTCCCAGGACCGCATCCCCCCTGAAAAAGTCACTCTTCAAAGGAACTTTTTGCCCTGGTTTATCAGTTTTACCCCAGTCGTTGAGGGAAACCTCTCCACCCCCCCAACGTTTTGCTTCATGCGGAATTTTTTTTCTTTTTTTCCATCGTTTGCCCGGTCAAGAGTCTCCGAGGCCACCACCCCAACTCTTATGTCTTCGCGGGACCCCCCCCCAGTTTCCCTCGGACAGCTTCGTTGCCCTACAGCACTTTTTTTTCCAAAACGGAAAGTCACCACCAGTCCCCTACCAATCTTTCAACGCGGGCAACTTCACCTTTGCCTTGACTTTTTTCTTCATCTCGAAAATTTTGTGTGGCCAAACCCTGGTGATACCTTCCTTTTTTGGCTCCGGCCTTCCCTGCAATCGCGTGGTGGGAAAGGGCGGGGTGTTTCTTAGTCAATCTTTTTTTCCCCTGGGCCAAATTTACATATTTTCCCTATTCTGGTTTTGCCGCCCGACAGCGAAATCTTTCCCTCAAAAACGCACCGCTTTTTTCTGATGCGGCACCCCTCCCTGGCAATTTCTAGGGTGCTAGACGCACAAAGGGCCTTCAACCCTCGGACTCTTCCCCCGTTATTTCGAAACTGGTATATACCCCCCTTTTCCGTCAGAAAGCATTCGGGATATCCGAAGTGCGTGCCTACGGCAGGCCCCCCAATGCCTCTTTTTCCTCCCTGTTTTCCCCTAAATTGGTCCACCTTTTGTCCCCCCTTTTCTTTACGTCGAGCCGTGCCACGGTGGTTTTTCCCCGGCAGGGTTTTTCTTTTTGCTCGAACTTTTCATGGATCTTTTTTCTCTTGTTTTTGCTGGAAACCTTTTTTTCCCCCCCTTTGTCGGCAGCCACGCCGAATTGGCGTCGCCAAAGTTCCCCTCCTTCTTTACAGCATCTTCCCCTCAAAAGGGGCCGGTTGGTCCCCTTAAGAGAGCAACTCACATTTTCTCCAAACGCACCTCCTCTTTTTTTGGCGCCCCCGCTTGCTTTGTGTTTTCTGCGGGGTTTTTTTTTCCCTCTCTTTCCCCTACCTCTTGTTGTGTGTTTCTCTTCGATGAAGAAGGCTTCTGCAGTATGGTTTGCAAGTTGGTGACTTTTTTTTTCTCCCCACCGAAATGCGTTGCTCTCTAAGCCCGGCGCCCCTGTGAGTGAGTCCTGGAAAGAAGTTTTTTATTTGGGCGGGACCGTGCCCTGGGCGTTGGCCTCTTCTTTCCCTTTTTCCCCGGTGGACGTTCTTGCCAGTTCTTTCCCTTCCCCTCCCAGCTGGGAAGGTCCTCGGGCTGGCTGCTCGTACAAAGCGGCATGTCACAGTCTTTTGATTTTTTCCTTTTCAAGCTGATTGTTTTTGCAAGTTTCTTCTTCTCTGGCCGCTCGATTTCTCGGAATTTCTTTTGGTTTAATCTAGTTGCTCAGACTGGATTTACTTTTGTTGCCGAGGCTGAGGTTCCGTTAGTTTGCATTTTCCCCATTGCACTTCTTTTTCCGCGATTCCCAGTTTTTTTTCTTTGCGATTCACCTTTTTTCCCACGCTGTCGGCCCGAAGCTGCCCTTGCCGTTGCCACGTTTGCACATCTTTCAGAAATAACCTTGGTCTGCCCCCCCCCCTAGCTTGCAGCATGGGGCCTCCTTTTTCTTTTGTTTATTTTCCCCCCCAAAGTCGAGATTCCAGCCCGGGCCAAGGTTCAGTTGACCCTTGGACTTTGGTTAGGTGTGTCCCCCAACTGGTTTGAGTTCGTTTTTTTAGGCTCATTTGAGTCGCCCCGCCTGACGCTTTCTTGAAAATTTTGCGGGTCACCCCCGAGTTGTGGGGCATGGGCTTTTTATTTAAGACCTCTTTCGCAGCGATGCGAACCCTTTTTTCATAGTTCTGGCTGAAGTCCCTTTTTTGCCAGGTTCCTTTCAGCAATGTTTTTCCCCTTTCCACCCCTTTTCATGTCGATTCGGTGCTGCGGCGGTTTGATGCCATGCATTCCCCTCTAGTTAGGGGTTTCCACGGCTTACTGTGGGCTCCCTCCCGGTTTTCCCCGACCCGTAACCCGAGCAATGTACTTAAATTCCCCTAAACAATAGAAAACTTCTTCCTTTTAGTAGGGGCCCCCTTCCCCTTCCCGGACTACTGATTTTTTGCTTACCTTATTATCCCTACATTCGAAGGGATCGGCCGGAACCCAGATCTGCCGATGAAGTTTCCGCACCATGCCCCTTGTCTCACCGGTTGTACACCTATGCGCACTGGCGGGCCCGCTCCGGTTTTTCCATAAGTTGCTTTTTTTTTTTTTCAACCGCATTTGAACTGCTGACGCGGGTTTCATCATGATTTTTTTTTCCGAAAACCGAATGCATTCCTCCGTCCAGGGCACTGGCTGTTTCTTTCCTTCGGTCGTACTCTCCTTTTTGCGAACCTTCTTTCCCTGAATTGTTTCCCCCCCACCGATGAAGCCTTCCCACAGGCCCCAATCTTTTTTGTATTACATCGTCCTCCTTCTGAACCATGTACCGGGCAAGAAACCACCTCCCCCCTGGTCTCCCTCCACTAAGCGCGTATGGGCCCCCCCCCCCCTCCCCGACGGGATTTGGCTTTTTCAGGTCCCCCCGCTCCATGGGAAGCGAAACTGAGTTCATCCCCGCACTTGAACAACAAAACCCACGGAATTACTTCCTGAGGCGGGCCCAAAAGATTCCCATGCGTGGATTTGCGGGCTTTCTGCTCCTGACACAGACATGGCCCATGTACTCGAAGGTTTTAGTGGGGTCCTGTTTTTTGACGAATCTCCAATCTTTCCGCGGTCGCCTCTGTTAAAGATGCTTATAACCCACCCGCGCGCGGGCTTTTCCGATTGATCTCCGCCGGAACCTAACTCGTTTGTATCTGCAGGGGTGAATTCCCGGTTGCCCTTCAGGTTCTCCATAAGTTTGTCGAGCGCGGCTCCTTGCTTCTATCCCTGACTGTTTGGGATCCACGAACTGCAAAAGGTATTGCTTTTTCGGGCGGTAAGGATCTTCCTTTCCCTCCCATCAAACCCCTTTTGCTCCGTCTCTTTTAAAACTTTTTAACGACCTTTTTCCTCCCACCAAATTGCCTGAATCGTCGCTTAAACCCTCGTTGATCGCACCCCCCTGTTTAAGCACCCCGAGGGTCAAACCATTGATTTTTTCATCCCCCATCCCTGTTACATGTTGACCCTCCGATTCAGGTTTGCGCCGGCGCCCCCCAGGAATTTGTCGATTATCGCTAAAGAAACCTGGTCCATTCTTTTCGGATCGATCTTCCCAGGGATAACTTGGAAACCCCGGCCGGGACGTTCCCCCCCGGAAACCGCATTTGCAAATGTTCAAAAAAGGGTTCGGACGGCATCTTTTCCTGGTTCCTTTTCATTTATTCCCTGAGACTGTTCCCGCTGATTTTGCGCTAGCCCCCCCCCCTGGTTTCAACGATAACGGAAAGCCGTCCAAATGGTTGTAGTAGTGTGTTTCTCTCACCTGCTCTTTTTTTTCGTTATTCCTTCATGTACGAGACCCCCCCCCGCCTTACCTGTTTCGCAGCG
>Ga0179593_1546181_pt1 | contig 10833 bp, 10 predicted proteins | sample CZODoug2_1_08_16_FD_185931 | JGI IMG/M metagenome (GOLD analysis project Ga0179593, IMG submission 185931) | Vadose zone soil fungal communities from Angelo Coast Range Reserve, California, USA - CZODoug2_1_08_16fungal (PacBio error correction) | ecosystem: Environmental > Terrestrial > Soil >... | reverse complement strand
ACTTAATTTATACATTTTAAGGGTCATGAGCTCTCTTGGTTAGGCCCCATCTTGGTTCATTTCCGTCTCAGATTGTTTGTCTTCCTTCGCGACATGACCCCCTTTTTTTTATCTCAGCCATTTCCCCCCCCCCTCTCCAGCCCTCCAATTTCCCCTCCCCTTTTTTTTGGGTTTCCCTTCTTTTTTTTCCGCACCTTCACAGAAGAAGTTCGAAAATTGAGCCCGGACAGTTTCTCCCTGGTCCACAAGCACATTTTAGTTTCATTTGATTCTTTCCCTGTTTGTTTCTCTGATAGACTGGATATTTATGGAATCTTCTGTCTTCCCTCCATGGCTATCCTTCCATACAGCGGGGTGAGTCATTGCTTCTCCATATTGGTGGACCTTCTCCCCCAAGGATTCTTCAGAGAGGTTCGAGGGTTTTTATGTCTTCTTTTTTTTTAGAGGATACGCGCTATCCCAATTGGCGCTCATAGCGATCTCGGTCTCTACGGCCTTCCCCTTTTCCTTCTCTTTTAAACCTTTTTTTTTCCCATGTTTTCGCTTTCCTCTAGCGGGATACATTCCTTGTAATAGAGCGATTCTTCGTCCCCTAACTGATTTGGTTTGTGTTCTTTTGTATATCGTATTCCTGTAATTAAACGATTCCTTTCCCTCCAGACCCTTCGAGTTCATCACTACTTTTTGTGTTATATTTGTCTCGGCCATTTCCTACGACCACTGATGCTAGAGAATGCACATGCAGTTATCGGCGGTATCTGTTTTTTATTTTTTGACTCCCTAGGAGTCAGATCATCTCTTCATTCGCTCGCTGGTTTAAGCTATTTCTTTCTTATCGCATTTTTTCGCGGGGAGTACGCTACTTCTTTTTTTATTTCTAGGTTATGTCATGCCCTTTTATGATGCCAAGGTTGAGACCGTATTGCTGTGAGTCCCCTTGTTATTTTCTTGCTCTCTCTTGTTGATAGTCTCTGTTCTCTACTCCCCCCCCCTCCTATTGCATTGAGCCCTTTGTGTTGCAGTTCTCTTGATGTTCCCCCGATGTCCGTCAAAGTCTCCTGTAAACTTCATTAGTCTTGAGATGTCCCAGTTTTCAGGTTCCTATGGCGTGGTTTCGACTTCCTCACCCGAGATCTTCTTCCTCCCGTCTCGTGTCTTGATTTTCAATTTGCTGCTGTTCTCTTTTTTCCTCTCCTTCTGGCACGAGTTCTGCGACCTCCCTCTCGGCCGGGATTTTTTCTTGTAGTATTCGTTTCTTTTGCCTCATAGGAAGCTTTGGTCTTGTCTTTCCTTGAGTACCTTGCGATTCCTTTCTTTTTTTACAAACCGCCCTTGCGCCGGTCCTTTTTAGCTCTTTGACAACTGTTATAGGAAGCTTAATGGTAAGTGGAATTTCCTCCTCTTAGGTTTTATAAGAACCAACCCTTTCCGTTGATGATTGTCTGTTTTTTTTTCGTCCTCTTTCTTTTTCGCCGAAAAACTGTTCTTCCCCAGATGGCCTTTCTCGCCTGTTTCTCAAAGCCAGTTGTGCAAGGCGTCTTCCCTGCCCGCGACGTGCTAGGGTCTGTTTCGTGATCCGTTATTTTTCGCATCCACGTTTTCTATTCCTGTATCGGTGCCTCGTCCTGATTTAGAGTTAGTTCCGCGCGCTCTCGTTGAGCGCCCATGATGGCCGATGAATTGATTGCCTTTTTCCTTTTTTTCCTTTCATTCTTTTTTCCTTTTTCCCCCTTGAGTTGAGAGTTTTTTCCCTTCTCCCCATCCAATCCTTTGAAATTGACGTCCATTTTTCTAGGTTGCTTTTTGCCCGGCAGCGACAACAAGTGAAAGGTAGTTGGTTACTTTCGCGCGGTGTTAGCGGAAGTTGCCCCTTTATTTCTTTTTCGCGGGAAAGTCGCCACCCCGTTTTTTTAGTCTTAGTCTCCATTTAACCTCTCTATCCCCCCTTTGCATTGCCCTTTTTCTTTTTTATGGTCCCTATCTTTACCGATCCTTTTTGGCTGGCAGTCTGTATCCTTAGGATTCGCCAAGGTTTGAACTCCCTGGCCCCTGAGAGTACGATACTGTGAATTCTTAATTTGCCTCTAACCCAGTGTTTCGCGGTCCTCTTCCCCTGGGCCCCAATCCGACCCGAATTCGTTATGCCCTGTTCCCTTTTATGCAAGATGCATTACCGACAAAGTGTTTCTTCCCCCCCATCCGACTTTGCATTCAGGCGATTCTCCTAAAAAATTTTTTTCTCTGCCGTTCCTGCTGTCCTCTTTCTTAGTCAAATGGTTTTACTTCCGCCCCCCCCTCCGTTTTAAGGGTTTCTCGTTTGTTTCCCTCGCCTCCCCACTGTTGTTTCCTTTTTCTTAAGATTACGTCCTCCTTGAGCCGGGCAAACGCTTCGGCGCGTTTGAGATGCCGTGGTGCCGGCTCGATGAGCAGGTCACCGAATTATAGCGGGTGCCCCCCCCCTACCCTCTTGTTTGGCCGTCGCTGATGAAGTCCTGTCTTCCCAAGTCGTGGCTTTCTGCGTCCCTCCCCTCTCAGTTGCTCCCGCCCAGCGAATTTTCCTTGCTGTCTCCTTTTTTCGAGAGCGTGCGCATGCAGCGCTTTCCTTCCCAAGGACTTTAGTCTTGTCTCCCCTCACAGTGTTGATGCTCTCTAGGAGACTTCTCTGTATCCCTTCCCCGTTCATTCCATCCTCCCCCCCCCCCCCTTGGAGCGTCTCCTTACGTCGCGTCTTTCTGGCGTGTGAGTTCAAACTGTTGAGCCTTTCGCATCCCTCCCTGCTTTTTCCCATCTTGAAAAATGACAAGGATCTAGAGACTGCACGCATCCCCCACTAGTCGTTGGTTAACTCTTGTCAGACTTCGGTTTCCTCCCCTTTTTCATCTCGTCGTCGTCCCGCGGCCGAATTGTGCCCGGTCTCTATTCCTAAATTTCCTAGGGACCCCAACCGTATGTCAGAATAGGTCAACGCTGCCAGTTTCAGCCTTTCTGGGGGCTCCGATGGTCAACTGCCAAGTTTACCGCCTTCTTCTTTTATGCTCACGATAGTAGAATAGCGTTGAACTCCTCCTTTCCCGGCGTTTTATCTCACCACCCTTCGACTTCTCCCTTTTTTCGGGATTCAAGCCCTTTTTTTCCTCCCCTCTTTCATCAACGAATTTTTCTTTTAGGTGCTTTTCCCAATTCGGTTCGCCACCCTTTTAATTGACTGTCAAGACCTCCCCCCACATTAATCCATTCCGTTATTGATCGTCAAATGCATTGCGTTCACCCTGGCGTTAATCTTCGACGCATGTCCTCAAAGGCCGTTTGTTTCACTTAGACCAGGCTCTAAACCGATGTGGCCCTTTAAATGAAGCTTGCAATGAGTATGACTTCCCTTTATCCCCCCCCCTTCCGAAATCACCGCCGTTTGGTTCCTTTATTTTACACAGTACCTCCTGGATCCCCCACCTTCCTCTAGACCCTTCTCGCCAGCCCCCAACGCTGTCTTTTGCTCTCTTTTTTTCCTTTTCCAACAGCCAGCCGCTGCTTTCTGTCTTTCAGGTGCTTGCAGCTTTTTCCAACACTAGGTTGAGGAACAACTCATCCTCTTTTTCCAATAACTTCTCCGCCCATACCCCTTTCCCCTAAGCCCATCCCGTCCTCCACCCCCCAAACATCCTAAACGAGTCCGCCTCCCTATACCGCCCCACACTCTTTCTCGACGTGCCATTTTCGAGACTTCACGCCCCAGTCAGACCTTGCTTCTCCATGCTCTTTCCACATCCGCACGCCCGTCGCGGGTCACGACTGAGACCCAACCTGTTTATCGAAAAAAGTCGGGTTCACTGTCCTAGGTATTCGCCCCTTGTTTCTTCGAAGTCACCCTCCCTCTCAACACCCCTCAATCCAACGTTGTTTTGCTTGCGTCCTACGTCTCTACCACAGAGAAGGACGGTCCGGAGATTCCTGGCCCCCCCCGGACTTTGTCCAACGTGTCTTATGCGCGTTCCCCCTTTCTCCTCCCCCTTGCGACTTTTGATCACCACACCATTATCGCCCTTGAATTATGGAAGGAAAGACATTCGCACTGGTCTAGTGACCCCATTTCGGCCAAAGACTTACCCTACCTTTTGACCTAGTTTTTTCCCGAGGACTTTCGACCCTCTTTGGCGCTTTCACTCCACGAAATTTTGCCCATCCGTCCGAAGCAGCACCTTCCCCACCTTAGCCCTGGAATGCTTGAACCCAGATTCCTTCGTTTTTCGTAGTCCCCCTGTCTCCCGTTCCACCAAGAAATACATTCTATAAGGTTTCTCCCTCTGACTTCCCCCGTTATTTGAGCCATCCCCTTCAGTCACACCCACTAATCACTTCTCGCGGAGCACGCCCGCCGATTACATCCATCCCCAGAGCGATCTACTTTTTAAGATTTTTCATTCCTCAGAAGACCGTTCCCACCCTTTTTCACTATTGGCAATGTTTCAGACACTGCCCAACTAAGGAGCCCCCTATTACGTACGTTTTCTGCCCTCGCCACTCCTTCTCTTGAGCCACCGGATCTATAGGGAGGATACCAGCATGATCTTCCCGCCTTCCCCCCGTCAAAAAGGGTTCCACTTTCTCCTCTGCTTACCTTGTTCGCATTTTAAAATTTCCACTCCTATGATTCTTCTGGTTTGTCTTGTGCTGTCTTCTGTTTGTTTCCCCCAAACACTTATTTCTTTTGTTACTCTCGTTCTCCTGATGAAGAGAAGCATGTCATTAGTAGAGTTGCATTGTGACGTGATACTCACCGCCTCCCAACCCCCCCTTTCCTTCTTTTCCATATGAACCGCTTTATACAATTTTTTCCCAACCTCCCCTCTCTCCCTCCAAATTCTCCCCCTCCTCTCGTCTCCCAAGGCCTTGCCCGTTAGGAGACGCGTCGATTTTTGAGCAATCCTTTTGTTCTACTTATCTTCAAACCACACGACTCTTTACTTCCCCTCGATACCTCATTTTTATGTGCAGGGGTTTGTTGTGTTGTGGGGGGGGGTTTCCCCTCGTTTCTCCTTTTTTCGGTTACCGCTGTTACTTTCCCTCTAGACCCAATTGGTCGAAGCCGAATCCCCCTCCCATACAGCCCTATTCTCCTCGCAGTAAATCGTGCCGACCCCCCCCCCCCCCCCCCCCCCCTTCACCATGACTCTGTTTTTTGGACTTCTGTGTCCCTTTCTCCCTTTTTCCCCCCGGACCTTTTCCTTTCCTGCCTTGCGCTTACGACGGTTGGATAACCTTGTTTCAGCCTTTCTTCGAGGTGGGGTGAAATGGCTGATATCCACGTTTGTCTGCGTAAGTTGAGCCCAACTCCCCTCTTCCACCCCCTCCCTTCCTTTTCTCTCCCCCAAAATTTCTGATCGCTCTCCCTTTCCTTTCTGCACTCTTCTTTATACTTCTCCCTTCTCTCTCTTTCCTCCTCCTTGAGTCGATTACTAATTACCTTTTACTGTGGAAAGCGTCATGAGCGATTAATTGGTGGATACAATGCTTTTCATTTCGTTATCTGTCCGATTGCTCCCTTTCCTTTCTGCAGCAGTGAACCTTTGTCTCCTCCTTTCCCACCCCCCCACTATCCTCCCTGTTCTTTCCAAATTTTCCCCATCCTTTCCGCCCCCTGAAAAGACGTCGGGTTCCGTTGCCGGTGTCGATGCCTCCTTGTACCACAAGCCCTTGTGGTGGATCGTACACTGGCAACAACTGAGAGGTAGTCCTGTCTTCCTTCCTGGAGTGATCCGTACCCTTTCTCTATCTTTCCTTCCAGCTGTGGTCCTCCCTCCTCTTCTCCCTATTGAGGAGTCGGGCCCTAGCCCCCAAGATCGTTCAATTATAAGGTATCCACATGAGGCGTGTTTTTTTGGTTGAAGGCTAGACAAATAGTTTTTTTTTCCCCCCCCTCTTAGCTTTTTAGTTGGCGCTTTGCGTGTTTCGAAAGGTTGGTCAGACTGTTTTATAGGTTGACCCTATTTCTTGTATATCTTTTCGTTTGGGGGATAACTTCAGATTGGGGATTGTTTCTGCTGAGGGATTTTTCTGTCTCACTTCCCTCTAATGAATTTTCACCCCCTTCTTCCAGACGTCCGAGTGAAAACCCCGCTCTCCCTCCCGTTTTTTTTTTTCATAGGCTTTCAAAACGCGCCCTCATTTCTTTTGCTAGAGAATTTGCACTTGCGGAATCGGCGGTCTCGTGCTTTATTGAAAACGTGACTCTGGCGGTCTATAATTTCTGTATTCCGCTAGAGACGGGTCCCGCTCTGCTCTTTCTTTTTGATGACTTTGGTCAGCTGTTTTCTATCGGAGGTTTCTCATTTTTTCTTCCGTCATGCTTTTTTTTTTCTCGTGAACACCAGGTTGATTCGTGATGATGAGCAAGGGTGCTTAGAGAGAGCCGATGCGGCTAGTTACTGTTCCTGAGGTTTTCCTCCCCCGCTCCGTTTCCATTTGAGAATTTGTTGGTGCTTTTTCTGTGCTGCTTGTCGTCAGAATTTCATAAGAGTATTCTCTTGATGAACACAGTCGAGTTTTTTTTACATAAGTAATCCGACTCTTCTGCCCCTTGAGGCTTTTGTTTTGTCCTTGCTGTCCTGCGCCTCTCCTTCTCTCCGCATTCTCGTGCTGTTTCTTTTTACCGAGAATTTCGGCTTATGAATTCCGAGTAGTGATTTTGACTCCTTGGAGTGTTCTCTGAGCGATTTCCTTCCTTTCTCATGTGCTCTTTGAATTTATTGCCTTCTCCCTTTCGCTCCTCCTGAGTGCTCTTCCCCTTTTTGACCACTGCCGATTTCTTCAGTTCTTTCCGTCCTTCTTGACTTTTTCGATCTTCTTCCCCCGGAATCCCCGGATGATTCGTCTTGTTTTGTTCGATTTCGTTCTTCGCGCACCCGGGCGATCCTCAAGTCGCCTTTATCGCCTTTTTGAGCAAACTCCCCGACTTTTTTCCCATTTTAGTGCGACGTGCCTTCTTCTTGTTTTCTTTGATTCTATCTCCTCACGTTTTCTTTGGTAGCGGTGTTACTTTTTCCGGTTCTTCGATATATCAGGTTTTTCTTGCCGCGTTCCCGTGAGTTGGTAGCTGATTCCTGACTTTTCTCGTCATTATTGCTTGTCTTTGTTTCTCTTTTACTTTCCAGGGAGTTGACACTCGCACGGATCACTGCCCTTCAGCACTCCCTTCTCTGTTTTTCTTTTTGCAACGGTCTTTTGACAGTCTTGTTACTTTTCTCGCCTTTGTGTAGCTTGCCAAGTATTCTTTCGCGGTCCTGCAACCTTTCTTTTTCGTGGTTTCCCTCTTCTTTCTCTTCTTAAAAGAGCTCCTTTACCTCCCTTCTTGGGGGGTTTTTTTTTTTTTTGTGGTGTTTTTTTTTGTTTTTTTTTTTTTGGGGGTGTGGTTTTGGGTTTTGGGAGTGGTTGGTTGTGGGGTTTTTTTTTTTGTTTCTCTTCTTTTTGAACCCCTCTCTTTCAACCGATCCTTGGCTTCACATTCCTTTCTCGTGGGAGAGCCATTTGAAACGCTCCACTTGCAATGCTTGAGCAAGTACGGGGATGAAATTGGATTTCACCAGGGTTTTCGCCGGATCCCCTTTTCACTTCCCTAGTCTTTGCATACTTTTTATGCACCCTTTCCGTTTCTGTGGCTTTTCTTTCCTCTTCCCGTACTCCCCCCCCTCACGTTTGTGACTAGATTCCCCCAATCGCCTTCTTCCCAATGTCCCTCTTCGCACACAAACGGCTTCTCCTCCCCCGTACGATAGCCCTTCCTGATCAACTGGTTTTGATAGCAGCAACAAATTAAATTTTTCCCCCCTTCTGTTTGGGTCTAGGCTTTCTCTTTTCCCTTCTTCTCCTTACCTACTCCCCGGTTTGTGCTCGGCGCGTTTGCCTCTTTGCCCGGCTCGTGAGGGTCGACCTTTCTTGTGACCCCACCGCCGATTGCTTGGGCACTCTTCCTTTTCTACTTTTTTCCCTTTTCCCTCTGTTTACACTGGTCGCGTTGATTTTTTTTTCCTTGGGTCCTCCCTCTTCCCCATTTTTACTTTCCCCCTCGCCTCTTATGTTTTTTTTTTCAAATGGTGAGCGTGATTCTTTATGATTCCTGCGCTTCCCTTCAAAGATCTCCTTTTGCATCCTAATCCCTTTGTTTGGTGTTGTTTTTCGAGTCCCTCGAACTTCGTTTTTTTATCATAAACTCCAATCCCATTTCCCCCCCCCCTGTTCGCTGCAGCCTTCAGGCTTCTCCTCTTTTCTTTGTGAGCAACAGCCCCCCGCATCAAGAAACCCTTGTTTTCCAGACATCCCTTGAAAGCAGAGGTCATGCCTCCTTTTCTTCCCATGCATCTGCGTCTTGTCACCCGTCCCTTTCTTCTTGTTACATATCGCCGTACCATTAGTCCTCCACGAGCTCCGTTTGACCCGGCCTCTTCGGGTTCTGCTTCGAACGTTACCCCCCAACCTTCTTCCTCTTGTTCCCCAACCTAAGGGCGGTCCCCCTACCCGGTTGGGGGGCTGCGATAAACTGCCACTTATCGTCCTTCTGATGACATAGTACGGTTATTTCCAGCTGTCTTTTACATTAGCAGATTTCCGGATGGTGTTATCGAGGTTTCCTCCACTTTGTCAGATTACTTGCGTGGAGATTCAAGTTACGGGACTCCCCAGTTTCCTCCACGAATTCTTGTCTTAAGAAGGGATTTGGGGCAAAGAGGTCCTAGAAACGTGCTGCTAAGAAACTCCCAAATTCATCGTTTTTCTTTCTCGGTTTCCCGTCTCTTTCCAATTGTGCTATCTCCCCTCTCCAGCATTGCCCTCCCCCAATTTTTCTCGTATATACAAGTTTCTGCTAACCCCGTAATGCCTTTCAATTGAAGATCTTCGTTCTCCTTCGCCCCTCCCCCCCCCCTGAATAGAACCCCTTTGCTCTTTCCCTCTCCACGAATACTGTTCTCTTCCCCCTCTCCCCCCCCTCGCGCAAGGTTTAAACCTGTCACGCGTTGCTCCGCTGCCCTTTGCCCAACAGACCGCCTCAGGAGTCCTTTGCGTTTTTTGTTTCCCCTCCTGTTGAAACAAACTTTCCCAATGACCTCAGAACCTGTCATTTCCCCTAACCCCCCCCTCCAAACAAAAATCACCATTTATTCCTGTTTCAACGTCTTGCCTCCTTCCCTATACGCCTGACCTCCGCCGCCCCTTTGCCGACTGTGCAGTCTCGAAAGATGTTTTCTTTCTCTCAAAGCCACAAAATCTCCTTTGCACTTTTCGCCTTTTTCCTTCTTTCCCCATGTTTGCGTTTCCTCACCCAGGTGGCCTCCCTCCTTTTCTTTTCTTTTCCTCGCCTTTGGTTTTTGTTTTTTACCTCAATTTTCGACCACAAAGACACCGACGAATATCAACTGTGGCTTTAGGGAGGCCCCTATAGTCAGACGCCGCCAGTTAGTTCACTCCCTTCCCCTTGACGTTTTAAAAACCCCCTCCCTCCGATTCCCTGGCGTGCGAAAGGTTGTCACCGCCTATCCCTTGAGTATTCGGCCCGGACATCTCTCGGCGCGAGGCCCTCCAGCACCTTTCTTCCCCACAATCATAACCTTCCCATTTCTCTTCCTCTCTTGTGACTTTTTGCGGCTGAAAGCCTCGCACATCCATTAGCATCGAGCGAGCGTCGACAGCAGCCCTTCCTTCCAGTTCTACGAGGAAGCCCTTTTGTAGTCGGCACGCATATTCCTTCTGAAACGGGGTTGTTTTCCCCCCTCTTCTAAATCACCTCATTTTTTTTCTAAGTTGGACTTTTTGAAGCTATTACGGACAGTTATTTGCCGCCCCCCATTAGCACGGCAACCAAATTCTCAATTGCCAATTCTGTGTAGTGAGAACCGTGCAGATTACCTCCCCGAGAGCAGCTATACAAGTCCCTAATCAGCGACGGCCTCCACTTTCCCTCTTGCTTGGACGTGAAGACACACTCGAACCTATTTTTCCCCTCCGAGAGATTTGGTCAAAGCCGAGCACATTTGAATGATGAGGATCTATGGATAACAGCTTTGATTCATGTACCCCCGTCCTTCATTTTTACAGTGGACCCTTTACCCTATCCGTCCCCTTATTCCGTCAATGTGCCCACCCTCTTTTCTAGCCCTCCTTTTGGCGTTTGCTCCCCTTCTGAGATCTAACACCCCAACCACGTATTGTCTCGCTGTCTACGTTTTGTGACTGGAAGAGGGGTTCTGCCCCTTCTTTCCTTCGTAAGAGTGCTTTACCTCGACGATACCTCTCAGTCCCCCCCTCACCAATCTGATAGGTCAGCATCCCCTCTATCGTTCTCGGACATTTAAGTCAACATTTCAGCCCTCCTATCCTTATAACGAGTTTCACGTCTCTCCCTCCCCCGATTTTCTATTTTTTCCCCCCCCTATTTTTGTCTAGCCTTATTTTCCTCCCCACCACGCTTTTTCCCCCCCCCCGAACCCGAACTTATCTTCTGGTCGCTCATCTAGTATTTTTCGATTCGGGTTCTCCAGCTGCTTCCCTAGCTCCATTGGTATCTCCTCCGTTATCAAGTCCCCTTCCCTCCCTCGCTTCAGTTCCTCCTTGCCATTCAATTTCGCGGGCTTGTTACGGATGAACCCTTTCTCCTTTTCTGGATGTATCTTGACCCTTGAGATAAAATTTTTGTTTGGTTCTTTTTTGTTTTTGTCAATGGTTAGTTCCTTTTTCCCCCCTCTCTGTTCGAAGTAATGAGCACCAAAAACTTTTCAGCCCTCCTCTCCCCCTCCCGATCTGTCCCTCCACATCGTCCTGTTTGAAATTTTGACTGATGCACTTCGT
>Ga0179593_1509673_pt1 | contig 10833 bp, 21 predicted proteins | sample CZODoug2_1_08_16_FD_185931 | JGI IMG/M metagenome (GOLD analysis project Ga0179593, IMG submission 185931) | Vadose zone soil fungal communities from Angelo Coast Range Reserve, California, USA - CZODoug2_1_08_16fungal (PacBio error correction) | ecosystem: Environmental > Terrestrial > Soil >... | reverse complement strand
CTGTTTGCGTGTTCCCTGTCTGTGTTCTCAATAAGCGCCGGGTTTCCCCCCCAAATCGAAGACTTTGCCCCCCCCCTGCGTCTCTTTTCTGACGATTAGGCAGTGCCCTCTCCCCCCCCCTCTGGGCCCCCCCCACATTTTTCTGATCCCTACCCTTTGGTGTGGGAATTACCCCCCCTGAAAAACGACTCTTTCGTACGCTTTTTTTTTTTCCAAGGCTGCTCACTGCTTTCCCTAGAACGCAGAGGGTGTCCCAGCGCCAACCATTCCCTCTAACCCCTCTTTTCGCGGAGGAAGGCTCCTCGCTGCTTCTTCCTTTTGTTGCTCGTAGTTCAGGGTACGGCTTTTTTTTAGTTTCCCAGGGCCGTTTCTCTTCATCCTCTCCCCAGATTGTGGAGGCCCCCTTCCCCCTTTGGGGAAATTTTTCCAAATCTTTGTTCTTTCATTGTCGGGGAGGTTTTTTTTTTCGCGCAAGGGTGAGCCTCTTTTTTTTCTGCTGGGCTTTTTTTCCGTCCCTTCATAATTGTATTTCTGCTTCCCCTTTTTTCCTGTCCCGAGTTGTGATGTTTTTTTGCGGTCGATTTTCAGGTCTGATGATGCTTTTTTTGCGAGCAACACCCCCTTTTTTTTTTCGTTGTCATCGCGATCCCCTCCTCTTTCCTCGTAGAAGCACCTTCGATAGCGGTTTTCCGTTGGATCCCCCCCCGGTATCCCAGCTTCCCTCCTTTTGCCCTCCCCCATGTGACGTCCATTCCTAACCCATTTGCGGTCGTCCGTTGGCTCCCCCCCTCTTTTTTCTTTTTTCTGTTCCATTCGTTTGCCTGGCCCAATGGGATTGACCTTTTGACCAAGGTTTTTTGCATTTGCGTTTTCCCCCCCCAGAAATCCCGGAATCTGCCAGCGATCGATCCTCCCAACCCCCCTTTCATGAAGACACGCCCCCTCCCCCCTTCCATTCGGACTTTGTTTCCTTTCCCTGCGCCTTCCCTTTCCCGATTAACGTTGTTTTTGGTTGGTTTCTCCTCTCCTTTGCAAAAGTGTTCTGCGAGCGGCTTGGTGGTGGTACCTCACGGCGACGACGTTTACCCACTTGGCCGTTTTCTTTTCCTGTGTTGGGATTCCTCGGGACCCCTTCTTTTCCCTTTTTTTGAATCATGCCTCCCCACTCCCCATTGAGCTTTGGTTTTGAACTTTTTTCTTTCCATTCGTTCTTTCCCCCCTTTGGGGCGCAACCTGTTTTCCCTTCCCCATCCCTCGAACTTATTGTTTTTTTTCTTGCTCGCCGTCAGACCTTCCTTTTCGACGTTTCCTGCCGTTTTTTTGGGTCCCTCCCTTTTCCCATGTCTTTGTCCTTTCGGGGCTTACTTTTTTTCGTCCTTCTCATTTTTTCTTTTTTCTCTGTTTGGCCCTTTTTGGTTCTTGGCAACCTTTCCCCCGCTGGCCCAAATGTACCCCTTCCAGGCCTTTCCTTTGGGGGGGGGGGGGGCGCCTTTTTTCCCCCTCAACGTTACCTCCCATCCCCCTTTTCCTACCGTTCAATTTGACCCTTTTTGCGGCGGCCAAAAGTCTTTGCTAGATGTTTTTCCCCTCCTTTTTTTTTTTTTTCCCACGTACGAACCATTCTCTTCCCTTTCTATTTTTCGGCCAACTGTTCCGTTTGTTGGGCTCGCCTTCCCCCCCCTTCAATAGTTATAATCTTTTTGTGGTTCTTCCCCTTGCACGGTACCCTTTGCTTAATCTCAGGTTGCTTTTTTTCTCGAGGGCATCAGGACCCTTTTGGCGGGACGTCCGCATTTTTTTTTCCCTTGTCCGTAGGCGTGATTCTCCCCTGCGGCTCGTCCCCTTTTCTCGGGCCTTTTTTTTTTTTCGAAGAGTTCTTTTCTTTGGCGTCACCGTTTTTTCCGACCCCCCTTCTTTTTTTTCCTTCGTGCATGAGTTTCTTGGCTTTTTTCCTTTTTTTCCTCGGTCACAACGCTCCCGATCCGATGATTTCCTTTTTCCGGTGGGCAAGTACAATCCCTCATTTCTCCGATGTTGCTTGCCTTTTTTAGATCTTTCGTGCTTTTTTTTTTTTTTTGGCGATGAACTTTTTTCCACCTTTTTTTCATTCCTTTTTCCCCCTCCGTTCAATTCTTACGGTGGGGTTTTGGGTTCCTTTTCTGTTGCGCGTTGTCTTTTCTGCCCGCCTTCCCCCTTCCTTCGTACTCTCGATTTTTTTTTCTGGATGCGTCCATTTTGTGCGTTTTTGTGGGATGGTTCTTTTCCCCAGATCCAGGGCCCGCCCCCAGAACCTTTTTTTCTCCTCCTCCTTTGTTGTTTTTTTTAAGCCATGGGTCGGGGTTTTTGATCTTTTCCTCTCCCTCACCCCCCCCCCGTCAGCCCCCCCCCCGGGACCCCACCCCCTGGGGAAGTACTGCTTTTTTGCTTGCTCCCGGCCTTTTGACCGGGCTAGGTCGGCCATCCCTTTGCCGGCGTGGGACCTCCACTCTCTTTGTTTCTGACCCTCCCCTCGCCGCAAATATTCCCCTTTTTACCTCGGCCCGGGCCAAGCAAATCTCGCCCATCCCCCAAGACTTTGAGTTCTTTTACTTGCCCACCCTCACGCACACCCCCGGCCCTCGTGTTCGCGTGTTTTCGCTCCCCACCCTTCCTTTCCCCCCCCTCATCGGGGGCCCTATTTTGCGTCCTCCACTCTCCCCGCAATCTTTTGTCTGTTTTTTTCTGTTGCATAGGCAACCCTTTTTTTCGCAAATATGAATAACTTACCCCCTCGAACGTTCCCTGGACGAGTTTCTCGTTGCAATTCCCCCTGTGACACCTCCTTCACAAAATCGAATGGTTTTTCTTTGTCTTTTTCCTAGGCGGTATCTCCTGCGCTTTGTGACCCCTCTTCCTCCCTTTTTCCTTTTTACGGTTTTTTTTTTTTGTTGCACCACGGCGGGCTCTGATACGATTGAAGCGTTTTTTTGATCATACGACTTTCCCCGTTTTTCCCCCCTTTTCATAACCCCTTCGCGGGTTGCGTGCGCCCTTTTGCATCTCTTCATGGACTGAACGTGTCTCTCCGCATTCCCACCTTGAAACGTATTGCCAATCCTGGCAATGTTTGGAATACTTTTTTTACAGCCCGCGTCTCGCCCCTCCCCCCCCCCTTTGGGAATGCCGGTGTTTTTGCACGGTTTGTTCCGTGTTCCCCCGGCCCACCAAGCTGTTGTCCCCCCCACTGTTCCCTTTCCTTCGGAGAAGGCGCTTAACTCCCCCTTTCTTCCCCCCCCCCCCTAATATTTACAAATATCCCTCCTTTTCAAAAACTTTTTTTCTTCCTTAAACCCTTGACTTTCCTTTCTGGGCTTTTCCTTTCAAACGCGCAACCCTTTTCGATTTTTCTTGCACGCCCGTTGTAACCCTGTTTGGCGCCCACCTTCTGAAACTCGCGACTTTTTCGGGGTCCCCCTCCACAAGCTCCATGTGGCTGAGGACCCCTTTTTTTTCTTCCCCCCTTTTTCTCCCCTTTTCGAGGTGTTTTCCCCCCACAATTATCGTTTTTTTTTCCACCGGCCCCCCTTTGTCAGGATAGTCCGGGGGGCCCGTCAAAGTATCCTTATCACCAAGGGCGCTCCTTTTCCACAACACGGCACCCCATCCCCCAAACCCCCCACCCACACCCCTCCCTTTCATCGGCTTCCGTCTGCAGATGTCTGTCGGCCAGCACCCATCGTGAGGCGTGCGTTTGTCATGGGGGCCCGAACTTTTTTCCTTTTTGGCTCTTGTCTCCTCTTTCTCTCGTTGAACTGGGCCATTTTATATAAACCTTTTCCCCCTTCCTCCTTTCCTTTTCCCCTTCGTCGCCTGCCCCTTAGCAACGAATGAACATTCCTCCGTCGTTTTTTTCCACGACGGACCCGCAAACTTTTCGTCATGTTCTCCCTATGAAGCGTGGTTTTGTGCGGGCCCCTTTTTTTTTTTTTTTTCCGCCCAGCGCACCTTCCCCCCCTTTTTTCCTTGGGCTTCGAGTCCCCCGCTTTTTCCCGTGGTACCCCCGCCCCCGAAGAGAACTTCTTTGAAAAACGTTTTTGCTCGCGCTTCCCCCCATCCTTTTCCACCCCCCCTTCCCCTAGACTTGAACTGCACCCACAAGGCACCATCCATCAACGCGTCCCCCGGTCTTTCCTGAACTTTCACAGTGGTCTTCAGCGTCGACCCACATTTCGACTTTCATGCGAAGGGCCCTCCTTTTTCAAACGGCATGAGCGCCTCATGCTTCACGTTCCCCCCCCGGACAACCTTTTGCCCCCCGACCCCCACCCAGTCGCGGCTTCCCTTTCGGGCTCCACCGCTACGCGCTGATGGCCCCCTTTGGTCCCCCTTCCACCCTTGTAAACACTGGCTACCCCACTTCAGCCCTAGTCGGTCGGCTAGGGCTTTTCTCCCTTTTTTCTAGACCTCTGTGTCCCTCTCTCGCCTTTGCTCTTGCTTCTGCTCTGGTTTTTTTGAAATCTTGTTTCCCCACTTCGCTTGCACCAACCAAGCACAACCTTGTACGATTTTGATTCTGTAGTTTCCCCCCCTTTGTCCCTTTTTTTCCCGCTGAAGGAAAGTTTTTGGTTTGCCCAACGTCCCTCGGGCAAAATGCATTGACTCTTTTCCTTTGGGTGTTTTTCCTCAGGTTGGGGCGGACTTCTTCCCCTCAAAGCTCCTTTCTATTATCTGGCCTTTCCTTGACTATGATCGCGTTCTCTTTTTTTTTTTGACCCCAAAAAACGCTTCTTTTTCTATTTTCTTCTTTTTTTCCTCCTAATGACGTGTTGGTTTTTTTTTTGAGAATCCCGGGCGTTTGTGTTCGGCTCACCGCGCGCGCCCCCCTTCCTCCCGTGCCATCTTCCTCTCCTGTGAACTTTGCCCTCTTTCCCCACCCCATGAGCGCCGACCACCCTTCACCCTATTTCATGCAGTGCACCTTTTCCCCTTCCCCCCCGTCCCCTTTCCCCCTTTCTTTAGAAGGAAATTCCTTTTTTTTTTCCATTCAGTTTCTTTGATTTCAAACTTCCCCTTGATTGGTTTGGTTGTGTCCCTGCGTGGACCCTTCCAGATTTACAAACACATTTTCCTTCCCTCGGCTTTCGAGGTCATGGTCCCTTTTCCGGTCGGCCTTCCTAAGAAGACCTTTCTTGTCCCCTTCCCCCGCCTAGATTTCTTTCTTTAGCGGTTTTTTTTACGTGTGGTCGTTTACCATTTGAGCGCGCTTTCTTGTTGGAGACTACGAAGTTTCCCCCCGCACCGCGCCTTTGCTTTTCATTTTTTTCTCTTCGGTTTTTCTTTTCGCGGCAAAGTTTTTTTTGCCCCCTTTTTTTTCGTCTTTGTTTCTGGAATCGCCCCCTCCCCATTGGTAGAAGTCTCCCCCCCCCCCTTTTGATGCTTTTCGCTGCGCGTTTTGATGGGTGGCTTTATCAAGTTTTTTGATTTCTTGCCGTTCTTGCGAGCAACTGTTTCCCCCCTTTTCTTTTCGCGTTTTTTCTCCCCCATTCTTTTTTTCTCCCTCGTCGAGCAACTTGGCTTTTCCTTTTTTTCGTTTGCTTTTCTTCCCCCCCAGCTCAGGTTTTCCCCCCCCTTTTTTGCGCGCCTTCCAGACCTGCAGCTCGAAAACCTTTTGGAGGCGTTCCTTTCCACTCGGGTATCGTGATAGCTCCTTTTTTTTTCCATCGTTGTGGCCAGTTCCCAACGTTTTTTTCTTGAAAAAGGGAGGGCACTCGTTTTATACCAGACTGCCCCCCCCTTCCTTTCGACGAGCTTTCTTGGAAAGCCCGTTGCTTTCCTCGCACGCCTACACCTCATTTTTTTTCTTCCACTTCTGCTGCCATTCTCCCGTCCCTCTTTTCCCCGCGGTTGGTGGCCCTTTTTTTGTGTGGGTTTTCTTTTTGCAAAGTGGCGTCTTCGGGTCCCTTTGGTGATCTGCCCTTGACGATTTTTTTTTCTCCCCTCTTGAAAAAAACGACTTTGTGATTATAAGCTTCCCGCGGAAATTCCTGTTCCTCCTTCCCATTGAGCTTCCTTGGCCTTTTCCTTTTCCCTTTGCTTTCCTTTTCGGGCCATGCGGCACCCCCCCCTTTTCCCAAAAAATTTCGACCCCCTTCCCGGGGTTGTTTGTAATCCCCTTTCGGAAGTTTCAGTCGCCCCCTTGCTTGTGCGCCCTTTCTTTGTTCCTTTTGGGAATTACCTTTTTTAGGTTTTTTTTTTTTTTTTCCCCCTCGAATTATAATTCCCCCCCTTTAATTATCTGGTTTAACAGGTCTTTTGGTTTTCTTTTCACCGGTCGGTCCCCCGATGGAACTCCTTCTTTGCCCCCTGTGTTTTTTTTCCCGCGGCGTAAACTCTACATCCCCGCGGCAACCTCCCTTCCCCACTTTACAGTTCCCCTTTTCTGCGCCAAATCCGTTACTTCCTCTATTTTGATCCCCTGCTACGAACCCCCCCCCCGCGGCTGCCCCGGTGTTTTCTTAAGGCCGTCCCCTTTTTGAAGTGCTCGTTTTTTCCCCTCCCTCTTATCATTTTTTCCCCCGCCGGGGGCCCCCCTTCAATCGGCATTTTCCAATTAGGCTCCTCGTTCTTTTTCAAGCCGCAGGGCTTCTTTTCCCCTCCCCCCGAACCCCCGGCCGGCTTCCCTTTGGTTTTTCTCTATTTTTCCTTAGGCGATTTCTTTACGGCGAGTCGGGGGATTTCTGTTGGCCACGTGCGCTTTTTAGAGTTCTTCATTTTTGTTTCCTATCCCCACTGCGCAAAATCTTTTATGATTTTTGTTCAGTTTCCGTCGGAGCCGGAGGTCGAATCTTTTTTTGACGTTTACACGCCGAATGATAGGGTTTTGGCTGAGTCTTCCTCGTTCCCCATCATTTTGCTTGCTTGTCTTGCTTGACGGATAGCATAGGGGCATACTTTCGGGCGATGATTTCTTTCAGTATTGGACTTTTGAGTCCCCCTCCGTCAAGATGCCTTTTTCCTTTCGGGCCGGGTTTTGCGGGCCGCTTCCCCGACGTCCAATCCACCTTTGTCCTTAACCCCTGCGTTTGCCTACTGTGCGTACTTCTGGATTTACTGTTTTTCCCCGTCGGACACTTTTTTAAGCCCCTTCGGAACTGTGACCCTCTTTCTGAGAGTGTCCGCTTTTCCACTCAGTTGTTCGAGAGCGCCCAAGGGCTGTTTTTTATGATCTTCGTTCCTCCCCACAACCACTTTCCTTCCTCCTTCCCCCAGGACTTTTCTGTTTTTACGGGTGCTCTATGGTTGGGACACTCCCTTCCTTCCTTGCACGTCCGAACCGGCTATTCGCTCCTTTTTTGGAATACCACCTTTTAGGCCCGGGACTCCGTCAAAAAGATTTCACTTTGGATCTCGGCCGGGCCCCTCACCCTGCACAACCGTCTTTAATGGACTTTTTCCCTTGCCCCCCGCCTACTCAGCCCCCCACCCCTTTTTCCATTCGTTGTTCTGTTTCTTGCCTCCCTGATTCGCTCCAATCGCCCCCTGACCGCTTTTTCTGTGTGGCCACGAACTCATGTTTGTCTCCTCCTTTGGTTTTTGGTTCCTTTAAGGCAACGTTTTTTGTCCTTCCCAATATGAAGCCCCCACTCTTCCGCTTCCCCCCCCTTTTCCCGCGGCTCTCCCCGGGAACCTTTTTGAAGATCGCCTACGACAACGTTTAGCCCCCCCCGGAAGCTTCCTCCCTCCATTTCCTTTCGCGTACGAGCCCTGCTTTGACTCGAGGCCTAAGTTGGTTACCGTCCGATTTCGTTTCCTTGGCGCGGCTCTGCTCTTTTCTCTACAGCTTCTTTGGGGACATCCGGGGCAAGGCAAACGGAACCCCTGGCCTCCCTTTCCTACACCGGCGGGCCGCGCTTTTTTCGCTTTTTTTCCCCATGGAGTTGGCCCATTCTTTCATGATGAAGGCTTTGTCGCCCCCCTCCCTCCCGGAAAGGATGCCATGTTCGCGTCCTTCTCATCACTTTTGATATCTTCCAAGGGATTACCTTTCCCGCGGGTGGAATACCTTTTTGCCCTCCTTTTTCTGCCCGCGCGGCTTTCCCTCCCTGGGCCTTTTCCACTCCGGTCTTTTTTTGTGCCCCCCCCTCCAACCAAAAAACAGTGCCTGTTATTGGGGAAACATTCTCTTCCGGTCGACACATGCCACCTCTTCCCGGATGCGTAAAGGCGCTTACTTCTTCCCCCCAAGGACCCCCCCCCCACCTTTGTCTGACAATAGAATCCCCCCCAAAGCGGTTCATTCTTAAACGGACAGGAAACTTCTCGGTAAGTTATGACTCCGAGTCCCCACAAGTAATGGTCTCTTTTTTTTTGCGCAGGCCCCAGCACCACAAAATAACAAAATGGTTTTTTTCAGTCCCGTGGTTTTCCTTTGGGCGGCCCCACCTTTCTTTTGGCGGAAATTTTCCCACGATTTTTCCCCGTTTGGGCACAAATTTTCCCCCAAAAAGTACCCAAATGCTAAAGCTTTGATTGAGGACTAATCCCCGCCGTGCACCCCCTCCCTAATACTTTTTCTTCCGGTTATACCCCCCCCCCCCCCTTCTCGTTTGCATTTCCCTATCAAATGGCGCGCAGGCTCGTCGGCGCGGTTCTCCTTTCTTTCAATAAGTCTCCCTTCCACCAAGTGCGTTTTTTTTTTTCTCTCCTCCCACCCCCCCTTCAACCAAGATCACCAACCCCCACCCCTTTTTTCCCAAACCGCTCCCCTTCCCCGTTCCGGCCCTTTTGTGGCGGGGGCTTGTTTCGCCAACTTCGAAGAATTATTTGTAGTTGGTGAGTTCTCCCCTTTCTTGCGCCCCTTTCCCCTTGTCTTTTTTTGTCCCCTTTCCTCTAGTCGTTCCTTCCGGAAGGGCCTTTCTGGTCATTAAAACCCCCCCCTCCCCTTCCCTCCTTTTCTTTCAGTCACAAAACTCGTTTTTTTTTGCCCCCTGCCTTAAGTTGGAACATCCCCCTCTCACGATTTACAGTTTGTTTTTTCCCTCCCCGACGAACCTCCCCAAAAATGCTTCTTCTAATTTTCTCTTTTGTAAGGGACGCCCCCAAGCGGGTTTTCTTTTTCTCTGGTTTTTTATACCGTGTCTTCTCCCTCTCCGCGCCCCCTTTTTGCTCCCCCTCCCCCCTTTTCAGATCCAAGAATGGTCGCGCCCGCACTTGTGCCTCTCCTAAGTTTTGACCCTTTTGCCCCCCTTCCCCTCCCGCCCCAAAATGTTGCCTTGAAACATCGCCCCCTCAGGCACCCTCCCCTTTGCAACTTCTTTTCCTTTCCATTCTTCCAAGAATTGGGTCCCCCTTCTTCGACAATTCTATTTGGCTCATTCCTGTGGACGTTACCCCTGCCAGAACGCCTCCTTCCCCCACTTTTCCTCCTGTTTCCCAGAAAAACCCTTCCCCCCCCCTGTTTTTAGCAGGTCCTTTCCATGGCCACATTTTTTTTTTTCCCGCTCTTCCTTCTTGGGATGATTGCCTCCGGCCTGGGTAAAGACGACCCCCCCTCGTAACCCTTGGCTTTTTTTTTCTTTTCACCGATCCCCCCCTGCAAAATCTGCTTGGCGCTAGGCTTCCTGCTTCGCGACCTCGGTGTACCCCCTTTTTGTTTTTTTTATCCTCCCTTTTTGCTTCTGGCTTTTACTGCTTTCCTCCTTTTTTCCTTTGGTTTGTCCCCTTGCACCCCAACACCCCATCTTACCTCGTACCTCTTTTTTCTGTAGTTTTCTTGTAATTCCATTTTTTCTCCCCAGTTTTTGAGGGAACTTTTTTCCGTGGTTGGAAAATGTGTGTCCCCCCCCAAAGGCTTCTTTCCTTCCCTGAAATAGGTTTTTCGGCGCTCTTTTTTTTTTTTCCGACGAGGGCCCAGTCCCCAACAATCGTTCTGATTATCTTGTTTTATATCGCCGGCCCCTTCCTGATTTTTTTCCCCAACGGACGGTTTTCCTTACTTTCCCTCCCTCCTCCGTTTTTTTTTTTTTATCTCTCCCAGGCGTTGTGCCTTCACGAGCGCCCCCTCCTGCTGCCGGCCAGATTAACCTCCCTCTGCCTCGTCGCCCACTGCCCTTTTTTCTACTTTTCATGCAGTGCCCTTCTTGCAACATTCCCCCGCACACTTTTTTTCTGACTTTTTCGGTGGGGAATTCTTCAAACTACAGGAATTTCATTGTCCGGATTGTTGCCCTTTGTGGTCACGCGCCGGGCAGCCATTTTTTCCCCACAGAATTTTTCCTTGAGAAACTTTTTTGTCCAGAGCACCCTTCCTTCCCCTTTTTTTTTCAGGGTACCCAGAATGTTCGCGGAGACTGAGGGGAAACGCCTTCAACGATGCGGGTCTTTTCTCCTGCGTTTGGGTCGCCCCTTGTCCGGAATTTTGTCTTGGATAAGCTTTTTCTTTTTGTGCAGCTTTTCCCGGGAAGCGGTCCCTCCAGGCGCTGGTCCCCCCCCCCTCCTTGGCTAAGTGTGTCGGAGTCTGTTCCGCGCCGCCTTTTGCTGCTTTCCTGCTTTTTGCCTTTCATTGAATCCGCCCCCCCATTTCCGACCAGCTGTCCATTTTGCTGCATTCCCCCGGACAGGCTTTTTTGTTTTATTTTTCCCTTTTCAGGCCCTTGCGGATGATTCCCGACCTTCTGGGCCCCTTGCTTAGGTCCTTTTTTTTCCAGCAGCGTCCCTCTCTGGAATAGGCTTTTTCTTTCTTTCCCTTGGCCGATAGCGCTGGCCGCTTTGCGTTCCTCCGTATACCCCCCCCCACGTTTTTTTTTTTTTTTTTCCCCTTCCACTCCTGAGGTCAGTCGCCCCATTTTGATGTTC
>Ga0179593_1503101_pt1 | contig 10833 bp, 9 predicted proteins | sample CZODoug2_1_08_16_FD_185931 | JGI IMG/M metagenome (GOLD analysis project Ga0179593, IMG submission 185931) | Vadose zone soil fungal communities from Angelo Coast Range Reserve, California, USA - CZODoug2_1_08_16fungal (PacBio error correction) | ecosystem: Environmental > Terrestrial > Soil >... | reverse complement strand
CTCTTCACCCCATTTCTAAGGGCCTCGGAGTCTGATGCCGACCGTTAATGTCGGCTTTTGCGAATGGTTGAAGTTCCTCTTAGCGGTTCCCGTGTGTGATTCCGGGGGCTGGTTACTTTTCACGTACTTTGTTCCAGCCTGTTCGTTAGCTCGCTCGGTGAATTGATCATGGCGGCACAATGGCGGTCCCACTATGGAGCCTTGTTTGCACAAACCCCTTTTCTCCGCTTCGGTCGAAAGCAGGGCAACAAGGTACAAAGGCTATCACACTCGGTTTGTGCTCCCATGTAGATAAAGACCCTATTTTTTTGTGCCAGATTTGGCTTAGGCACGACCCATGCATATACCAACATCCCGCTGGTGAACTCTGGCTCCCTGGCTCCGTCCTACCCGTGTACGCCCCCCGGTCTACCGATTGGTCCGATTAAGTATCCCTGGAAACGTGGCAGAGTACTTCGAGTAATTACAAGTACAAGTCTTTCCTACAACCCTGTTAGGAGTCATCGAAGCATTGACATGCCCAATCTGTTTAAGTTGGATTCTCCTACCAAGTCATTCCTTTCTGCTTTTCTAGGATTAACTGTCCCCCCGTTTTTTATGTTCCACTTCCGTTTCGGGGATTAGTATGACTTAAATAGCCAAATCTGGTGGGGGGTCCTTAGCCCGGCTAGACCCAGCTTTCTCATTGCACCCCCGACATCTTGTAAGTGACGTTTTGGCCGTGAGACACGGCCCCTTCCAAAAGACCTCCCGTCTCGTTGCTGTCGATTGGTCCTCATTCCCCTCATCCCAACACTCACTCTCGATGTTTAATCAGAAACCCCGGCTTTCGTTCTACTTTTTTTTGAAATCTTAGGTTAGGATATATTTTTTTTGATTTTATCGAGTATCCGCCACCCGAGGGTAGTTCGCTCCTATTTTACTGATTAGCTGCCCACTTCCTCTTTTTGTTGTCAGCCAATTGGTAGTTCCAAACAAACAACAAATGTTATACAGGCCGTATCTGTGACCCTTAGTTTTTTCCCAAGTAGAGGGTTTTCCGGTTGATAACCCAACAAATGCAGCTCTTCCACCATGACCCCCGCCTGACTCCCCAACTTTCGTGTTATTGCCAGGCCATGCCTTAAGGCCTTAGTTCCACCCGGATTTCAGGTCGTAAGTTATTTGGCCGCGGCCCGAACCTCGCTTTTTCGAGTGAACGTCCATGTATCCTACAGGCTACCCCCCTATGATGATAGCATGGCGTCCCGTTACCCTTCGCCCGCCGTTTGTTCAGGGCGTGTCACACTGGCCCCCGCTTCACTTTTGTTGTCACGATTAGCCTCCGGATTTTGTTGACTGGGACGCCTGGGTCAAACTCATTTTCACACTGTGCGTTCCGCACGCCGATGACGGGTCCTATTAATGTGGATGTGAACGTCCTATGGCAGTCAGGAGTTTACCCCCGCCCCCCCCTGTCCTGTGGAGGAGCCCGCGGCTCCAGACGGATGTTTCCTTTTGTTTTTCGGCTAGCTCGTACCGAATTTCCATCACATTTTCCGCTGACGGATACCTGCGGTCCCTGTTATGTAATACCACCGGAGATGACCCACTTTTGAGACCTCTCCGCCGTCGTTTTTCCGTTCATTGAACACGTAGTCCCCGTCTAGGAAATAACTCCTTCTAGATTTATGAGTCCCTTCCCACGCACCGGATTCGAACCTTCCGTTTGTTTGGACGACCCTCGTTCATTCACCGAAGTGTTTCCGGTCAACGGCCCCTTGTCCAATGATTTTAGCCGAAGACTGAGAAGATTTTCACAGCGACACAATGATGTGCAAGCGCACCTGCCCACCAGGTTCCCACCCCTCCGTTATACGTCGGTATGGGCATCTTGGTTACACTCCACAATTTCCCCGAGCACCTTCAGGCCGCCGGTAGGGCCGGCGGGGCCGGGGTGACCCCTTGGTCCTGCTCCCACGCCCCAACCGGTGGCCTTGATCCCAGCGCTTCAGTTTTCGGTTTTTTCGCCCATCGATGCTGCCTTTTGTATTTCCCAACGTTAGGCGAGTGGTCGAAGATCTGGGAAAACCTGATCGCCTTCCGCGAAATTACATCTTTGGCGTTTTTACCGACACCCCCGTTCCATTATGTTTATTTGCCCGAAACCCCTTTTCCCTCGGCCAGCCCGTCTTTTTTTTTTCTTTCATCTTATGGGCGTATCCCCCTGGACCAGAGTCCCCATACTAAATTCACCCGTCACCCCCTGTTTGAGACCCTTTTGCTTGCCCCCTTCATTTTTTGGAATGTACCGTTTTGATACCTTCCTTTTTTTTTCCCGAGGACTGCCTCCGCTACCGCTCCCCGGTGCGTTCCCGGTGGTGTTGCACGCTGACCTAGGACCTACCGCCTTCAAAAAAATTAGTGGTCCTGTCTTGTCACCGCGGGATCTGAAATTATTTCTTTTTTCCTCTTTCCTGTTATAGACTGCAGTCCCCCCTGGTCCCCGCGTCTTTGGTCACGGCGACTCCGATTTTGCTCCCTGCGATACTTCCGAAAGATGGACGGAACCCCAGAATCTCAAATGTTTGGGACCACGTTCCGCCTTGGTTTTCTAGTAGAACAGTTTAGCGAAGAAAGATTCCGAAATGTTACTTTTCCCCTCTTGAGCTCTTCATCCGGGCCCCTCGGGGGTTGGGAGGCCATTCTTTATCTTCTTGAATACTAACTCCGTTGTTTTGATCGGAGTCACCGATCTTCGTCACCGAACATAAGGATGTGAAGTTTCTTTATAGAAGTCTTTAATTCTCCATGTCTGTTAGCGGAGAGTTTCCCCAATCCCCAAAATAGGAACCATCGTTTCCACCTTTGTTGCGGTTTGTGCAACCTCGTGCCCTCGGTGGCCCGCTGTCTTGCCTTTTGTCCAACCTTTGTTTTTTTCCCCCCGGTTCCCAGGGCCTTTTGTCTTTTGCGGCCCCTCTTATTAAAGGACCTCCATAGTGGAAGAGACCGGTTGTACCGATGGTGTTTTTCCGCGGGTCTGCGCCCCGGTGCGACCACCGAGAGCGTATTTCGGCAGTCCGGTCGCACTTCGTCCCGGGGTTTCCTATCCACAAAAGAGCAGTGGTTGATCGGACTTTATCTCTACTTTTGACTTTTTTGTGAACTTTCTTCCCAATATCGTTATCATGACTTGTTGTTCAACCCAAAAAGTGCTCTACCTGGGGCGTGCCCCCCATGGAGGGTCAGTTTCATTGCCCTGGTAGAAGTTCCGACGATTTCCGTTGCTCCTGTCCTTTCTATTCAGGGGCCCCCCCCCCGCTCTGCGTCCACCGTATTTTTCTTCCCTGATACTTTTTGAGAGGTGATCTTTTTTCTTGGTTAATTTGCTGTTTTTTTGTTGAAAATTTTTAGTTCTTTTTAGACATGGCTCGGGGGTTTCCTAACGCCCCCCTCCGCCACTTAAGTCTACCTCTGCATTAACGAACTTTTTCTCGGCCTCTGAATTAGAACCTACTCAATAGGAGTGTCTCGGTGCGCTGTCCCAAGTTATCGTTCCCCCAGAACTTGGACCTTCCGAACTTGTGAAAATATGCCGTTAAGTTAGTCAGCGTGGTTGACTCCCTAGTTGCTGACAAAAGGAAGTTACCTCTCCCCTCTTTCGGGGAGGGGTGGCCACACTGCCTCCCTGAGAGTTCCCTGCCGATCCTTTTCCCCTTGTCCCAGGACTGAGTCCACACTTACAGACTTTTCGGAGAGGCTAAGCATTTGTTCGGCTCGGGTTTTATGACCATCCCCAATTCCTCTTCTGATAAGGAAGCTGGCGTGGTCCTTTCCAAGTCCCCTACGCGGGTCGTCCCTCCAGTTCAATCAAGCATACGGCCGGCCCCAGTTCTGTTAATCTCAGCAATCCCTGTCACTAGTCAAATCCCATTAGATTTCAAGTCATCGAGTCCGTATCCAGTTGCAAAGAGTGTCTTTGAGTAGTCCCTTTCCCCTCTTGCCCGGAAGTGTCCCCTTTCCGGGAGCCCGTGTGCCCACACCCATTAAACCGGTTCCCGGCGGCGGTTCATGGCCGCGGCCCTAGCATTTACTTTAGAGTCTGTGGAGGGCATGAACTCTTGCCGTACATCCTGTCCTGTCTTTTTCTTTTGAATTCGATATAAAGGGGCCCGGCAGCGGCTGGCCGCGCTTTTTCGACTGACCCAGTTAACCTTAATTCGTCAATGGGCTCAAGCCGGGTGGTCCTTCCCCCCCCCGGCTTTGCCCTTTACGTGTGGACCGCTTTTTCACCACAGCCAGAGGAATTTTTTTTTGAGCAGGGTGAAGACAGCCTCCCTGTCCCTTTTGGCGAGATCTGGATTGCTGGACGATGCTGAGACAGACACTTTGTTGAGGCTTCTGGTCGATTTTTCACCTTTCTCCAAGGCCCCCTCAAAGTCAGAACCCGGTTTTTGATAACTTCCCCCCCTACCCTCGTTTTCCATTTCGCCTGCAGACCGATTCCCGCCCTTGATTGCTTTTCTTTTCTACGGGAAGAGTTCTCCAGTCCACGCTGTGGTGGGCGTGATCAGCTGTAATCTCGCTGGTTGCACTTGGACCCGAGGTTGATTGTCCTGCCCCCTCTGCCCCCTTTTCTTTTTCTGTTTTCCAAGGACAAGGGGGCTTTCTTTCAATTTCAAGATCTCAGCCCATTTCTCCACCGTTTCCCAAAGACATGGGGGTCCCGGCCGAGAGGAGGTCCCTCCCGTGTTAGACCTGTTTAGTGATTCCCCGTCTCGTTCGTCCCCACTGGGGACCTTTTTTTTTTTGACCCCCACCTCGCCTCGTTCGACATCCAGTGACCCCCTGGCAGAGTCGCGATCGGATCCTTTCAGTTTCCGGGCCTCTGCCTGCTGGTCTTTTTCAGCAAGTGCAGCCTTAATTTTTAAACTGGGAATATCTTTAGGCCTCGCCTTGTTGACTATGACCTCTGATGCCGTGTCCCCTTTCCTGTCTCCCGTCCTTTACCTGTGACGAAGCTTCACCCTTTTGGCCTTTCCGACATTGGCTAACTCCCGGGGCCGCGGTTTTTTGTTGGTGATGTATTTCTCCACTTCGCCTGTTCTGCGTGAGTTTACGACCTCTCTTGAAAACCCCTTCGTGCCACACCCATGTGGAACAGGCCCCTTTTACCCCTCGCTTGTGAACTTCCCGTATGAAACCTGTCTTGACGTTGCGCACATTTCGGCGGATCGGCTCTCCAGTGCCCCCGAAGACGCTGGAGATCTCTCTATTACCTTCCTTTGTTGTTGTTTCTTCGCCTAGTCTATTGTTTTTTTTCCATCCTGTTCTCTCTTGAATCGTTTCTCCATGTCGCTGGTTTTGTCGGCCTGTTAATCTAGTCTCGGGTGCCACCAGCGAGGATTTCTGGGCCGGGGGCCTGTTCAATTTGTTCACTTAGTTGTTCCTTTTTCCTGATCCCTCGTTAGGTCTCGGCGAGGTGCTCTCCAGTCTCGGCGGGTATTCAACTTGTCTTTGACCTTGGTTGCCCCTTTCCTGCGCTTATGGCGTTCAGATTCCAGGTTCCCCAATGCCGGGTGAACAAGGTAGGTGATCACTACCGTTCGGGTAATGTGGCGAGGTTACGACCAGTTCCCCGATTCTGGTAGATGTTTCTGCTGCGAGGTTTTAATTTTTCCCTTTCTAACCAACCGGCGGCTGTTCTCCTTTTTATGATGTCTGCAGGTCCTCCGTATGACACCCCAGTCGCCCTTTCATGTATTTTACCCCTTCCCGATTATCCCTAGGTCCCCCTTTCCTTAGAGGCTTTCCTCCAGTTCACAGGGCGCAACCCGCCTTCCCCCCCAAGACCTCTGATGAGGGTTAAATCCCCCTTATGTTTAACCTGCGGAGATGATCGACCACGTGTTTACTTTGATCATCTTGTCCGTTTGTCCCTTAGCACAAACTGTTTCTGGAAACCTAAGGTGGCTGCGCCCCGGGTTTTCTTACTGCAGGCCCCGACATCGGGTTCAATTTTTTTTTTTTTACCCAAAGCCCCGTGGAGTCTTTGTCCGCCTTGTATCCGCACTCGGTCCTTGAGCTGGCAGTGGATCCCACACGGAGGTACCTGGTCCCGGAGGGTAGGATTTGGCCGACGGCCGACGTTCCCTCCTCTCTTTGGAATTGCAGTCACCAAGCTTTCCCCCCCCTTACTGACTTTTCGTCGGTTGTACAATTTTTGTCTCCGCCTTTTCTGCCCCTTCCCAGACAACCGCTGGTCACGGTTTTGTTGAAGTCTCGAGTGTACTTGCAAATCCCTCTCCGGTGCCGCCCCTTAGTTTGGAATTTAGCCACCAGGGCCCACACCCCCCCTTTCCTAGTTAATTGGACACATGATGGTTACGAAAATTACGGGGTTTTTACTGGTAAAGAGACAACCGTAGTGCAACCGGACTGAGTCAGTCCAAACAGTCAAGCAAGACTTTTCTCCAACTTTTTCGCTTCAGTCTTTTGCGCGCCCAAAGAAGGACATGACCCCTTGAACTTTTTCATTTTTTCCTTGGCCTTTTTTCTCTTCATTGCTTTGGACTTACTTCATGCCACGGCGGCGGTCGATGATGCTCTGAATGTGGCCCGTGACCCTTCTACGGCGACGCATTGTTCAGTGCGGTTCGGTTCCCAATGGCGCCCCTTTCGCAAGACATGGTCTCGGCTTCGCGCGTTTCCTTCGGTTTGGGTGACTCAGGCCCAAAACCCCCTTTCACTGGCGTTTTTGAACCGCATCTCATTTCCCTTGGCCTTTTTTTTTGCGGATGTTTTCTGCCAGATGGACTCCCGGAACGGCAGTTGGTTGGGAGGCAGTTTTGTTTTCTGCGGGCGTTGAACGGAGGGTTTCTTGACTTTTCGCCGTTTCCGCGTTCCAGATGCTCTGACGATTCCTGGATTGTAATCAACCGAGCATCGCAGCTGACTCTCTTTTCCCGCCGGGTGACACCTTCCTTTGAACCCCCTTATTTGAGATTTAAGGAAAGGAAATTTTTCCCCCGCTCTCTCCGCTACTTTTCCCCTCCCCATTCAGCCCCGGGTGTGAGAACGACCTTTTTGGAAATCACCCACGACGTTCTCTGACTCCCCATTAACCAGCATGGCTCACCGTCGAGGATCCAAAGCGGCGCACCAGTTCTGTGAAGCGAACTGCTGTCCATTACACCGCCCCCGACACTGAGGACGCGGCTCGGGAACGTCGCGTCCGCACAGGCTTCTTCCTAAGCTGACTGGAGTTCTTGCCTTTTTCGTTGCGACCCCCGTCTTCCCTTGAGTGGTCGAACAACAGATCCCACTGTGTCTCCCCCTTGATCAGTGCACCCCTTCCGAGAGACAGTGCGTGTCCCCTTTACTAAAGTCCCCTATTCAGGTATTTGGTGCTCTTGGTGTCACCCCTTTGATTCCCGGGAATGCCCCTTCACAGGAGGACTTATTTACCCCCACTTTTTCCCCTCCGCTCTTCAATTTCCCCCCTTCCTGCCTAGTTTTTGTTTTCCCCCTGAGAGCACCCCCCCCCCCCCCCCCCCTGAGAGACTATATGTTACGCGCAATTCCCCCCCACCCATTTTCCGAATTTTGGAGTTTAACGTGGCCGCCCCACTGAGGTATTATGTCCCCCTTTAGAAATATGAGTAGGACTGCCTTCTCTCCGATATCGTTCGCCCTTCCCCCCAGAATTTCACTATACTATGTCCCCCGAGCAAACCCTCTTCTGTATGAGTCCCCCCCCCGGCAAACTATTGGAGGTCCCTAGGGCAGTCGCTTCATAGGGTATGTAGCCCGTACGTTCACTGGTGCTTCTGATGGTCCATGCGGCTGAAAGTGGTTGCTCCCATTTCCGCTCCCTCACATATAACGCTTGTGCCGAGACACCGTTTTTCCTTTCCCGCCAGGGTTGACAAGGGGAATGCTGTGTGTTTTCGGTGAGTTAACCCGTCTAGCCAGCAGCGGCCTATCCTTTTTCCGCTGCCGTTTTTACGTAGCTCTTCCCGGGCTTCTTGGCGTGGTTTGACGGAGATATTGTGACATCCCCCTCTCTCCCATCCGTGTTGTTGTGCGAGCGTATGTCCTATCCCGTCCCAACCTCCTTTGCCCCGTGATGAGAGCGATTCGTATTCCCGTAGTTCACCATGGAGCGCCGCTGCTGCGTCGACCTTCTTCCCCCAACACCTACGGCCTTCCCTTGTCCCATTTCGTCCGATTTTTTCTGTTCCCACCTCGTTTATCCTGTTAGATTTTAGTGTAAACTTCCTTTCCGCCCATCATCCCCGGGTTTGACGTGCCATTTGTCCCCTTCAGACCTGTACGTTCCCCCCCCTTCTGATCCCTCCCCATCGTTTGGACTCGCCCGTGATACTCCCTCTTTTTGTAGTTACATTCGGTACCGGCGGGACGCCCTCCCCCCTACGAGCGGCCCGAGGAGGTCAGTCCTCTGTAGCAATGAGGTCTCCCGGTTCAGCCGCGCTTCCCCCCAGACGGTCTGGTGTCTCTTCGCAAGGTCCTCCTCCCTTAAGTTGCTTTTAATTCGCCACCCTTCCTCCTCTGGAGTCTCCCTTTTTTCTCCCAATACGTCGCTACTCCAAGGGGATGAGTCAATCTCCAAGGTCTTTTTCATTTACGTTTTTTCAAGTTGAGTAAGCCCTCTGCCGTGTATTTTGTCGCTTGAATTTTTGTTGACACCATTTTTCTTTAGACCCAAACTCCTCTGCTTTCTTTCTATTTCCCGGCTCCCCTTGAAGCAGAGTGATCCTCCCATCTTTGTGAACCCGCGATGATCATGAAAACGGGTGTATGTTTAGACAAATAAGGGATGGTTGGTTTTTCCGGAATCTCCATCCCGATGATCTCGCTTTTTGACTGTCTTCCCCCCCCTTCGGGATCGTTCCCTTCCGAATTTCCTCGTGTTTCGTGCGTGTGCGGTGGCGCTTTCCCATCAGTTCGTTCCACTTTTTTCACGGTGCTTTTTGATTCCCATCCTGAGCCCCATTATTGTCGTTACTTTCGTCCCCCTCCGTCGTGTGATTGCCCCCTCGGATTTTTTTTTAGCCTTTCCAGTCCTCTTTTGTGACCCCCTTTTGAAGTGGCCCCCCCCTCTTATCGGCAGGTCCGGGCCGATCGGAAACCCCCCTTCCTTGTTAAAGTTATGTTCCCTCGACCCTTGGATTAGGATTTATTCCCTCCTCCTCGCGGCTAGGTGTGTTTCCATCCCTTTTTTACGGTGATTCTTCCCAAATCGGGCCCCCCCCGTGTCCTCATGCCTACGAGGAAGATTTTATGCCCTCCGTTCCAACTGCAAGCATCCAGACGGCCCTTAAAAACAGCTGAAAACTCCTGTCATGTTTGCAATTTTACCCCTGTCACCTAGAAATTCTATCGTCCCTTTTCCTCGGGCTTCTTGGATCCAGGTGATGTCAATGCCCCGTTAGTGTTCCCTTCGAGTAACCGTTCCCCCCACCCCCCATAAGTTTACTCTTCTCTCAAGAGGAACCGGAGAGAGTTTGGGAAACCCGTGTGCTCCCAAGCCCTTGTACACCCTGCCTCCCTTCCGAGAATGTATTGGCAGCCACCCTTTTCAATTAGTACTTATATTAAGAAGCCAAAGCCCTTTGCGAGACTGTAGGTTTCATTTGCCTGAATGGATTCCAATCGCCCCGAGCGTTACCTGGGGTTACACCGCTACCCTTCAGGATGTTACCCTGACCGAATTGCCCCGACCTTTGAATCTCAAAGTGGTCTGCCTTTTTACTTGACGGTGTCCATTTTTCTCAATTACTTACAGGTTTGCCCCCTTTTTTATCGTCAAAGAAACGAAGTTGTGCCTGAAATAATTTTTCCCCCCCCGCTTTTGTCTTCAATTTTTTTCTGGTGCCCTCCCTTAACTGAAGTGGCCCTTCCTTCCATCTTTCGTTGATTTGAAGCCAGAGGGCTCGAATGGGTCCGACAGACCAGACGGTGCTTTATTCTTTTTCCCCTCCCCCCTATCCCCTAAGCCAATTCCCGAAGAACCTCCCCACTTGTGGGCTCACAGGCCCCACTCTCAGGGCCCGGGAAATTATTGGCTTCCGAACCCTACTAATTTCACAGGGTTCGCAGTTAGAACCCAGGCAATTTGACAGGACAGTTCGTTTGGTGGGCTCTTCCGATGTTCCCCCCCTCTCGCCCTTTAGGTGTTCAGACGGGTGAAAAGCTTTCTGGTCTCCAGTCAAGCACGGCACGGGGAAAACCCCCCTTGTGATCTCCTTGAGATGACTCATCCAGTCTACGTTTTATCCCTCCTACCCTTTCAAATCCCTGTGCGTTTACCTGTGCGGGTACCAGTGTTTTTCGCCTGTCGTGGCTTTGCCCACCTTTCTCGGCCCTGCCAACTGTTTTCTTTGGACTACATATGAAGCCAACTCGTCGACTCCCAGAGACACTTTCCGACTGCTTCAAGTAGCCCTTCCCGGTTTGCGGGGATCATGAGCACGTTGCAAGCCCTCCCCATCTGCCCTATCTTCTTTAGAGTTTTTTTTCTGGTTAGCCTGAACACAGTTCACTTTTACTCCGACATTCCCCCTTTTTTTCCCCCCCTTTCATTATCGCCCACGACGAGGAGAAGTGTGCTGCACCAAGGTTCCATTTCCCCACGGAAGAGATTTATCAACCTTTATACTGGCTCGATCTATGACTGTATTTTGTTTCCCCCTCGTGACCCCCTCCCCACGGTCCCCCGCCGGCCCATAGTTTTCTATTGGACCCTTGCCCCCCTTCTTGTCCGCCTGCGCCTTCAAGCCTCCCTGCTGGCCCTTTCTTGATCACACGCTTTTTCCAATCCGGCCGCGTTTT
>Ga0179593_1335597_pt1 | contig 10833 bp, 7 predicted proteins | sample CZODoug2_1_08_16_FD_185931 | JGI IMG/M metagenome (GOLD analysis project Ga0179593, IMG submission 185931) | Vadose zone soil fungal communities from Angelo Coast Range Reserve, California, USA - CZODoug2_1_08_16fungal (PacBio error correction) | ecosystem: Environmental > Terrestrial > Soil >... | reverse complement strand
TCTAGTATTCAACACCTCCTTATCCCCTCCTTCCCCGGTCCCCTGCCGTCCTTTCGTTCCATTATTTTTCAGTCTCCATTTTTTTCCAGGAAAACATGCTTCCCCTGGTATTCCCTCCCGGGGAAGTATGGTTCCCTGCTCACCATGATGTGGTCGACAGTAGTCTCTCTCTTCCCATTTTTTTTTTGAGAGAGCCTTTTCGTCTATTGAGAATTGTTTTTTTGTCCCACCCTCAAACGCAGAAGTCCTTGCCAGACCGGTTTCTGGCCCTTGGATTTTAACAGTCCCCTTTTCCTGACCATGCGACATACTTGAGATTTGAATTTTCCCCTCTGGAACTTGTCGCTTCCTTCTCTGCTATTGTGTTGACGAATGATGATGGTATTCATTTCTGCCCCCTATTCTTTTACTCCCTCTTTCCCCCCCGCCCCCCTTTCCTACGTTTTTTTTTTTTCTCTGATGCCCTGAGTCCTCAAGTTTTTGAGGCCCCATGTTAAGAGGTTCTAACAGCATTGAGTGGTTTTTCCCTTAACAACTCTTTTCTCTTGTAAAGGTATAGCCACTACATCACCCTCTTGAAGTCAACAAGTTTCCTCCCTGGCTTTAAAGGTTTTAAGCGCGCTAGAGGGGCGGGGGTTCTGCCCCGCCCCCTTAAGTCTTCCCCTTGAATGCCTTCCCCTTAGACCAAGCTTATCTTCCCAACACCTTCTGATTGTAAAGATGCCCTGGTCCATTTTCGCCCCCTCACTCTTTTTTTAGGTAAGTGTCAGAATGAACCGCCACCATGCTGCCCCTCCCGCATTAAAGATGATTTCATCTCCCTTCTCGCGTTTCTGGGGGTGCGTCTTTATCTCGCGGCTCCCCGTTTAACGTTTCCCACCCAACTTTGACTTCCAGTTGCTGAAGTGATGTTTTTTAGGATTTACGAGTAATTATCCCCGTAATCAAGGTTGCGACGCATGTGTTAAAGTTTCTGATCACCCTCCTGCCACGAGTTGGAGGATCTAGGCTTTGGCTGTTTCACACTCACCGGGAGCAGTTCCGAGGGTTAAAACCTCTTGTCATCATTTCTCCGCCAATGTCTTTTTCGTTCCGACGCCAGTTTCCTGTCGAACTGCGTTTTCCCGAGCTAGAGATTTTTTACTCTACTTTGTTCCCCCTCCCGGATCGCGGTTTTAGCTTGCCACCTTGCCGTAAAGTAGTGGTTTTGAGTTTCTTGTATGACCCCCCAAGATCCTATTTTCCCTTTCTTCTCCCCACAACCTTTGTTTTTTAACCTTTAGCTACTGTACGCCAATCGACAAGGTACGATTGAAGACCCATTTCCTCTAGAGCCAAGGCAGACTTTCTCTTTCTCTTCTTCGCCCAAGCCGCTTTGGATGGAGCAAACGTCTCATTTTTAATCTTTCCGCAAGCCCTCTTGGTCTATGACGCATCAGTCTCTTCCTTGATTCGACTTGATCGCTGTTTCCTTCCCCGCTCTCTTTTTTGCATGCTCGCGATCATTAGTTTATCTCTTTTTCCCCGACATGGCCGCTGTCAGATGATGTTTCTGTGGCTTTTTGTCGCCTGTTTGTATTTTGTCCCATAGATGGTATGTTCCTTGATAGATCCCAATTGATTTCCTGCTGCTCTCATGTAAGCAAGAGAAGACCTCTTTCATTTTCGATGTTCAGCTTTCACAGCCCCTTTTAATAGCAGAATCTGCGCTTTATCCCGATGGTCTCGTTTTTTTACTCATTTTAGTGAAGATAGTTCGCTGATAGAATAGGCAGCTCCCTTTTCCCCACTCTTTCGGTCCCGTCCCTTGCCAAGGTCTTTCACCGTTATCCCCCGAGCTTTCCACTTTTATAGACGTGCACATTTGCTGCGTTGAGAGCTTCCATCGATCTGTCCTTGTTCCTTTCTCGCCAGGTTCTTCTGCCTTGAGTGTTCGCGACTTGCCGTTTGCTTTACAACCACCTACTCACAACCTTCCCCCCCCCCACATCGACGGCCTCCTCCGTATTCTTTCCCTACACCTACGAGCCGTGTTTTTTAGTAAAAGGTGTTAGCCTCACGGTTTTTTTTGTGTGCCCCCTCACCAGCCCTGCCGAATGGGATTTCTTGATCCCCCCACATTTTCCACCCATGAACCTATACCCCCCTTTTACGGCGTTTCCTTTTTTGAGCACCCCAACTCTGGTGCTCTTGACACCATGCTCCCCCGCATGAATTGCCTGCAGAACTAGCTCGAGAAGAAGACACTCTCTCTTTACAATCCCCCGAGTGGCCCTTGGTCGGCCTGCAAGCCCCCAATGTGCACTAAAGCGGCAAGATTTTGGCCCCCGATAAATTGCTCGACGTCAGCAACACTGTCCCTTAGCTCCGTTATACCGATTCTTGCTCATCGACGAAGAGATGTAGAACGCGGTTCATGATCTTGCTCGCCGTTGCAATCAAGACTCCAACTACAATAGAGACTAGAGGAGCTTCGTAGAACCGACTTCCCTAGGCCCCCCGGACCGCTTTGAGATGGATTTCGCTTTGTGCATGTCATAAGTTTCCTCCCTCTTCACTCCCGCCTTTAGCATGTCTTCTCCCACGTCACCAACGGCTTTTGTAAGAGAGCCCCTTCTTTTCCCTATCCCATTGGGTCCCTGTAGTCACCCGCTTTGATTTGATCTCCTCCTGATTGCGCTTCCGTCCTCAGAAATCGGCGAGCACGTGTGCTGCCTGCCACAGAAATTTTTTTTTCGTCCTGTTTTGATCGGAGCGCGGATAACTCTGTCCCAACCGACCCGTTATCCTTTTTCTAGCCTTCACCCTTATGATACGTAGTGCTATTCAGGAGAAGCATCCCCATTCTTTCACATTCTCTATCTTTTCATCACCAATTGGTGTTGAGAGGCGTAGACTTGGCCCTCATTTCTCTTGCGCACGTCCTTGCTGCACGACGAATTTTTTCTGTGATCAGTTAGAGAATGATACGTCTTCGGTTGCCCTCCCGCCTTTGCCACAGTTATTACCCATCGCGCTCCATATAAGCCCCAGATACGAAAATTGCTGTTTTATATACGAGCGAGGGCTGGTCTGCTGCCAGAAATCAGCGGGATACTAGATTAAGCATTTGAGCCAAGCCCTGCAATTTCCTTTCCCCCCATAGCTCGCCTCAGGCCCCCCCCCCCATGCCGGTGTTGCTGGAGTCGAGGCACTTTTTTATGTCTTTCTTGAGGCTTTTCCTCTGCGCTCCTTTGCCAGCGTGACGTTTAACTTGATGCGATCATGCCGCGTCGTTTTTTCACGTTTGCGAACGCTTTGTCCAAGGCTTCCCTATTCCTATCTTCTTCCTCACTTCAGGACTAACTGATCTCTTGCGTCGATGCTCCCCCAGCACGATGACAGAAACGTCCCCTCAGTCCGCGTCCACCCCTTTGGTTCGTAAGAGACTTTCCTTACCCTCTTTCTCGGCCCATCTTTCCCCGATGTTAGTGCCATTTGGATTTTCTTCCTGCAGTTTCGCTTTGTGAAGTTTTTTCTGGCCTCCGGCGCTCTTGTCTCGTTCTAATCTCTCGAGTCCGTGACTAACTGGAAGGTTATTGTTGGCGCTTTCCCCCTCTCTGTTTTTGGCTAGATGTCCCATTTTTTCTCTCGGTTCTGTTTGCATTGATCAAACATCACTTCCATGTTCTTTTCCCAAACACGCCTTGATTTTCTTCCACCTTTCCACGTTAGTGAGCACCAGCAAGTCGCCACCTGTTCATATTTTTCGAGGTGTGACTCTTTGTTTTATTCCCCTTCGTCTCCCCCCCCCCAGACTAAGTGCCCTTTTTGTGCGAATGTCCCGTGCCTTCCACCTTACCTCTCTTTCATCCAAGTATTTGCACTGTATAGCACTTTGATCGCCATTTTTTTTTTCAGCCAGTCAGGGCGTCCTGCGAGGTTGTACGGTTTCTGCTCTATGCGATTTCTCGTCACAATTCATAGCCGTCCCCCGGTCGCCACCCTAGGACAGAGCGCAGCTTCCGGCCCCCCTTTTTTTTGTTCCCCTTAGACGTTGATTTGGAACTCGAGAGTTAAGTAGTTTGTTCACTGACAAGACCCTCAGCCGTTCTCTTTATTGTTATTCCGCTTTTCCCGTGACGCGAGCGTGCCACCCCCATACACCCTCACACGATCTTCTGTCACCATGGTCCCACCTACTCTATACCCCCCTCTCCTCGTTCAAGAGATGACACTTCTCATGCTCGCAATGTAGAAGTTACTGAAGCCGTGCGAGCTCGCCGCGCCAGCCTTCGGGAGTAGGCAATAGTACGTTGCTCCCAGAAAAGGATTGGACCCTTCTTCCTCTAGTCTTGGCGAAGAGGATCTACACCCCACCCCCGCCCCCCCCCCCCCAAACAAACCCACCCCCACAACCCCCCCCCTCCCCCAACCCCCCCCCCCCCCCCCCCCCCCCCCCCCCCTTTCTTCTGAAGTTTTCTGTAGATTTTCCGACGTATGATTTTCAGGACGTTGCGGGAGCTGTAAGTCGTATATTGTTTCATCACCCCCTGTACACTAGTGAAATTTCCCCCCCTCCTCCGATCCCGGAATAGCGCCTGCAGCACCTCGATGCCCAGCGATCTGGCGTTTCTACTACGGTCTGTCCCCTCTGCTGAATTTTGGCTTTGACGCTGGTTTTCATCCTTGGTCTTTTCCCTCCCCCCCCCGTCGTATGTCCACGCCAGATTTATATTGGATCATTTCTCCCTCGTGTCTTTGACTGAAACCCCAGTTCCCCTTCGGCTCCCCCACGCTATCCCTCCGAATCCAGGACGACCTTCGTGAGTCCTCCCAAGCCTTTATTGCAGGCCGTGCGAAAGTTGGTGCACCCACGAAAACTTCCTCCAGTCTCGCCCCTCCGTGCTAAAGAATATTTTCGCGAAGCCTCGGTATTGAAGCTTGACTTTATGTGGATAGCTGTGTAGGGCAGTATGGTCCCGCTCGTCCTTTCCGCGTCCCATTGTCCCCCCCCCCCCCCCCCCACACATCTTTTTCTTAGCCGGCATCAGACTTCTGAATAGACTCAAGCAGCCCCTTGGCAGCCCCGTCTTCTTTTCGCGTCCCCCCCCTTTAAAGTTGAAGGCCTGAATACCGTGTTTCCTCTGGTGCTGATTGATGCAGGGCCCACCGACAGAGTTGGTGCTTCGACGAAGACACAAATTTGTCGTCCGCGTTCCCCAATTCAAAAACTTTTTTGAGGAACCCCCCCCCGGCGTCCCTTCAAGTGTATTGGAAATTAGGAGCCACGACCGGATATCTTTTTTTTTTTCAATGTAGACTTGAGTACCCTCCCTCCCCGCACCCACTCGCCCCCCGCCCCCTAGCACCTAGGTCCAGTTTATATGTTCTGATCCCCATTGAGTCGAATGTAACCACTCTTGACATCCTCCGGCTCACAATTTTAGGCCTCTTTTTCCTTTCCCCCGTTCCTTTTTTCCTGTGAATCGGAAGATTCGTTTGTCCGACGTATCCCTTCTCTTCAACAGTTTTTTTTTTGAGTCTTCTTTTCTACGTGCCCCACGTTGGTTCAGCCGAGGTTTGGACACCCAATTAACGCAGAATGCTGCTTTTTAGCCAGGATGTGATGTTTCAGTCGTTTTTTTCCCATGTGGAAGATTTCCATGGCGTGACCTCCGGCCTCTGTTTTCGGTCCTTCCTTGGGTCCTGGTTTTTTTTGGTTGCTTCTGAAGCGGGCGCCAGTCCCCCCTGAGCCTTACCCGATCCTTTCCCCCCCTATTCCTCCCTTCCAGGCTAACGTGATGCTGCAGGAGGTAGCCCTAAGCCTTTTTTCTCGTCCAGGTTTTTTTTCCTTACGTCCCTACCCCCCTCAGATCAAGGATTCCCCCCCCCCCCCACCAGTCGTGCCTGCAATGGATTTTCCCTGGTAGCAGAACATCGACAAACCGTTCTCCGGCTTGTTTTCCAAGGGCGCCGCGCGACTGTTTACTGCGAGACAGTCATTCCTCCCACAGCTTGCTCCCCCCCTTCTCCTCCCGAGGTTTAGTTTTTTAGGGACATTCTGTAATCTTATGTGATACGTTAAGGTGCGACCTTAACGCGAACCACCTGTGACAACGAAATAACTACCGCTCCCTCGCTTCCCCCTCCTTGGCTTAGGCCCGGCGTCTATGATCTGAGGTGCCGGCGCAGTCTTTTATGTTGGCACCACCATTGCCTGCACGTTTTTGACTGCCCTAGGTGTATTTAAATTCCCCTCGACCGGACCCCAGATGATCGCTTTTTTTTCCGCTGGAGGTTTCTGATAAATACCTCCACACTCTGCGATGTACGATTATAGGAGTGTCCCATTGCCCTTTACAAATTTTTTCTAGCCCTCTTCATGTACTCCAAACCGTAGCCACGCCCCTTCCGTATCTTCTATCGACGTTGTAGACCCTGACTGTGGCGCTCCCCCAAGAGTTTTTCGAGCTCATATGGTCCCTTCTCTTCTGTCTTGTGCGAAGGATCGGCTGGTAAATGATTAGGGTTTGGTGAGTTTACTTCCCCCCCCTACTTCAATGGACTTCGTGCATTTTTTCTTTTTTACACCTTCCCCTGCGTCTCCTGTAACACATAATCCCTCTCCTTCCTAACATGATCTGGCTTCCCCCCAATAAGGTTCCTTATGTATAGGGCCCCCCCGTTTGAATTCTTGGCTGGAGTTTTTTTTTGCACGCTGTATCTACTACTGACCTCTGGTTTTCGTTGAGGTTCCCCAATTGCGGTCTTTCTTTTTTGTGCTGCTGTAACGCCTCAGGCCCGTTTTAGAGGTCGTAATTCAGCCTTTTGCCCTTTTTCCCCCCGCAATGGACCCCGACGACTGGGCATATTATTTGCTTTCGTGTTCTTGGGATTCGTCCTCGCTTGTCGACGAGTCCTTGTGAACAATTTTTCCCCCCCCCGTCTTTAACGACTCATTGTCCGTTCTGCTTTTCTTAGGCACCCCACCCCCCCCTCTGTTGAGCGTAGCTGAAGAAAGTTTTTGCCATCCCCCTTTCTCCCTTACGCTGCTGACCCTCCTACAGGGCGCTTCTTCCCCGCGCTGGTCCTCGGTTGCTTGTGACTATCCTTTCCGCCCCCCGATCGCATAGAGGGGTGGCAAGGACTTTCCGGACAACAAATCAGTGCCCCCCCCAACCCCCCCCCCCCGGGGTTTTTTGGTGGGTTGGGTGGTTTGTTTTTGTGGGTTTTCAATGCATCTGGTCTTTTTAAACACTCCCGTAGTCTTGCCCCACGTCCGACAATTGCACATCTTTCAGAGTCTTTCATCTTTTTTATTCTAGTTCCATCTCTGCCCAACAGGCGATTTGACGGCTATTGTCTTACTGCCTACACAGTGCACAAACCACTGACCAATCCGATCTATTCCTTTTTATCCCCCCAGTTATTGTTCGACGCCGGACGTGGGAGTGCCCCCCCTTTGTGTATCCCCCCCAACCCATATGGGCCGTTGTTTCTTCCCCCCAAACGCCATGGAAGAATGTGGCTGCTTATAAGGCTTACCCGTTCACCGATACTGGCCCCACTTTTCCTACCCAACATGCGCCCTGGTCATATTTTAGCAGCACTTCGCCAGCGTATCCTCTCGACCGATCATTGACGGATGATGACTATTTCTTTCCCTTGAAGAATTCCCCCATGTCCTTACCTCGCAAGATTGGCTGACATACCCCCTTTTTCTACGTTTTTCGAGATACGAACCGTTTGGACGCGTCTCTGTTCCTTCATGAAGAGGATCTATCTCCGCCACCGCGATCAGTCCATGAGGCCTGATTTACAATCCCCCCCCCGCTAATGTTCTACGCTTGCGCAATCCCTGATGCAAAGAAGACCCTCGGACGCGCTGGAGCGTGCTGCTGCTCCCTCACCTGAAGCCTTAGCCCGCCTACGAGACCTTTTAGTCGACCTGTCAACCCCCTTTGTGAACGAGAGTAGTTTTCCGTTCCTTCCCTTTCTTTGCTACTTTGAGGAGCTTCGGCCTTGAAGGCTTCCTCCCCCTCGCTAGGCTTTTTTTTTTCCAAGAAATTTTGTGGTCTCGGTTTTTGTTCTTGGCTAGCTTATGTCTAAACCCCTCTTTCAACATCACGTACATCCAAACCCCCTTTCGCGCCGAACTCCACGAGATACTGTCTACCATTCGTGCGCAAGGACGGGCCAATCATCCATGGTACCGGCAATATCTCTCTCCTTTCTCATTTGTTTGAATCTCTCGTTAAGTTCCATATGATTGAGCCGTCACCTTTCATTCCAGATATAAGTGTCTTTTCCAAGGATTCTTCGCGGGCGTGTGCTCTGGATTTAAAAATTGCGCGCTCAGCTTTCCTTTTCCCTGTCTCCCAAGTGTTTGACCCCACACCATTTATGCGATCCAAGAGAGAGGTTTTCTTTCTCCTAGTTGCGTCGCTCCCCCCCCTTCAAGATTTAGAATCAGCAATTGCCTCACCTGCTGCGCTCCCTTTTATAGCCCATGCGAACACGACCGGTTTGCACTTGTTCTACCCCCGGCGTTGTAGGAGTTGATTTGGAGTTTCTTTTCTCTCGCCTGCTGCCGTTCCCCCTCCCCCCCAGATGGATCTTTCTCAGACCCTAGTCGTGTCTATCTTGACCGATTTTTGATGAAGGCTAGCCGATCCCCTTCCTCATTTGACGCTGCCTACCTTTTCTTATTGTCTTCTCTTCGTCTCTGACCGGCCAGCTATAAACTTGTTCGGCACAGTTTTTCGTAAAGGCAAGTAGCCATTAGCGGCTATTTCTTCATTTTCTGCACATGACCTCTTTCTTACTAGTGGTTTTCGCATACGGCACGTTGACCGAACGCCAGTTAAGCCTTTCGAGGATGCTCTAGACCCGATGAGAGTTGAGATGCAGAATGGTTCGCATTGTTGTCTCTTTTTCACCTCGAGTTTTTTCCCTAATTCGTTTTACGGTCCGTCCAGTTTTTCTCTTGACAAGAATTCAATTGCCCTGGGCTTTTGGAAGTTTGCTTGCTTAAACTTTTTCCCTCAACTGCGTTTTAGTGAGGTCCATTATTCTTGCAATTTTTTAATTGTCATTGGTTCCATGCTTTTTCGCCTGGTCCCCTGGCCACTTTTCTGTCCCCAAAAGAGCTTTTTTTAGTCCCCTCTTTTTTCCTCCGATTGTGGACATCTCTATGTCCCCTCTGTCCCGCCTCTGTGCTTCTCACTTTTGCCCCCCCGGCGAAATTTGTGCATACAGCTGCAGGGCTTTCACTCCATTGTCTGATTTTCTTTTCTTCTCGATCCCGACCTTATCTTAACATCCTTTTCCCCCAAAGAGTGACTCCCCCTCTTCCGCGCGCTAGAACCTTCTGTATCCTCTTGTCTTCCCATCGCATTTCATTAGATTTCCCTTAATCCACCTCCCAGCCGGATCGTTGGATGTGAGGATCGCGACCCGTCCTTTTCGTCCGCCGATGGCTTTTGCCACAATAACCCCCCAACAACTATCCGCGTCTGCCCGTATTGGCCCATGACATTCACTCCCTTCGCGGACGCACAGACCTAACGGCCGATTGAATCTCGTTGCCGGCATCCTTGCGACCGCCGGACGTCGATGAACCCGACTTCCATCCCCTGCAGAGTGTTTAGTACTCCTTTCGCCGTTCTCCCAAGCATGTTTTTTTGGCGCTTTATCATGACCGTATTTGGTGTTATCATTAGTATTTTGAGCGAGCTTGGTTTTTTTTTTTCTGGCTATTTGTCCGACGACTATTATTCAGTCGTTCTTTCTCTATTCCCCGTAGGATATTCATCCACCGCCTCTTTTCCGCCTTTGCAGCGCTCTTCGTCCGCGACCCCCCGAATGACATCGCCCTCTCTAGATCTTTGAGATGACATCCCGTTTCGACCCCCGGTCTTTTTCCCAGACCCAAGAATGGCTGGAAGTCCTTTTTTGCGCGTCATATGTCGCCTCCTTTTTTCTTTTCTTCTGGACCCCTGCTTTCCTTTTCGGCTCTCCATCTTTTGAGGAGAAAACGCCAAACCAGGGTTGTGTTTTTTACCAAGGACCGATGATATCGAACTTTCCTTCCTGACCACGAATAGTCAGCTCCCTCCCCCCCCCCCGTGGTTGGGGGGGCAAAAAGGGGGGGGTTGGGGTTGCAGTCCCCCCAATGTGATTGGGTGACCCCCAACGAGACCCCCAGTCGCCACTCCACGGTCATTCACGTCTTCCGTCCCAAGCGAGGATGGCCCCCCCTCTTACCTTATTAGTTTTTTTCCTGTGTTTTTGGGGAAGTATGTTTCATTTCTCTCAACGAATGTGCTCCTCTTCCCTTCCTGACGTTTTTCGAGCAGTGTTTGGTCGCCCGACTTGTGGCCTACACTTCTTAACGACGAATTTTATCGTTTCCCCCCTGCCAGCGGCCTTTATGAGCCTTCTTTGACCTTGTCTGACCTGAAGAGTGTCAAGTGGTTCTGATTTCTGCACTCACTGACAGATACTTGTTCCGTTCTCAGACGCCGCTTCTAATGAGCCGGGAATCTCTTTTCCCACACTGCTTTTTTTCCCCCACCCTTAGGACCTCCTCCAATCACGGACGGTACTTCTTACCCCCCCTCTTTCCTGTCACGATGCGGATGTTCTCTAAAGCCCTCTTTCCTCTCGCATCGCACCCCCCCTTACCAGCCTCATCCCCCGGCCCACCCCCCATAGGAATGTTCCAGTTAGAGACCTTCAGTCTCGTCCGTCCACTGGTAAGAAACCCGCCCTCTCCTGTCTCAGACCCCGGTTTTTTTCTTTTTCTGCCGGTCCTGAGGGGCAAAGGGATGCCAGTATCGTGGCATACCT
>Ga0179593_1301410_pt1 | contig 10833 bp, 9 predicted proteins | sample CZODoug2_1_08_16_FD_185931 | JGI IMG/M metagenome (GOLD analysis project Ga0179593, IMG submission 185931) | Vadose zone soil fungal communities from Angelo Coast Range Reserve, California, USA - CZODoug2_1_08_16fungal (PacBio error correction) | ecosystem: Environmental > Terrestrial > Soil >... | reverse complement strand
TTGACAACGTTGTTTTTTTTGTATTTCCTTCCCTCCTTTCAGCCAGTCCCCACTGCAGCGACCAAGAACGGATTAACCACCACCTCGACCCGCTTGGTTACTGTGATGACCTCCCCCGTTTCCTGATCAGCATCGTGCCAGGCTTCTTTCAGTTAGCCGTCTTTGGTCTGAGCCTTTTCTGCTTAGTGTCCTTCCATTTTTTTCTGCCCGTCGACGAGGCATTTCATTTGCACAAGAGCCTTAATCGCTGGTTTTTAGATTCATCAATAATTCCACGTTCCCCCACAATTCTTTGTCCGTGGGGCGTTCGGCTGGGTTTCCTGTCGACCTCTTGGCTTTTGCTAGCCTGATTCTTTCTTGATTTTGCTTGGGTATGCAGTTCTTATGTCTGAGTTATTTTCTTTTTTTTTTTATTTTTTTTTTTTTTATATTGATTTTCATGTTTTTTGTACTTTTTGCTTGAAGGACTCTAGTTCCTTTTTCTTCTCCTCTTTTTTTACATGAGTTCACCCGAGACGATAGAACTCTTCGTTTAATATTGCCCGTATTTGGATCACCGGGAGGTCACCCAAACGCCCCCGTGCTCCAGCACTTCCAAACCCAACAACTCAGCCGTACTGAAAACCTAACTATCCAGCCGATATTTGTTTTTACCGCTGGGCAGGATGGTTCGGATTCGTGTCCCCCTTTGTCTCACATTTTGAAACCTTCATTTTTCGACGATTTCATTTTGGAGCGGTGTTCCCAGGGGTTCCCCGTTAACAGAGGCCACATCCCTCTAACCCCTTTTACCACCCGCATAGATTCCCTAACTCTGATGTGCGCAGTGACTCCTGCGGCCTGGTCACTGCCGCTCCTTGCCCGTCGTTGTTTTGTTCCAGAGAATTTTCCCGCCCGATTACATGTGGTCGCCAAGAACCCATCTCCACAGTTAAGCGTTCCCACGGTTTTGCGCTTCTGGCACTACCGGCCGGGGGGGCGGATTCTCATGTTACCTCTCACCAACCAGAGAATTTACCACTGCCCCCGCCGCCGTTTTTATAGGCCTCTTCCGATCCTTACCAGTTCCTCTTCGGGCACGCCCCGTCCGCCTAACTATTCAAGTTTCAGGACATAGGCAAAACCTGCGAAGTTTTTGTTGAGTAATTCCCACCCCGCACCAACCCCTTTCCCCTTCACTGGGCCTAAAGCCCCATTCTCGTTGAGAGCTCCTGCTCTTCCTTTCCCACTCCCTTGCGACTTTACAAGTTAGTGCTCTGTCCCCCTGATCTAGGCCCTTTCCCAGTCAAGGAATTCTTTCTTTCTCTTTTCCCCATTTCGCGCCCGTGGTTGCGCCCAACCTGACCTTCCCGCTCATCGACACACGAATAACGCTTCTCCCGTCTCGTTCGTATGCCCATGGGTGTCCCTTCTCTATTGGTTGGGGCCTTTCTTGCTATAAGATACGCTTACCGGTGTTTCCCCACCCCCCCCCAACCCCCCCCTCCCGTCCCTCATCGGTGAGTCCCGGTGGTCCCCAATCTAACGACCCTTCCCACTCGCTGACGTCCATTTTACTCCTCAAGTTTCTTGACGTTCGTCGGGGCACCTTCACCACAGGTGATGGATTTTCTCCTTGTGCGACAGCTTTCCGTTATCTGAAGCAAAAGCTTAATTCCCCCTTGCCATTTTCCTAACAACGGGGCCCCTTGGCGGGGCATTTTTTAAATCCCAGCCTGTTTATTCGCTTTTGGAACCGTAAACACCGACTTGTCGGCCAGCGCAGTGTTCCCCTCTCCCCTTCAGAATTACGGCACTTAGAAAGACTTCTGAATGTCTCCTTTTTGATTTGGGTTTGTTTCCCTGGCAAGTTTTAGCCCACCCCTTCGACGTTGTTCTACGCTCTCCTATGCCAATGAAAAAGTAGTGGTGCGCGTGTTTAATCCTATATTTTTACCCCTTCAGACTTTGTTTTTTCCATACGCCCTTGTTCGCTTCATCCGACTTTCCCCACGTTGTGAGGGGTAAACAAGGTTCTTTTAGGGAAATCCCCCCACCTTCATCTCCCGGACGCGGGTAGTTTTGTTTTTTTCTCACGGTTCCCCCTCCCCCTTGTTACTTTAGTGATTTCCATCTTGTTCCCTTTTCTTTCTTTCATTCCTTTTTTTATGTTTCTGACTCATTGACTAATTAACCCCCCAACTTTCCTTGTCTCCTCCTTCAAATGCGCGAACCCTCCACGAAATAATTTCTCTACTTCCTTCCTTACCGCACAATTTCCGGTATGGTCCCGCCGTGTCGTCATCGGATAGTTTCATTTTTTTCGTTTTTTTCTTCGTGCAGCACCCATCGTGACCCATGAAGAATTTTTTTTTCATAGTTCCATCGTAAGTTGTAATCCTTTTTCCATTGCTCTTTCTGTCAAGGCTTCTTCACAGAAAAGAAAGGGTTTGGGTCTGGACGTCTCGTCGTCTGACGATTCTGACATGGTTGTATTTTCTGCCACCATTTTGACCCGACGGTCGCAAGATTAATGTGTCACCATCTGAGTTAGGTATTTCGCGAACCCGTTTGCCTGAAGTTCATTGCTCCCCCGCTTTTCCCACGTGACTCCCCTCAGTTGCATGGTCAGATTTCGCTTCATTTCTTTCCCCGGTCTCTGGTTCCTTGGGTACGCCCCGAGTGCACAGAACTTTGTCCCGCCACTTTTTTTTGAGTTTTTCTCTTGCCGTGGTACGGTTTTCCTTTGATTTTCGCATCGGTTTGGCCTTATCCTACGTAGGCATGACCATCTTGTAACCAACATTCTATCCCCTTCCGTCCGCCTGCCTTAAGGAAATGGGAGTTTTTTGGCTCCCGGAATTTTCCCCGCCCCATGTTTGAGCGTAGTTGAAGTGACAAGGGTTTAGTGCATGCCGGATCCTAAAAGGGAAATAACAGACATCATTTGGCCTGCCATAACCCGGTACTTTTTCCAAACGCTTAACTCGCTAGAGACCTCGGCCTTGCCCCATGCGACGCTGTGTTTCCTGATCCTAACGGCCCCTCCGGGGTTGCCTGTAACCCCTTCCTGCGGCGGGCTGTTTACCCCCCCAGTAAAATCTCTCTGGGCCTATCTAGCCTCCGTTTTTCCCCTCATCTCACTTGGTCCTTCCATCTCTCAAATGAGGCCAAGGGACCGGTTTGCTTCGGATTCTTTCACGTTTTAATACTCTCCTGTTTACCGAACAATTCACCACGTTGCTATGCATTCTATCCAAACCCGCCGCCTGAAGATTGCTGCCCCTACGCACCCACTAAACTGGATTGGTTTCTTAAGGGATGCCAAGTCGCTCCGATCCACTTGACGCTTTACGATGTGGTCTCGTCAAATTCGCAGATTAATTATGTCTTTTCGGCTCAGGTTTCATGAAGCATACGTTCTCTACATTGTCCGGCCGCTACCTATTCCCTTCTTGGTCGCCTTTCTTTGGTCAACAACAAACTTATACTGCCCTCCAGATTCTCTAGGCGTCATGAGGACCTTTTCCTGGTAAGGATCATATTTGTTGTTTTTTTGCTCTCGAATTACTTCCTCTTTCCCCCGCCCGCTGGAAACTCGAACTGGTTCGAGCGACTTGTTGATCCCGGTGCAATGCAGCCCCCGATCCGGTTTCCTGGCCGCTTAAAACGGGAGTCCCGAACTGCACTTCACATTAATCCCGTATCCCCGAATACCCCCCCCCCCATTTAACACTAAGAGAAGCGTACTACATTGGCTCTAAGAAGGAAACCCCTAGGTCTACCACTCGACGCTCGTTACCCGTTAGAAACAAAAAATACATTGTTATTTATTGCTCTGCTCTATTGACATTTTCTGAGGGTTGTTCGGGTAGCCCCACCGTTGTTCGTGTCGTACACAAAGTTAGTTAGGTCCTTATGCCGTCCCCCCCTCTTCTGTAGAAATACTTTCACTGGAAAAACTGCCTCCGCGGGAAGCCACGCTTGATGCTCGACAAGACCCCTGGGCACTAAGGCTAAGACGTAGAGGCACTCCCCCCTATACCTTGTTTCTCTAGCGAGTTCGAAAGACCCCCCAATATGATATGCCCGATGGTGTCCACCGTGGTCTCTCGGTTTTTGACCTTAAGTAACTCCCCCAGAAGTGACGGAAATTACCACACATGTAGTATGTTTTCTCGGGCTAGCGATGACAGCCGCCCCTAAGCCTAAGTGTCTGAGCGCTGGGCTCGTGCCTTCGACGTATCTCTGAGGCATTAGGGCGGGGCTAAGAGACCACGACTTCGGGCTGGCAGCACACCTTGGGGCTGCGGGTGTTCATTGACACGGGGCCTCTTTGCCCCTGTTTAAAAGGAAAAAGGGGCAAGTGGCATTGCCCCGCTGTCGCCGACCCCTGGATGACACAGTCCCAACTATTTTTCGGATCTTCCTTCCGGGTCCGAGAGTAATCGTTGTTTCCCTTCATTTTTCTGGTATTTTAGATCCCGCAGCCCGATAGGAGTTTCACCTCTTGCAGTCTATTTCCAGGTTCTCCCCACGCCATCATTGGCGACTTTCTTGTTATTCTTTTTTTCCCGACCCGCTTTTTCCCTGGTCCCTAACTTCCCTTCTCCTTTTCCCGTGCAACTTCTTGTATCCCGAACAGGGGATTGAAGAGAATCCCGTCCACCTTATCCGTAAGCCCCCCATGGTGGGGTCGCTGTTTCCTCCCACGACCATGCCCTTGGGGTTGGGCTTCACTAGAAGCCTTCTTCCCTCTTTTCCACTGTTAGACAGTCAATACCTTTCCATCGTCGCATCGCTGGCCGAAAGATGTGCCCCCCCCAACCTTGCTTTATGTGTCGTTCCAACCTTATGGCCATTCCTCCTTCAATGTTCGTCCACGTGTGTTGGGTATTTCACGGGTCGACGCCGTGCCCTTTCTTATGTACAAGTCACGATTTTTTTGCTGGGAAGAAACTAAACGCCCCGAGTTACGCTACCTGTGACCTCCACGATTTCCCGATTTTGCACCAAGCCATACCATTAAAGTTGTCGGCCCCCCTCCGTTTTGCGTCACAATCTTTCGTTTGCTCTGTTGATCTTTTTCAAAGTTTCCTGCTTCAGCCAGAACTGTGTCTCTCCCCCCAATGCTCTCAAACCGTTCCGGCCCCTCACATGAAAACATAAATGTTCCGCCTGATTTACCCTCCCTCTAAAGGGGCTTGGTTCCTTTATCCAGGACCTAGCAAAGGCGGTGTCTTTCCCCTTGCAGGACCCTTTTGTATAGCCTCCCCGTTTTTTGCTGCAAACGATTTCGTTAAGGTCGAATACTGCAGGCGTGCACCGGGCGCTTTTCCACCTCTCTATGGGTTTTTTTAACAAGTATTCGGGTTCATGAACTCAGCGAACCCCCCCACTCTTTCTTTTATCTGACCTTGAAAAGCTGGTTTTCCCCCCCCATCCAGTTTTGCTTCACCTGTAAGACCCCCAATCCCCCACCCTGATACACATTCTTTTTCCAGGTTAGTTCTCCTTTCCTTGAATACTTCCGGTTCTTGGGACCGCTTGCCTTCAATTCAGGTGGTACCAGTTCCCCAATTGCCGCCGCAGACACACTTTTTTTTTCACGATTGGCCCCCCCAAGGTCCCAGGTTGTTCGCGGTCCACCTGGAACGGTTAATATTTTTTCTGCGGCCCCTGTCGCTCCATAGCCCCCTTTCCAGTCTTAAGCCATCATTGGATGTGTCCATTTGCCGCCCAGCGTCCCCTCAATTTCGTCCCATGGACTTCCATTTTTTTGACCGATCAAATCCTTTTTTTTCCCCCACCTTGTACCTCGATGCTGATCTGCGTTTGTGTTTGTGGTTGGTCCGACTCTTATCGTCGCTTCGTTTACCTCCACCCTTCCTCCAATTCGTTTAGTCCTCCTCCTAAATACTTTTGAAATCGAAATGTCTACTATTTCTCCGCCTTTATCGTTGTTTTGTCGAAGTTATGCGGACGCCTTCTCTCCACCCGAGGCTCAGTTCTAGCTCCCCAGCCCTTGCTTCGTCTTTAATTGATCTTTCAATCTGGTGAGAATTGAGCCCCTTGTACCCGTCGTCTTTTTTTCGGTTTGGGTGCACGGAAATCGCCCCGATATCGCGGTGTAGTGACTGTGCTTCTGTCGCCCAGTTCGAGTGTTGCCTTGTGCGGATGTGAGGAAGGCCCCCGGATAACGTCAACTTGTTTTTCTGCTGGATTCCTTTATACTTTTTAGCGGACGATTTTTACGTCCCTGGATCTGCTTCCCCCGGACTTATAGTTCTCGGAAGATCCCTTCACTGCTTCGCATTTGTACAGTATCTGGTTGTGATCGTAATTGCAGCTGATGCTTCTCGCCAACCCCGCCGACCTTTACGGGTTTCCATAATCGCTACCTTGACCTTTCCTTTTTTATTTTTGTTTTGGGTGTCTTGCCTCTTGACTTGCCCAATGATCAGTTACCCCATACATGGTTTCTGATTCTTCGAACAGATGCTGAAAGACGCGCTCTGCGCAGATCCCCCGCCCTGCCTTCTATTCTTATCCTTGTCTGTGGAGAGCTTGATTTCCTATGATGTCCCCCTCGTTCCGCCAACTAGCCCCCCGATCCGGCAGATCTTCACTCGGCCTTTCCTTTTTTCTTTCCCCCTTGGGCCGTCAAGCGAAAACTCCTGTCCCCCCCCTCGTGTCCAACCCGCAAATCTCTTGCTTTTTCTTCCTGGCCCGGTGGACCTTACGGTGATATTTTTGGCCGTTCTGCGCCAGCCAGGCTTTTTTGTTTTTTGTTGATAAGGGCTGCCTCGCCTATTCAAACTTACGACGATTTAGCGCGCTCCCCCTTGTTTCCTTCGGGCCCCTTGGTATTCTAAACGTTCCACTGAGAGGTCCACCTTCGCGTGCCTTTTGCTTTTTCAGCAGGATTGACACGACCCGCTATCCTCCCCGCATCATTCGGCTCGCCACCTCCCTAGGCGCGCACGCCCAAAAGACGATTTCCCAGTTCCATCTTTTTCGAGGGTTGGCCTCTTGAGTTTATGAATTTCTCAGCCAGCGTTCTTTCTTTCCCCCCATCGATCCTCCACACGCTTGATCTTTTCGTACTATCCCCAAAAGCTTCTAAGAGTTTGTTTTTGGAGCCCTTCCTCTCTATTCTCCCATACTGCCGCCCATACCTCTCTGTCTGCTACCTTGTATTGAACTAAACAACTTTTCGCTTGCCCCATCTTGTGCTTCGTTGCTTAGTTTGCATTTTTTTGTGTTTACCGGGCTTTCGATGCGCACGGAAATCCATCCCTCCCACGTTTTCAATCTCTCCCTCCTCCTGTTTTGTTTTCTACGAGAGTTGGAAGTGGAGTGCTGCGGAGTTAATGAGCACCCCCCGTTTTCTAATCCTTGTTTAAAGCAGTGAACCCTGCGCTTCCAAACGACTTCCCCTCTCCCTCTTCGTTCCCTTTGTGAGGCACCTTTTATTTTTCCGATCCTGCAGGAGGTAGCATTATGATTTTTCGGTATCTGATCGTTTTTTACCTTTTTCGTCTGTTCTTTAGGATCTTTCAGTTTTTCGTTTGACTTCCCTTTCTTTTGTATTTTATCTCGATGGAACAGAATCTGATCTTTCAACTCGCTGGCGTGAGACCCGTGACTTTGACCAACTCCATTTTCCAACCCTCGACACCCCCTTCGTGAGCGGCGGTCGGCTTGTTGGTCCCATTTGGTTTATCTTTTGCTAGCCTGCTGCTTTCTCTCGTCGGCGGCTTTGATTGTTTGACGCTTCTCGACGGTTTGCCGCTTTCCCCGGCCGTTAGCAAACATCGTCGGCCACGAGTTTCACTTTCCAATTCGCGGGGACTTTCCGTTTTGATTGCCTACCTCGAGTTTCAAAACCAGCGCCTCTGCTCCTTCCAAACCCTCTCCCGTCTCACGCAAACGAGCCCGAGCAGATTTCGCGTTTTACCGTTTTTTCCGGCGTTTATGTTTTTTCCAATTTGACTCTCAAACCGGAACCGCTTCTTTGAAGATCTTGCTGATGGGTGCTCCTTTTTTTTTGTTTTTGCCCCCGGACTTCTATGGACATCCCATCTCCCCCTCAGTACTCTAGAGGTCTCCATGTTTTCTCGCGCCTCCCTTATGTTGTCTGTGTCTAGCACTTTCTCCTCTTCTCTTTGGGTCTGCGATGGTCCCGCCAGCTTCCCCAGCTTCCACACCACCGCCCCCCTCTCCCCTCCGGGTCACATTGAGCGTTTTCCTCCGACAGGCGCTGGCTTGTCGTCGGGGCCCAGTACCGATACCAACACCTCGCTGGGGACATCCTGTCCGTAATTACGATCTTTCTTGGACCCGTATCATCTTTCCCCCCCTTGAATCCCGTGGGCCTACCCTAGTACCGTCCCGGTCTCAAGGATTCCCTCCATTAGCGCCACCTGTTTTCCCTTTCCTTTTCGTCCTTCACATCCGCCCAAAGCCATCTTCATTTTTTTGACATCCACAGCATCACCGTGGTCTTCGGAGCTTTTCGTGCACCCCCCGAACAGGCTCCCTTTCCCCCACTTTGCTCAACTGCGCCCACAGTTCTTGAGAATCCAGTCAATCTCCCCTTACTCCTTGCCCCCTCCTCCCTATCCGGGGGAGTCTCCAGGACGGCTCCTCCCTTCTACCACTCATCAACGTTTTTCCCCCCTTTCTCTCGCTTACCATTTTTCGGGATTCATGCTAGCATTCGGTTAGGGATTTTCAAGCGACCCTACCGTTCGACCACCCCAAACCCAAAACATCCTCTTCGGCCCCTCCCCCTTTGGTAGGTCCCAGGTGGGCCCCCAGACGCATTTGGCTTTTTTCAACAGAGCTGAGCTGTAGACACTGTCTTCCCTCCCCCCCTGGTTTGGGGAAATTGAATCTACGGTGACTTGACCTACTTTCTGGGGACAGTGGGTCCGTCCCCTCCTTTTCAGCTTCCTTCCCTTGAAGTTGGAACTCCCAACCCTCGGGGCCTCTGTGCGGGCCCACCAATCGTGAACTCCCCAACTTGGGTTTACTTCGGCCCTGGAACTGACCCCCCGGCTTGCGGCGCTCAGTGGGCCCAAGATCCAATTGCCGCCAGTCCACTTTCACTTATCCCACCCCCCCTTTTCCGGATTTTCATCAGACTTGACGGTTGTCACTGACGTTTCAGGCCACCTGGAGTTGTCTACACTCTCCCCATGACAACTGACAACATGAGGGGGGAGCAGGCTTATCCGTAACCTTACCCCCACGCCAAGACGTGGACCATTAATCTTTTCAAGATCCTGATTCGACTCAACCATTTTTTTTCCACACGGTGCGTTTCGGAATCCCCACCTCAGCCCCCTGAATCTGCCCTTTTCGCTTTCTAGTTTTCCCTGTCTTTTTTCATTTTCCCCCCCGGGTACTTTTAGCCCATATTGCCACCGGTCGGCGACATTTTCTTTGCCACCTTCTGGTTTTCCCTTTGTGACCCCCAAACTTTTCTTTAGATAAGACGTTCAGAGTTCCCCCTCCCCCAATCTTCCTGTACTTCCCGGAACCTCGGGCCGACACCAGTAAGTAATCTAAGGCGTTCCATCGGATCATGGGATCCCTTTTTGCCTGGTTTTTCTCTGGACGACCATTTTGTTCCATGAATCCTCCCTCGTGACAGTTTACCTTTTGCCCTACACCTTTTAATTTCATGTGAGAGGAGTTTCCTGGGCCGGGTTTCTTTCACAACCCCTCAAGTTTTTTTGTTACCGATTTGGTCGTCTTTTGGTATCGATTGACCTGGTATTTCTTTCCCGTGGGAAACTCCGTTGATGACTGCCGGAAACAAAGAGGAGGGAGGTGTTCGTCATAAACGTTCTTCGACCCTCGCCAGGGGTAGATCAAGGCTTCTGAAATTCACAATATCCCATGGGCATTTTCTATTGCTATGATCGGATTTCCCGGGATAGGCTTGTGCGGTTCCAACTTTACACACAAGACACGTTATTTGTCAGAACCTATGGTGGCGGGTCGTTGTGAAGAGTGAAATAGGTGATCCCTGGTGCTTCGTAGCCCTTTATAAAGCCCCCCCTGACCCCAATCTGGTCCCTAAGCTCCTAGTCCGCCCATAGGAAAACCATAGACGCATGAATTCAATTCTTTGCTCAGGGTGAAAATGAGAAGGAGGAATGCCCAAAGGTTTCCACGGGATTGCCCGGACACATTGAGTTTGCCCGTGGGTGAAGAAGCCCGCAAAAGTTGTCAAGACCACCGCGCTAATCTCAGGGGGATGCCCGAACATTCTTTTAGTGACCCCACTGCTGAAAATCGCCTTAGACAGCCGGCCGCACCGTGACGCTCTTCTGCCCCTAAAGAACCTTCTTTTTAATTAAACATTCTGGCTTCTCGTTACCACCCCCCCGGACCGAGATTATGGAGACTGAGTCCTCCGTCCCCGTTCTTCCCCCTGCCCTTTCAACATTTGTAAGCGAGAACGCTTACAGTTTACGGTTTTCAAAGGTAGTCGTTTTCTGGAACAGTTGATCCCTTGTTGCTCTCCTTTCCCTTGTGATAACCACGGGGGAGTATGACTCAGCTCTCCTTTCCCAGACGCAAAGTTTTAGAGTCCCATGAATGAATCCCCCTCACCCCTGATTTGGGTGCCGGACTGGTCCCTAAGGAGATTCGCTCAATGTACTTTGCCTGATTTTTTGCGCACAATTTCGGCTAGTTTGATAGTAATGGATTTGATTCTGTATATTTTTCCTGTTCATCTCTGGGAATTGGTAACTTTGACAATTATATTGGGCTGCTTTCCCCGGGTAAACCCCTTCGTGAGCCAGTTTCGTTTCACATAGTTTAGGTCAGATTTGA
>Ga0179593_1268653_pt1 | contig 10833 bp, 17 predicted proteins | sample CZODoug2_1_08_16_FD_185931 | JGI IMG/M metagenome (GOLD analysis project Ga0179593, IMG submission 185931) | Vadose zone soil fungal communities from Angelo Coast Range Reserve, California, USA - CZODoug2_1_08_16fungal (PacBio error correction) | ecosystem: Environmental > Terrestrial > Soil >... | reverse complement strand
CTTGGTTCTGGGCCTTAACGGCATTGACGGCCTGGCATTCTCTTTGACGCGAGGTCCCCACCCCTTCTGGAGGTTATTTTCTGAACACCCCCCCACATCTTAGTGACAACAGGTCGTTTTTGCATGATGTTAGCCCTTTTTGTGTCTCTATCCGACTCCCACCCCCTTTTATGAGGACCAATTTGGGTATAGAGTCGGGTTCCCTGCCTTTTGCCACCCCAGGCTTCAGCAACCATTTTCCCCCGCCGGCCTCGTCCTACCCTTTTGGTAGCTTCCCCAGGGTCGCCTAGTTCTTTCCTCTTTTATGCATCAATCTTTGCTGAAACCCTTGCGCAGTAATAGCGGTCCCTGGATTTCCCCTTTCTGATTTCCGAAGCTTCTTCGATAGAGTCTGGCTTTGGCGCGCCCCTGACATTATCATGAAGATTACATCTTGGATGTCCCTGGTCCGACAGTTTGTCTTGGCTAAATGGTCTCGCTTTGGCTCCTGCCTCCGCAGCCAACAGACGAGGATACGCGTTGTGCTCAAAATACGAAGATAGTTTTTCCTTTTGGCTTGGTCCCTTTTAATTTCGTCCTTGAGTTTTGCCTTCCCATCATCCATGTTCTTTCTTCCCCAAACCGAACCCCCCTACTTTATTTTTGATGCACCACAAGCAAGGCTTTTCTTGATTTTTTCCTGCCGTGCATTCAGGAGTCGGGACGGTGTCCATGAATGGAGCGCCACCTCCCGGGGTGCCCCTCGCGCTTGTGAGCCCCCGCAGTCGATAAATACTCTATTTTGGTCATCGCTTTCCGTTGGCTCAGCACCTTTTTTTTTCACCTCCTTTCCTTCCCCGAACGTTTTCGAAGCACAGGCTGATGATGGTAGGATCACGCTTTTTGCGTTGCTGTTATACATTGTACACTCAGAAGGTATTCATTTCCTTTTTCTGTGCCATTACCACTCCCCTCCTCCGAGGTTCATTTTGATGGACCAATTCAGGTGAGTTCCCCCGTAATTTTGAATTTTCTATGCGTCGGCCCCAGAACCAACTTTCGATTTTTCCCTGGTTCGTGAATTTCAAAGACTTAGAGAAGGCTAGGGTAAAGTAATCGAACCTTTTTTCCCTGTAGTTAGTTTCTCCCGGATTGTTTCTGGATGCTTTCTTATGAGTCCTCTTTCTAGGACTTCATGACGATCATCCCTTGCCCCCCCTTCAGTGATACCCATTCCTGATACATTTCCATTGGATAGCCTCTTGATAGTGGCCTGTCATCGTTAACGGGACGGTGGATCTGTCTTTATCCCCCCCGCGGATTTCGGATCCCTCGTCATCGACTTACATTCCCGTAACATGGTTCAGACGGTCCAACCCCGGTTGCTTAGCCACTTGCTTGGTTATAGGCGCTATTTGCGCCCCAGAGAAGTCGCCGTTCCGTTCCGTTTCTTCTTTCGTTATTTCCGCGTCCTGATTCTCCTTGAACTCTTGGGCTTTTGTTCCCTTTTGTCCCGAATTGGTGGGTTCAAAGACTTCCCGGTCGCAAGTTGGCTTTCCATCTCTGGCAGACCCCCCTTTACCGCTTTCTGTCCATTTTGGTTTGGAGTAGGGGCTCACGGCAAAAGGGACGAACTTTGCCATCCCCCGGCTTCCGTCGGGTGTCTGTAAAAAGGGCAGTCTTGTCAGTTTCCGCGGCCTTCATTCTACAGGCATAGCTAGTTTCCGTTTAAGGTGGCCTACCTTTTTGACCCCCATCATGGTCCTTGGTCATGAGTGGTTCCCCCAGTTGACGTGCTGTCCGGGACCCCCCTTTTTGGACAGTTAGTCCGTTTCCGTGTCCATGAGTAATTGTTCTTTGGCCTTTTGTACGAGGCTTTTCCAAACGGTCCGTCGCTGGCTTTCCCTGTAGCTTTAGAAGACATATCTTTTTTTCTCCTCCTTCCTTTTTGTTGTTTACATGCTTCTTATTACTACTTACATTCCAGTCCCTAAGACCGCCCCTTTTTTTTTGCAGACCGCGGACATTTTGACTTTTATCACCCTTTCCCCGGCAAACCAATTACTATGTCCCCGTCTATTTACTTTCCGTTTCTGGCCGGAGAAAGCCTTGGTCCATGGACAAAGATGCTGTGCGGGCGACCACCCCTTGTCGTCCCAACACGATTTTGGCTGACATGACGCCCCTCGACATCGCAAAAGATAAGCCTTTGTGTGTGCGTGCATCCCATACGAGGAAGCCTTGGATGGCCGTTCTTCCCCCCTCCCCGTAAGGCGTGTTTCACGTTATACAAGCGAAAACAACCATATACTTCCCCCTTTGCCCGTTTGCAGCATGATGTGAAGATTGTCGACCCGTTCTCCGCCTCAAACCCCACTCCGGCAAACCTTCCCCGCAAAAAAGCTGCCACACTCGTCAATTGACAGAATTCTCTTTGCAAGGGGCCTAAAACAAGGGACGGGTGGCGCGTGACTTTAGATGACTCACATCTCCCTCCTTCCCAGTGTTGAGTCCACTGGTTACCTGGGGTCAACAGGATTTCAAACTTTTTTTTCCCGTGGTGTTATCGGTCGATCTAGGACATGGCGCCTCCCCGATCCGTTGTGATCGAAACAGTCCTATGCTGAGAATCTCTGTTTGCTCGCTTGTTTTTTTATTTATATAATGTCTACCAGCTGCGTTTTTGCGTCCTTCTTATTTTTCGTACGCCTTCTCTTCAAAGGCTCGCATTACTCCCCGAACCCCGTGCCTGGAGCCCTTCAAACCCTCCCCTTGTCGGAGGTCATTACCCGCGCCTTTCTCGACTTCTGTAGCCTTTTCAAGAATAATTCCAAGCACTTGTTGATTTGTGTGCTGGGTAACCCCAGACTCCCTCTCGACAGGTTTCCCCCAATCCCGTTGAGAGCCCTTCCAGACCCTTAATGACCACTCGGGAACTGAGGGTGGAACCCTCTCACATTCATGAATCCCTTCTTCGTGAACTCGACCCCTCACGCGGTAGAAATCTCCTTTTCCTCCCATAGCAGAAGATAGTTCGAACGACCCGTCCTTACGCTTCGCGCCTGCCCCCAAGCTACTGCTGAACTTAAGTCTCGAGCGTTTCTCCAGATTTAGTCGACGCTGCCTGTTAGAAAGTCGTCTCGATACCCCGATCCCAGCGCAGTTGGACTCCGTCTTTCCGGCCCTGGCAGAGAACTTGCTTAGAAGACAGCTGTCGACTCCTTCGTTTTGTGTTCCGCAAGAGGATTTGCAGGTAATTGAAAAACTACCACAGAACAGCACCTTTTTTTCTCTGATTGGAGAAATCTCATGTTTGTAGACTCATGACAGGCGAACACTCGGGCGTCTCGGTATTCCTCCCATTTACCCGGTTTTTGGGGGCTATTTATGTTTAACCAACGCACCCATTGGAGGACCAATCGCCCCATGATCGTAAGTCCACCAGTGTAAATCAAGATGTGATTATCACTACCTGAAACCAAAGCCAACCTTCGATCTTCCATTACGGCCCCTGTCAGAACCCTCCGCTTTCAAGACCAGCTATGGACCCCGTGTGCGCCCTTTTGATTCCCTCCCCCCCTAGCCCCCCTAAACTCCCCCCGGCCGAAATTGCGTTCTACGTCCTTACGCAGGGAGCTTGCATGGTTCCGGAAGGCCTGGCAACCTTGCCTTTAACCCCTCCGCTATCGCACCCTCCCTCCTCCCATCCTTCCTGAGAGGTTTTTATCCCTTTGTCCCGAATCCCCCCCCATGATCTGAAGATCCTGCTACCTTGATCACCGTAACAGACCGTGCAGGTTTCTCGGTTATCTCGATTCGCCGTCGGTAATGCTTGGGTTGCTTTCTCCCCCCCACGACCCCTCCGAGATGGACGCTCCCTTTTCCGGCTCCTACTGCCCAGGACAAGAGAAAATGCGGCCCTATCAACGTCAAGATTGTTTCGGTGTTCCTGCGGTTGTATGATGTACCCCCCCTAGTCACGATAACTGTTTCCCCCCTTTCATTCACACCCGAGGAAGACTTTCCGCAATCGATTTTACTCAATGTACCGGCTGCACTGCCTCTTACCCTATTTCGTTCCCCTCCATTCGTTATTTTGTCACACATGACGAATCTTTTCTTTCCCCACCCTCCACTGAGAATGGCCAAGAAGGTTCTATTTGGCCCTGCTGCGGAATCTGAAGGTCTCACGCCTTTGATCGACTCCGGCGATAGTTGAGTTTGCCTAGAATTTCGGGGCGGTGGTTTTTCTCCCCCTTCAAGCCACTGGACCCGCGACATCGCAGCTCCAAGGTGCTCGTACCTTTCCGTGACTACCCCCCCCTCGCCCCTCCCCCCCCATGGCGGAGGCGTCTTACGGCCGAATTTTCCTTGAAATGCAGCTGGTTTTTCCTTACCATCTCGTCCCAACCTGAGCTTAGGCATCGACTGCTGTCCTTCCCCGACTCGGACCGATTCTCCTCCTCCCTTTTTTGTTTCGAGAGTTTGTGATTCCGCGCTTTTACCTGATCGTAGGCCTTCCCTGGTCCTTCCTCTTCCCCTCCGGAAATGGGGACTAGAGGTTCAGCCAGCGTTGGCTGTTATTCTGTCAACATTCGGCCTTCTCTAACACGTTCGCCATTTTTTGCGCCCTCTTTTGGCCTTTAGAACGCCGCGAATAGTTGACCGCTTTGACTTTCTCCGCCATTTTCTTGCCCCCCGCTCCCAAAGTGCCCGAATTCGCCTGGCTCAAGAGTCTCTCGAATTTTTCCTCTTTTTCAGCATGTGATCCCAGCTTTTCTGAGCGACCGTCTTTTATCGACAGGAGGGCATGGGCTCCCATTGAGGTTGTGGTTTCTTTTCCATATTATCTTCTTGGTGGTTCCACACTTCCTCCGGATGGAACGACTCCCGTTTCCTCGGTTTTTAGCTTGAAGCCCGCTTTTCGCGCCGATGTCATGCATTTCCGAATCCTGTAATTTGCCCGTCTCGGTTTTCTTTTTCCCTTGAACCTTTTATCGATCCCCATTTTCTTTGGTACATCTCAAACTTTTCGAGCCCTTTTTTCCTTCTCACCTCCTCCCGGCCAGGACGCAGTGTTGAAGTGCTTCCCCCCTTCGGTGCGAGTACTTTTTCATCTATCCTAGCCTTTCAAACGCCCGGCGTCGGTTCCCATTTGGTGTGTTTGTCAGGCCCCCCGGAACTGATTTGCGCTCTCGGCACTCTTGGTACCCCGAACGGCGTTTTTTTTTTCTTCCGTTATCGCGACAAGGTTTTTGAAGGATCTTTTTTCTGTTTGTTCTCGCGCTCCCCCTCTCCTCCGCGCTCGTGATTTTGATGAGCGCGGAGTCTTCCCCCTCCCCGCTTTTACAATCCTGCCTCAACTACTTCGTTACCTTCTTCTCAAGCCGCAATTTCTCCGAGTTGATTGCAAGTTATTATCCCCATTCAGCGACACTTTTCTACCACTAGTTCGGTCTTCTTCACTCTGTTTGTCTTTTACGCTACTTATGAGAACGAAGTTTTGTCCCCGCGTTACCGTGGAGCCCCCGGCCATTCGACCTGAACCTCTCAAACTTTTCTTGGTGTAACAGGCTGTAAGCGCCTTAGCCATTGTTAGAGCGCGGAATGGAGCGTCCAAAGCCGAGGCTCCCCCCTGCTTGTTTAACCCCGTCCCGATTCTTGCTTTTTCCAGTTTTTAGGACGACCTGGATTTTTTTCTCCCGAGAATCCCACTGTTCTTTCCCCTTTCCCATTCACCCTTCCAAGAAAACCCCTTCCCACCCACCTGTCAAGACTTGTAAGGGTATGCTGTTCTGGCTTTTCCATCAGCCGCATTTCTGAGCGCTTACTTTCTTTTGGCGCGACAGTCCGTGTCTACCTGCCAGAAACTCTTTATAACTATGAGTCATCGCTTTATTCTTTTCTTCCTTCATCCCCGGCGGTCTCCGTCCTCATTTTGGTCATCCCGTATCTTGGCTTTCTGGACCTACTGATTCGTGCTTTTACGCGCTTCCGTCCGCCATTAAGGACTGTGTCGGGATTACCCTTTCCGGCCCCTCTTTTTCCTTCGGTTCTTCCTACTAACGCCCAGGTTGAGTTCACCGTCCCCTTTGAATTGTGGCACCCTACCCCCTGGCCTCCTTTTTCCACCGCTTCTTGAAATTCCCGTAGCGGCCTCTGTTAAGTAAGCGCAACAGGGTTGTTAAGTTATGTGAGGCCGGTTCTCTTCCTGCGCGGCGTTGCCTTCTTTCTTACTGAGCTGATAATATGACAACGTCTTGAAGCTGAAGACCCATTCCGATAACCTATTCCCCTCCTTCTCCTCGGGCCTTTATCTTGGCCTTCCACTTGATAAAGGGTTACATTGCTCTGGACCGCACTATAGCCGTGATCCCCCCCACCCCCAGTAACCAGGTGAACATTTCCTTTTGAAGACAACGCGTTCACAGTTTTGCGCCTCTAACCTAGTCAGAGGATGTTAGTTTCCGCCGTCAGGACGCGCGCCAGTCGTCTGGGTCTTTCCCTTTAGACCCGGCGTCCGATTGACGATGCCAACGCTTGGTGCGGTTTTTTGACCGGTTGCATTACGCCTTTTTGGTTGAGTTGTACTGTCATCCTCTTGCATTCGTCCCCTAGGCGACCAAGGAATATTTCTGCCAGTTTTTTTTCACCCTTCGGAATCTCGACAACCCGCTTTCCGTTACGCTTCATAACCCCCTTCTTCCGATCGTCTCTGCTGCGCACACCACCTTTCTGATCTTGGTTCCCTCGGCGCGTCGCGACGTGGCCTCCCAGGCCTGTCTAAGTTCGCTTCCCAGGTTTCCGCCGAAAGCACCCATCCATGTTTCGTTAGGTGTCCGTGATGACCCATTTCCTGATGCTTCCTCGCAATTTTAGCGCGTCCCCCTATTTTCCGTGGCCCTGTGATCACTTCTTCCTCGATCTTGCGGCTTCTTCTTCTGTATTTGATTTTCTTTGAATGTGTAGTCTCCTCATTATTTTCTATTCCGACTTCCCGTGTTTTTTCTGATCAATTCTTCTCTCCTACATCAAAGCGCCCTCTGGCCGCCCCTGCCCGTTTGAGACCTTCGCGACGACTGATCCGACCCCCCTGCCACTTCCTATTTACCGGCGACGTTTAAAGTCTTGCGTCCGAACGCAGGGGTCCCCCAATCAGGAAAACCCTGACCCCGCGGTGCGGTCTTCCCTCCCCCCCCTTCCTGTTCCACGAACTCGATTGCCTTGGACCTGAAATGCGCGGACACTCCCCCTGCCCCCCTTCATCAGTAAAACTTCCTCGGCATCTTTTTGGAGGCTTCTTCCCTCCCCCGTACTCGGTTTGTCCTTCCTAATCGCTCCACCCATGGTCGAGACCTAGTTTCCACTCTTCTGTTCACACGCTGTTCAAGCTTCCCTTCTCCAGGGATTACCTGATTCAAACCCCCCCGCCAACACGTCCCCCTCCCCCAATCGGGAAACGTCTTCAATCTGACCACTAATCCAACCACTCCATTTCGGCCCCCAGGTACTCTCTCCCCTCTCGAAGATATTTCTCTAGGTGCACACGAGGGTCTGACACTTTTTCTCACCTTTTCCTTTGTATAATCGCCTACTTCATTTATACTGAGAGATATAAGTCCCCCCCCTACCTTCACTTTCAAGTTGAAACCGCATCAAGAGGTTCTCGCCCCGTTTAAAGTTCGTTATCATTATGGCTAGCCTCTTTGAATTTTCATTCATGCGCGAAGTCACGCAGGCTTTTTGCCCTTCGCTCGTCCATAAGCCAACCTCCCGCAAGAACTACCCCTCTTTCTTTCGCTCCCCCGGCCCTCCCCTTCCGCTCTGAAGTCTCGGTAATTCACCTTAAAGCCCCGATTGCCAAGTTGACCCTGGTTTTGGGTTTGTTCTTCCTCACTTGTTCTTTCTCGTGTTGTTGTGAAAACTTGTTGGCGATTCAGGTTTCCCCGACCCGTTCGAACTTTGAGGCGCCCCAGACACCCCCACCCCCCCTTTTCCTAAATTATTTCCCCGTCGTCAAGCGATTTAAAACGCTTTAACTTCTTTGTATCTGACTAAGAGTTATACTTTTTCTGACGACAGCCTGCTTTGAAGATCCCCTTGGCCTGCCTTCTCCCACAGATGATTAAGAGAGGATGACAGATCGAGGAGTGATTACCCTCTTGTCGACGATGTGGTAGAATCCTTCTCCCACTGTTCCTCCCACACGATTCGACGCCAGACAGCTTAGTTGTTTTTCCTTGTCCCATTTTTTTTCAAGAAAGCGCCTTTTCTGTCCCGCTTCCCTCCCTTCTTGCGTTTTTGCACCTTCAATTTCCTTAGATTTTATTAGTCTACCCCTTTTAGACCTTAGACCGTTTTGGATCGCTTTGTGTTGACTCACATGTTGTTTGTACCCCCGCGCTCACACTCTGTAGTAAGTATGGTATGACGACCTGTTCCAGGTCCGTTTGCGGAATTTAATGCCCACGCGATTACGTACCCTTTCTACAGTCGCCGTAAGGAAAGGTCAAAGACCAAGAATGTCTTTCCTTTCTCGGAAATCCCCCTCCCTACCCCCTCCACACTTAGATCTCACTCGCATTTCCTCGTGGATGCCCGCGTTTTTTCTTTCCCCACATATGGGACCTTGCTCTTGAGGATTTATGACCTCGGTCCCTAAACCGCGTCGGACCTTTCTCTTCACCGGCTTTACGTGTGTCTCGGGAGGTTGGGTATAAGTCTTGTTCAATCTCCCACTACCTACCCTCCGCTCTCTCCACACAAGCGCATATCGTGCCCCCCGTTGAGGATGTGAAATTCAACCCTTGCGCCGCTCTTCCTGCCTACTTTTTTTTAGTCCCAATACGGTACATAGACCGATACTGTTGGTTACCTTCTTCATGATCATTCGCCGGGTTCCCAATGCCTGCCCTTCCCCCCCCCCTTCCATTCCCTCTTTCCCCCTCCCTCTTTGAGGCTCGCTACGTACTTCCGGTTTTTCCTCTCCCCCTGAAATGAACTGCAACAATCTGGTCCGGCCCCCCGTTTGAGGGTTTGTCCCTGGACCAGTGACGAGTCGGTATGACTCACACCCATCACGTTCCCCCCCCCTAAAGTTCAAGTAAGTCACACCCTGACGTCAATTTTCCCCGGCGGCGAACTGCCTTTGTTTAATAAATCGCTTCCTCTTGCTTCTAAGGCTAAAATTTCGGGACTTGCCGTACATTCACCTCGGCAGGTTGGGCCCATCCGAGTTAGTTCCCTCCCAAACATCATCGTAAAAAGAGTTCCCGCTGCTCGAAAGGTTTCTCTAAACTTATTGGATCGCGGATTGACAGGACCATGACTCCCCCCTCCATCCTGCTGTACGCTGTAGCTTCCCCCCACCCCCCCCCCCCCCCATTCCTTCCTCAATTCCCCCCCTTTAATTTTTCCCCATTCGCCCACTAATGAGTCAGGTGGATCTCCGAAAACTGGAGTACCCATTGAGTTTCTATCCTTCCTCATGCGGGATTTGTTCGGAAAAGGGAGGGCCCCCCACCAAGAGGGCTACCGCCGGGGACGATCCTGATTTGTGATTGTTTCCCCCAGCTCCTACTTTCGCGTTTGAAGACACGAGTCCCACCTTTTCGTCGTTTTCAGCTACTTTGGCCCCTTTCTGCCACGACTTAATGTCACAGCTCCTGGTCTATCCTTTCCTCTTTCTCCTCATAGTGTTTTTTTTCTGATCCCTCGACTCTAAGATTGCCCTGGATCTGTGCGACCTTGTCCAATTTTGCAAGCTCTGTACCTTTTTTCCTGATTCTTCAGCTTCCCTTCTCGTGTCTCCCCCCCTGGAGGGAAGTATCCTTCGGGAGCAGTCTTGTTTTTGGTTTTGATGTTTGTTTGGTTCTTGTTTTGTTACCTGAAATGAACCCCCTCCGCCCTCTATAGGACGTTGCTGGTCCTCGGTCCTGCGGCCTCCCTTTTTTTTACTTCGTCTCCCCCTACCTAAATCGCTGCGCCAGATAACTTGATAGATTTCCTTTTCGCGTACAGTTCTCCGACTTTTTTCCGACCACTCCTTTGCATGGTGCTTCATTTTTTTGCGTGATGGCCGGACTAAATCTCTCTTGGGCCCCCCCCCCGTAGGGGATTGAGAAGCGGGTCCCCCGTCGTTATGCTTTTTTTCCAGATCTTTGATGCTTCCTTTTCAGATCAATTTCCGTTAGGTAAAGGTTCTTCTTTGATCCCCTACACCCGTGTTATAGCATTCTTGTAATCATCCCTTGCTCCCTCCAAGTTAGAACCTCAGTGGTCCTGATGTCCGTATAGATATTTCTTTTTTTTTGCGATGTCTGGCATTCTTAGAGAGGTCCACTTTGTCCCCCCCCCTTCACTTTTTCGGCGCTTTCTGGGTTGCCGCCCCCGTCCTTGCCCCGTTGTTGTCACGGAGCATTCCCTCAGATGTCCCCCGGTCGGGCGTCCTGAGGCTAGAAAAGGTAGGCCGCTCTGCTCATTTTTTTCCCTTCTGACGCCCCCTCCCCTGAGCGCTATTTTTTCTGACTTTGGAGCCCTTTCTTTCTGGTTCCGGCCGATTTCGCCCCTGTCCACCACCCATCACTCCTTCAAGTTGTTATAACGATCCTAGCCTGCTCTTTTTTGATTTCTCTGTGATTCTTTTTCCCCCACTCCTTTTTTTTCGCCCCCTTTCCCCTACAGCATTGTCGTCGTGAAACGCTGGTGCCAGAGGCATTTTCTGGTGTACTTTGTTGGGTCTCTTGTCCCCATGAGTTGCCCTCTGGCGTCTTCTTTATGCGCTTTCTCTTTCCCCATTTGGGCGCGTTTTTTGGCATCAGGCCTTCTAGCCGCAAACCGATCGGTTTTTTGCAA
>Ga0179593_1667466_pt1 | contig 10834 bp, 17 predicted proteins | sample CZODoug2_1_08_16_FD_185931 | JGI IMG/M metagenome (GOLD analysis project Ga0179593, IMG submission 185931) | Vadose zone soil fungal communities from Angelo Coast Range Reserve, California, USA - CZODoug2_1_08_16fungal (PacBio error correction) | ecosystem: Environmental > Terrestrial > Soil >... | reverse complement strand
CTTTTTCCCCCTCTGGAATGCCGACAATTCCTCAATTTTCTATAGACTTTTCCACTTCCCTTGTCTGCTCCCAAGGCTTTTTTTCCCTTTTACAGCCAGAAATTGCCCCCCCTGGCCCCTTCTTCCCCCTCTTAAACGTTAATCCTCCTTCACCAGATTTTTCACTGTAACTTTACACTGCTGGCGGCAAAAGTGGTAAGGTGTTCTTCCTCTTCTAGCTGAGGAGGTCCCCCCGTGACCACCTTACTTTTGCTTCTCATTCCAGCGGTTCAGGTTCTTTTATCGACTTATTGTTTTGAAAATCACTTGGGGTTCCCCCGGTTTTTTATGTATTCCTCCCAGTGTGGATTATTTTAATGGTGTTTGGTGCTGTTGCCTTGTCCGATCTTTTTTTTGTCAAACCTCTCTTTTTGATCTGCGACCTTTGCGCCGGCGATCGGGTTCTCTTTCGCGGTTTGACGTTCATATTTTTCCCGTAGAAAAGGGGACTTTCTTTTGTCAGCTTATTTTCTTAGGGTCACTAAAAAGTGGGGTACCCGTCTCTCGGGCGTGACTTACCGTGAAGGGAGGGTCGGGCTGACGAGAGGGACGCCCCCTCGTCTCCTCGTATTTGGCCTTTTTTTCACGGTAAACGCCTTTGGGTAGGAGATGGTGTTCCTTCTTTTTATGGGTGGCTTGGGAGGTCATCTTATGAGTCCCTCACAGGTTTTTGGTCTCCTTGAGGGGTTTTATTGTGTCTCCCTCCTCAGAGTTTACTAGCTGCCATGAGTGGTTTTTTTTGTCTCTTTTTCCTGACCAGTTACCCCAACACATCGGGCCACGTCCTTCTCCTTTCTCGATTTTTCTCCATATTCGTCCGTGAAAGGTTCGTTCCTCTTTCTTTTTCTTAGACGAACCCTTTCAGCCCCCCTCTACCTTCTCCGTCGTCTCTTTTTCTGGACAAAGTTGACGCCCCCCTTTTTTTTGAGTTGTTTAGTCGGGTTTCCGGTCCCTTTAAGAACCAACTTTTTTTTTTTTTCTCCCAACGGTTTTTCTTTCCCGTTCTCACACCTTGTTTCGTTTTTTGCCCCTACCCCCCCTCTCCTGCCATTATCCCGTCATGTCCCCTCCCCTCCAGTGGAAAAGATTAGTTTGTTTGATTGGGATCTCCTTAGGTTTCTTCTTTTCGAGAGATTCTTTGCCACCCCTTCTTTGCTGGGACCGTGGTTTCCAGTGGGTTTAGCTGGCCCTCGGAGGTCAACCGTATTATTTTTGCTTTTGCGGGAGTGTTTTTTTATAGTCTCTATCTCGTCCTGTTGTCGCTTTGTTTCTTTTTTTCCGAAGAGATCGTTCCTGTTTTCTTCCCTCGTGGGGGAGGCTTAGTGTCCTTTTTTTTCATTGGTAATTCTCCATTCTTTCCTCTTCTCACGGCTTACTTTGAGAATTTTTTTTTCGGTTCGTTAGTCGGCCTTTTCCACCCCGGTTCGACCTTTTCTTGCGCCCCTCCTTTTTTTAAAGGTTACTCGGGTCCCCTTTCACCTTGCTTTCCCTGGGGTTTGCGATTAGGGGCTTTTTTGGGCGCGAATTTCTGTGTGAAGGGAGAGCCCTGCCCCTCTTACCACACTTTCTTTCTTTTGATCCAGTAGAGTCGATATCAGATCCTCTTTTCTGATTGATTATTTTCTTCTCTTTGGAGAGCCTTTCGTCCCTCTCCCCCCCCTAAGATTCCCACGACTTGTTCGTGGTAGGTCCCCCCTGTAGTTGATTTTCAAATGTTCCGACATTTCATACTTCCACAGGGGCGGGCTTTTAAGACGTTCTCTGTCTTTTTTTTTCAAGCTCTCGGGTGTTTTTGACCTTTCTGAGAGGGGTGCTCCTCTCGTCTCGCTTTTTTTTTTATTTTTTGAAACGCCCCTTGCCTTGCTCGATTGACCTGGTCTCCTTGGGCTTCCTGTGTCTCCCTCATTTCTTTTCTCCTCTTTCTTTCTTCGCCGGCCCCCCTGTTTCTACCTTCCTTTTGCGGCTGGCGGCCCGCCCCCCCCCGTATTCGTTGGAATCTTTTTCGTGGAGGTTCGGGGCCCCCCGGTCTGATGCGGTTTTTCTCGTTCTTTTGAGCTGCATTTGGCTTTCCGGAACACACATCCTTTTGTTTTTCGGTAGAATTTCGTTCCTTCCGTACCTTCGGTCTCAGTGTCCTGTTCCAGAGGGTCATGCGTTGGTGATTATTTTCTTTTTTGAAGAGATTTTTTTGCTTCTCTTTTTTACCCTCTCTTCCCTCGGAGATGACTAGATCCCTGACGTTTCTGACCGGTATTGTTGGTTTTTCTTTTTTTGGGTTTCTTTGTTTTACTGGATGGGGACGTTTTCGCTGTCTTTTCTTTCTGAAAAAGACTTTGTAGCAAGGGCTCCCCTTTTCTTCCTGATTTTGCAGCGTTTTATCTTTTTTGTTTCCCTGCCTCTCTCCTTGGAGGAAGGTCAAAGTGGTTCCCTGGACGTTTCTGGTCTCGTTTCTTTTGGTCCTGCCCTCGGCAGACGGCTTCCCTTCCCCCCCCCTCGCCCTGGCCTCCCTCTTCCCAGGATTGGGCGCTGAGTTGTGTCCTGTGTACGCGTTGCTCTATTTTTTCAATTGCCCCATTGTGATCACCGGGATGTCCCTTCCCCTTGATTTGCTGGTGGGTTCCTTCCATATTTTTTTCCCCTTTTTTTGTTTTTTGGATAGCGATCCGCACACCCGATCTTATAAGTGCGGCTCAGAGTTGGCCGTTTTTTAGCGTGACCACCCCTTCTAAAAGAAGGTTCCCCCCACGACCTGAGTATTCAGAGTTAGCTCTTGTGTTTTGGAGTAAGACCCAGCTATTGTTCACTGAGGCCGGCGAGGGAGTCGCTCCCCTAACCGGGCTCTCAGTGCGCGCCAACGGCCAGTTTTTTCAATCTGCTTTCCCCCTCAGGTTGGCTCCCCCCCAGACAGAAAGTTTATTTCTTTCCTGCTTTTTTTTTTGGCGGGGACCTTTTTTGGCCCCGACAACCCCCGCGGGTTCCTCCCGACAATTACCCTCCTCTTTTTCACTTTGGCAGACCTTAGCAGTTTTCCCCAAGGACTTCAGACTCTATTTTACGGGTCTTGAGCATTTTTCTCGATGCCGACGCCACCCTCAATTATCCTTGCCTCCCACATTAGGCAGTCCGTTCCTACGATCCACCACCAGACTCCCTGCTTTGAAACCCGGGTAGAAGGCCAAGTCCCTCTTTTCCCTTTAATGAGGGTATCCGTCTTGAGTCATCCCCCTGTGTAGCTGCCTCCCCTGCCTTCCCCATCGGCCCTGCTTTTTCCCCTCACAACACCTTTCCCTTAAAAACCCCCTTCGAAACTACCCTCTCCGTCCTCTCGAGGCGGACTTTTCAGGATACCCTTCCCCCCGAGACCGGACATTGGGTAATGATCTTTTCGTTTTCCTTTCGGTTGAAGACCTGCGAGAGGAAGAATGTCCTTCTTTTCTTTTAAGCATCCCGGATTACTCTCCCCGTCAATTCCCGTTCCATCCTTTTGTTTTCCCCGTAAGTACGGCTAGCCCCCCCCCAAACCAAGCACTTCCGAAAAAATTCAGGAGGAAGCAATTCTTTTATAGGGGGTCCAGGCGGCAGACCCCTCGCTGTGGGCACGGTCTTTCTCCAGTAGTGAAAAGAAAACGACCCTCTTCTTTTTTCAAGAACCGTGATTCTCGCACGTTTTTTGTTAGTAGGATCGAGTGTTCGTTTTTTTCTTTTGTTTTAGAGCGCTCGTTATTCCCCCCAAAGAAGTCGCCCCACCTCCTTTGACAACCAGCCGTCGTGAATTTTTTTTTTTTTCTCTTCTCCCTTACAACCATCCGTCCCGTCTCTTCCCTTTTTTGGTCCCCTGTCCTGATATTTCTACTCTCAGTCTGATGTTGCGACAGAAGTTTTTGCCGTTTTTTGAGCGAGGGATAGACCTTGTTGTTTTGACACGCCCTTGGCTGCCGTGTTCGTCACCGGGCCATTCCGAAGTGCGTCGCGCTTTCCCTTACGCGTGCTCGGACCTTGTGCCCGTCGAACAATGGCTGGTTTTTTTTTTCTCTGAACGAAATCCAACCCCAGACTTCCTTTACGTTCCCGATTTCCTTCGGGAGATCATCAAAGACTTTTCCCCCCCATGGCTAGGTTTCTCCCTTCCAAACTCGACCTCCGGGGATAGGAGCCTTTTTTCCTCTCCCGTCCTCAACATGGCAGACTTCTCAAAGGTGATCCTCCCCTCAGTGTAAGGGACATTCCCCCCTTAAAGCTGCAGGCCCTTCCTTCACCGACCCCGTCCCCCCTCCCGGTCCCCCGGTCCCTTCAAGGTAGTGTTTTCCCGCTTTTCCATCGGGAGCCTTTTTGTGAACGGGACGAACAGTAAACGCCATCTCCTCACCGACACCGCCCATGATTTTTTCCTGGGACTGTATCTGTCCTTCAGCGTTTCCGTTTGGAAACGACGGTTTCTGTGGCTTTGGTTTCCTCGGGGGCCCGAAGGGGGCCGACCAAGGGTTTAGGTCCTTTTCTCCCTTTTTACCACCGAATTTCCTCCGTTCGAGTTTTTTGGTCTGGGTCTGACTTTCCTAGGCGACTCTCAACCGTTTGTACCCAGGCGAACCTTTTCCTTTTGCCCCTTTGAGGAGAGGAAAAGCAGTCTCACGGGGCGACCGTAATTCAGGGTTGATGTGTCCCGCCCTGGGGCCCTCCGGATTTTTTCGGTCACCCCGGCGGGCACTTTGTTTTTTTTTTTTCAATATCCGAGTTCCCCCTCGAGGCGAGCATCACTTCTAGTCCAGCAGCCCACCCAAGCTCCTCGACGATTTGACAGAGCCTTTTTTTTAATCCCAGCACAACGATTTTTTAAGTTTTCTTGCGGACCCTCCCCCTATTGCAGAACCGGGTTCCGAATCCTTATCGGGCGATCCCTTTCCTTCCCGTTTTGTTTGCGCTCCTTATTCCCTTCGCTTTTTCCTCCCGACGGAAGGCTTTGTCCCCAGCGTACGAAACGAGAGTACCGAGGTTTATGCCCCTTTCACGCCCCTCTCTCCGGAGAACGTTGGGGGGGGGTGGTTTTTCTCTTTTTATATTGCTAGCCGGCTTTTTCCCCCCCCAGTTTTGATCACTCTTCCCACTCCCCCTGGTATAGTTCTTTCAAGCCAACGCCAAAAATCCGGGTAGCGCGACTTCCTCCCCGCCCCTTTGGTACCGAGCTTTCCTTATTTTAACAACAGTTGTAGAGCTTTTCCCTCGATTTTAAATGCTTCACTCCGCCGGGCCAGGCTAAACACTCAGGCAGTTTGAGCTTTTCTTTTTTCTGTGTCATTTTCCCTTGATCAGTGGAAAGGACCTTTTTTTTTCCGCCGAGAGCTCAACAACCTGCCACTGCTTCCCGTGGCTAGTCGCTCGAGGCGACTTTTTCTTTTTTTTTTTTTTTTCCGAATTCGGGGTGATCCTCGTGGACTTCTTCGTCCCGTGGTTGGACGAGATGTCCCTCAAGGTTTCTTTTTTTTAGTTTGTCCTCCCCCATCCCTCCGCCCCCTTGTGGCCCCTTTCTCCCTCTGTGATGAGTAAACAAGGCTCCACTCACCTTCCAGATCGGCTTGGTAGCTGTATCTCCAGCTTTTTTTGGCAGTTGACCCTATCTGCCTTCGCCCATGGGAATATGCTCCCCTTTTGTATTTCCGCACACCCCTTTTGGGTGCATTTTTTTTCAGGTTCTTTTTTTTGCTCAGTCTCATCCTTCTAGATTCCCGGTAGTCTCTCATTTTTGGGCTATGTCCCTTGTCATAGAGTCTTTTTTATATTTGTAGTTCCTTTTGCGACGAGCGCAAGACATGTTTTGGGCGAGTCCTGGTGTTCTTTTTCTCGTCCCACCTTTCTTTGCAAGTTCGGCCGCTCAACCAGTTTTGGAGGGACCGGACTGCCTCTGGGCGCCACCTTCGGTTCCACCCTCGTAGTTCCATTGACCCTTATTGCGTCGCTTTTCTAGTTTGTGCGCGGGTCCGTTTTTTTCGCGTTTTTGTTCCTTTTTTTTTTATTTGGTTTGTCGGTTGCGATGTGGCTGGTGTACCCTTGCCACTTGAGGCCCGCCACCCTGTCTGTTATTGACCCCAGAAGTTTCTATGGACTTTCCCTAGAGTGTGGGCCGTGGTTGACTTCCTTTTGGCGCCGCACCCAATTTTTCGCAGACTTTTTTTCTGATTGTGCGGCCCTTTGCCGTGCTGTTTTTCCGATTGTTTGTTTTTCAAGGAGGGACCCTCCCCCTATAAGCCGGCGCAGTTTCGCTTCTTTCTTCCTTTTTTACGGGTTTCTTTTTTTTTGCGCCCCAAATCGTTCCCGTCAGCGGGTCTGTCCTTCTCAGACTGTCAATTCTGGTTTTGTCCTAGCTTCTTTTTTTTTCTAGGACCATTGGCGACGTCATTAATCTTTCACCCTCCCGATACCCCAACGCGACTTTTTTTTTTTTTTTTTAGGGAGCTGACATTCGCCCCTAAGATCGATCGTTACAACTTGGCTACGAACATTCTGTTCCTATAGCCCAGCCCTTTCCCCCCAGGCCGCTTCACGTGGCCTGTGCTTCTATAATTCTGGCGTGAAATGGGTTGAAACCCACCTCCCTCTTAGAACAGGCTGTAGAGCCGGTTCCCTCCGCAGTTTTCCTCTCCCCCCCTCGATACTGAGGACGAGAGTACCTTCTTGCCGCTTGCAGTTCGTTTTGACGACCTCCAATCGCTTGATCAGGGGCTGACCAAAGTGTTTCTTCCTTTTGCCCCCGACTCTCTTTTTTTTTTCGGTATACAGGCGGTTTGTCTTCACCGCGTTTTTTTGCTGGTCTCTAGCCTTCCCCCAGGCTTCCCCCTGGTCTCCTCGATGGGTGACGATCGGAATCAAGGCCGATCCAAATGGACAAAGGCCGCTTCTTCAAAGTTTGGGGTTTCCCACCGAAAAGTGCCGAAGTGCAGCGCGTCAACCAACTATGGCATCGTTTGCCTATCTGATCGCCACCGTCACCCTCTGACATGGAAGGGATGTCGCGACACCTTCGTTAGCCTTCTATTCTGGAGGTCCCTCGGCGGCGGGCGTTCCTGTCTTGAGACAAAGTTCCGCGCGCGCGGATTGTGCGCTTTTTTTTGCGCGGCGGCCGTTCGACGATTTTGCTTTCCCCTCAACTCTTTGCCATTTGGTGGGGGCATCCTCAGGTCTTCAATGCGCGTGAAGTTGTTTTTTTTTTTTTTTTTTACGTTGTGAGGTTTAGGGCTTTGCCCTTTGCTACCGTTAATTTCCCCGGACGTTTGTGCCCCCCACCCGAGGTATCGCCCGCGAGCAGATATTGCATAATAATTTCATTCGTCGCCGCCTGGATGGATCTTTTGCGGGTCCCATTAGGGCCGAGGGCGTGACTCTATCCCCCTTTTTGTTGCCACCTCTTACAATTTGATGGGGGGTTCAACCGCTGTCGTTGCCTTTTCCAATCGTGCCGGGCGAGGTTTCGGGGCTCCTCGGGTCGACTCCAGTGACAGTAACGAGTCTTTTGGGTTTCTCTTCTCCTCAAGATTTTTCTATTCGGGGAGGGAGACCCTTGAGGGCGGCTGTATCACTACTTTTGACCCCTCTCGCGTCGAGGATGTCCTAAGATAAGACTGAGAGTGTCGATATGGCACCACACCCTTCTTGTCGCGCTTATTTGGGCGGTCTTTCTTCTTCGCCCTAACAGAGCCCCTCGTGTCCCCCACCCTTCGGTGGCATCCTTTTTATGTAGCTTTATTTCCTTCGTTTTGGCGTTATCATTGCGGACTTTTTTCGGCGTGACGTTTGTCAGCGGCCCCTCTTTGGTGTCAAGACCGATCCCCTCAGCGCTCTACGCTTGAGTTTTGCTCCTCAGGGTGGGCCGTCGTCCTGGTTCCACATGCCACCCCTTGCACGGCCACATCTCACAAGTTGTTCTCAGCGTTCGCAATGGTCGCCCCCGGACTCAACATCCTGGCCGCTAATACTGGAAGCCGGGTTTTTGTTTAAATCGTTGACGCGCTGGTTTTCCCTTGCTGTTTCGTCTGTTTTAGGAGATATCTGATTCTGTTGGCAACCCGTTTGATCTTGTCCCGGCGCCAAGCGTGAGCTCTCGTTCTCTTCGCTTCGTCCGGGGGTACTTTCTTTCTGATTTCGAGGGACGAGCTGATGCGCTTTCGGCCCTTTAGAAGTGAGTGTGCTTGAGGCCTCCTTGAAGTTGGTCGGCCTTTGGGAGTTTTTGAGTCTCAGAGGCCTCGATGGTATAATACCTTCGCTCTACTTTCCCAAGGTCCTTTGTGTAGGTTAGTCGGTCTGGTTCAAGGTGGCGACCGTTCTGATTGGGATGGTATAGCTCCCGAAAAGAGTTGGAGTCTGAATGGTTTGATCTCCTTAGGAGACGATTTTGACTGGTTAGTGAATAGTAGATTTTCTCCTAGACCCGAGGAGATACTCAGTCCTCCCCCCGGGGGAGTTTTGATGCTCTGCTGTTTTTTCATGTGAGCCATTGCATCTCACCCCGAGTGGGGTATTTTTCTTTTCAGTTTTCCAGTTATTTGCGGATCTCCGAGGCTTCCCCTTCTTTTTTATGGGGTTCGCAACGCCTAATTCCCCACTTGGCTATCCTGTCTTCGTCACTGGGATTCGCTGACGATATAACTGTTCGTGCTTCCTTTGCGTCCTTGAGTTTTGTGTTCATGTTCTTACTGGCTTGTCGTTCCTCAAACCTGCGTTGGTCATTTCGTGATGGTCCTTGTGTATGGTGCTTCTGGGTCATATAGTGTCCGTCGACCAGTTTACACTCCTGATAATACGTCGGCCTTGTGACGGTGGGGCGGACCCTTAAGGACAAGGCACCCCTCCGAGTTATCTGCATAGTTCGTGGGCCAAAAGCTTTTGGCTGTTTCGATTTCTTCCGCTTTGGTCGACATGCTTGTGGGGCGAACAACTGACCCGTTTCTGCGTATTCGCCTATTGTTCCGCCATAAGGACTCTGGGGCTGTCGAGCCCGTTCCCCCCCCTGTGGAGGGGTTCCAATTCGGGCTCGTAGGGAAGGTGGGCGTCTCTTTTTGCCTCTTAGGCATTGAGTATGCCCAGCGAGGCTTTGCTCGTTTCGAGTTTCGTCCTCCTAGTTAGTGTGATCCTGTGGCGATAGGTTGGGCCGCTGTACGTTACCCCTTTTTTCCTTTCGCCCAGGGGGTCACGGCATGGCTCGGTAAGTCTTATTTCCTTGTGTTTCTTAATCCTTGACCTCCTTTCGAGTGGCTTTGGAAACTTTCTTTCTTTATGTTCGTAGCAATTTGGCGTCCGGTATGATACCCCCGCCGAGTCCAGTAATTCCCATTTCTGAAGTAACAAAACAGAGCCACTCTTCGCCGGCTGATTGGAGGATTGGGATTCTTGGATTTGTGTTCACTTCTATGGTTGCTTCTAACCGCACACGTCGCTGATGGACGACTACATAGACTGCGCCCCGCCTGGTTGAGGATCTCATATCCTTCATCATACTTACTTTGTTTATGCTTATAAAAGTTCAATGTCTGCTTTTGGACGGAACTTTCGTTTAGGCTTTCAGCCTCTCTTTTTTTACCTCTCCCGACGCCAGCTCAAGGGCCCGCGACCGCCATGGGCTCGTAGTGGTCGCCTTTTCCTGGCCGCGACCTTTTGGTGTGCGCGGATGGTGGGTTCATAAAACTCCAGCATCCTCATGCCCCCCACTGGCCTGGGGTCGCTTTTTGATGGTTTCCCCAACAGCCCCCAAAAGACGTTCCCTTTTTCTTTCCCGTTCGGCGGAAGAGCGGTTTCGTTAGCCCCCTCGAGTGTCTTAAACCGTCCGGGGTCAAGTATCAACACAGATTCCCCTTGGATTTCGCGGCGGACTCTCCGAGACTTCTGGATTCCAGCCGAACTAGAGCCGAATCCCGCTCGCCCGTTTTGTTTTGGTTGGTACCTTGGTCCTCCGCCGCGTTTTTCGAAAAGGTCGTGCCACCCAGCACACCGACGAGGAATTTTTCCTTCTTGACACGCGAGCCCCCTGTCGCCCCACCTCTTTGCTTCCCGTCGGGAGTAAAAAGCAAGTCCGCAAACCCACGGTGGGCCTCACAGCCCCGTGGTGTCTCCTGCCCCCGCCCAGCGACACCGTTTCTGAGTGCCTTGCGCGTTTCGTTTTTCGCCCTGCTTAAGGCACGAGCGCACCAGCAGGTCGTTTTTCGCTCCCCGCCGCCCCGTGGTTCCAAGAAGGTTTTCGCAAGTTCGGTTGACACCCCCTCCGCGGCGCCACGTCCCTCCCCTCCCCTGCGCGCGCGTAGTTTTGGGTAGTTCGGCTGTGAGTTGCCGAGTTGTCCTTTCACTATCCGTTGAATAAACTATGTCGCGCGTTTTTCCCTTTCTTTTTTTCTCCGGCGCTTTTGAATTTTTCTCGGCAGAGCGAGCAACTCCTGAATGCGAAACTCTTCTCCGACCTTTTACGTGAGACTCTGCGTCTGTCTTTGCACGGCCCGAAACCCCCAGCATGCGCTTGATGATTCCCCATCTGATTGGGGCGATTAAAGAGCTCCCATCCCCCTGGGCCAAGGGAGGGTTTTTGAGTCCTCCCCCCTTTGGATATAAGGTTTTTTTTTCATATGCCCTGGGCCTGCTCGTCAACCTTTATCACTAGAACTCGGGGGTCCCTTTCGAAGGCGATGGGGGCGGTCAACCCGCAACGGCGGTCGGCTGCGGACTACTTTCCACGGGTCATGGCCTTGGATTCCAGCGAACGGCCTGTGACCCAAACTTTGACAGTTCGAAAGGATTCCGCTTGAGGGACCGGGATCTAATA
>Ga0179593_1580893_pt1 | contig 10834 bp, 12 predicted proteins | sample CZODoug2_1_08_16_FD_185931 | JGI IMG/M metagenome (GOLD analysis project Ga0179593, IMG submission 185931) | Vadose zone soil fungal communities from Angelo Coast Range Reserve, California, USA - CZODoug2_1_08_16fungal (PacBio error correction) | ecosystem: Environmental > Terrestrial > Soil >... | reverse complement strand
CAGCAACGGATTCTCTCAATTTCCTCTTCCTCCGTCGAGAAACAGTTCTCGCCAGTTGCCCGAGAATGCGCTCATTTTCAACCCTTTCCTTCTCACATACCCTCCTCCTTCTCACCTCTCGAATCTGATATTGGAAAAGGTGATTATTGGGGAAAGAAAAAAGCCTCATATCTTTTGCCTTCCTCCCCCGACCCTTCGCACCGGTCTCCTACGACGGACAAGATATGTATGCAGACCAGCTCCATCTGCTCCTCCCCCCTTTTTTTCCCACAAATTTTTTTTCTTTTCCCCTTCTTTCCACCGGCGCGGAGTTCAATGAGAGCTTTGGATAAGCATGCATCCAAGAGAAACCTCTATTTGCTTTCCCGACTTTTTCCTCCTCCTTTCTCCCCGGTTTGTATGCGGGTCATTACGTGGCGTTAAGAAATCAATGTACCACGTCTTCCCTTTCTTTTCCCCGATGCCCTTTTTTTGACCCCGCTTGGATTGCCTGGCAGACAATCTCTCGGAAACATAACACAAGAATTTTCCCCCCCCGCTTCTCCCCCCTTATCTTACCTCTTTCCCTGTCCGGAAATCAGCACTATAGAAAAGGAAAGGGAAAAGTCACCACACCTTCTGATCTCCCCTTCCCTTTTCTTCCTTTTTGGTGCCTTTCCTTTTTTCTCCACTTGTCGGAAAAAGGAAATCAAACGCTTTTCTCCTCTTCTTTGTCCCCTTCCCCCTTCTCCCAACTTTTCTGCGTCTGATGAAAGCCAATGTTCCGATGAACCTTTTTCCCTCGTCCCCTCCCCTTCGCATCGACATGGTACAAGGACAATGTTCTAGAGGGATATCGGCGACCGAACCTCCCCCCCCCCCTTCCCCCCTTTTTCTAGACTTTTTCTTTCCCCCCCTCCCTGGTCGCCTTGAAAAAGAGGCCGGTCTCCTCCTATTCTCCCTTTTCCTCTCCTCCTCGTTTCATTCACTTGGGCGGCAACAAGCTTGAAGGGATTAAGGAAAGCGGACTCTGCACGGTGATTTTACATCTCTCCCTCCTTTCTTTTTATGCGTTTTCCTTTTTTCCCTTTCTTTCTTAGACGCGCCGACGGAAGAAAAATTAAAATGCATAGGTAACGTCGCGAACCATTTTTCCCCTTGACTCTTCCCTTTCTCCAGCTTCTCTTCTTCCGAAAGAATCCGAGATGACTTTTGAGCCTTCCCTTCTTTTTTTTTTTCTTCGACCCTTTTTTTTTCCATTTTTTCCTTGGCTCTCGTTCCCTCTAAGAGACCCGTGGCCGCGGCCCTCAACCAACGACAGACGGGCGCCTCTCCCTTTCTGTGTAGTTTCCCCCCTTTCTCTTTCCTCCTTGCGTATCGGGGAGTGACGGTAGAGGGGTAGACAAACCTAAACCGTCACCTTATCCTTTTTTCTCCGCGTCCCTTTTTCCCCCCCCTCCCCCCCCCCCCTTGTATCGTCGAAGTCAGACACGGAAATCAGAGGGAAGAATGCCGGAAGCGAATCGTCCGCAGAATTTCTTCCTCCCTTTTGCCAAATGACCCCCCCTTTCCCCCTACCGGGCTTTGCCCATCTTTTCCGTGGTCATGGAAAGTTAACAGAAGGCGTACGATGAAAAACCGGGGTAATGGCACCCGTTCACCATTCCCACTTCTTCCCCCCTTTCCCTTCTTCCCCTTCTCCCTTGTGTACTTCTCCCTGGGTGCAACAAGAGTAAAAGAATCTATCTAGTTAATAAGAATCACCGTTGTGTTTTTATGAGAGATCTTTTTCCTTTACTTCCCATCCTTCTTCTTCCCCTTTTTATTCATGGAGGGAACCGGTGAGTACAAGGCATTGATGGTGAGCTTTTTACCCTTACCCCCTTTTCTTTCCCTTCCCTTTTCTTTTCAAGCCCCTGTCCCTTTTTCCCTTATCACCTTATGAAGCGCAGCCAGTATGCGCGAGGAGGGCACTAGGAAGGACAGATTCGATAGCCGGCATTCTTCCCCCCCTCTTCTTCTTTCTTTTTTCCCTCCCGAAGCTCCTTTTTCTTTGCCTTTTTTCTTTTTGTCGACAAAGAGAACGGAAAATCAAACGATCGCACGATGATCTCTGTGTCTGGCTTCTTTTCCCTTTTTCTTTTTTTTTTTTTTTCTTTTCTTTTTATTTCCGCGGCCTGGTATCGGTAAGGGAAGAGGAAATTCCAAAACTTCCCTTCTTTTTCATTGTCTTTCTACTTTTTTCTTTTCGTTCTTTCCGGAAGAGGAGATGACAACGTAATCTAGATTGAGAGAAGAGGAGAAGACAAGAATTTGTCTGATCTTTTTTTCCCTTTTTTTCCTTTTTTCCCCATGGTTGCTCCCTCCCCCTCTTCCTTTCCCTTTCCGTTTTTCTCGGTCATTGACCGCATACAGGGACGATGTCAGACGACGGAAAGAGTATAGATCTTGTCGCCGATTTTACACTTTCCCCTTCCTTCCTTTTCCCAGTGAATTTTCCCCGTTTTCCTCCTGCGCGCACCGGTTCGGCGAATCGAGAGACCGGCATATGTTTTAAAGGTCTCCCCGTTCTTTTCTTTTTTTTTTTTTTTCCCTTCCCGAGACTTTCTCTTTCTTCTCGGTGGTAATAGGGTCGTTCGGTCGCGAGATCAAGAGAGAAAATGCATTGGACCATGTAGTCTTTGCTATTTTCTTGGCTTTTTTCCCCCCCCCCTTCTTTTCTCTTCCGAAACTATTTTTCTTTCTTCCGGCTGGAAGAGTCTGACAATTGGATGTCAATGGCAAGAACAGCAGCTCGCCAATACCAAAAGTATCCTCCTTTCCCTTTGTTTCTCCTTTATTTTTCTTTTCCTTTTTTCCCTTTAACGGCAAGCGATCGACGGGGGGTGAATTAAATTTATGTGAGGAGAGGGCTGATGCCGTACCGGAAATCTTCACTATCCCTTTTTTTTCCCCTTTTTTTTTTTTTACCCCCCTTTCCCTTTCCTCCTTCCTTCCTCCACTGTGCATCGTAGATGCATCGAAGTTTGAAGTAGTCCAGGATAGCCTCGTGGTCAGGGCTTTCCCCCTTTTCTTCTTTTTTTCCTCCTTCTGCGTCTTTCTTCCCTTCCCCTCTTTCCTTTTTTTTCGGTCTTCTTAGCAAAGCTACGCATGAACTCGAGCCGGTGTAACAGATGAAAAAATCAAAGCGTCTTTCTGTACTATTGGGTCGGTCCCTTTTTTCCCCTCCCCTGGTAGGCGCCTTTTCTTTTTTCCCTTTCTTTTCCTTCCATTATTCCCTATAGGATGGTGTTGGGCCAAATCTATGAGATAGAAGAGAGTAAAGCACCAAAACAACGTATTCTTCTTTTTTTCCTTTCCCCTCCCTCCCCCCTAGTTGCTTTTCCCAGGTGATCCCGAGGAGTGAATAGAGATTAGAGGGAAACTGCGAGACTGCCGACTTTTTCCCCCCCCCCTTTTTCTTTTTCTTTGTTTTTTTCTCTCTCTTCCCTCCAGGGCCCGATCGCAAAGCACCAAAATAAGCCAAGTATAGAAATTGGCGAGCAAAGGCCGTCGTACCTTCTCCTCCCTTTTTCTCTGGCCTCTTCCCTACTTCACACACGGCAACTCTAGATAAGAGAGAACCGCGCAGAAGCGGATATGACAATTTTCTTCTTTGTTCCTCCCCCTCCCCCCTTCTGATCTAAGTTTTTTTTTTTCCCTTCCCCTCCTGTGTCCCCCGTATCATACGACGGCCGATATTGTCTGAGAACAGATCCATCGGCGCGTACCATCGTCCCCTTCTCTTCTTCCGGACAATATCTCTTATTCCCTTCCTATCTTTTTTCAAGCATGCCTCCAAGAGAACTGATGTAGATCGGAAAGGTGAAAGAGGTGTATATGGAAAGGCTAAGCGTGGACTCCCCTTCATGCGTTCTTCCTTCTCTTCCCCTTTCCCCTTTTTCGATTAGGAATCTACGATGGACAAGATGGAGGAGGCAATTAGTAGGCCGTTGGTACCAATCTTGGTTCTTCCTCCCCCCTTTTCCCCCTACGATCTTCCCCCCCTCTCTTTTTTCCTCTTTCCCGGTCCGGACATCAAGACCCTCTCGCCACAGAATTGAAAATTAACAAACACCTTCTATTCTCTTTTTCCTTTTTTCCCGGTGTGTCCCCCTTCCAAGGCAATCAAAAGCGGGGAAATATAGGATGAGATCTTTGTCTGTCGATCTGCTTTTTTTTTTCCCCTTCCCCTTCCCCCCCCCCCCAAATCGTTTTTTCGCTCGACTTACGCCCTCTCTTCTCTTTCCTTTTCCCTCTTCCTCTCCGGACCCCCTCCGAAACGACACCGATTAAAAACGATAGATAAATCTAGTGATAAGTCCGGCGATCTATTTGACTCCTTTTTTTTCCTCCCCCCCCTTTTTTCTTCACCCCCCCCACTTATTCTTTTTTCCCTCCTTCGATTAAGACGAATGAGAGAGGATGAAATTGCCTTCGTCTCGATCTCCCCTTCTTTTCTTTCTGAATTCACTCCCTTTCTTTTTTTCCTCTTTCCATAGAAGAAAGATATAGACGATTGAAGTAGTCATGACATAGTATGGATGCGGTCAATTACATATTCCCCCCTCCCCCCCCCCCCCCCCCCCCTTCTGTTCCCCCCCTCCCCCCTTCCTCCCCTTAAAGTAGCGCACCATTGTCCCCTTAGGGAAGAGGCCGAGCCTCTCTTCCCTTTTTTTTCCCTCCCTATCAAGCCCCCCCGTCTTTACTTTTCGTGCTCCTCGTCGGAGAACGCAAAGACAACCATATCCTCGGTGCCTCGGGCCTGCCCCCCCCCCCCCTCCTTTTCTTTCTCTTAAATATTTTTCCCCCTCTCCCCGGTCCGCGGCCCTCAACCACAGAAAGGAAGGAGAAAGAAGGATCGACCGGTATTTTTTCCCCCCCTTCCCTTTCCCTTCCGCCACCGTTTTTCCCCCCTACCCCACCCTCAAACAGGAAAAGAGCGCGGGGTCGAAGAGAGAGGTAAGAATCGCTGAATTCAACTCCCTTTTCCTTTTTTCCCCCCTTTGTAGAGATTTTTTCTTTTCTGGCCCGCCGGTACGTTCCCTCCTCTCCGCAATACGGGCTGCCGCTTATAAGGGTGATAAGGGAATGAAGAATTTTCGAAGTTTGGACGATAACCTCCCTCTTCCTTTTTCCTCTTTTTGCTTTCCTTGGTCCCCCGCTCAACCAATAAACGCCGTGTACGAACAGGTGAAAATAAATGTGATTCAACCGGATTTTCCCTCACCTTCTCTTCTTTCCTCTCCTTTCTGCCATTTCCTTTGCCCCGTGTCTCCTCCCCTGGAGAGATTGCGCAAGTAATCGAAATACTCTTCGGAACTCGGTTGGATCATGGAGGAACCGGTCGTACACGGGCCGTTGTATTGGTGCTTTTTCTTTTTTTCGCCTTCTCCTTTTTTTTCTTACTTCCTATGCTGTCTTTATCGTCAACCTTCAAATTCTGCATGTGGCAGGATAACACAGGAGAAGCGGCCAAGCCCGTATTGCGCGAGTTAGTCCTTTTCTCCCCCCTCCCCTCCTCCCCTTCTTCAGGCTCCCTTCTTCCTTTCTGTACTGAGGCGAGGTAGAAAAAGCGCTAGGTAGGGTTGAGGTTTGTTAGACACCGCGACCGGAACTCCCCCCTCTCCCCCCTCTTTTCCTTCTTTTTTTTTTCTTTTTTTTTGCGTTCCCTCTGGGACGTTGTCTCGGTGAGGGACGGGAGAAATTAAAAATGAACCCACCCTCCCCCCCCTTTCCTTCTTTCGATTCTTCCCCCGTTCATTCGGATTCTGGAGCGAAGAGAGAGAAGAAAGAACGGGGAGGATAGGTTATCGGCTGTTCTTCTCTTCCCTCCCCCCTTCTTTTTTCCCTCAGAAGTTACTTCCCCCCTCTGACTATTTCATGGCTATCCTATGTAATGACCGAATAAAGACGATGTAAGAAGAAGGAAAGCGTCTAGATCTGCGGCCCTCCCCCCCCCCCCTTTTTTTTTTTGGTCCCCCCCTTATTTACCGAGCGCATAGAGAAGGGCGATAGAAAACAGGGCAACTTTTCAGCCCTCTTTTTTTCCCCTCCCTGGCCTTTTTTCCCCTTCTCCCTCGATTGAGATTCGTCAACTCGATCGCAGGAAAGGAGCAAGAGATTTCTTCTCTCTTTTTTTTCGCGACCCTTTTTCGCTGGGCTATGTATTGGATTGGACATAACAATTCGTGGGCCCGCAGTCTCGCTCTTTTTTCCCCTTCCTGTTTTTTTTTCCTTCCTTTTCCTAGTCGGAAATTGGATGTCAATGGCAAAGACAAGCGCTCGCCAATACCCCCCCTTTTCTGTCCCCCCCCCCCCCCCCCCCTCTCTTTTATTTTCCAAGGGCAACCTGAAGGGGTCGGTCCGATTGTTCGGGGGAAATGATAAACGGCCGCGATCGTCCCCTTTTTTTTTTTTTCCCCTCCTTTTGACAAATCTTTTCTCCCTTCTTTAGAAGTGAAGGGATGAAATGTTATCGTAACTAGAGCGTAGAGGAGTCCGAGCGATTGGGCGCATGCCTTCCCCCTTTTTCCCCCCTTTTTCCCCCTTGTTTTTCCTTCTTCTTACCTGCCACGAAGTGACCCGAATACACAAAAAAGGGATGACTTTGGCGTCGTTTCCCCCCCCCCCCCCCCTTACAACTTTTCTTCGCCCCCCCCTCCGCGAAAACAAAAAAAAAAACAATAGAGACGTGTACGATGACCAAATTTCCCCTCTTCTTCCCCTTCCTTTTCCCCCCCTTTAAGGGCTTCCCCCCTTCCCTTCCCCCTTTTCTTCTTGATACGGTGCGCACGGTAGTTACGGAAATATAGCTATCGGGCTGTGTTCCACTTCTTCTTCCCCTTCCTTTTCTTTTTTTCCCTCTGATTTCCTTTCCCTTCCTTTTTCTCCCCCCCTCTTTTCATTAGTTGGACGTGTTTCATTACAGATAGATATTAGAAGGATGGATAGGACAAGGTTGATCCTTCTTTTCCTCCCTCCTCTGAGAGTCTCCTTTTTTTTTCTTTCCGGATCTGATAAAGTGAGGGATATATATATGTTAATAATATACTTGTTGTGTTGAGAGAGCTCCCCTCCCTTTTCTCCCTGAACAACTCTCCCTTTCTCCTCCATTTGGGCAAGAAGAAGCAAGAAAGTACAACTCATCGGGGATCCCCTTTTTCTATCCCCCTCCCCTTCCTGAAAACCCCCCTTCCCCCCCCCTCCCTTCCTTCTTCTCTTTTACCAGGTGATGAGGGGGCCCGGCACAAAGAAATCAATAGCGTTTTGCCGGTACGTCCTCTCTCCTTTTTCCCTCTATGGCTCCCTCTTTTTCTGCTACAGATAAATAGGCGACGACAATTAGAATTGGAATTTTAACGGTTTGATGGTCACCACTAATTTCGTCCCCTTCTTTCCTTTCCTCCCCTTCCCCCCTTTTTCAGGAGTACCCTCTCCTTCCTTTTCCTGAGAGAACTCGATGTAGATACGGCACGGGGAACGAGTGTGTTAAGGAAGCGCCTTTCCTCCTCCCTCTTTTTCTGATTCTTTCCTCCTCCCTGGAACTGCAACTTTCGATGGCATAAGGATGCCCAGATGGCGTGAGCCATCTTTTTCTTTTTTTTTCCCTTCCCCCCAAATCTTTCTTCCTCCCCCTTCCCCCTTTTCTCCCTCTTAGCGAGCAGGCCAAGCACGGCGATAAAAAACGCCGATTTATTTCGACTTTCCGGTCTTCCTCCCTTTTCCCCCCCCCCCCCCTTCGATCTTTCTTTCCCCCCCCTTTTCCACCCCATCGCGGTTGGAGCGAGTAGTAGAAAAAGGGAGGAAAGGCCAATCAACGCTTTTTCCCCTCCTTTTTTTCCTTCTTCTGTCCCTTCCCCCCCCCCCCCACCTTTCTCTGCTGTGAAAAGCCAAGGTACGAGAAAAAGATAGGGTCGAGACGAACTTACCCTCCTCTCTTTTTTTCTCTTTTCCAATTTCCTTCCTTTTTCTCGCGGGAAGATCGCGAACGAACGACCCGATTACCCCCCCTTCTTTTTTCCTTGCAGCTTTTTTCTCCCCCCCACTGTCGCCTTTAAAAATAGGCAGGTATCCTCGATTCGACGAACGTTCGCCGCGGCTTTCCTTTCCCCTTTTTCTGCCCCCCAGCTTGCCGGGAGATTTCAGAACGAGGAATGAAGAGTTAAATAGACGCAGCTTAGACGCTTGCCGTCGTCTTCACCTCCTTTTTTTTTCTCCTTTTCCCCCCCCCTTCCTTCCCGGCATGTCCTTTCCCCCCCCTGCATACGGTAAGTAGCGCACACATTGTAACATAGACGAGGACGAGCCTATTGTCGGAGACTCCATCCCCCCCTTTTCCCCCCTTTTCTCCCTCTATGTCCTTTTTTGAAGAGAATCGGCGGAGGAAACGCAATACAAACCCTCTCCTCCTTTCTCCTCCCCCTCCCTCTTCCAATAAGTTTTCTCCCTCTCCCCCCTTTCCGCGGCCCCTCAACCACAAGACATGAAGGAGAAAGAGATTCCGACCGGTAGTTTTTCTTCCTTCCCTTTTTCTCTTCCCTCTCATACTTTTCTTTTTTGTCGAAAAACCTCAACCCGAAAATAGCGCTGGGTGACGCGTCTCCCTGTTCCTCCTCCTTCCCCCCCCCTTTTTCAGGGCCCCTTCCTTCCTTCACCTCAGCGGGCAGAATGACGGAAGCGAATCGGGCCGCAGAAGTGCCCTCCTCTCTCACTTCATTTCTTCCTCCTTTTCTCCCTTTTCGAATTTTTTCCCCTTCCCCTCCCTTTTCCTTTGCCGTTCCGAAGGCGTCACGATGAATAAATCAACGGGTTCATGGTCACCCGCTCACCCCTTCCCTTCCCTTCCCCATGATTTCTTCTTTTCTCACTTTCTTTTTCTCCTTTTCGGAGAAAAACATGGATGCCACAGAGTAAAAGAATTATATATTTCATATCCCCGTTTTTTTTTTTCTTTTTTCTTTTTTTCTAATCCTCCTCCTTTTCTCCTTTGATTGAAACAGGTGCGTACAAAGGAAGTGTGATGGTGGCGGGTGACCCTCCCCCCTTTTTTCTTCCCTTACACCCCCTTTTCCCTTCTCCTTTTGCCCGGCTCACCCGGAGAAGCGGCAGACCGTATTGAGAGAGGAGGGAACTTATGAGGCACCGCTCTGCTGCCTTTCCTTTTCTTGACGCCCTTTTTCCCTCTCTCCTTTCCCCAGCGCTAGTGCCGGTTGAGGTTGTCGACCCGAGACCGGACAAATCCACCGATCCGACACGATTGAGGCCGCCGGTTCTTCTTCTTTTTTTTTTTCCCCTTTCCCCCGTCTTTCTCTCCCCCTCACCTTCCCCCCAAAAGACGTATTTATCATTCCAGCTGAGGAGGCATTGCTTCGAGGAGACTAGGCTCTGTTTTCTTCTTCTTCTTCTGGCGCTTTCCTTTTCTTCTTTCTCGACAATAGGCTCGGCCTCGTCGGAGAGGAAAATGGTGCGAGACGTTACGATGCCTTGGATGTTCTTCCCCGTCTTCTCTTCCCCTTCTCCCTTTTTTTCCTGTCATTTCCTTTTTTTCTCCCCTCCTCTCTTTTCACTCTCAGAGTCCCGTCGGAATCCAGGAAAGATGGTTGCCGCCCCCAGTGAATTTTTCCCTTTTCTTTTCTTTTTACGATTTTTTCCTTTTTTTTCACCTGGGCCACAGTTCTTGATGGAGCGGCGAGAGATGAGATTAGTCAACTCGATCGCGGGCGGATCACGAGCTTCTCCCCTTTTATTTTTTCCCTCTTCCAATGCTTTTTTCCCCCCCCTCCTCTCTCTTCGTTTGGTAAGTCGCTCGAACCTATAGCGGTATAGAAATGGGATTGTCACAGCCTACGAATTTGGCTCCTTCTTTTTTTTTCCCTTCCTCCCCTGATGTCCCTCCCTTCCTTCTCTTTCCCTGCGTTGATTGACTTTGCATCCCGTTATAAATAGATAAAACACCAGGCGATGTGATTTTCACTTCACCCCTTCCTTTTCTTTTTTCTCTTTTTTTTCCCCCCCCTTGGTTTTCCTCTTCTTCTCCTTCGGTGGTATCGCCGGCTTGAATGAGGAGATAGCGTTATAATTGCCTTGCTTCCCCCCCTCTTTTCCTAGAGCTTCCCAACGCGCCTACGAATGCTCCGACATATGGCAATAGGAGATGAATCGAAACGTTGCATTTTTTCTTCCTTCCTGGAGTACCCTCCTTTCCTTCCTTCCCTCCCCTTCTCTTTCCCTTACAAACTAGTCACAAGTGGCAGATATAAAGAGAGTTTATGCGGCATGCTTCGCCCCATCTCCCCTTCCCTCTGAAAACTCTTTTTTCCCCCTTTTTCCCCAAAAACGTTAAAGGCAATAGTGGTAGGAGAAGATGGGATCTGATCGCATCCCCTCTCCTTTTTTCCTTTTTCTCCCGTTCGTTCCTCTTCTCTCTCTACTATGCGTACGGCAAAAAAGAGATGATTGCTTTGGGCTTTCCCCCTCCCCTTTCCCTTTCGGTGATCTTTTTTCTCCCCTTTTTCCCGCGGAGGGACTGAGCGCTTGCGCGGGCAAATGAGAGGACTGTCCGAAGGCTGCTCGCCAAGTCGATACTTGCGTTCTTTTTTCCAGTTTTTCTCTCTCTCCCCTCCCCCCGGATCGCGATCGCAAAGCACCAAAACAACCAACCCAACCAAAAACCCCCCCCCCTTCTTCCTGTTAGTCTTTTCCCTTCTCCTCCCCTCCCCCCCTTTCACCTCCTCGGGATCACATTGTCGATCAAATAATTAGAATAGCTATCGGAATGAAACCCCCCCCTTCCCCCCCTCCCTTTCCCTCGGAT
>Ga0179593_1576275_pt1 | contig 10834 bp, 14 predicted proteins | sample CZODoug2_1_08_16_FD_185931 | JGI IMG/M metagenome (GOLD analysis project Ga0179593, IMG submission 185931) | Vadose zone soil fungal communities from Angelo Coast Range Reserve, California, USA - CZODoug2_1_08_16fungal (PacBio error correction) | ecosystem: Environmental > Terrestrial > Soil >... | reverse complement strand
GACGTTGCGGCTCGTCCTCGGGCTTTGGTTTGCTCAAGTCCATGGCGCGTCGGCCCGGGACGTCTCCTTACTTATGGCGTCCTTTTTTCCGGTTTCATCCCGACGCAACGCCGCGTTGCCTATCCTTCTTTTTCATGGTCTTTCCTTTTGACGATGGCCTGGTTCAGGGCTGCGCGGAAGATTATCCCCCCTGTTCCTGCTCCCCGAATGTTTGCAGCCGCGGCTTTTTCCCTTCCTTCTCCTGACTGCCACTTTTCTTCTTGACCTCGACGACGAGTCCCCGCAAACCCCCCATTCTTTTTTTTCTGGAAAAGTGTAGCGGAAGGGTGCCTTTTCAGATCAGGTGAAGGAATTAATCTTTATTTCCACCCTCCTGCGGTTACTCCGCCTTCCAGCTATGCTGGTATCTGATCGTGAGCAGGGCGAATACTCCCTTTTACTTTCCCAGCTTTCTTTTCTTTTTGAAGACTCCATCGATTCTGCTTGGTGACACTAACCCATCTGGATTTGAGAACTAGCAATATGACGCGTTCATTCCGCCCCCTTCCCATCCCCTTCGCTGACCGCCGACGACAATTGGCGTCTCGACCTGCAAAACTTTTTGAGTTCTACTGATTACATGCTAGACGGCTTCTGACCTGGCATAGGGGTCGTGTTCCGGTTGGGCCTCATCCGCTCCTTGTTTTCTCATCACCTCGGCCGGAAGGGAGAAGTAATCCGTGTCCCTCCCGTCTACACCCGTTTCTTTGACCACTCTATCGATAGGCAAGTGATTGCGGCGTCCCTTGGCTCTTAACCCTTTCCGAGAAACGCTATGCTCTGGAAGCGAGGACATCGCGGCTTCGCCTGCCTCTCTCTCTTTTCGTCTCCTCCTATCGCCGACTCTCGAAGTCAGCGGTCACGACTTCCCTGCGTCGGTTCTTGTTGGCAGTTTCGCATTTTTTTAGGATGGGTCCCCTCATACTTTCTCCTTGTAAAGCGTCCACTGTAAAAACATTTTTCCCTCCATCCCTTTTCCACGCTTTTTTTTTCCCCTTCTGACAGAGTCAGCTCCTGGGACCGCATTCATTGTCTATTTCCCTCCTTCTCCCCAATCCCCTTAAAGGCCGCGGAATCTCATTTCAACCGACTATCAGTGTGAGGTCTTGAGATGGCTCTTAGTCGTGTCCCCTGCATACTTCCGCCAAGCCGTTCGAGTCCATAAGCCCTTGATGGATGAAAGCTGAAAAGTTCTTTGATCCTCCCTTTTCTTTATTTCCCGTTTCTTTCGTCGTGTCGGCATTGCGAGGAACGTTTCCTCAATTACTCCGTTTCTTTTAGTTGCAGCAGGGTTTTTCTTCCCGATTCGAGTGTTTCCCATTTTTACTAGGGTTAATTGAGAGACCCTTAAACTGCCTCCCAAGCAACCGCAAAGCAACAGACCTTCATCTCCCCCCTCCACTCGACACGGGTCGTGTCCCACTCGACTTTTTATGTAGCAACCACCGATCTCGATGTGCAGGTTTTTTGCCCCTCCCTTCTCTTTCTCCTTTCCCCTTCCTGTTGTTGTGACTCTTTTCCCTTCAGGACGGTTTCCTGATGACCCCTTCCCTTTGGTTCTTCCCACCGATGGACCTTCTCATTTTTTAGTCAGGTGGAGGCGCGGAGGAGGTGGCTTTTTCCGTGATTCGCGGAACTAGGACATGGATCGTTGGAGCCACCCGCTTGCATTTCTCCCCCCTTTGCCGATCTTAAATGCCAAATACATGCTGTGTCAAGTCCCTCCATCCTGTCCCCCCTCTTTTCTCAGCAATTCGAAAACTTTCCCCTTCCCAAATCCCCATTTCTCTAACGTTGTAAGCCGTGGCCGCTTACTTTTCGTCAACTTTTTACCTTTTCTTCGAACTCGGAAACTTTGCCGGCGGATGCTCTTTCGCCAATTTCCTCCTGAACCGCGCAGCCATCGGCACTCTTTTCCACCCCCCCTCTGTTTCCCTTTTTTTTCTGACGGGTTTGAAGTAGAGCGTGACTTCGGTTTCTTTTCGATTCCTTACGGCCAAGGAGCGGCCATGCCAGGTCCCAGTGAGCTTGAACTTTCTTCCCTGTTCCTTATGGTTGTCCACATCTGTTTTGAAACCCTGACTTTCCCCCTCCTGAGATCGGTGATGGTCGGCTCCTCCCCAATTTTCCGCATCCTCCAAGACCTCGGCCGCTGTGAATCGCCTTTTCTGAACCCCCCCCTTCCAGGCTTTTTTTTGCCGCGGGTTTTGACGCATCCGGGTAGGACGGCTCGATTCCCTCTCTTCTTCTCCCCTCTCTTTTCGCGAGCGCAACGGGGATCGCGCCCTTTTCAGGACCTTCATCCCGAGTCCCAGTGTCAGAGCATTCCCTCCCTATTGTGAAGCTAAGACAAAAGCTTCCCCCATCTATTCCCTTAGAGTTAAAATGATCTCCCCTTCTTGCTTTTTTTTCTTCCTTTGCACCTCTCGCCGATGCGGTCCGACTCGGCTGTCTAGCATGTTGATCAGCGTGCTGAGCTGCCTCGGAAAAAGCCTGTTCTTCGGGCTTTTATACTTTTTTTTTATTCTAGTTTTTCGGATGACCGAGACTTGAATTATAAGTATGCTCTTCCCCTTGGGAACCCGCAGTCTCCCGCACTCAATGTTCTTTCCTCTCCCTTCTATAAGCTTCTTCCTCTCTCAACCAAGATACTAGCGTGACAGTTCTAGTTCAGACGCTGCACCCTTTGCGTTACTCCAGGAATTTCCCTCTCGTCGATAGCGCGCCTGGCTTTTCCTTCGCTTCTTTCCCCCGTCGTCGTGTCTCGGAGCTCCGCTTTTTTCCGGCACTGCGAGACGACCTCCATAAATTGCCCCCAACCCTTGTAGCTCAGGTCATATCCAAGCACTTTTTCCGAGTTTGTGCCCCCTGAACTGCGTGACAGCGTTCCCCCAAAATCCCATACTTCACCTGCCGCAGTGAGCCTTTGCGGAGTTGCGTTCAGGTTCAGCAATTGATTTCTTCCTCCGGTATTCGGCAGGACTTTGGTGTCGTTTTTCTCTGGCTCGATCTTTTTTGCCGCGCGCGTGAAGAGCCCCTTCCTTCTGACGCTGCTCAGGACGATTTTACGGCGTTCCGTATGATTTTCCCCTTATCCTTCGAATTTTTTCGTTGGTGCGCGATTACGCTGTCCGGCCTGCACCACCAGCCAAACGGGCTGACCTTCTTCCTTCCTTGCTTCTCCTCAGCCCTCTGGGTCTTGCCCCTTGATGTCGAAGAGTCTTTTTGATTTTTTTCCGCCCTCCCTTTTTTTCTTTCTTCCTTTCGACCCTCTCTTCGACATCCAAGGGGCTTGATTATGGGATTGGAGGATGGGAAAGAAGGCAGATTTTTTGATGCTCCCCCAGTGTGGCGAGGGTTGCCCCTCCCTCGCTTCTTAATCGTTTCCCCAATGACCCCTATTCCGTCATCGGCATAATACCTCCCGGCACGCCGAAACTTTTTCTTCCCCCTGTCCTTCTTCTTTTTTTTCGTACTCGTTTGTGGGGTCTCCGATCGACGACGGCTTTGTCGTCTCTCTTCCGGTACCCTTTTGACGAAGCGGCATTCACGGCATTTCGTTTTCCCCCTCGTTTCCTGAGGGTTTTTCGTTTTTCCGGGACGCATTTTCATTGGAATTTTTCTGCAGTACTTTCCTGCGGACGCAATGCCGTTGTTTCTTCTTTCCTTTGTTGCCCGCCGCGGCCTTCTGGGTTCTCCCTTCTCCCCTTTTCCAGCCCCTTTTTCTTGCTACTATGACCTAGCCTTACTCCGCCCGGCCGTTCTGAATGGAAACGCTGTCGCGGGGTGATCGACCTGCTCGTGTGCAGGAATTTCCCCTCCCTTTTTATGAACGCATTTCGGTTTTGCAGCGTCGAAGCTATTTTTTCCTCTGCTATTGATTTTCTCCTTTTGAGTTCTGAAGTCTCTCCTTTTACTCCCCGTGCGAGGTCATGAGTGCCTTACTCTCTGTGGGCACAAAATCGTTCATCGCGATACTTGCGCATTTCTTCCCCTCCTTGCTTCTCGGCCTACGCCGCCTGTAGCTTCGATCGCTCCATTTTTCGCCTCCCTGTTTTTTTCGCCTTGGATTCTCAATTGCAAGATTATTGTCGACGCTGATCCGTATTTGCGGTTGTGCAGCGAGAGGGCGAGGTTCGGTTTTTTTCTTTCCTTTAGTCCCTGGGATCGGCATCTGTGAACTGTTTCGGCCTTTTTCCTCCTTGCCCCCCTCCCGATAAACAATTTTTTTCGAACGCATCTTGAAACATAGCTTCAGCGTCTTTCCTTGCTTTCCGGGCGAGTTTCCGTGCGCGCGACAAGCTATTGCTCTTGAGCGATCGGCATCCTGCGCTCGCCCTCTCTTCTAGCTTCTCAGGTCATCCGATCGCCGATCTTCCAGCGGCTTTTTCTGGCGAGGTCGAGTTCGTGCTGATATTTTTTGCAGCATTTTGTTTTTTCTCCGCCAGACCGATAGCAATAGTCTTACAGAGTCCCCCTTTTACCACCTCTTTTCTCCAGCCCGTTCGTCACGCTGTGGGTCAAATCGCTTTTTTTACCTTTCCCCCAGTCGTTTCATGGGACCGTTTCGAGGCAAGAAGTGCTTCTCCGCCGGACTGATTCTCCCGGTCACGACTGAGAGCCCCGCGTTTCGCACGGGTTTTTTTTCTGAGGTCACCTTTGCGGCCAAGGGCGGTCCAGTCTTCCCCCCCCTTTTGATCCACGAAGATACAGGGAGGTTGTTTTGTTGTTTTTTTTTTTTTTCTTTTTTTTTTTTTTTTCCTTTTCTTTTTTTTTTTTTTTTTTTTTTTTTTTTTTTTTTTTAGTTTAACTCTCACGCTACGACGTCTCGGGGCCCTGTTTTCAGTTGTTTCTCCTTGTAGGAACGAAGAGACGAAGCGATCTTTCTTTCGCCCTCCCCTCTTTTTCCTTTGCGCGCAAGAAGTGTGGACTCCCCTGAATTCTACAGTAGCCTTGTCTACCGAAACTGCCTTTTCCTTCCCCCCTCCCATCCCTCCCCCCTCGCTCCCGGACATCGCCTCCTGGTTCTTCCACCGACTGGTGTGCACTCTCCCTTTTCCTGGCTGCCTCGTACTGTAAGGGCCTGTTTCAAGTACTTGGTTGTTGTTGAGGAGAGATTCCCTCAGTCGCCTTCCCTTTCGATCTCTTTCATGCACCAGTCGATGGCCTTCGACCGTTTTCGTTCCCTTCTTGGTTCTTCTTTTGGTGGTGGCACTTTTGCAGGTTTGCTTTCGTTTTGCGCAAGGTTGACTTGAGCCACCCGATTCTAGTCCCCCCCTTTTCCCCTCGCGATTCGCGCAATCCATGCTGCGGCGCTTTCAGCAAAGTCCATTTTTTCGCTGCCTCGCAAGGACGACTCCCGAATTAACCATGAAGCGCGATCCTCGTCTCTGTTTCCCTTTTTCTCCCCCCTCTTTTTTCTTTTTCTCTGAGTGAAATTCAAACGGCTTTGTGCTGAGTTCCCCTAAAGTCCCTTTTCACATCTCTCAGCCATAGGGAAAGCCTTTCACTTTCGGTCGTCCAGGTCGTTGACGGGTCTGCATTTTTGCTTCCCTTTTCCTCTGCCGCTGAAGGCCCAGGACGGAGGATCCTGTTTAACCCTTCTTCCTTTTCCCCACCTGGTGGACGAGACCTTTCTCGTCCTGTTGAAACCCTGCTCTGAGGCCTGACCTTTCGATCGTTCTTTGCCCGTTCCACACTTCGGCCCTCGATCAGCCACTACTCGACCCTCCCCTCTTATTTTTTTTTTCTTCAGTTGGCGATCGTGATGCTTCCCACTCTCTCTAATGATCGCGTCGAGGCAGTTCCCTCTGACTATAGATTGCTCGGGCAATAGTTCTGAGACCCTTTCTCTTCTCCTCAGGTTGATCGAGCGCGTCCTGTGTCAGAGGACTTTCAGCGTCCCGCCCTTGATTCTCATGCCAAAAGATGGACTTCTCCATTCGGGCATCCTTTCAACCTCTCCTCTCTCCCTTCCGCGGCGAATCGCGGCTTGTTTGCAAAACATCCCCCTCCTCCTTCTTTGTTCGGCAGAGATAGCGCATCCTTTAGTTTCTTGACCCCCCCCCAGTTCGCAAGGCCGCAACCTTTTTTTTCCCCGAAACGCCTTCTTCGCGGTCCTTGAGACCTCTGTATTTTCCTTTTTTCCTGATCTTCCTCGGCCGCAGGCTCCCTTTTCCCCGTATGCGCTTATTTTCGCAGACTCATATGTATGTGCCGCAATCATGCACTAGTCTCCTTTTCCTTCTCCCCGCTTTTTTCCTTCTGTCGCCTTCCTTCCCATCTCATCTTTTCTCTCTAATTGTCCAAAACAGCCCTGGCGTCCCCGGCTACCCTTGATAAGCGCCCTAGACGCGAACAGTCCTGCGCGCCCCCCATTATTGATTTTTTTTCGACTTTCATCTGAGCGGAGAACTTGGTTCAATGACTCCGCGGGCGCGGCCTGCAAGCTCAGGATATCAGCCCCCCCCCCCCCTTCCCTTCTCCCCCCAAGTTTTTTTCTCCGAACCGGCGGTCCAAGGCGGTAAACTCACCGGTAAAATGACATCGGACTCGTCTGGCGTCCCTCCCGGCCCTTTCTCCCCTCTTTACAAACCGCCCAATGCCGTTGGGCTCGTTTCTCCCTTCCTGAGTGTGTGTGGTCAGAGATCCGATCATGCGTCGATCGAGACCGCGCGCGATTATCCTAATTTCCTCTTGCCTCAGACGCTTTTCGGTAATGGGGTTCTTCCCTGCGAATTAATGTTGGTGCGGCCGATCACCGATTTCTCACTATGCAAATTGCGCACGCCTCTGCACCCTTTTTATCTCAGCAGAGCTCCTCTCGTTTTCCTGCCTTTTCATCTCTCCTTCCCATCGAAACCGGATCTCTCTATCCTTTTTTTTGGTTTGTGGTTGAGATCTCTTTTTATCAAGGCCTTTCCCCCCCTGGCAATTCGCGCCGGCTCGCGGCGCGTCGGAGGATCTTGCATTTACGATTTCCAGTGGTGGAGAGGTTGCGACCGGCTTCAGCGTGACTTTCCCTCCAATAATCCTCTTCCGGCACTCGGCATCAATCCTAGGCACGCCGACCTTCTTGGATTTCTTTCCCGGGGCCGGGGCTCGTCCTCGGGCTGCTTCCCTCTTCCTAAGTTCCAGCCAATGGCGCGACCCCCTACCCCCTTCGTCGATTTTCCCGGCGGGATTCCACGGCATTGTCGTCCCTCCCCGACTCCCCTAGGTTTTCGTCGTTTTGCCGCTGTCATTTCATTGCTCCCCCGTGGCCCAGTACGTTTTTCAGTGATGGCGCGAAGAACTTCCGTCGTTTCTGCTCTTCTCGGTTTTCTGAACGTACGTATGCGGCTCGCAGTGCCGTCCCCCGGTCGCGTTTCCCCTCCCACAGTCTTCCCCTTCCCCGACCCCTTCCTTTTCTTTTCAACGTTTCGGAAGGAAGCTGATCTTGGATCGAGGTGCAGGACCGTGATGACCTGCCTTCGGCAAGCTTTGGCATCGCTATCTGATAGTGAGTTCCAGACTTTTTCTCTCTCTTCCTCTCATTGTTTTTTTTTTCTTCGGACGACATCGATCGTTGTGTTTCAGCCCCGCGCAAGGAAGCTCGAATCGCGGAAGCGCTTTGTCCCCCTGGACCGGAATAGCCGCATTGTTTAGCCCCGGTCCGACGACCATCTTTCCAGCCCCCCTTTGGAGTTGCGCAATGCACGCTTGATCCCATGTTCGGCGATTCCTCTGCCAGGAGCAGAGCGGGGGACCGTTTCCTGATCTTCCGGCGGGGGATCGCTGACATCTTTATCTCCCTTCTTATTTTTACCCTTTTTTTACCCTTTTCCCCCACCCAGGGAGCTTCTGCTCGTGACACTAGCGATCGACTGATTTCTTGGGACCGGCCCTATCCCGTTCAGATTGCCGAGATACGCGATCGGTTTTTTCCTCTTTTTCCTTTCCTCTATCTTTTCGTGCTTCACTCTTTCTCCGACATTCTTTACTACGTTCCCTTATCCAGCGGCGAGGTCGCGTTTCTGCTCCTGGCCTATTTTGTCGGCTGTTCCTCCCCCCTATTCCCTGCGGATTTTTTTTCAAGAGTGCGACAAGCCCCTCCCGTCTTGTGCCCCACGAAGATGTGCATCGCTCGACCTCCCTCTCTTGTCCTTCTTCCCAGAAGGTGCTCCAGGAAGGCACGCTGACTTACTTCTCCCCTGGTTCTCGCCCCCCCTCGTATTTGGCAAGGGATTGCCCTCTTTTGTTCGTTCGGCCCTTCTCCAAGGGAGGCAATCCCGTCCATCCTTTTTTTTCTCCCCCCCTCCTCCCTGTTAGCGACCCGATCTCCCCTTCTTTTTTTTTGTGTGGTTAGTGTAGTCTTTGCGTCGGCCAGCCGCGACGCTCGCTCCTTTCTCTCCCATTTCTTTCGACTTCGCGCGCAAATTTTCGTTATTTTTATCGGGTGGTTTTCAAGGCGAGTCCAGTATTCCGACCCATGAACAGCAACCGCAACAAGCCCCCCGACCCTCGCGCCTCCCCCCCCCGCCTCACGGTCGCAACTTTCCCTATTCTGACTACTATGATGGTCCGTTCTGAGCTGCGGTAATCTTATTTTTTTTCTCCTCTGCTCTCTTTTTTTCCCTTTCAGGAGGCGCCGCCCTTCCTCCTCGGCTTCCTTTAATGAACCCCGATGGTTGAAACGGGATTGCCCCCGTTGTTCTAGTGTTCCTTTTGTCAGTTTTTCTTGGCACGGAGAATGGCTCGCCTATCCCCCCTTAGATAGCCCTTTGTTCGAATATGACGCACTTTTTTATCCGAGCCAGCCACCCTTTAGCTGCATATCTCTCAGTTCTCTTGGTTCGAATGACGACGTTCCCCGGACGGACACTTCCCAGAATTTTTTTTTCAGATTCCGTAGTAGACGTTGGAAGTCATTTGACCATCAAGTTTTATCTTTATCGAAACGTTGAGCGCCCCTTGGCCGCTTTCCCCCTCCCTCTTTTTGGCAAGGCCCCCCCCAAAATCCGGGCCTTCTCAGATTGTACTGTGAGCATGACCGTCCGAGCCTCTTCCGTGATTCCCTCTTTCTCGGAGAGCAGGCTGCGCGCACCCCCTAGGAGTCCCTTTTTCCCAAAAGCGTGGCGCGACGGGTGCTTCATTTTTTGCACGTGAAGATAGTCTCCTTTCCCTATCCGGTGCTCCCAACGCGGCCAGCCAGACTCTACCTCCCGAATTCCCCTCGACCGATTTCACGACGCCGCTTATACTCTTCTGTCCCTGCGCTTGTCCTGCGGCACGCGGAGACGCTATCTCTCCGTGCTTCCTAGCTTGCCGACGCTTCCATTTTTCCCCTGCGTCCAGGTTCCTTTTCCAGCCAGGCCCATCACGCCTGATTCCTCTCGAGATGACGACTTCCTATCGACGGTGATGAACTCCCTCCTCCCCCCCCCCCCCAAACGTTTCATTCCGCCTGGTCGTCTTTCAAAGATGCGTTTCTTTCCTCTTTTTTTTTTGTGACCCAACCGGTCACCTTCCCTTAAGACGTGAGAATCTTTCCGTTCTTCTTTTTCTCTTCATTTTTTCTACTCGTGCAATTGCGCAAGGCGTCCCCTTTTTTCTTCCCCCAGATCGGCTCGGTCTCCGACAACAGGCGTCTCTAACTTTTTCGGATGAAAATGCCCATGATTTTGATGAGCGCTTCCGTCCGCCCAGTCGTATTCCCATTTTTCTCCCACCCCTTGATCGATATAGTCGGCCGAAACCCAGAGCCCTTCCCCCTTCGATCCTGAACTTTGTTTAGTATCGTCGCCATTTAGTTATAGCCGCTGAAAGGAATAGCTTTCCGACTCTTCCAAGCCTCCGACATTGATAATTTCGGCACCTTCTCCTTTCTATCCTCCTCCCCTCCCCTTTGAACCTTGACGAGACTCTCCAGGTCATTTTCGTCCTCCGACTCCCTGACGCGATTGGTCGGCACTGCTATGTCCCCGGTTTCCTTTCGACTTTTTTTTTGAGCTCTTGGCTCATCATCAATTTTCATCTGTCTCCTGAACGTGGCGGGCCCCCAACCTTCCCCCCTTCGCGGCCCGGCCGTCGCGCGGCATTGCGGACTTTTCTTTTCTTGTTTTCCCCCTAACTTTTCCGGCATGATTAGGCCCGAAGGCGCCGCCAGGGCCATGTTTCGATCCTCTACTAGAGCCCCCTCTGCTTGCCCTGGCCCGACGCTGCGGTTGACGTTTGGTCCTTCACTCCTTTATGCGATTGTCGAATAGGAGGAATTCTTTGTTTTTTCCTCACTTAGACGGCCGCGGCGCCGCACTCGCCCCCCCCTTTCTCTCGTGTCCCCCGGCGGCGGTTGGTCACTTGCCCCCTTGAGCGTCCCTTCTCTCCCTCCTGTTTTGTTGTTAGATTTTTTTTTTTGTTTTTGATTCGGCCAGATCTTCGACATCCCCTGGCAAGTGGACCCCGCCCTTCTTTCTCGGGTGCGTTGTTAGGGCCTCCTCTGCGCCCGGTGGCGAGGTGCGGCCGCGCCTTCAATTTTCCTTCTCCCCCCCTCATAATCGTATATCCTCAATCCACATAAGGCACTGCCAATTTTTTTTTAAAAGCATGTCACGGGCCACCTTGCCGGGCTTTTCGTTCCTCTTCCTCCTACTTCCTGGTGTGTGCGCGCTCTGAACGACTTATCCTTGAATCCCTTTTCTCTTTCCTCTTTCAGACGACGAAACTCCTTGCCGTTTCGTACTCCCCTTCATGTTCAGTTTGGACTCCCGCAAGTTTTTTTCATTTTTTACTCTTCCTCCGTGTGCGATGTGAGCCG
>Ga0179593_1476065_pt1 | contig 10834 bp, 17 predicted proteins | sample CZODoug2_1_08_16_FD_185931 | JGI IMG/M metagenome (GOLD analysis project Ga0179593, IMG submission 185931) | Vadose zone soil fungal communities from Angelo Coast Range Reserve, California, USA - CZODoug2_1_08_16fungal (PacBio error correction) | ecosystem: Environmental > Terrestrial > Soil >... | reverse complement strand
ACCTCGCCGCTGGTTATTTGGCCACACTCGTTGTCGACGCACCGTTTCTGTGGTTTTTCGCTCGTCCCGATTCTCTCAACCCGCCCGTGGCCCCCGGCCCACCCACCTCCGCCCTAACCTTCTCACCCATAAAATTTGCCCCCCGCAGGCACATTACTCAGCTGTGCAGTTTTCTTTTCGTTGGTCAGCTTTTGTTTCCTCAGGAATTTGTTTCTTTGACTCCCCCACAACATGGGGACCCCCCCCCCCCCTTAAGATCCAATTCACACTGACCACCTCGCCCACCCCCCCTAGACCCAATGCCCCCCCCCCATCGCATAACCAATATTCCTTGCCCCCCTGTCATACATCGGACATTGACTCGTTTACCCTCCAGCCCTTTCTCCGCGTTCCTCTCAGAAATTTCCCTTTTTTTTTTTTCACGTCCTCTTTCTGGAATTCTGTCTCTCCCGCCCACCCCCACTACTCCCTATCACTTCTTTTCTCTTTTGACATTGCATTATACTAATGACCAACCCACTACCCACACCCACACCCGCGCTCCCCAGCCCCCCCCCCCCCCCCCCCCTCCCCCCCCTTCCTGTTCCTCTCCCGTTTTTCCCCCAAAGTTTGCATCGGAAGTAATACACCTGTTTGAAGTCCCAAGACACTAGCTTCCCCTCCTCATCCTTCTCGAAGAACCTCCCCCCCCCCCGTGTATTCCCCCCACAAAAAACATCCCGGGTTTAAATTTTTAACCTGCTTTTAAAAAAAGCCTGAGTGCCACCTCACCTCCCTAATCCGTGTGCCCCTACCCGTTTATGGTTTTTTTCTTTCCCCCCTCAATTTCCTCCCCCGGTGTCCCTTCTCCATTTTTGTCCATTGTGAAAGTTCGGACTCTGACCTGACTCCCCCCCATTTAGTCACCTCTCTTTTCTGTGACTACTGGCTTAGTCTAGCGGATGCCCCCCGGATCTATAACCCTCCCCGTCCTGCCCCTCCCCCCCCCCCCCCTCTCCACTAAGAGGTTCTTTCGTGAAATCCCCTCTAGCCAAAACAGAGCCCCCTTTCCATGGTCGTGTTCCTGCCCTATTGTTGACTATTCCCCCTCTCATAGTTGGTAAGATTTGCTGCGACCATCCGAGATCGCCACGATCTTGTTAGATCTAGGATTGTCTACATTTCTTCCAGACCCACTCCCTGAAGCCCCTGCAACATTGCCCCTCTAGTTGGATCCCTCTGTTTGGTTTGTGCCCTTCCCCCCTCCAGCCATTTGTTGGACTGGGCCCTATTCGTGAACCCAAATCGGCGACCGTCTTCTAGATGAATCTGGCACTCCTCGAATTTTTCTCCCCCCTTCGACCCTCTGCTCCTTGATTAAGGGCCACATCGGACAAGATGACAAACCTCCCTTGGCGGTGCCGAACGACTGCCCCAAATTACCAGCTTCCTTTCCTATACTTTTCCGGAGTTTTCTTGCAGTTTACATGAGTGCAGGCCTGACGGCGATTTTTCCGTCCACAACAGTCCCTCCCTACTTTTCGTGATCCTGTCCGTAGCCCGGTTCTTTGATGAAGTGCGGGCCGCTCTCGCTCTCGCTGGGGTCCCACCCCAACAGGTCTCCCACTTATCGTTTTCCCTGCGAGATTTAATTGGCCGTCGTCGCTGACTCCCTTGTCTCGGATCTTTTTTTTGTCCTTTCAGACCCGTTCGACGCACAGATCTACTCTTCCCCCTCATATTTGATGAGCCGCCCTCCGTAGTGCACAATCTACACAGTCCAGGTCCTTATGTTATTTAGCCGCACAAATTTCTCCAGAGGTTCCACCTATTATTTACTTTGTTCCCCATCTGGAAGCCTGACAACTGATTTTTTGCTCCCCCTTGGCCAACCCCCGGCCTCCCGACCCTGTCCTGAAATGACAGTCTCCTGTAGTCCCAATTGAGCTTTATGAAATTTGGCCCCCGCCTGTTCCAGTCAACTGTGGCCCCAGGGTCGCGGTTTTGGAAATAGGCCTGTCATTGCGCCTCACCGGCCCGCTCGGTCATGTGTTACTTCGCCTTTGTAGTTGGTCGATCTTTCTGAGCGTTTGCTTGTTGTCCCTCTGTCAAAAGTTGACGCAAATAGAGGACCGCCCCATCGACCCCCCACTTGCTACGAGTCGTCATTCCCCTCAGACGGGTTCCCTTTCCTGCTAAAGATTCTAACCCCATCCCTTTTTCGCGGGGAGATCATTCTTTTCTACTTTGGGTTTTTCCGCGATATCAAAACGGAACCACGTCTGTTCCTCTTCGATTTTCCTTGACGGCAACTGTTCCTATGAACTAAACGTTCCTTGCCCTATGGAAAGATTCTCTGGTTGCAGATCTGGCTTTCTCCTGCGAATCGTTTGCCCCCCAGCCCCCGCTCCCCCGTCTTTTCGAAAGAACCCCCCCTTCCACCCTATCCCATTATGCTTTCCCTGAGGGTATGTACGCTTCAAGCGACACCGTGGTCAAACGTGATCTCCTTTCCCCCTTCCTCTCTGTTCTTGTGCAATATGTTTTTAATGGTACTGCGAACCTCTTCAGTTTTTAAGACGGCGTACAACCGTTCTTACAAGGTTCACGGATTCAGGTTCTACACACTTCGGATGATTTTCGCCGGGAACTGGGTTTGCAGACCTAGTAAAATGTACCCTCTAGCCCCTTCAGGAAGAGGTACAGACCCACTTGGCACGCAGACTGACATTACTAATGTTATTATCGACGTTTGTTTTTTCTCCATCAACCTTCGAGGTCTGTGCTTTTTATGAAGACGGGTGACTTCTTTGATCTCAGTCGTTAGCTCCCCCTGAGCCACCCACCTTAATCAGGAAACCTTTCCCCTTTAGATTTGGTCCGCCATCTCGTTTTCCATGACGAAGGAGTTTTTTGTTTTTAACCAGCGATCTGAGGAGCTGCCCTCCTTGCAATCCCTCCGAACCGACTTCTTAACGCTTTAAGACTCCCTTCTTCCCCCTGCCGGTACAACGTTCCCTACCAAGTCTGGTGTTAACCTTTTTGTCCCCCGAGTTGAAGATTCGCCCCCCAAGCCTTCTAGCTGGACATCTTTTTGAGTGTGCAATTTTGGTGTGGTTTTTTTTTTCTTTTTTTTTTTTTTTTTTTTTTTTTTTTTTTTTTTTTTTTTTTTTTTTTTTTTTTTTTTTTTTTATTTTTTTTTTTTTATTTTTTTTTTTTCCTTTCCCAAAAGACCCAATTGATTGTTAAGCGGAGGTTAGAGGTGGACCCCTGACTCGACCTTGCGCTCTAGGTGTCTCGTGGATACCCCCCTTTTCCTTCATCCTTTCTCTGTCGCTCACTTCATACTCTTTTTTTTGAGGATCTTTTAACGCGATCCCCTCCCTCCGCCCCCCCCATTTTTTTTATCCGTGCATAACAAACACGGCCAGACGCGGTGTCTTTTGACCCCTTGGCCCGTGTTAAGATTCGGAGGAAAATGTTTCCTATAGGAAGCACCATATAGTGAACGTTCTGACTCACCCGCCCCCTCCAACCCCCACCCCCCCCACCCTTTAGTCTGGCCAGTAACTTGACACCACACCCAATGCTTCTACACTATGTAGGGACCACGAAGTGAAAGTTTTTCGAGGTGTATCTTTTGATGATCCAACTATAAGTTACCAAAGAGCATATAATCAGTTTACCCCCGAGTAAGACTCTCCCGACTGCGGAAGCATAAAAGTACCTCCACCAACACAAAGACCACTCCCATGCACCCCCCCGCCCTATGCCCCCACCCCCACCACCCCCCGAGGAGCCCCGGCACCTCACCCCACCCCCACCCTCCTCCCCAAACCCTTTCCCCCCCCCGCACCAGCCCCCATCCAGTGTCTCCTGGCCCCTTCACAATCCAACCCCCAACCTGATGCCGAGAAGAATTTGTGTGAACCCTGCTTCTGGCTACACCATGTTCATGTTAAGGGTTCTCCAGGACAATAGGGCGAAATTTGATCATCCAATTCCCCCTACCAGAGTACCCCCGTAAATTTTGACCCTGTTGTACCTTTTTTTCAGCCCTTGTTTTCACACTTCTTTCTGTAAGGTGACCATTTGATTTTGACTCACCTAGGCACCCCGGCATTACCTCCGTTTCCCTTCCTCACTCCCTCTTGAGTACCCCAGTTGAAGTTAGAGAGTCCCAGCTTCTAAAGGATGGAGGTTCTTTTCTAGTTTCCAGTACACCATATGAATCTCTCTTTTTTAGATGGTCCCACAGGAATACTCTCTCAGTGTTATAGTTTTCCATTTTCATTGACGTGTCCGGTCCGTGGCAGTCATTGTAGGTTTTGTTGGATCAAGAACAGAATTCCTTTCCTCCTTACCACCTCTCAGTTTCTTTCTTACCTGGCGACGAATACTTCTGTATTCCTGCAGTCCTAATCGTGTACTTTCCCATTAGCGTGGACAGGTGCGCGTGCGTTTGTTGTCCCTCTTGCCACTTCCCTGTCTTTTCGAGCCATACCCATGAGGTCATGCCCCTTTACCTAGCTGTTGTTGACTCGATCCCCCGCTTGGTTCTTGTTCTCATCGCGTGGCTTCTTAGTTTTGAAGCAGAGGATCCTTTTGGCGGACCCACCCTTACTAATCAAACCTCCCTTCTCTGCCCCCCACCTCTAAGACCCCGCCAGCATCACCGCGACCCCCCCCCGGACTGCCCGCTGAACACTTTGACCCCCAAACCAAAATACCCGAAATGCTCCCCTCCCATCCCCTGATGATGCATTGTCAATCCCTTCCCCTGAGTATGGCCTCCCGTAAAAAACCTTTCTCCGGTTCCCTTAATCACTGGCACCCCTGTGAAGGTCTTGACAGGAGGAAGCCCCAACTTAGAGCTATCTCCCGCTCAGGAGTGCTATGTGGTACGAGAGATATCCGATTTTCTCCCGTTTCGCCCATCTAATACCCCCCTCCTCACCAGCCTCCTCCCCCAGCCTACTCCAGTATTCCGCTCCAACCCTTACTTGCTTTGGTGCGGCCCCCAACCCTAAGGATGAAGACTGGCCCTCCTCCTGTTTCCCCGCCACAGCGGTTTTTACCCGTAAGTCTCGTAGTATCCCCTCGCTTTGAAACCCCCCTTTACCTGTTGTCCTGACTTTTCGCGAGCTTACCTCTTTGTTCTCCACATCCGTTCTCCCCCGTTCTCTTGTTCCCCTCCATGCGCGATCTCTTACTTTCCTTCAACCCCCCCCAGTCCCTCAACACACCCCCCTTCTCTCACCATTCATTCCCCCACCCCCCCCCCCCCCCCCCCCCCCCCCCCCCCCCCCCCCCCCCCCCCCCCCCCCCCCTCCCCCCCCCACTTTTAAGTCCCATGTACGTTTCCCCCTCTCTTCCTTGTTGCTTACCCATTGCTTCTCCATCATTACCCTCTTTTTCTTTTTCTTAGTTTTTTCGATTTTTCCGCGCCACTTCGAGACTTTCCTTTCCCAGCCAGTTTTCCTACTTTCCGACCCTGCGATATTTCTTTTTTTTTTGTGCACACCGTGTTACTCCTTTCTGCCCCCAGTTTTCGCTCAGGACCCCAACTAGCGCCGAGGCTCGCCCTCACCAATACCTTGTCCACTATTCTCGACCGAAAATACGATTCCCCCGTAAGCATCGGTTTCCCCCGTCCTTCTAGCGGCCTTTCATCGATCACAGCGACTCTCTGGGTTGTAGACAGCATTTATAAGTATTATTATTTTAACTCACCCTTACTCTACTTTCATTTAATATTTACAGATTTTCTTCACTTTTGATAGGGTGGACCGATCTCTATTCTCTCCTGAGTATACTTTTGTGGACAACGGGTAGACAGTTACGGTTTCCGCCCCCTTCTTCCCGCCCAAATTCCCCTCCCCGGCTTGTGACCCCTAGGATAGTCCCAACAACCGCCGCTCTCCCCCCCTCCCCTGCTTCCCCTTTGTCGCCCGCAGTTACCCTTCCCAAGCCCCCGCTTTTTTCCCCTCGATCTTGCAAATGACCGGATTGCGTGTACTTCCTCCCTCCTACCTCCTATCTGCCTCCCACCCCCCCCCCCCGGCCTCTCTTCCTCTTGCGTTCTTCAGGGAATCTTTCTTGATCCCCCCCCCCCCTGACTCCTTTCCGTAGCCTCCACTTTCCGCACTAGACACGACCCACAGCCTTGCCCTATTCCTGTTTCCCACATCCTACTATTATTCCTCGAGTCGGATAGCCCCCCACAGTGCGCCAGTCTGGCGAGTCTGCGAAATATTCGCGTTACTGCTCGCACGTCCTGGCTTTGACGGTGGTTCTCATACCCCAATCTGATTCCACATGACCAGCTTTTCCGTGATGAAACAAAAGCACTGCATACCCCATGCCCCCCTTGACTCCCCTCTAGTCTCCATCATCCCCTCCCCCCCCCCCCCGACCACCCGGAATCGTCAATCCCTCAATTCATAACTATCTTCTGACCCCCACCCCACCTTCCCCCTTTCGCCTGCACAGTACGAAATAAGAATCCTGTTCACAAAGGGGTCTAGCAGCACCCCGTGCCGTGGGGGGCCATTCCCCCCTTTCACGGGACACTCTCCTCCCTTCAACCTGTGGAAAGGAATAGGCCCCAGAGACCTTGACAACCCCCCCCCTCCCCCACCCATTGAGGATATTCTGACTTTCTTTCACCGCTTTTTAGGACCCCCTCCGACAGGGATCTCTGTTCCCTGCGGCCTGCTCGCGCTTTAATTCAACAGGGAACTTACATTTCAGAAAAAGCATGATACACATGCTAACCCCTTGTCACACCCGTGTGGCCCTAACTTGACTTTGCGACCTCGAACCACCTCTCTCTGCCGTGAAACTCAACTCGCCGAATTGGCAACGCCTTCACGTTATACATCCACAAACACCCAAATTTCTCGCCCCTCATAGCCGATGCCGGTCCCCTCCCCATCTATAATCCTTAGTTGATTCCCCCTTGCCCGGCCGTCACCCCCCCTTCCATCCTTCGCGGCCAGGTCACTCCCTCAAAGCCTCTCCCCCCTTGCCTGATCTCCGGCCCGAAAGAGACAATTCTGGACCCTGCTTCCCCGCCTTATATATGCGGTCACACCAACCCTCGATACTACACACATCGTCCGCACCTGCTCTAGATACATTCGGAATCCGTAGGACCCCCCCCCCCCCACCCCCCCCGCCCCCCCCGGACAACCACCACAATCCCCCAGAGAGTAAGGCGAGTCGTCTGCCACCTTTTTTGACCCTCCCTCTGCCCCCAACTTCACCTTGGCGGCCTGCACGAAGCAGCAAATACTTCCGAGATAATAGCTAGTTCGGGTGCGTTCTCTGCGCAGGTCCTCCGTGCCTGCTTGTTTCACCTTCCCCAGCACTCTTCCGCGGGCTTGAACCCCGACGGGGCCATTCTCATCGAACTAGCGGCGATATTGCAGGGTCTTCTCCCCCCCCCGCTCGTCTCCTTTCGGGTTGGTCATCCCAAAACCCAACATCACCGTCATCTTCCGCCCACTTCGTCCCTCATTTTAGAGAAGCCCATGCCGAGATTGACGCTTCCACTTTCCTTTTTCACCCCGTCGCCTCGCCCCCCACCCCCCATTTGTTTCCCTCTACTTCTTCCCCCCAAAGCACCACCAAGCAAAGGTGAATGACCCCCCAGCAGCAAGTGAAGGCAGTCCCTCCTTTTACCACTGACGACCACATCAGGATGGAACCCCCGGTGCCGACATACCCCTTTGTGATACACCTAGTCTCCACCTTTCTATACGCCTCCCGCAGGGGAAGGCGTTGTACCCTCCCCTCCGTCTTCCCACCCAATGGACACCGATGATGGACGTAAGTTAAAGCTGGACCAACCAAAGCTCCGTCATTCACGTTTTCTCACGTAAAGTTCTCGGGCGATGATTGCATGAGGGCGTTTCCCCCCCCCCCGCCTCCGCCTTTCCAACGCAATTTCCGGGGCCAGTCGGCACCCCGTGAACCCCGTTGTCTTCTGGTGGCCTCTACAATTTTTCCAGCCTGATCCGTCCCGCTCCGTAATTTGTCCGATGGGTTTAGGGTTTGTCGATCGTGCTCGCCGTTGCGGTTTCTCCCCCCCCTTCTTCCCGTCCTCTCACCCCCTCTCTCTTCTCGCCTTCCGCGCTCCATTGTTAAAGTTCGACCACGTCAGAAGCCGTTTGCCGCGTACTTAAGAGGCCCGTTAACCCCATACGTCCTTTCCCCCCTCTATCCCATTTGCACACCCGGGAGATCGCTTCGTTTTCCTCCCACCCCACCCTATTTGCCTTTGTCTTTTCAGAGCGATTCTCCCCCTGTTACCCCGTATGGGATTGTCTTTCGTATGACCGGACTTCTTTGCACACCCTCCGTGCAATTGAGGCGACTGTCCCACTCGCCGTCCGGGCCCCGCCGTCGTGTGCGCGACAGACGGTTTTTTCCTGCCCCTTCCCCCCCACCCGCACACCTTATCATCTCTCCTTGCTACAAATCGCCCCCCCACGACTTATGGAGGGACGATTCAGAAGATTTATGGAACGTGAGTCCCCCCCCGCTACCCCGGTCAACCTTCTCAGACAACCGGGTCGCGTGGTGAAAGCGGCGGACTGCGTACCCCTGCTCAACTTCATCTGACCAGTCCTTAGACGGCCTTTTGTGGCCACGGGGAGCTTCGGGCATCCGTTCCATATCGGGACACCCTGCGTTTAAGTTCGCGCTCCCTGCGGCTATTTAAGTCAAACAGCCGGATTTTCCGCTGGTCTTTCTTCGGGCCGTCTTTGCCCTGTCCTCCACCGGTTTAGGTGACTAAGCTTTCAGGTCGATGCCGAGCGTGACGAACACTTTGCAGGACCCCCCAGCCATTATCTACCCTTTAGACACACCCGACCAGATCTGGGATTCGAGAAGCAGGTAAGAATGCGAATGGAACGCCGTCGCTGAGGAGAGTTTGGTTTTTTACATGATGATCTGCCGGCTATTTCCATTCCTAACTAAAATTTGCTCTGGGACAGTCTCTCTACTACCGGACGCTTCGTTTTTGCCTGAAGACGGAATGCAAGTCGGTCTTGGCAGTCTCCCGCACCCGCCTAATGTATTAATCTCTCTGGTTTTTTGGTTCGGCCCCCCCCCCTCCCCAGTAGTTCCCCTAGCTTCCGTGGACATCCGAATAACTGAGCTTTTTTTTAGATAGGTTTTTTGACCCTACTCCGCACTCCAGGATTATCTCTGCGCGGCCGATTTTGAGGGAAGATATCCGCGACCCTAATCAGCCCCCAGTTTGTGATGGCTGGTCCTTCCATCAAACCCCACGCTTCTAGTGCTATGGAAGTTGGCGTCGATGTTGCGGACTTCCTGGTCCCCTCCCGTACTCTCCCTGGGCTCTTTTTTTTTGCGTCCTTCCCGACTTTTTTGTTTTTGACCGTTCAATCGCCCTTTCCGACGATTTTTTTGCGGCTCCCACCACCACCCAGCACACTCTGCCCCAGAACGCACTGGACTGCACCGGCCCGCCCCCCCCCTCCCACACCTGGCCCTTGCATCTCTCCCCCATCCGCACCCCCTGCCCTCCCACCCCTCCCAGCCCTCGTTCCGAGTACCTAGACTCCCCCTTCCTTACACACTCATTCCAAGCTCCGCCCCGCCCCCCCCTGTAAGCTCCTTTCTTGAGGACGACTTCCAACATCACATTGCCTCCCCCAGATTCCCGGTACTGGACTTCCCCCACCTTTGATCGAGCCCAGCCACTCTGACACACAACAGGATTTAAAACGATTCCCCAGGGGGCCTTGGTCTTGAAAGGTTGCCCCTTTCCAGTGCTCCCTTACTTTCTACCGATTCATTGTCACTTCTTCGGCTGCCTTGACGACCTTTGGTTGTCAGGTGTGTCAGTTATCTCAGTTTTTTTCGCGAATCTGAAAGGGCATGATTATTCGGACCAGTACGCTCTCCCCTCCTCGTCCTTGATTCTTAAAACGAGTCTGCGAGTCGCCTGAGGAAAACGGCTGGAGGGGTCTCTTTGTCAACTTTACCCCCTCTCTGAGCGAAGCAGGAGTAGCCAGGTTCCCCCCATAAATCGTCCCGTGCCTATTGGGACCTTTTTCTTGTTCTATTCTTGTCCTGGGCGACAATTTGTCCAAAGGTTTTGGAATCCCAAGAACAAGTTTTCCCCTCCACGTCCACATCTTGCCTGGCTCTGGTAAGAATAACTCATTTGAGGACCCCCTTGGTCTACTTGGTAGTTTGGCCTTCGTTTTTTTTTCCCTTTCCGTCCTGTCCCCCAGGCGGGGTGATTCGCTCTGTTTAGCGAGGGAGAGCTCCCGGTTGTGCTTTTTTATCCACCCTCGTGCGAGTTGTGAACATCCCTCTTCTCTTTTCTTTTTTGCAGCCTGCGGATCATGTTGCTTCCAGTATTCGACCGGACCCCCACAAGCTGCCTCTCGCGAGACATCATTCTCTCGGCCCTTAAAGGGAAAAATCCAAATCCTCTGTGAAATGCGTTCACCTCGAGTTATTGCTGATTTTGACCTCCCCTCCTTCTTTCTTCATGTTGATCCACAACCACCGTTCAGAGGTTTATCCAATCCACGGCCTTCGCAGGACTTGCAGGCGTCCGTACTCTCTTGTTCCCTAGAGATTAAAGATGTCCGCGCGCATAGAGATTGTAGGAAGTCCATCGCAGAGCCCCCTTCCGCCTTCTTTCCCCCATTACTGTCGCTTCCATTAGGTGTTAAGTCGTCTAGCCAGGAAACTTTTCGCTTGAGTGAAGCTGCAAGCAAGTCTAAACCTCCCCAGTATCTAAGCGTAACAGGAGCTCGTTAGTTCCCGAGTGTCCCAACCCTCCTAACGTGTGACCTTTTCCCAC
>Ga0179593_1473654_pt1 | contig 10834 bp, 16 predicted proteins | sample CZODoug2_1_08_16_FD_185931 | JGI IMG/M metagenome (GOLD analysis project Ga0179593, IMG submission 185931) | Vadose zone soil fungal communities from Angelo Coast Range Reserve, California, USA - CZODoug2_1_08_16fungal (PacBio error correction) | ecosystem: Environmental > Terrestrial > Soil >... | reverse complement strand
CATCCTTGAATTCTTTCTCCCCTACCGCTCCTTGTTTTACCCGTCCCTCTGTTTGGTGAATTTTATTCAAGTACTAGAACTATCGAAATTCTTCTTTCGTGATCACATCCGACCTCCCAAAGGCCGTTCGAACTTTTCCCTTTTCTTATGGCGTTTCACTGGCCCGTTAGCTTCTTTGCGAAAAACCGAGGTTCTCGCATTGGCATGGGTTCCCCGCCGATAAACTGGCCCAGTCGGGTTGGTTTGATGTCTTAACTCGCCCCTTTTGGACCTGCCCTTTGCATGCACAGGTATGGCTCGATATTGGGTCTGAGGATTTTGCTTTTTTTCCCTAGTGATTTTTACGTTAAGCTGAACCCGCGTAGTTTTTTCGGGCCTTTTTCTTTTCTTTTGTTCGCTTGCTCCAGTGGCTCAGGGAGCATCTGGAGTCGTACTTTTAGGGCGGGCGCGCCGATGTTTCCGCAATCTATCCTTCCAATAGTTCATTCACCTTGCGGCCGCTGGTTGCGTTCGTTCCCGCCGGTCCGAGTTTTGATAGAACACGTAACAATCAATTGCTCGTCATATTGTTGCTTTTTTTTTGATCTTCCTTTTGCTACGTCTATTTGCCCAATATCTGATCCGCACTTGTGCATCCAAACCCCCCTCTTTCTTCGGAACCCGGATTTTCGAGTTTTTTTACCTTTCTAGCCATCCCCCCCTTGGCCTTTTTTATTGTTTTTCCTTTTCCGCGAATTCGAGCAGGCTCTCAATCCCTTTCCCTTCTGTTTTTTTCTGACACCCCAGGTCCATTTCTTTTCTCCTTTTCTTTTCATCTCGGGCCAGGAACGGTTTCGCAACATGCAATGTCGGTTTGGCGGCGTATATCCCTTTTTTAGCCGGACTTTTTTTCATCTCACTCCCGATAAGCATCGCGCGTCTGGAACACTTCGCCCGCCCTTTCCAGAAGTGGTTGTTTATCACCTCTGCTTTGGAATGCGACGGCTGGTTTCCATTAACTTTTTTCAATCCTCTCGCACCATAGCTGATCTTTTCCCTGTGTGTCATCAAGCGCCCCGTCCTTTTTCTTTTCAAGTCCCGTGGCTAGATGGCGTTGATATCCGCTTTCGGCACGGGTCCGTGCGTTTGTCGTCCTCGATCGCTTTTTTTAGCTGTGGGACGTATTTAACAGCGCGTTTTGTTGAAACCTCTTCTTTTCTTCTTTTTGCAAATTAGGTATGGCTTATCACCTGGCGAGAGGTATGGAGAACACCCCAGCAAATCCTTCCCCCGAAACCTTTGTTCCCCTTCCTTCTTCTTTTTACATGATTTAGTACCCAAACAGAGACACCGTTTCTATAGCGGACGCCCCCACTCGATCTCTTTCTCCTGTTTGTGATTGCGATCGCCTGGCGGCAGATTTTCTTGTCTTTTCTTTTTGCTCGACCTTCACGGGAAATGAGACTTTTGGCGTCGCGCCAGCCCCCCCTCCAAAGAACTCTTTAGCCCCCGGTAGATGTGTGGGAGCTCCAATTCTTTTGGACAAATCCTTTTTGGTGCTTTTTCTTAACACTAGTATCTATAGAGATGTGTAATAATAACCTTGTTGTTTTTTGGAGTCGCTCGATTTGGCTCAGCATCATGGACACAACATGTATGTTTCCCCCATCCTGGATTTCCCCAGTCGCCCCGTTCCCCCCTGCTTCGCCCTTCTTCCCAAGGTGTACCTCTTGGCCCGGATTTTCTTTTTCGTCTTGCGCGTATCAAGTTCGCGTGGAATTCGCCCCTTTGTAAGCCCGAATCCCTAGTTGTTCTCTGTCCTCCTTAGCTGCGAGAACCTAACGGGTAACCATCACTCAAACTCTTGCTACTCTTAGTCTCTCCTTTTTCCGTTGAATGAATTGATGAGTCCCCATTTTTCTGATGACGACGCGTACTTTTTTTGAATCGTTGTTCTGATTGTACCCAGTGGGGTGGTTGCACTTTTTCTTTCCCCTGACCCCCTCTCTATCAGGGTGGCTGAAGAATTTGCATCTCCGACTTCTCATCCACCCAGATTTTACGCGCTAGCGCTATTATCTGGCGACAACCCCTGCCTCATCGAAACCTTTTCCCCCACGTTTTTTTTTTTCGCTCCCCCTCCCCCCCTTTCTCGCCTGCCGGGCTTCCGGCACATGAGTCCCCTTGGAGTCTGATTCCTGAGATTTTTCCTTTCTTGGCTCGTAAGATTTGACGGATCTGACGATCCATTCCGCCTTTTGAGTCTTTTGTGTCCGCGGCGATTTCCAGACCCACCGGCTTATCGCAGCCTTCCCCCCTGCTAATTTAAACGAAATTTTTCCATCCTCCTTGAAGTTTTTAGCCCGTTCTTGCGCTCCGTCCCCCCCCCACTTCGTAACAGTCGCGCCTGGTTATCCTCACACCAGATTTCTGTTACGGTCCTCCCGCCCACCTAGTACGGGATTTTCCCGTTTTCTTGCTATGTCTGTTTATTTTCCAAAACACTCGACCGGTAATCGGCAGAGTCCTCTTCCAGTTTGGAGAACGCGGATTCTTTTTATGGCATCAATATGGCAGACTCGTGTTGAATCGTGCTAGCGCTGACGTTTCCCCTTTGAGCTTTGCTTTCGATACGTGTGTCTCGATAAAACCTCGCAGGATAGACCCCTGCCTTCCTCGTTCTCCTTTTCACTTCATCTATGTCAGACTGATTTGAACTATTTTTTTTTTTTCTTACTATCCCTGTCCCTTTTTGAAGACCTCCATATTCTCAGTGAAGCACTTGAGAACTTTTTGACCACCCCTCCCCTTTCCTCCTTGCACTCATAGGAAACGGCTCTTATCCTTCGACATCCATTTCCTCCGTATGAGCCAAATAACATGTTTTCTGCACCCACCATTACAGGCTGGTCTAAATGTTTAGTCCTCCCCACTCGTCGAACGACCCTGTTTTGGGGGACCTATTCTCTTTCTTTGTATATCCACCTCCCAGTTGCGAGAACTTCGGTTTTCGTTGAAGCAACCTGCCGTCTTCTTACTCCCTGTTCGCGGCTCTTTTTCTTTTTTTCCCATCTGTCTGTCACTATCTCCCATTTCTGAGAGGTTTTAGGTCGCTTAACACTAATTTTTTCCAAATGTCTCCCCTTTTCTAAAGGAGCACGGCCGCGATCGTTTTTCGCCTTTTTCCTTTCCGCTCGCGAGTCTCTCTTCAGGTGTTTTCTTTTGAGAGGATATGCTCAACCCCAAGGTCCGAACCGCTCGTCCCCTTTCCTTTTTATCCACATCTCCCCAGAGAATTTTATTTTTGATCACTTTGTGTTCCCTTTGACCGTCCTCTTACGTGCTCACACGAAAACGTCCCGATTTTCAACTCTTTAGCCCTTTTTTCGCTCCTTTCTTTTCGTTCTCCTTCTTCCCCCCCCCAGCTTCGAGAACTTGGTTCTCCCTTTGGAGCCTGGGGAATATACGCCGCCTTCGTTTTCCCCCCCCTTCCCGGGTTCGACCTCTTTTTTTTTTATGTCTTAAAAATCATTGCAACTTCCATTTTTCATCCTCTTTTCGACTTCCTCGGCGGTGCTTACCTAGGGCACCCTCAAAAGGATCGCGGAGCCGTTTCCCTCTGTCCAAGCGCGTGGTGACGGTCCTTCTTTCTGTGTTTTTTGAAGATTCTCCCAGTGCTTACGTTTGGTTTTTTTTTCGATCTTAGCGACAGGTGCTCGCGCGCTCGTGTCCCCCTCCCCTTATACCTTCCAATAGCACCCCAATTGCGGAGATTGTTCGTTCGATTAATGGTCCGGTCTTTCCTCTTTTCTCCCCCAGGTTTACCGTCCATCGCGACTATTGTCGTCGTGTGCTCTTTTGATTCTCTTTCATATTGCTAGAGTTCGACTCTTTCTCAATTCCCTCTTCCCCATCCCCCTCCGCGTTAATCGGCTGAAGATTCACGCCTGCCGATTCTTTTTTCCTCATTGCACAAATTCAAATTATTTCCTGGTCCCCTCCCTTCCTTCCCCTTCTCTGAGACGATCAATCCAGCCGTACATCCTGGTTGAGGATGACACCCCACCTCTGATTCTCTGTATTGGAATACGTTTAATGCTGCTAAACCCCCTGGTCTACATTCATAGTCTTTTTGGGTCCTTCCGTTGTCTCAGTTAGCACACTGGTGTTTTATCGCTTTAAATCTAAGCCGATTGAGTTTTTACAATAGCGCGACGACATTCCAGCCTTTTGCGTCTCTCCCCTTATCCCCCTGGAGATTGAGGTGCTCTCTCCTGAAATCACAGAGGTTCGGGGGGAAGGAAAGGACTGAGCAATCGAATATCGATCAGTTCTTTTTCCATTCTCCACCGGTTTCATTTCCTGACCGCTAGATGCGTTTTTTTTTCTTCAGGCCCCTTTTTCGTTGTCGTACTTTGTTTCGACGCCCTAGACTGTTTGAAACGTATGCACACAAGCTTCCCATCTTTTCTTTCTGGTCCCTTCTTTTTTCCCTCTGTTCCCCAGTAGTATGGTCTCACCACTGGTATTTTCTTTCTGAAACTTCCCAGCGAATCAGGGTCGCATGCGACGCCTTCCTTTTTTTGACAAAGCTGGCTTTTAGTTTCCTTTTTCCCCCCAACCCAGAGACCTGCAATGTCTAATAGCGGACGCAAATGCTCGCTTAGGATCACTCTTCCATTTCTTTTTTTTTTGATCTCTTCTAGGCCGATTTTCGACTTCTTTTTCTCGAAGAGCGTTTCCCTTTGAACTTCCTTCCTCCCCATCCCGGATTGACTACAATTTATGCGACACGACCTTGATGTGACCTTTTTGTCCTAATGATTTTGAAAAGGTCCTTCCATGAGGGTTTTTTTCCGATCTCGTCCTCCTCCTTTTTTTTTTACTCAGCCTGACGAGTCTTGAGGGGCGCCTCAAACGCCTTCCTGGACTTACTTTAGTAGTCTCAACCAAGTCCACAATCGACGTTCCGTTTTTGCAAAGTTTTTCGTCTCTCTTTCCTTTCTTTTTTCCTTTGATTTTTTTTTTTGCTTCCTCTCTCCAGTTCCTTCGTGAGTGAAGCCTCTTCGTAAGCCCCATCAGATTTTTTCCCCTCCCTACTTTTCGCACCTCGGTAACATCCTTTCAATATTTATCCAGCGTCTTCTTGCCTTCGTCTTTTTCCCCCCTTTTTTTGGACTTTTTTCTTCCCCTGCTCTTCTCATGATGATAGCGAAGGCTTGCGGCCGCGTTTCGATCATTTGTGTTACCGTCTTGTCCTTTTTCCCTCCCCCTTTCCCCTTTTGGTAAAGTCTCCCTGAGGCTTAGAATCCATCAAAACTTTCTTCCCGCGCTTCTCCCCCATTTTACACCTGGTAGATTCCCAGTGTCAATACGAAAACCCCCCAGCTCCCCCACGAGGCGAAGGCTAACGCCCCAAAGGAGAACTTCTCCAAGGACAGCCCACAGGCTTCAGGTTTCTCAGTCTTCCCCTTAATAATGTCGTATTCGGACTACCCCTGTCCCTCAGTCGGATGGGGTTCCCTGCCTGAACCCGTGATAAGATTTATTCTGTTTTCTCATTCCCCTTACAGGACGAAATTCCCTCTGTGATTCCTCCCCTCCCCCCCCCCGTCGGGCCTTCTTTGCAAGCGGACTCTTTTTCCCCTCCTCCCACTCTCGTCTCGGGGAAGCTTTCTTCCACCCAGGTTTTTCCTCAATGTTTTTTTTCAACGGACTAGGACTCGAATACGAGACAGAAGGGTCCTCCAGTTTTGAAAAGCAACTCGTAGGGGAAGACCATAGGACAAGTGGAATCCTACTCCTTTTTTAATAATAAACCAAGAGTTCTCGGCTTGTCCATTCTCTATTCGCCGGACTTTCTTCAAGCTCTTTGACCTCCTCTTGTGGATTTTAGAACAATGCTTACAGGAATTCCACCCCCTCTCAAACTTTTTGGCGTCTCTTTGATCCGCAACCCCCCCAGTATATTGTTTGTCTCCCCTCCTTGCCCCCCCGACCTCTCGTGCGGAACCCTCTTTCTCCCCCTGACTCTTCCCACTGATGCACGTTCTCCACATTTCCTTTTGTCCATGGAAGGTAATTCGTGGTCACGCGATACACCTGGCCTTTTCGGGCAACGAGCCCTCCTCCGCAAGGGATGACTCTTGAACTTTTTCTCCCTTCCCTGGACCTGAGCCGATCCCTGGTGTCCGAAGATCTCAATATCTCCGCCTGAAGCCTTTCTGACCCTTCGTCAGCACGAGCTCTGGCATAGGTTCCGCTCGATCATTTTCCCTCCTTTTCTTTGCGCTCGTACCCAGGTATCCCAATAGACGAGCCCTAACGGTGGTGACGCCCCCCTTGACCTTTCGTTATTTTTACATCATTTCCTCCCCCCCTCCTTCCTTTTTCCTACTTTTTTGATCGATCCCTTCCTTTTCTACCCATGCTTTGCGAGACCCTTCGGGTTTTCGGGAAGTAACGAGGCAGTTTTCTCTCAGAGACCGCCCCCCTTTTCTTTCCGCGGATCTTCATTATTCGTTTTCGATGTGCTTTCATATTGAACTTTTCCTGGCTCGGTTCCCGCTTCCCCCCATAGCGTTCCCAGGCACGTTTACACATAGTTGGAGCGATCGTCCTAGCGGGTCATCCAGTGAATATTGAATAGCTCCCTATCTTTTTCTCTTGAGACTTTTTTCAAATACTGAGGATTGAACCTTCGCCCCCCCCTTAGCTCCGCTCCTCTAAACTCTACTTTTTTCTCAAGGATTCTTTAAGCGACCTCGAAACTAGCGACATTTGTGCTCAAATCGAAAACAGACGCTTTTCCTCTTTTTTCGCGACTGCGTTCGCAAGAGACGGTTCACCTTTATGTTTTTCTCCACCCCCCTTCCTTTCTCCCCCCCCCTTTTTTCTATCCCCTTCCATCGACGCGTTCCCTAGTCCCCAAACGGCCTACGGGTTAGACGAGTGATTGCACCACTTTTTTTAATTTTTTTTCCCACAGTATTGCCTCTTTCCTATGGGAGAACGGATGATCCTTAGTTGCTTAGGCTCTTCTCTTTTTCTCTGAACACTCGTGCTGAGAAGGGAGGGGGGGGGGGTTTTGTTTTGTTTTTTTTTTTTCTTTTTGTTTTTTGGGTCGAAGATGGATCCTGCTCGGCAGGAGTTTTTTTTTCTTTTTTCTCTTCCTTGAGCTTGTTGGCGATCCTTTTCCTTTCTAAGTCGGTGACATATTAATCCCTTCCTTTTTTAGCCCTGGTTTCCGTATTCCCATTGTCGATCCGGCCTTGATCTTTTTCCCCCACGACAGGTACTTTCAATGTTCCCAATTTTCGTTGCTCAGTGAGTCGTCCGCTGCTTCTGCACGGAGGTCCTGACAGTCTGTCATATTTTTGTCGTGCATCCTTACTCGTCAATTTGCTTGAGGTCTTCTCTTCTTTTTTCTCTTTTTTTTTTTCCTCCGTCCCAACATTTATTTTTCTGGTCAAAGCCATTTGTTTACTAATTACGCGAATCTCTCTCGGCGACTTACCTCCCCTTTGTGATCATGCCCAACTTCAGCTATTAAATTTCCTCTCATTTCCCCGGCTTTTTACTATGGATCCAAGTCACCGGACGCCCATTCAATGTCGGATCTGGCTTCAGTCTTCCGTTCTCCTTTCTTTAAACTTGCTCTCTAAGTAGTGAGTTTTTTTCCCTCCTCCTTTCAAGTCTTTTTTTATAACTTTCTATCGATGGTCCCGTCAATAAATCTTATAGAGGTTTCAAGCAGATCGTTCCCTATCCTTTTCCCCTTCCTTTCTCTATTTTTTTTGTGCGGTTTTCAGATTCCTCCAGCCTCCAAGGTCTCACTCTCCCGGTTTTTCCTCCTTCCCCCCTTCCCCTAGTCCCCCTTCTCTCCGCTTTTTAGTTGGCCAAAGTGAGGTGTATATAGGGTTTAGAGAATGCCTTGATCCCATTCCTCGCCCATTTTTCTGAGTCCCCCTCCTTCTTTTTGCCCCCAGGATCGAAGAGCGGGTCTCATCTTCCTGGATGGTCGCTTCTTCCTTATTTCTTCTTTTTTTCATCCTTCTTCTCCCCCTACAATTTTTGGTATCGAGATCTCGTTCCCTTTTTTCCTTCCCGGTTTTCTGTCTTGGCACTTTCCTCCAGTCCAGTTACTCAACGCGGCTAACGAATTCGGTCATCATAGAAAGATGCCTTTCAAGTAAATCACCCATTCCTTCCTGACTTTTTTTCTTCTAATTGCTCCCTAGGATCAGCTTTTTTCCCCCAGTTCTTTTTCCCGAGGTTAGATCTTCCCTGAGGCAGATTCCCTCTCTTTTTGTCTTCTTCCCTTACGAACCTTTAGTAGCGTTCTTCCTTTCCTTTCCTCGAAATGCCTTCTTTTTTCTTCTCCCAGACTCAAAGGACTCCCTGTCCACGACTACCATTGCCCTGTCTTCTTGGCTCCTTTCTCTCTCTTCTCTTCTTGTTAAGTGTTTCTGATCATAAGGATTGTTGAACAACCACATGGGCCATGAGGCCTTTCTTTGGCTTCCCCCTTCTTTCTCTCGCTTTCTTTTCGCCGTGTGTTGAGATCTCAATCGACGATCTTTCTCCTTCGGAGCCAGCACATTCTTCTTCTGCTTTTCCTCTTCTTCTCAAACCCTTTCGTCTCCCCCCCGTACATCTACGCTTTTCGCAATGTCCATTCCAATGGTAGTAGATTTGCATTTTTCTTTTTCCCTTTGGTTTCCTCTAAACATTTTTCCGCGTTTTTCGCTTTCCTTCTTTTATAGTACTCCCCGTCTCCATCCTGGACCTCCCGCAGACCGTTCTGCTCCCCCTTCCCTCTCTCTTCTCCTATCTTATCCCCCCTATTTTCACCATCTTGATTTCCTATCAGACTCCTGCGTACTTAGCCTTCCCTTCTTTTTGTTCCTTTCTTTCCTTTATCTTTTAAGGGACTGCGGACATACTTTCTTAGTTCTTCTATATCCTTTTTCTATTTAGCCTTCTTCCCCCTTTCTTTCTTTACCGTTTATGGGGGTATCCCTATGACTTCCCGTTTTCGCCTCTCCGAAGCTTCTTTCTTCCCGCTATTCGAATCGCCAATAAAAAACTTCTTCCGCGCTTCGCTCTTCCCCAATACGTTCCCTCTTTCTCACATGGTCTTCTCCCTTCCTTCATAGCTACCCTTACGAATCAAACTCTTCACGGTGGCCGTTTTTCTCTATTCCGCTTCCCACCCCCCTCCGCTTCTCTTCTCCTTGTTAAGGTTTTCGGCACAATTGATTTTTAGCGTCGGACTCCTCTACTGACCCCCCCCTGTTTCTCCTAATTTTTTCTCTCAGCCTTTTGAAAACGTCTTTATCCGGACCTTCTCTTTCTGACGACCCTTGATCTCCCTCCTTTTCCCTCTTTTTCTTTTCAGACCACACCAGTGGATGTCGTGGATCTTCTCCGATTCAAAGACTCTCTCCGGCTTTCTCCCTCGTTTCTACCTTCTTATTTAACTCCAGTAGTGTATGCTCTCAACCGGAATCCTCTCCGTACCTTTTTCCTCCTCATGTTGCTTTCCTCCTTTCCGTTCTGTCCTAAGCAGTAAGTACTTACTAGTATTGGCCGCACCCCTTCCATCCTTCCCTCTTCAACTTCTCTTTCTCGGGGTGTACTCAAGAAACCCCCACGTTTCCATTCCCCGGCTCCCCTTTTGAGCGACTCTTTTTTCGAGTAGTTCTGCATTTTCCCGTCTTTCTGGACCTTCCCTTTTTTCTGGGAAAAGGCTCTCCAAATGTGAATGGTCGCACCAATCCACCGGAATCCACCCCCCCCCTTCTTAAACGACTTCCCCCCCCTATTTTTCTCTGGAGTAATACCAAGCAGAATTTTTGCGAACCTCCTTAGCATGTCCCTGTTTTTCCAGTTGCGGCTTCAGATCCCCCATTCCCAGACTTGAGTACGTACTCTTTTTCTCCTTCCCCCTCTCTTTTCCCTCCCGCTTTTCCGAAAGAGATACTACCAGTAGTTCGTTTTATCTTTTTACCATCACTTTTATTCCTCCCTCCATTTTTAATGCCCCTTCCCTCCTCTCACGATGTCGTCACACATCCGTCTTTTTAAATGAACTCTCCTGAGTTTTTCCTCCCTTATTTATAGGCCCAGGATCGATTTTCTTAACCTGATCCCTCCTCCTTTTCCATTCTCGGTCTCCCCTTACCTCAAAGAAGCGCCGAAGGTGACATTCCTATTTTTTCACTTCTTTCTCTTTTCAAGGAATTTTCCTTTCTGCCCTACCCGAGCGAGCCCACTTTTCTGTTCTGCTCAGATCTTCCATATCCCTCCTCTATTCAGCCCTTCTTAACCATACTTTGACCCAAAAATTCTCTTTTTCCCCTACCTTCCTCTACTTTTTCGTCTCCTCATAGGTCTCCCTTTTTCTCTTCATTTCTCACCTTAATAGTTGACCGCTTTACACCCCTAAGGTATTCCCCCCTTCACTCTTTTTCCCCTCCCGTTCCTTTCTCTCTTTGCGTAAGTTGAAATGAGTTTATCCCTTCAACTAGTCGACTTTCCTCTTGTCCCTCTGATTCTTCCCATAGTCTCCTCCTTTCTTCACATGCCCCACAGTTGCGCACCTCCCTTTTTAGATTCCTTCTTTTTTAAGAGGCTTTGTTTCTATCGTACTCTCTCCTCTTCAATAAGGATTTTCTCTCGCTCGTTGCTTGATCGTGAAAATCGATTTTTCTTTTTCGTGATTGCCTTTTCCTTCCTCTCAGGTATTTTAGGTAGCAACTTTCCTTCATCTCGCTTTTTCTCACCAGCCTTCTTTTTGTGCCTTTTTCTTTATCTTATCGATCCATCTTCTTTTTTTCCTTTTTTCAGTGAT
>Ga0179593_1373543_pt1 | contig 10834 bp, 6 predicted proteins | sample CZODoug2_1_08_16_FD_185931 | JGI IMG/M metagenome (GOLD analysis project Ga0179593, IMG submission 185931) | Vadose zone soil fungal communities from Angelo Coast Range Reserve, California, USA - CZODoug2_1_08_16fungal (PacBio error correction) | ecosystem: Environmental > Terrestrial > Soil >... | reverse complement strand
CTATTCGACGGCACATTACTTTCTTATCTCCCTTTGCTCCTTCGACCGTATCATTCATTAGACTCTGGATGGGATTCCGGCTTTGATTTTTTTTGCCTTTTTGTGTCACTCCGTCGATCCTGTCCCTCCATCTTTTTATTTCCCTGCTGGCTTTTCCTCCTTCTCAATTGCACGAGAGTTCCCCCCCCGATGTCAAATTGTGCTTCGCGCGAGGTTCCCTTTAGTGCTCCCCTTTTCCCTTCTGCTGTAGTCGGATCGTTTTTTGCGGGTTGATTTGCGGGTGGCGGCTTTAATTCTTTCTGTTTTTTACGGTTCTCGACCATTCAGGGACTATCGTACTTTGCTCCACGTCTTTTCTTATTTTTTTCCCCTTTTTTTTGTCGTTCAGGGTGGCGACCTAGCAATCGGTCTTGCGAGATCTTTTTTTGGTGAGACGATGTTTTTTTGTTTTCGTGTTCGTTGAAACTTCGCTTTCCTACGCCAACCCCCTGGTACATCCTGACTTTTTCGTAGGGTAATGCGGACCTTATGATCTGGTTCCCTGCCGTCTACCCGCTAACGCGCTTGCTTTGTTGCGTTTTTCGATAGCCCCCCTTTGGTTTGAGCCCGCTTCTGTTTGCAAGCCCCATCTCGTGGTCGAAGCGTTTTTGACAAGAGTAACTCGTAAATCCCTCTGTTCCCCTCCTCCAAAGCGACTTTGTGATCTACGTCACCCCTTTTTTGGCATTTACAGCGCGCGGACCAAGTTAGTTATTCTGGTTGTGAGAAGAGGTTTGCCTCACTCGCCGCTCTCACGTGCCTCCACTAAATTCAAGTTTGCACCCTCTTTTTTCTCCCGAGGAAGTCGTGTGTCCCATCTTCCCTTCTCTGCTGTCATGTTTTTCCGAATTTCTTTGAGACTAGCCGCTTTTTTTTTACGTTTCAGTCCTCTCTTAGCAGACAGCGGCCCCCTGCCTCGTTATCCTCTTAACGGTGTGTTAGAAAACCTTCCTCTGAAGACTGCGCCTTTCTTCTTTAGCTTTCTTTCATTCGCCCTTCTCTGTCACTATCTTTCTCCGTTTTTTGTGAGAGTGGTGACCTTGCTGGATAGAATGACAAGACTCCCTATCCAATTTGGCAGTGCCTCGTCTAGAGCAGGATTTTCGAGTCCCCCCTTTTAGCTCGGCTTTTTCTAGTTCCCTCATGCGGTTGGGTTTAGTAGAGGCGTTTCGAAAATTCTAAACTCTCGATCTCTTCGTCATTTTTTTCACCCTTGCCTTCGGTGCAGCGCATCCACCCTCTACAGTCTGCGAGCCTTAGAAATGAATTCTGGGTACTGCAGTCCCTCTTTCACCCTCATTTTTCGGTTTTATGAGTTTCACTGCTTGAACGCCGTTCTCTTATCCCAACCGGTCGCCGCCGTCCTCTTTTTGATTAGTCTTGAATGAAGATCGTTTTGCCTTGTCGATTAACATTCTTTGATGGATTCTCTGCACAGAGGGTAGGGCTACTTTCCTTTTTTCCCTTCCGCCCTATTTCCGATCCATTTTCGAATTCCACCCTAACTATTCTGGCAAGACCCAGGAACGTCCCTCTCTTGTCGTTGCAGATGATTCCGTCACCCTCTTCCTTTTAATGCGAGCTGACCCCTAGTTCATCTAGTTAGTATAGCCGGTTGGTTCTTGAATCCTTCCCAATGAGTAGCCCCCCCCCCCCTCCATCTTACCGTCGCTTTTTCCTCCTCCCTCTTTCTTCCTGTCATATTTTTTCGCTAGTAACACGTTGGTACACCACTCCCCATTTAGTGCAAGTCCTGAGAATTGAGACGATGTAGATAGAACGAAAACTACTCTCCTCCATCAAGCCCCACAATTACCATCACTCTCTCCTAGTCTTACTTGGGTCTCTAAATTCACTCTTCCCTTAGCGCGAAGGCCCTGTTCAGTGCGTCATCGTTTCACGGTTTTTTTCTCTTGCCGTACTAGCGACCTGACAGTTGTTCGATGCAGCCCGGTACAGCCTGACTTACTACCTCTCCCCCCCCTTTGCTTTCCCAGCCGCGTCATCCGGGCTCGCTTTCATGGTTCCGCAGAGTCCGTTCTTTCTCGGCCACAGTAATTTGCCTTAGTCCCCTTCGCTTCGTGCATGTCCTCGAGAAATCACTTCTGAAGATGATTCAGGTCAACCCTCTGTTGACTCTCTACTTCCAAGCGTAATTCCTCTCTGACCAGACCAACTTTTTTTCCCGGGGAAGTCTCCCCCACTCATCGTCTGCGCCGCCGACTTGGTGGAAGTTCCGCCTTCTTTATGCTTCTGACACTGAGATTCCAACAGCGCCTTTGCAGCGCGTTAGCATGGATCCTCCGATACGAGATTTGATTCCCTCCTGTGCTCCTTTGGCACTTTTGCACTTTCCTTTAATATCTCGTGGAGTTTTTCCCTCACGGAAACCAGGAGAAGCCCCCCTTCTGGTTTATCATAGACATCTAAGAGGGCTCCTCTGGAGGCTTTTTCGATGGCCAATCGCTTTTCGTCCCCCCATGGTGAATTCAACCTGACCTGCTTTTGCTCCTTGACGGGAACTCGTGCGAGCTGGTTAATTTTGTCCTCTGCGATTTTTGTTTGCAGTCGCTGATGTCATTTGAACAGGGCGCCCCCCTTGCCCATCTTTTTTCCTGCTCGGTTTCCGCCAAACGATCGCCGATTTTCGCTACTTTCTTTAGCAAGTTGGCGATGACACTCTCTCCCCCTCTGCATCTTCAGTCTCTTTGGATCAGTCCCCTTCAAGTGGATGTTGAGGCTTCTCCCGCGAAAAAACAAACCAAACAAAAACAAACTCAAAAAAAATCAAAAAAAAAAAAACCCACAAAAAAAAAAACCCAAAACACCAAACAAAAAAATAAAAAAAAACTTTTTTTTTTTTTTTTTTTTTGTTGACCCAACACCACCCCCCCCCCAAAAAAAACAAAACCGTTCAGTGGGATAGACCCCCCCCCCCCATTCGTTTTGGTCCGGCGCAACGGCTCCCCGTGCTTCTGATCTGCAAAGGTCAGTATTTCCATGGGAATCAAGCCTTTCCCCCTCCTCTGCCAAGCTGTCCACGCCTCGACTATAGGCACGTTAGAGACCCGTGACGGCGAGTTCCCTTCCCGCTTCTTGAGTCTGATGCGATACTTTCGCTCTAAGCCGACGTTACTCGTTGCTTCCTCCTGGTATTTTTCGCCCCCCTTATTTTTCATAATTTCCGCCCGGACCTCTTCAGAGTCTACGCCTATTTCCCCGCGACGCTGTATCATTGCTTGCAGCTACCTCTATGCCCCACCGCTCATTCGGTTACCCCGCTCAAGCTCGCCCAATTTACTCCCCCTCTTGCTTGGCCCGGGTTTTGGCGACCCAGGCCGACTTTGTGTGACTCCTTTCATCGAATTTCTCCCTTCGTTTCTCTAAATATGATATAGATTTCGGGCTGGCCATTCGGACGGCCTTGTTACCACCCCTTTCCTTCTCTAAGTTCTTTACGAGCGTTATCCAACATCACGCATTCCTCTCCTTCTTGGAAGCTAACTTATTTCTCTTTGGCGGTCCCCAGTTTTCGTTTCGCTCCCCTCCATACAGGTCTCGTATCACACTCTTATTTTACTCATCATGTGTTTTTTTTAGAGCTCGTGGTTTCTCTTTTTTTTTTTCGGTTTTGGTGGGGGATGACTCCCTTCCCTTTCACTGCTTGACTAGGTCTCTTCCAAGCAGGGAAGTCAGCGTTATGTTCTTTTATTTTTCCCTTAGGAATACTGCTCCTCTTTACTTTGTTTTTTCGACCAAGGCCGTCCCGCCTTTTCCATTGACCCGGATTATAGACCTGTTCTGACTTTTTCCATTTCGTCTTTTCGTACACGAAGTTTTTTGGGTAGTCTCCCCCAAGTGTTCAACTTCAGGCGGGGTCTTGGACGTTTTTTTTTTCCTCTGATTGAGATTCCAGCAGGAGCGGTTTATAGAGGTCTCGGCTGGATCTTCCTTTCTGCTCTCTTTGTCAACCTAGAGGTCGTGGATAGTAAGTACCCCCCTCCTTTGGTACTCAACCGTTCTAACATTCGATTCCCTTTTTTCCTTAGTCTGTCTGCCCACGCTCCTCACCCCCTTTAGGGATTGGATCAGGCCCCGTTAAACCGGCCCTCTCGATATTCGAGTCTTCGTGTGCTTTTTTCTGTTTGTCTCTTAAGCGTATTTTTCCCAGTTTTTTCAACCTCGTTTTTGCGGATTCATCGCGTCGGTTTGGAGATTTTTCGCGTCTACCTCCGGAAAACCAACCTGGTTTAGAGCCGCATCTTGCGTCTTCGCACGACGAAACCTCTTGGTCTACAAAAAGTTCAAGTCTAGACTTGTCTTTTGGCTCCTGTTGTCTTTCTCCGTTTCTCCCCAAGTGCCTCAAACCCGGCGCCGTCGTCATTAGCGGCACAGATTATTTTTCCCATTCGTGTTTCTTGACTTCCTCTTGCCCCTTCCTGCGAGGGACCCCAAAAGGCCGTGTAAAGGTCTAGCCCAAGTTCGGGTGTGCCCCCACGAGCCCCTCCCTGCCAGGCGTTTTTACGTCCCCAGTATTTTGCCTAAACCATCGATTTCGCCTCCAGGTCGCCAAAGTTACGTGATATTTGAGCGGTCTTTCCCCCATTTATGGGGTTTTCTTACGGTTTTCTTTCTGTTCTACACGAGATATTCCCCTTGACCCCTTTTCCCCATAGGCGCCCCCAATTTCTTTTTTTTGGCTTCTCCGTTGAAAGCGCGTCAGTCGACGGTGGAATCTCGTGTCGAAGCCGTACCCTTTCCCTTTGGCCCAGTAACCTATTGCCCTTCGAACGCCTCGATGTCTTGCGGCTTTTCCTCTTTATTTTCCGGGTTCGAGCTCATGAGAGCTTCAGGTCGTCGATAATAGGTTTTGGGTGGACCTGTTCGTCGAATTTTCTTCCCCTGCCATGAACGCGCGCCTGGACCCGGCTCTCTCGATTTTCAAAGCCCTTCTGTTCACCCTTCGAAGAGCCATTCCCGTCGTCCTAGGTGGTGCTTTATCTTGCTTGCGCGGTCGTCCCCCTTTCAGTCGACGTTCGTCCCATACGCTTCCTTCGCTTCGTTGGACGGTCAGATCCTGCTCAATCTCCAACTATCTTCATATGTCCATTTCTTCGCGCTGAATTGCAAGAGGCTTTTTGCAGTCTTTTTTCCCTTTACGTCAGGATCTATTTCGTCGGTATGCGGTGTTTTGGTGAGTGCGGTTTTCATCTCTCGGTTTCGATTTCAATCTCGGTTCCACTACCACGGGAGATTCTGTTCCCCCCTGGGTGCGTTCTCCACGAATTGAGACCGCTCAGGACGCCGCTTTCTGAGACCGTCTCGACTTTGGGCGTCTCTGGAGGGCGGGTACTCTTTTCCAACTCGATACCCCCCCCCCTTCTAATCCATCGTGCCCGGATGTGTCCGCGAGCCTTTAGTTTGGTGCCGCCCTTCCTCTTTTTCTCATAGCGCTGCCTTTCTGTTTGGGGGTCCGATCGTTTTGCCTCAGTTCAGTTTTTTTTACGACACGCCCACTTAGCTCGTCCAAGCGGGGCCCCAATTAAGTTCGGGCCCCCGTCCTTCTTTGCTCTCTTCCTGGCTTGAATTGACACGCGTTGCCAGCGTCGCGTCATCCGCGGCTGGTCGCTGCACCTCTTTTTTTCTCAAGAAGCGTTCCGGTCTTCCATCGTTCTACATTTCCCGGCGCTTCGAGGATGTTCGTGTATTCTGATCTCAATGACTGTTTTTCCCCAGGCCGCCCCGTTTGGCCCTTCCAGGGTTGTCGCCTTTTCCCCAGTAGATCTTTTCGAGTTAGTCCCTTAGGCCCCCCTCTCTTCTAAAACCTCTTTTGCACTCGACGTCTGCTCCTTTTCATCGAAACCTGATCTATACGCATGCCTCATTTATTTCTCTTGCAACAATTTACTATCCCCAGCCCTGCGTCCACCCCCTTTTCCTTTTCCTTTGGTTGTTAGTTCTAGAGAACTCAGGGCGATTTCATGTCTCAAGCTCATATCATGCGGTTTTTTTCGATTCAGGTTTCTCGGTCAAAACCCCGTATTCCGGCTTTCGATTCCTGCATGCTTTTCTTTTCTTCTTAGCGCTCGGTCCTGACCTTAACAGCCCTAACCTCGCCGATTTCTGCCTCTTCTCCTCGTCGTGTCCCTGCAACCCCTTCTTCCCTTCTAGGACATGGAAGGCTGTGGGTCCAGAACGTCCTTCGGACTAACTGCTTTCGTCCCTTTGAATCTTTAAATGATGCTCCCTGAGGGTCCTTTCTTACATGTTTTTAACATCAATTGGGCGTTTTTTGTTTTCCTCGCCGCTGCAGACAGATCTGCTTCACGGGCGATAACCACCTTTTGATGAGAGTGCCCACATAGGCTTCTACCTTTCCCTCCCGCTTGGCAGATTCTGAATTGGGCTACTTCACTCTTCTCGTGATCCCCCCACATGCCACCCGCGTTGCGTACCACCGACGTAGACGGGTCCCGCCCCATAAGGTAATTCTTGGGAGTGGCGAATTTGACGTCCAACACGTCTTCCTGAGATAGATCGAGACCATTTTATTTTTCCCCCCCGATCAGGAGCCTAGCCCCCCCCCACCCCCCCCCGACCCCCCACCATTTGTTATCGAGTTTACCCGAGTCCCCCTTAAATAGTACAACCCACGTTCAGCTCGCGCTCCTCCTTCTTACTTCTATTTTTGTACAAATACCTGTGAGATTCACCCCGTTGACCACATCAATCCATCGTGTAGTGCAATGTCCTCTCATTGATCGATGTCGACCTGAACTCCCCCCTCTCCTACCGCACCCCAACATCCATCCCGTTCCTTACGCCCACTACGATAATGATTTAATGGCGGATCCCCTCCTGAAAATTCGAATCTTCCCTTTAGCTCGAATCCCTTTTTTCGGTCCTCGCGCTGAAAAGATTGCGAGGTACTTGCGTCCCTTCCGTGAATATGTTTTTACCTCTGCGTCCCCGAGTCGCGTGTCTTGCTCCCATCGCCATCCCCCGCTTTCCTCCCCGACGATGGCTACTGAAGGGGATAGGCCCGAATTTGTTGACTCCGAAGGTCTATTTCAGAACGTCAGGGAGTCGTTTTTAAGACGCCCTCTTTCATGCTGAGGATGAGTAAAGTAGAGATGTAGCCGTCACCCCTGCTTTTTTCGACGCCCCTGAAGTTGCTCATTCCTTCCGACCCGTCCCCCCCCCCTTAATTGTTTTCCTTCTCCCCCCCCCCTAATCTCTTCGTTCGCTGTTCCTCTCGTTTCGGATTTTTCTTAAGTATGTCGCTCTGAAATAGCTTCTCCCCGACTTCGCGCGTCGCACGTTGATCCCATCCCGCTCAATAGCCGATTTGAGCTCCGTTCCCTTGAAGTTAGGTTTTAAAGGCTTTCCCTTTCCCTTTCTTTTATCACTCACGCCAAACAGGCTAAGCCCAATGTGCCCTTTCTTTCGGGCGAGGCCTGGCGCGGGCGTCTGGGTCAAGCGCAACCTATACGAGATGGGATTAATTCCTCCGCGTGTAGGTTATTGTCCCCTCCTTCTCCTGAATGGCCTGGTGTGCGAGGCGGCCGCTTGAGTTCCGCGGAAACCTTTGAGACACCCGATGGTCAACAAAGTACTGCGAATTTTAGGTATCTTTTGAAACGAGCGCGATTTTCGCGAATTGATTTTCTCCCCTTTCCGATCCCCTTCTTCAAAATCCGCCATGCTTTTATTCAGGCCACCCTAGTGGACCCGGCGGATTTCGCGCCTCGTCGTTCTCGACCCCTTTTTTTTTCCTTCTTTTCTAGGCGAACCTCTTCTCTTCCGCGCTCTTCTCTGCCAACCTTTCACTCTGATTCCTGGCATCCCCGCTGCTCGCGCGTAACGCTGCACAGACCGGTTTTTGTTTTTCCTTCTCCCCCCCTTACCTGGACGACAGTACACCGTGACTTTTCTCTATCATGCCATGAGGCGCTGTTTTCGATCGCTCGATCCTTCTCATTTCCCATCCTCGGTATATCCTTGCGAGTCTGCTGCTTGTCCGCTCAGTTGCCCCTCGAAGTTGATGCGCATACTTGGCGAGCCGCGAGATTCCTTTCCTGTTTTTGCCCCCTCTATAAAATCCCCCCTTTCACCCCCCCGCTCCTTTGCGTGCCCGCTCTTTCGACCATTTTTCAGCCCGCTGGACCAACTTTTTTTGACTGACCCCCGGCCCGAACTTCGTGTACGTCCATTGAATCGATATCAGTTGAATGTGACTCCATAGGCATCTTATCTTCGGGTCCGGGCCCCGGCTTTTCCCCTGCGCCCACACGGATCGAGTTTGCGTATCGAGCCTTATCCACCACCCCTTTTTTTTTTTTTTACGCTCCTGTCTTTGCCGTTGCTCTTCAGGTTCTGTTCCTGGCTTGCCCCAGGCCCGTCGCTCCTAACTCCGCTCGATCAACACTCCCTTTTCTCTACTATTTGAGAGAGATGTGGATCGAGACGTTTTTCCCTTGTCTTGCCTGGATGGTTGAAGATAATGTTGTAAGAGCTCTTCCTTGCCCAATAGTGATGGATTTATTCCCTTTCTCATACGTATACCTGTGGGACCAAGGCGTCCCGCCGTGCCCCTTTTCCACCTATTTCATTTTTTTTTCTTCTTTTTATCAAATTCCCATGCTCCCTCTTCAGCTGAAGTCCACGCCCCAGTTTCCTTTTTGTTCGCCCTCCAAAGCAGGCGGGTTGGAATTTTCTGGCTTCTCCTGTTCCCTCCGGAAGTCTCTTGTCGTACCTGAGATCTAGTTCTGTATAGCCCTAGGCTCCTCCTCTGATAAGGTATTTCTGATCTATACCATCATTTCCAATCCCCAATTCGGTAGAAGCGATGACATGGTTCGGGACGGAGCCCTCTCTATCGTAAGGTCCTTCACAGTTATTTCTTCCGAGGCTTTCTTTGCCGGCCGGTTGCCAGCTATTCGAGGCTTGCAGTTAGTTTTTCCCTTGCTTTCCCCTCCGTTTTCTCCGGAGACCGACTTTTTAGTGAGATCAGCGAGGGGTCCTCCTTCTTCTTTTTAGAGATACCCATTGCAAACACAGTTTGTCTATCTCGGAGGGAGGTAGGACTCTTACATCCCTGGCTTTCCAACAAAGTATCGATGGCCTCGTGGTCGAATCCTTTTCTGTAAGCCCGTTTCGCCGTCCCTTTTTGCCCCCCTTCTTCTCTCGTTTTCTTGCTCATTCTATTCTGTGTGACACTTGCACAAATGTTTTCGCGGACACCTGGCGCAGTATCCTAGGTTTTCACCCCCCAGTCAAGGGTCAATTTTTTTTCCCCCGTGCTGGTCCACACTCCCTGCCACGCCGGATGTGAATCCCATAGACGCTCGGAGACTTTTCCATAGTCCACCGCGCAGGCTCGCCCCTTGCGCCTCTCTGTTCTTCCCTTATTGGCGCAGGTTTTTTTCGTGGAGCTTTTGTTTGGGGGTTCTCACCCCGAGATATTCAAGGACCGTCCCCCCATGGCCATCCCTAAGGTCTGCCTGCCCCCTTCTCAATCCCATATTTTGGGATATGGAGTTTCCTTCTTCCTTCCCTTCAAGTCGCTTTTTATCTAGTGTTCTTCCCCTCTATACGTTCCCAGCTTTCCTGGCTCCAAGCATACGATTGAGGGCGACTCGTTTCCTGGTTTTTCGGGTATAGCGGAATGGTTCTCCGCTTCAATTCGTCGATTTCCCCCTGAGGTTTTCTCCTTCTTTCATGTCCTTCGTGTGCTCGACATTTGCCAGCGTTTGCGAATGGGGTCGTCCACCTCTATCTATAAAAACTTCTGCTTACACCATTCAATCGTTCCCTTCATTTCGCCTCGTGGCTTCCGGCTGTGACTGGCGAGTTCGTCCTTCCGCCCGACGACCTGCGCACTCCATCACGATTAATAGTCGCTCAGTGTTCACCGGCCCTCCCTTCCAATTTTTTTCCTTGACTTCTGCACAGGGCTTCGCGTTGAGGGAATCGTGCGATTAAGGATGGAGTATCCGCCAATTTATCGTCATGATAGATGTGCCCCTGAATGGATTTATTGGGACAGTGCTTCGGCGTTTCCCGTCATGCGGTTTTGTCGGGTTTCTTTTTTCGACATACTGTCTCAATTCTCGGGCCTTGCAACTACCCCGATGGATGTGATGTTTCCCACGTGTGCTACTCCCCCGAATACCACGTCTTTTTCTCCGCCGGCGCAAGCGGCTCTCCCCTCGACGCGTTTGTTCGTTTTACGCGTTGTTCAACTCGTCTTTTCCTTTCCCCCAACCGGCGAGACTCCTGATCGTGTCAAGTATTGTCCTGATCCGTATGTCCCCTCTTCTTTTTTGAGCTTTTTACCATCCTGATGCCTTATGGGCGGGGCGTTGAGCACGATTCCGGTGGATCATACCGCCATCTCTCGCCACGCTTTCGAACTGGACCTTCCGCCCTCACTCTGTCCTCATCTCCCAGCGCTTTCGGAGCGTTTCCCCTCCACCCAACGCTCTTTCCTGCCATTTTTTTTTTTCATTGGCCTTTAGGCTTCGCCGCTGCTGTTGCCACTATGACTCATCAGTCTCCTTCCCGGCCGCATTTTCGAGGACGTGCGGACCAAAGGCCTTAATGCTCTTCCCGACTCTGTGGTGGTATCACGACGGACGGGTTGAATTCCGCCGACTCTTCTTCGAGTTTATCCCTTGATCCCTCTCTCCCGATGGGACCTCGACGCCGCGCTCCCGTTTTGACCTCGAAAACCTGCTGACGACTCTTCTCCCTTGATATTGATGCTGCTACCTTTCGATCCAGCCCCCGAGTT
>Ga0179593_1284586_pt1 | contig 10834 bp, 16 predicted proteins | sample CZODoug2_1_08_16_FD_185931 | JGI IMG/M metagenome (GOLD analysis project Ga0179593, IMG submission 185931) | Vadose zone soil fungal communities from Angelo Coast Range Reserve, California, USA - CZODoug2_1_08_16fungal (PacBio error correction) | ecosystem: Environmental > Terrestrial > Soil >... | reverse complement strand
TAGGACTTTAGCAATTCCCGTCACTTTTTCCTTTTCAGCGCCCCCCTTTTTCTCAGGCTTCCAGCGCCGAGGACGCTTCCCCTTCAGCCGTCGCTTCGCTTTCCTCCCGGTACAATCCGCAAGGTTGGTTACCACCTCCCCCAGTCCGTCCGTCCGGCTCTCCCAAGGTAAGAAAAGCGCCAGGACTATCCCCCACCCTTACACTGCGCCCCCTCTCTTTGCCTTCCCATTTTGGAACGTCTTTCCTCGCCTTCCTCCTGTTCCCGTGGTCTTCTCGTTCCTCGCCCTTTAAGATTTTGAAAGCGTTTTTCCCTGCTTATCTACTGAGTTCACGCGACACGTCGAAACATTTCTTCCGATCGTGGTCGCCTATTTGAGACCGCGCCCCCACTGCTCCTTCCCACTGACACATGATAGAATCCTCCGCACCCCCTGTGTCTTTTTTGCGATTACTCCACCCACCGGCGCGCGCGCCATCTTTAGTCCCCCCCCCCCCCCCCCCCTGCACCAGCCACCTTTATCTGAGCCCTTCCCGCGCACGCTCTTCCCCCCCCCCCCCCAGCGCATTTCCCCCTTCCCACACACCCCTCCCTACTCTCTATGATGTGTTGTCGCGACCCACGGTTTTGGTGACCGAATCATCCAATCCCACTCCCCCGCATTCTCCACCCCACCCAGGGAGCGTTGACGGGTTCAAGATCTCTAGATGACGTTTCCTTTTGCTGAAGACGGGGGTTTAATTTTTCCAGCCTGCCCTCTCCCAATACTTTTGCTTTGCCCTTCTTGAAGTTGGTGAAGAAGAGCTGGCTTTTCGTTTTCTTGACTCCCCTCCTCCCCTGCGCCGGATTGGAAAATGTTTGATTGGATAACGATGGACGCGCTGTGGGTGCCTTGACCCCCATGAGATTTCATGTCTTCAATGACGAACTGTATCCTACCTTACCCCTATACCCTCTTTTTCTTCCATGCGACCGTGCTGTAGCTTCCGACACCCCCGTGTCTCGCCGTTGAAAACTCCCGAGCTTCGTACCTGATTGCCCCCAAACTCCATCGTCTGGATTTTGACCCCCGCTTCTCTTGTGATGAGTAAGGTTCTTTCCCCCTTTTCAATTGCGAGTGGTTCCCTCCTATCCCGAAACCGCCGAGTATTCCACTTTCTAGGTATCGCTCCCCAAGGTGTGCCCTGCCGTATATCTCACGTTCCATTTTTAAAATGACTTCCCCCCACAATTTCTCTGGAACGACTTATGAGGATAGTAACATGGGTTCGAGCAGTTCTGCCGCAGGGTGTCAATTGGCAAGTTGTGTCCCCGCGTTTTTCCCCAGACTATCCTCCAGGTAGACTTGAGATGAGGATACGCGTCAACCCCTGTCTTTCAATGTTCCGACCCCCTGTGCTGAAACCTGGTAATCGGTGGTTTTCCCCTCACAAGTCTGAGTTTTCGATCAGCTTTTCCGCCCCCCTTCCCCCTCCTGCTCCGTGAGCGTGAAAATTCTCTTCCGGCCATTTTCAAATTTAGTTTCATGCTGGCCTCCAGTCCTCCCAGAATGGCTTCCGAAAACCCCCCCGGAGAAATATACATATCAGGTTTTTCTTACTCTTGTGTTCCCCGTCTTACGACCCCAGTGCTTCCCTCCAAAGAGCCGTTGTTTTTTTTCCCATATGGTTCTCTTCGTTGATTTGCTTTTTTCCCGGTGCGAGTCGCTTTTCGGCGAATCTTTCTTGCCATGATTTAGTCTTCCCCCAGCATCGGTGGCGGTTATTTTCAGTTTTCCTTCCCGCTACGTTTGTTTTTTTCTTCTTCTTGCCTCCTCCTTCAAGTCCTGGTCTTTCGAGAATGGAAGGACTCTTTTCGCCGGCCAGGCTCTCGACATTTTCTCGGAACGCTTTTCCCACTCTGAAGAAGATTCCAAGCAGACGTAGCCACGGGTTTGCTGTACATTTACTTTTTTCCGTCGCGGAAAAAAAGATTTTTTCCCCCCCCTAAGACGGGCGTTTCTTCTGCTGACGATCGGTTTTCTCCAGGTAATATCAAGAGGGCGCAGATAGGCCTCCTTGAGTTAATTCCCGGTTTCCCCGTTGACGAGTCATGCCATTCACTGCTTGACCAGATTTTCGACAATAGCTCCTGCCTCTCTTGCTCTATTGTTCTCCCACCTCTCCAGGTTTGTTCCCTTCCCCCGTGCGCATGTGCATCGCCTCATGCTTCTCTCTCCTTTAGGCCGCCAGGTCGCGCCCGCTATAGGACGAGAATTCTTGGTTTTCCAAAACTCCTCCATCCCCCCCCATACACCGTCTCCCTCTACTCTCTTGCCTCTCTCTTTTCACCATCCCTCTTTCCGCCCCATCCTCCCTCCCCCCTCCTCCTCCTCCCTCCCCCCTCCTTCTCACCAATTCCCCCCCTTTGACTCATCTCTACTTCTCCTCTCAGGCCTTCCCCCACCAAATGAGGCTACCCTTGAGACCCCCCCTATTTGTTAAGATCCAGAAGCGTCCAGTGAACCCCCCGATCCTATTTCTATGTTGATTCAGGGCAGGCTGCATTTCTCTCCGGACTGTAATTAGATTTTTTCCCATATCTCCCGTTTACCTTGTATTCACTTTAGGCCTCTGGCCTTTACCAGGCACATAGCCCGAAAATTTGGCCTCCCTCCCCCGTTATTTTTCACCCGTCCTGATTTTAGAAACACTCCGAAAGAATTTAGTTGTGTGTTCCCCCTCCCCCTGCCTGCCAGTCATCTCGGGACGTCTCTTCCTTAGCCCTCCCTTGTTTATGTTTAACCCAGGTACTACTTTCTCCGATTATGGTCTGCGTTTTTTTATCCCCGCTTCTCTCCGTTTACCATTCTTTATAACTTCCTCCTTCTCACACATACGATGAAGTATGGCTTTATCTGTTTTCCGATCCAATACCCCTTTAAGAGGAAATCCCTTCGCGGCAGCGCTTGGCAGTCCGCTGCCCCTCCGCAGTTCCTTGAGTCAATTATTTTTCCCGGGTTTCCTTTGCGGGATGGGACACTGCCAACCCCAGTAGATCGCTGTTCCTAATCTCCCCCGTTCTTCCTCTCTTCGAACAGGGCCGCCGGTGGTTATTTCCCTTTCCTCGGGCTTTTGATTTAAATGTACATTCACCCCCCTTACTTCCTCACTTTCTCCTTTTTGCAAGGGGGGTATTCAGTAATGAAATGAAGTCTTTTTCGCCCTAGTCCCTTTTCGGTTCGGTATGATAGAGAACAGCCCTTTAGTCTCACATTACCATCGATGTGCTAGAGGCGATATCCGTCCCGCGTTTTTACCCCAGCGAACTCACGCCCGTCATCTCGGACCCAACGACGTTTTTTGATCGGCCCTGTTTCTAGGTCTCGTTTTCAGTACAGTTATTATAACCCCCTCCTGCGTACGTGACGTTTCCCCTTTCTCGGCGATAATCCGACTCAGTTTAAACAGCTATGCCCTGACGTTCTCCCCCTCCTTTCTTCCCATTTGCGGACAAGTCTTCTTCCCCCAGTTGTCCGTGCCCAATAGGTAGAGCAGATCTCTTTTTTCTCCCGTTGGTTTTACGAGTATTCTGGGGCGTTTCCCCTTTGTTTTCCCCCCCTTCCGGATTTTCCGGGAATGGAACAGAGAGCGCTGAAGACCTGAAATAAGTCTTGGTCCTGCGGCGTTTTTTGCGCTGACACCCTATTTTTTTTTTAGCCCCCGCCTTGCATTCTTTGAGATTTGAGTAACTTCTCTCTCTATTTTCTACTCTTTTTGGGAGGCTGAATGGAAACACTCTTCCTAACTTTCCTTGTCGGCTCCAGCTCCCGTCGATAAGGGAAGCACTTGTGACCTTTTCCCGGTTTCAGACTGTCTCTTTTCCTTTCCCTGATTCCTTGGTTGGAAACCCACCCGTTGCTCCCGGCCCCCGGCTGTCTCCCGACCAAGTTGCGCTTTTCTCCCGATGTTCCCATCACCACTGCGCCGGTCTTGCCGGCTGCCTCCTTCTTTTTTCCCATTTTGCATCCTGTCCCCACGTTAGCGCCCTTTCGAGACTTTTTTTTAACGTAACGTACGGGGCATTGTGCACCTATGTGTTCCTTTCCTCTGCGCTCCTACCCCTTTCCCCCAATTCTGTAAAATTGGGGTCCACTACCCCCCTCTTTTGGCAGAGGTCCACAAGTATCGCCCCCCACTCTACAGCCACCATCGATGGCTGGTCTCCTTCTCCCCTCCTCGTTTTCTTGGTACTTTTGTTTCTGTTTTCTGCGCAGTTGACTGAAACATTGCTGGCCACTTCCCTCTGGTTCCCGGTCTATGCCCATTCAAAAACTATTCCTTTCCTTTTGGGATCTGTGCAAATGACAGACTCCCTACCGTCCCTTTCCCCTCTTCGTTCTCCCCCCCCCTTTTGAGTTTTTTGCGAGCGGCCGACTCTGAGAGGCCCTTTTTAGTAGTTGAATGACTTTTTTTTTCCTGTCCAGCTCCCCCAGAATCTTTCTTCTGCGTGAATTCTTCCTTTGCAGAGGGTCCTCTTTCGCCTACTTCTACCTCGCCGCTGTGACGGCTTGAACCAATGGGGTTTCTTTTTCTCTCACGCCGATTTTCTCCCCCTGAGCGTGCGCTGCCACAGACCTTTTTCTCGCATGGTACCCAATGAGCGCCCGCGGATATAACGCGATACCTCATTTCCGGCTACTTATTGCTCAGAGCACAAGGATCCGCGATAGACCGAGCTTTTTTTTTCCTGCCTGGTTTCGTAAAACTCACTTGCGTGCGGTTTTGTCCCCTTCAACTGTCTCTTTCTCGGATGCTAGGTGTGGGGCCTTTTCGCAGTTTCGGTTTGTGTTCCCACGAGCCTAACAGACACTCTCCCCCCACCCTGCGCGAGTGAGTCGCAGCCCCCCTTTTAGTCGAAGCCTTTCATCTTTTTTCCTGATCCCCCTATAGTTTGCCGGATGTATTCAAGATGTTTCGCTCCCTTTCCCGCCCGCAGGGTTGTCAATGTGGGGTATGGTTTTGTTTTCCCTTTTTTTCACTTACTTCCTCCTGTCGCGGTGGCGCCCCCCCTTGCTCCTGGCGTCCAGGAGCGAGGAATCGCGCTTTCCCCGCGGCCCCTTTAGCCCCTTTTTCGATGTGGTCGCCCATCTCTTCCCGGATCTCTTGTGGGCTTCCCCGCTTGTTAGTATCTTCAATTCGTACCCTTTCGTCTCTTTATATTGGAGGTCCCTGGATTTCCCGCATATGACTAACTTTCTTCCTCAATAAGAAGATATCTAGTTTTTCCCCTTCCCCACTGTGGCTTTGTGTCCCTTTGTGTTTTCGACCCTATCTAGACACATGCATGTACATCACCCGATCCCTTTTGCGTCCATTCGCATGGCTTCGCGAGCGATTTCTCCTTTAAGTTTTGTCATTGCAGGCGAGTTCGTTTCATATCTTCCCTTTTGGTTCTCTCCCTGCAAAGAATTACTTTCTCTACATAATTTTAATCCTCCCCCTGTGTTCTTTTTGAGCTCTCTCCTCCGTCCTTACTTGAGGGCAGACGATCGGCATGGGCATGAGGGAGCCTTCCTTCACGGAACTGCGGAACTCCCCCTTATCCTAAGCCCCCTTGCAGAAGGTCTTCCGGGTCTTTTTTTTTTTTTTTTTACTTCCTTTGTTTTGTTTTTAGCTTCCTACGAACCCCCGTTTCCCCCCGAGTTTTCGATGCTTTAGAGGACTCCTCTCCTTCTTGGCTTCTTTCGCCGAAGAGAAGTGTTGCGTCAGATTCTCTCCCCAGCAATTTTTTTTGGCCCCGGTTGTTTTTGGTGGGGGGCACCCCCCCCCCGGGTTTTCGAACTTTTTTTCTAAATTAGTTTCCGTCTTCCTTTGACCAGCTTGTAGAAACTGGTATAAGAAGCGGCTCGTCTTTCCTACCACCTCCTCATAACGTCTTCCCCTGTCAGAGTTCAGATACTAGGCCGCCGCTCCTCGTCCCCCCCTTTTGATCATACTCCTTGCGTTTGCCCCCAAATCCGTCTCTCCCCAGCATATTTCCAACCCAAACTGCGTCCGACCGGTCGCGAAACCTCAGCCGATCCCCCGATTTCCCACTCTTCTGTCTTTTTTTAATAGTTTCAGTGCCACAAATTCTATCGACTTCCCAGGTCTTCTCTCGGATACCGAGCAGGTTGAGGTGCCTGAGGGTCTTTCTTCCTCTCCTCACCCTAAATGACCTTTTGCCGCAACCGTCCCTCCGAATCTTTTCTTCCGACCTCGACTGAAGGTCTGTTCTAACCCTGAATGAGGAACTCCTCTTGTCTTTACTTTCAGAGACGTCTCCCTCCCCCTTTTTCTTTTCTCCCCCCCCAGGTTTTCGCAGTCACTGATTGTCTCTTTTTTCCTTCGGCTCGTGCTCCCCCAACCTTGAGCTTTCTTCAGTCCCATCACTCTTCGTTCCATCCTCTTGCGTCTCAGTCGATCCAATCCCCCCCTTTTCGAGCCCTACGTTTTTCGGCTAGTTAGTTTTTCCAATCGGCCCTCACGGCTTACCGTCCTCTTCCCCCGTAGGGACCCAGATGCTGAGGATCTTTGGCCATCTTAAAAACGTCCGATCCTAGTACTCTCCGGTTCTCGTCTCGTCCTAGAATTTGCGAGCCCTGGGGTGTTCTTCGGCCCGGTTTGAAGATGTCGGCCTTTTTCTTACTTTTCACCTCACTAACCCACCACATCGTAGCACTTATTATTTGGCATTTGGGTCATTGCCCGTCCCCGCTTTGACGGGAGAATACGAGGTGTACCCAGTCTTTTGGTCGACAGATGCCGTCATACCCCTCCTTCGTCATCCAAACTTCCACCTCTAGATGGTTGCTAGATTTTCGACACCGCGAGGAATGCACTTCCCGGGCCCTAGAATCTAGTACCCGACTTTCTTGATTGCCCTTTTCCGTATTATCCTTGTGGACCTCTTTTAGTTTTCCCAATTTCCCGCCGTGATTGGCTTTGCGAGCTATCCTTCCTTTTTCAACCTCTGACTTTTTTCCTGCAGACGTCGCCTCGCCAGTGCGGCCAAGATCTATGTGCGTTTCCGGTGGCACCCCCTTGTCTCCTCCCCTGCTCTCTTCTTCCTTGGGTTCCTCGGCGTGCGGGGAGCGTGGTTTCTTTTTTTTTTCCCCCCCCTTTTTAAGGAACTTTTCAATCCTCTTTTTCGGCTCAATGGTTACCTTTTTTTTTTCCCTATTTTCCTGGCTTTCTGAGTTCGTTCCAAGGAGTAGCCGTCCCTTAGTTCGTGAGCTGGCCCCTTCCTTCCTTCTCTTGCCTCTCTCCGTTTGTTTTTTTGGGATTCCTTTCCTCCCCTTCGAACGAAACTTTCCTTTTCCTGCCTTCGGTGTCCAGTCTTTCTTCTTCCTCCCAGTAAAATTCTTTCGTATTGCCAGGTATTCGTCCTGTCCATTGGTTAACACCGACCCCCCTCTTTCCCCGTACCTTCCGTTCTTAGCCACGGGAAGAAACTCGATGTTGCGCGCTCCCTTTTCCCCGCGAACTTTCTTCCTTCCTTCCTTCCCTTTTTTCCTTTGAGTGAAGTCTCGTTGGAATAAGCTGTGGAACACGCCGGAATAGGAATCTCCCTTTCAATTTTCCCTTTTTGCAAGAGTGGAAGAGCGGTGGAGTTCCTTGAGGATCCCTATTTTTCCATCAACAGTCTTCGCGACGACGCTCTGCGGTTTTGGAAGATTCGCGGCACCCCCCCGATCCCGTCTTGTTCCGACATAATTTTCATCTACAGGTGTCAAGGTTTTGTGCTGTACGCCCGGTGGTCTGTGTGAACTCCGACAAAGACCCTTAACCTTTTGAGTCTACCCCCCGTTTCCCTCGTCTTCATGCCTCCTACCCCTGCCCAGACATAAGTTGACGTACTATGGTGTTTTCGTGTTGACCTGCTCTATACTAAGACAGCAATCCCCCTGCGCATGTGAACCAGTCCTGGCTCTTTTTTTTTTTTTCGATCCGCTCTTGAACTCTCTCGATCTGCCGAGTTCAGAGTTTTGTTTTTCATTTTCCCCCCTAAGGCATATCCAGCTCCGGCGGCTCTCGTCGCCTTTTGCGATTGGGAAGACTTAGCCTTCCTCTTCGCTAAGCGCCGGTAGTTGGACTTCCCCCCCTGTTTGTGATTTAGTAACCGCTTTTTCCTGCAAGAGCTTCTTTTTTTTGCCATCCCTAACGTGATCAGGTCATGGTAAATGGCTTTGACTCGTAATATCCCCATAAGACAATCATCGTGATTTTCGTTCTGAGCATTCTACAAAAGTTCGTAGAAGTGCATTCTCCCTATATGGAGGCATGATGCTTGGCCAAAAACTGACCATTTTCTCGGTCCGGACCCCCTTCTCTTTTCGCCCTTCCACGGTTTATTTCGGAAAGTACGCAGGGGAGGGGATGGCAGTACCGTGTTCCCTCCCCTCCTCTCTCCCCCCCACGTGAGCGACTGATCCCCCCGTACTTGCCCCCCCTCTGTAGCCTTCAGGGTTTTTCTACCTACCCTTGTTGCACTCCCCGCTGCGGATCTCGGTTTCGCGTTCCCTTCCCAGGGGTTTTAAAGCTTTTATGGGATTCCCGGTTTTTTCCCCCGTTCTCGTTCCTGCTCGCGTGGAGATGATATTGCTTTTTCCTCCTTCGCGAGAAATGAGTCGGAGGGACCGCGCGTATTTGAATGAAATTTTTTTGCCGCTGGTTTCTTAGTAAAAGCGCCATATGTCTAGAGTAGTCCCGAAATTTTCCCTGTCCGCTCCTTTTCTGATCATCTTATTCCCAGGTCCCAGGCGGACCCGCTTTCCGGTCTCGCTTCCGCGCACACTTGTACTGGCGGTCAAACTCAAGGAAGATACGCCTGTGGGTATTGTGACCTAGTTTGTTAATCTTCCGACACATCAGTAATTCCATCTCCCGGGGTCCCTGGCTAGATTTCCGTCGCTTTCTACCCATAGTTCCTTTTTTCAGGGCAGGAGCTCTAAATTCCCCCCTTTCCCTGATGTAATGAAACTCTTCCGGCGTTTTCTCATCTCTCTTCTTCCTCCTAATACGTTTTGTTTTTTCTAGATTCCTCCGCAGTGCCTTCTGGACGAAGTGCCAGTCCATCTCTCCCGCCCGTCTCCTTCCCCATCAGGACGAGGCCCCGTTTTCCGCTCATTCCTAAAAGTTCCCATTTTTGGTTCTGATGTCCCGATTTTTGTAGTCGTTACAACCGAGTTCACTCCGGCGATTGAGTCCTTCCTCTTTTCCCCTTTTTTTTCTTCGGCCTAAGTGGTTCTCCGTTGGCGCTCCATGCATGCCCCTCTACCGTTCCGTTGAAGAACATGATTCTTCTTGAACCAAGATTTCTCCCGAGTGCTCTCCGCGGATCGCCTGTCCGGACTCTTCAAAATTTGTCATCACAGTCTCATGGCCCAATGCCCTGGGTTTTTCCCTCTCGGTCCCGCCGGGCTCTAGAAGGGGCTCCCTGGACCGCCGATTTTGGGTACAACCTTTGCACCATCCCCTCCCCGTGCCTGGCCACACCTGTGCCGACCTTCGACTGCCAACATTTCCGTGGCTCGCAGCGTGCCACATGCTCTTTTTCCTTACACAGCTATAGTCCCTTGAGGGCCTTCGAGCTGCTTGAGCCCCTGAGTGATCGCTTAGCCTAGTTGCTCCCCCTTCCCCTCGCCCTTCCAGTCCCGAATACCCCGGTTTTATTCCCCCCCCTCCGAAGCTCGGTGGCCGACCCCCTAGTCTTTCTTTTGTTTTTCCCCGCCATTTTTTTTCGGGATCGTCTCTATTTCAGAACTTTTCCGTATTCTCCCGTGTAGATCTGATGAGTTGATTCTTCTCTATGCTCATGATAAATTTCTTGCACGTCTTCCGGAGACCCTCCGCTCGCGGCGCTTGGTCGTGTCCCCTCTTCCCCCCCAACCCACGGGGGAAAGGGGCAGACTTATCTCCCGAGATAGTAGGCGCCCCACATGGTCCCACTCCCTCACGTCTCTGTCCGCTTCAGAATTTTCCCCTCAAGATGTCTAGCTTTCTTGACCCCTGTTCACAACCCCCTCTCAGCCGACTTCACGGTCCTTTCGCCGTAGTCACCCCTTCCTTCTCGGGTGGGTCGTCAGGCTATTCTGTATTTCTTGATTCACGGTATCTCAACCCCCCCACCCCCCTTACCGAATTCGTTGGCACCTTGGTTATGTTTCTCCTCTGTCGGTTCGCCGGTTCTTTCGTTTTCGAATTGAAGAGCACATCCTTTTGGCCCTTTCATTCAAATTACACCTCTACGTCTGGTGTGCTCCGACAATCTACGGCCCTTACTAACGGCCCTCTAACTCGGCCATTTGGTCTTCTCTTAAAGGAATATTTTTATTTCGTGGACTTCCAGCATATAGTTATGCATCTCTTTCTCCTTTACGGCAAGGCAGATGCGATCTCTTCCTAGTTTTAACGCTCTCTGGGCCTTCCGGACTCGACTGTGTCCTCAGTGCGTGGACAAAGGCATGACTGGTTCACCCTTTCTCTTTTCCCCGCGCAGTCATCTTTCCTCTTCCCGGTGTCCTCGGACGTTGCTCTGTTGGTCGTGTGTTTCCAAAATGTTTCCTTTACTTTCCAGCTGAGCGCTGTGCTCCCGAACCGAATTTTCCTGGCTCTGAAGCTGAAGTTTCCGACGTTTGCTTGTCATTTCCCCTATGTCGTCTATTTAGTCCTTCCATATCTCTTTCCCCTTTTTGGGGTTTGTTGTGATGTCCTTGGAACTCCACCTTAAATAATGAAGTGCTGGCCGCCCCCTTACAGGAGGTCTTGCTCTTTCAGCTCCCCATCAGCTTTTAATGGCCGGTCCGAATTCCG